>Ga0209310_1000075_pt1 | contig 186447 bp, 174 predicted proteins | sample AD_UKC030_MetaG_FD_184415 | JGI IMG/M metagenome (GOLD analysis project Ga0209310, IMG submission 184415) | Active sludge microbial communities of municipal wastewater-treating anaerobic digesters from USA - AD_UKC030_MetaG (SPAdes) (version 2) | ecosystem: Engineered > Bioreactor > Anaerobic... | reverse complement strand
CTCTAAAACGATCAAAAAACATGATCAACCCAAAACACCTTATCAAAGAATCATGGAATCAAAATACATCGATCAATCGGTCAAACTTGCTCTCACAAAACAACTTGAAATCCTGAACCCTTTTGAGTTAAACACTATGATACAAATGAAGCTCAAAAAGATTACCCGGCTTCGGTAACATCTTTTATGAGGCAACGTTCTCTCCACTCGCTCTTCTTTCGGTAACATTTATTAATGAGGCAACGAGGCAAACCGGCCGTGGAAAATTGGTTTTTCCTGCGCTGACTCCCTTCTAATTGTGCATTTTGCAGCTCTCCAGATAATTCTGAAGCGCCAACTGCCACGGCTGCGTGGCCTTCCCCGTCGTATGAATAAACTTCTGCGTACTTAATATGCCGTATGCGGGACGCATAGCCGGTCTTTTCAAATCGGATGATTTAATCGGTTCCACAACGATTTTATCAAAGCCGGCTTCCTGCAGAATCTTGACGGCGAACTGATGCCAGGTGCAGCTCCCCCGGTTGGTGACATGAAAAATTCCCCGCGCGTTCTTATCAATCAGCAGGGCTGTCGCCGCGGCCAGATCTTTCGTGTAGGTCGGCGAACCGATCTGATCATCCACGACGGAAAGGGTTGACGGCCCATCCGCTTTCGCGTTTGTTTTGGCCATTGTTACATCAATATAATTTTTCGCCTCGGCCTTTTCCAGGATGGCCCTGACAAAGTTTTTGCCGTTGAGGCCGTAAAGCCAGGAGGTGCGAATCAGCGTGTAGTTGTCGGAAAGGTTTTGTAGATAGCGTTCGCCCGCCAGTTTCGATTCTCCATAAACATTGATCGGATTGCACGGAGCGTCTTCATGATAAGGCTCCCGGGCTGTGCCGTCAAATACATAGTCGGTGCTGAAATGGATAATCCAAATTTTCATGTTGCGGCAGGCTTCAGCGATATTTTTAACCGCTTCGGCATTCACGGCAAAGCAGCCTTCCCTGTCCGTTTCGCAGTCGTCGACGTTTGTATAGGCAGCGGCGTTGATGACGATATCAGGCGCCGTTTCGCTAATGGCGTTTTGGCATTCATGAGGAGAGACAATGTCAATTTCTTCCTTATCCATTCCTATCACTTGATGGTCCGCGGAAAGTCTCGTCATCAGATCACTCCCCAGCATTCCCTTGTGTCCCAGCAGCAGTATTTTCACGTTCAGTATTTAACCTCCTTCAGGAATAAGCCACAGGCCGGCGCTGTAGCTCCCGCGATGTTTCTATTTTTAGATTCAATGATTGTTTTCATTTCTTCCGGTTCGCGTTTGCCGCGGCCCACTTCCACTAAAGTGCCGACAATGTTCCTGACCATATATTTTAAAAAGCCGTGAGATTCCACTTTAATTTCGATCAGGCCATCTTCCGGAGTTTTGATTTCGATACCGACAATGGTGCGCACACGGTCTTTGACATCCGTTCCGGTGGCGCAGAAGCATGAAAAATCGTGCGTGCCCGGCAGATATTTCGCCGCCTTTTTCATTTTCGCGATGTCCAGCGGATAACGCACATGCCAGAAGTAATGGCGTCCCAGCGCCGGACGCAGCTTCTGGTTGAATATTTTATAGACATAGATTTTACTTTTGGCGTCGCGCAAAGCGTGGAAGTCGTCCGCTCTTTCTTCCAACTTTTTGACAACAATATCCGGCGGCAGCACACTGTTCACTCCCAGGAAGATTTTGTCGACCGGCAACTTTGTGTCGCATCTGAAACTGCCAACCTGATTCAAGGCGTGGACGCCGGCATCGGTTCGTCCGGAGCCGATCAAGGAGACTTTCCGGCCGGTTATTTTTTCAATGGCTTCTTCGAGAACCTGTTGAATGGAAACGCCGTTGTCCTGCCTCTGCCAGCCGCAATAGGCGGAACCGTCATATTCAACCGTCAATTTAAAATTGCGCATCACTATTCCCGAATTCAACATCAGGCTTCGATTCTGACCCGCGCGTCCAGCGCCACCACTCCGGAGCCGTCGGCTAGGACCCGAACAGGATTGATATCCAGCTCGCGAATTTGCGGAAACTGCCGCAGCAGATGCGTGACTCTTTCAATCATTTGCACATATCCCTGAATGTCGCCGGCGTCCTTCCCTCTCGCGCCCTGCAGAATCTTAAAGGATTTCAGTTTCCTCACCCTGGTTTCAATTTCATTTTGATCGGCCGGACAAAGTACACTGGCCGTGTCGTTGAAAACTTCGATGTAAATCCCGCCATAGCCGAAGAAGACAACCGGCCCGAAGGACTCATCCAATTTTCCACCGATAAACATGTCGTAGCCGTCCGCGGCCTGCTTCATCACGCGCACGCCCTGAAATTCGGCGTCTGCCTTATACCGAAAAAGATTGCTTTTGATTTTTTCGAATGCCCCGTTCACCTCTCCGGCATTCCGAATTCCTGTAATCACGCCTCCGGCTTCGGATTTATGAATCGCGTCGAGGGAGACAATTTTCATCACAACAGGATAGCCGATTTGATCGGCCAGCACCACAGCTTCTTTGCTGTCTTTGGCCAAGGCCGATTGAGCGATGTCAATGCCGAAGTGCCGCAGCAGTTCCAGAGATTCTTCGCCTGTGATGCCGGGATGATTCTTAATCCATTTTTCAGCGGCTCCGATGTCGATGTTTTCGGGCAATTGATAAACCGGTGCGCCTGCCGCTTTCTTCGCGTAATAATCGCACTGCTTCTTGAAGGCCCGGATCATTTCGCCGGCGTTGTTGAAAATCGGGTAGTCCAGATTCTGCTTGATGCGGGAGATCGTCGCGGAAAGGCCAAACAGGCAAACGCCCAGCGGCTTGCCCGACGATAAAATCGTTCCGGCCACCTCCTTGGATAAATCGGTGTGAAACATCTTGTAGAAAACGTCTTCGCCGCGCGGCATTTCCGGCCACTGCGTCACATAGACGGCGCCGTCCACGTTTTCGTTGTGCATCACCGAAAAGAAAATCTGGGGATACGCGCTCATATCGTATATATCGCCCATGTCCAGCGGATTGGAGAAATTAATCACGCCGGCGTTGGAAGAATTCTTGAGTTCGTCATAGAAAGCGGCGCCGGGATCTGCAAATTCGAATCCGCATTCTTCACAAAGATCGGCCATCATCACCGTGAACCCACCGGCAGGCGACATCACCATCATCCGGTTGCCGCGCATGGGCGGCAATTCAAAAGCCTTAGCGATGGAAATAAAATCATTGAAGTGATGGATGCGTATAATGCCCGAACGCTCAAAGGCGGCGTCGATGATATCTTCATTGTTCGCGAGCGCGGCGGTATGGCTCATCGCCGCTTTCCGGCCCGCCGACGTGGTGTTGGATTTCAGGACAATGACCGGCTTGTCGATTTTAGACACGGCTTCCATCAGGCGATCGCCCCGGGGAATGCTTTCGAGATACATGCCAATTACTTTTGTTTCGGGATCGCGTCCGAAATATTCCAGAAAATCAACTTCATCCAGATCCAGTTTATTGCCGATGCTGGCAAATTTCGCCATGCCGACGTTGTCATCTGTCATTAGATTCCAGAGCATCAAACCGACGCCGCCGCTCTGGGAAATGATGGACAATCCGCCTTTCGGAGGGCTGTAGGAAGGAACAAACGGCAGACAAAGGCCGTTGGCCGTATTGGCAACCGTGACGCCGTTGGGTCCGACAAAACGGATGCCGTATTGTCTCGCTTTTTGTAAAATAAGCTCGGAGAGTTTTTTGCCTTCTTCGCCCAGTTCATTGAATCCGCCGGAGGGAATCGCCAGTCTATTAACTCCGGCTTTGCCACATGATTCAATGATATCCGGAATTAATCGAGCCGGCACAAGAATATAAACAAGATCCGGAACCACGGGCAAGTCGCCCACTTCCTTATACATCTTAATGCCGTCCACGTGCGAGTCCTTTGAGCGCGGATTGATGCCGAAGATTCGCCCCCGGTATCCCCAGCGAATCAGGTTTTCCAGAACAATCCTGGGAATGTTGCTGGGCTTGGACGACAGGCCGATGATAGCAATGGATTCCGGATAAAATAGCTTTTCCACAATAACCTCCAGAATAAGTTGATAAATATTGGATGAATGCCTATCCAATGCTTGTTCGAAGTATAGGGAAAGCCCGGTGTCATGTCAATAGAATCTTGCCCGGAACAGACAGCGTTTTCATTCTGAAGAGCGGGATAATTGCGGCATAAAGAAAAGGTTGCCCGATACATATTTTCGCACTTCAGGATTCTTTTCTGCTTGCCAGCTTTGACGAAAAAAGTTAGGCTTGCGCCGCCTGTTTCGAATGGGAAACATTCATCATTGCGGCTTGATGCTCTTATTATTTTAATTCAAAAGGATGGAATTTATGAGTGACGAAATACGGAAAGACACAACGCAGGGTAAAATTAAAGACTTTGAAACAAAAAGCCAGGCTTTAAAGCTAATGGGCGGGGAAAAGCAGATCGCAAAGCAGCATGAAGCAAAGAAGCTCACCGCCCGCGAAAGAATTGACTTGTTTTTTGACGAAGGAACTTTTCAGGAAGTTCAGCTTTTTGTCCAGCACCGCTCGACCCTCTTCGGATTGGATAAAAAAGAAATTGCGTCCGACGGCGTGATTACTGGATTTGGAAACGTCAACGGACGGGTGGTGTTTGTCGCGGCTCAGGATTTCACGTCAGCCGGCGGCTCTCTGGGTGAAATGCACGCGAAGAAAATCTGGAAAGTGATGGATATGGCCCTCGACGCTCGAAAACCATTCGTGTCGCTGAATGATTCCGGCGGCGCTCGCATTCAGGAAGGCGTTCATTCGCTGGAAGGCTACGGCGGGATTTTCTACCGCAACACGATTTGCTCCGGCTATATTCCGCAAATTCACGCGATTATGGGGCCCACCGCCGGTGGCGCGGTTTACTCCCCTGCCCTCGCCGACTGGATTTTCATGGTGAAAAACAGCAGCTATATGTATATCACCGGCCCGGATGTGGTGAAGGCGGTGATCGGCGAAGAAGTTTCCCATGAGGATTTGGGAGGCGCTGTGGCGCACGCCTCGAAAAGCGGCGTCTGTCATGTGGTGACCGAAAGCGACGCCGACTGCATCGAGAAGATTAAAAAGCTGCTTTCCTATCTGCCGGACTGCTGCGACAATCCTCTGCCCCTGTCCGAGAGCAGCGACAGCCCCGACAGGCTCTGCACGGATCTGGACACGTTTATCCCCGACAAAAGCAACCGCGCCTACGACATGAAAAAAATCATCAAATCCGTCGCCGACAACAATGAAATGTTTGAAACGCATGAACTCTGGGCGCAAAATATCGTGACCGCTTTTATCCGCATGATGGGGAAAACGGTGGGCGTCATTGCCAATAATCCCCGTTTTTACGCGGGCGTTCTCGATGTGAACGCTTCCGACAAGGCGTCGCGTTTCATCCGCTTCTGCGACGCTTTCAATATTCCGATTCTGACTTTCACGGATGTTCCCGGCTATATGCCGGGCACCACACAGGAATGGGCGGGCATCATTCGCCACGGGGCGAAGCTTCTGCACGCCTATTCGGAATCGACCGTGCCGAAAATCACGGTCATCACGAGAAAAGCTTACGGCGGCGCGTATCTGGGCATGTGCAGTAAGCAGCTGGGCGCCGATTACGTAATGGCCTGGCCGACCGCGGAAATCGCCGTGATGGGCGCGGACGGCGCGTGCAACATCATTTATCGCAGTGAAATTTCCAAGGCGGAAGATCCGGCGGCGAAGCGCGCAGAGCTGGCCGCGGCGTATGAAGAGAAATTCAACAATCCTTATTTCGCGGCGTCGCTGGGCATCATTGAAGAAATCATCGCCCCGCGGGATACCAGGAAACGCATTATTACGGTTCTGGACGCCCTGAAGGACAAGAAGCTTTCACGTGTTTCTAAAAAACACACCAACATTCCTCTGTAGGATGGTGATGCGGACGTGAACACGATCATTGCCAACGCGATTGTGGTCATTCATTTTCTATTTATCGCATTTGTCGTCTTCGGCGGCCTGCTGGTGATTCGCCGGCCAAAGATGGCTTTCCTGCATCTGCCGGCGGCCGTCTGGGGCGCTGTGGTGGAATTTTTCAGCTGGGTCTGTCCGCTGACCCCGCTGGAAAATCATTTTCGGGAACTGGCCGGAGAAGCTTCCTATGGCGGAGATTTTGTGGTCCGCTATCTGATTCCGGTCATCTACCCGGAGACGCTGACGCCTTCGATCCAAAAGGTTCTGGGCGGACTGGTCATCATTATCAATGTTATTTTTTATGTGATGGCGATCAGGAAGCACCGGCGAGGCGCTTAGCCGCTGAAAGGCTTTAATCTCGTGATGGCGGCCTCTCTGCCCAGAATGGCGAAAACCTTGTCCAGTTCCGGCCCATGGATTTTGCCGGTCAGAGCAGCGCGCACGGGCATAAATAATTCTTTCCCTTTCGCGCCGGTTTTTTCCTTCACAAATTTCATTGCGGCCGGATAGAGCTTTTTCGGTTCATCATCGTTACCGGTCAAGTATTCCAGAAAAGCTTGATTGACATTGCGGGAGTTTTCTTTTGACAGAAGTTCCACGGCTTCGGGCGCCGTTGGATAACGGCCATCAAAAAATATATCAATGTGATTTTCAATTTCGGCCAGTGTGGTGAAATCCGTCTTCACAAGATCGATAACCTTTTTGAACTTATCCGATGTGATCACTTCATCGGAATAGCCCGACTGCGCCAGAAACGGCCGCAGACGTTCCACCAAATCTTCAGTTTGGCTGTTTCTGATGTAAATACCATTGATCCAGCGGAGCTTTTCTTCATCAAAGATGGCGCCGCTTTTCGATGCTCGCTCCAGGGAGAAGCCGGCAATCATCTCATCGCGGGACAGGACTTCCTTTACATCAGAAAAGGAACTTCCCAGAAGCCCCAGATAATTAATCATGGCTTCCGGCAGGATTCCCTGTTTGCGGAATTCACCGATGGAAACGGAGCCGTGCCGTTTGCTCAGCTTGGCGCGGTCTTTCCCGAGGATTAAAGAATGATGAGCGAACGTCGGCGGCTCGAATCCGAACGCCCAGTAAAGCATGATCTGCAAAGCGGTATTGGAAAGATGATCTTCGCCGCGAATGACATGGGTGATTTTCATGAGATGATCGTCAATGACAACCGCGAAATTATAGGCCGGCATCCCGTTGGAGCGGACAACGATAAAGTCTCCGATGGCATCGGCTTCAAACTTCATCGCGCCGCGGATTAAATCTTCAAATTCAATTGTTTGTGAATGAATCTTAAAGCGATACGAAGGTTTCTTTCCTTCGTCTTCTTTTTGTTTTTTCTGCTCCTGCGTCAGGTTCCGGCATTTGCCCATGTATCGCGGCATGCGTTTGCTCAAAATCAGCGTCTGGCGCTCTTCCTCCAGTTCTTCCTCCGTGCAGTAACAGGGATAGACAAGATCGCTATCAATCAATCTCTGTAAATGATTTTTGTAGATATCAAGGCGTTCGCTCTGCCGGTAAGAGCCATATAATCCTTCTTTATCTGGCCCCTCATCCCAATCCAGTCCCAGCCATTTTAAATCATCAAACAAGTTGAGCTGATAAGACAGAGCGCTGCGGGATTCGTCCGTGTCTTCTATCCGCAAAATGAGACGACCGCCGTGATGACGGGCGAACATCCAGTTAAACAGCGCTGTGCGCGCGTTGCCCACGTGCAGCTCTCCGGTCGGAGAAGGTGCGAATCTCACTCTAGGTCCGGGCATTGTTATTTTTCCTTTCCGTCAGAGCGGTGACGGCGAATACCGCGACCCCTTCGTTTCTTCCGGTAAATCCCATGCCTTCATTTGTTTTGGCTTTGATATTCACACAGTCTTTCGATACCTTCAAAACGCGGGCGATATTGGAAACCATAGCATCGGCGTGGGGCGCGAGTTTCGGCGTTTCCAACACGACAGTCGCGTCGATATTAATGATCGAAAATCCTTTTTCTTCGATGATTGCTTTCACTCTCTCCAGAAGAATCAGGCTGGAAATATTTTTATATTCCGAATTGGAGTCCGGAAAATGCCTGCCGATATCGCCCGCTGCCGCGGCGCCCAAAAGCGCATCGCAAATCGCGTGCACAAGCACGTCGGCATCTGAATGCCCCTGCAGCCCTTTATCAAAGGGAATCTCGACGCCGCCCAGAATCAGTTTTCTGTCCGCGGCAAACCGGTGGCTGTCGTAGCCGAAACCGCTGCGCATGCTTCCCTGGATTCTGTTTTTCATCAGCGCGCCGGCGATCCGCATATCTTCATTGGTTGTGATCTTCAAATTCTCAGATGCGCCTTCAACCATTTTGATTTCCTTTCCCAGCCGCTCCACTAAAGAAGCGTCATCCGTTCCGTAAAATTTTTCCCGATCAGCGGCCCGGTAGGCTTCTTTCAGAAGTTCATACTGAAAGGCCTGCGGCGTCTGGGCTGCCCAGAGATTTTCCCGCGGCACGGTCGTCGCGATGGTATCATCATCCCGAACATTTTTGATGGTGTCTTTTATTCTGACTCCGGCCACAGCGGCGCCCTCGGCTCTGGCGGCTTCAACCACCCGCGCGATCAGTTCTTCCGTGACGAACGGCCGGACGGCGTCGTGAACAACCACCACATCGCAAATCCCCTCAATCGCGTTGAGGCAGTTGTGGACGGAATCCTGCCTTTCTTTTCCGCCGGAGACGGTCCGGGTCACTTTAGTGAGACCGTATTTCTCAACCAGTTCCTGTCGGATATGAACAATATCCTCCTCAGGCAGCGCCAGAATGATTTCATCGATGTCCTTTGAATTCTGGAATACCCGAAGTGTGTGCGCCAGCACCGGCACGCCGTCGAGCAGCAGATACTGCTTCGCCACATGAGATTTTAATCTTTTCCCCGCGCCTCCCGCGGGAATGACGGCTATGGTTTTCATCAATCAATTCTTCGCTTCTATTCTTCCAATCGTCTATGTTCCCCTGTCAATGGACTGCGTTGATAACATTTTTATTTCGAAAATGGAATATGATAAAAAAAGCCCGGTGGTTTATTCCGGGCTTTTCAAATGAAACATTAGGATTGATTTCAGGCAACTTCCTTCAGCTCGGAAAAAATCATTCTTCCGGCCGTTGTCTGAAGCACGCTGGTTACGACAACTTTCACCGTCGCGTTGACGAATTTCTGAGCGTTATCCACGATAATCATCGTTCCATCATCGAGATACGCGACTCCCTGACCTGATTCCTTGCCTTCCCGAACAATCTTGACAGTCATCTGTTCACCGGGAAGCACAACCGGCTTCATTGCGTTGGCCAGTTCGTTGATGTTCAGAACTCTGATGCCCTGTAATTCAGCCACCTTGTTCAGATTGTAGTCATTGGTCAAAAGCTTGGCATTCAACTGTTTGGCCAGAGCGACCAGTTTGCCGTCCACGCCTTTGATTTTCGGGAAATCCTGATCGATGATGTTGATGTTGATGTTGGGACTTTTCTGCAGATGATTCAGAACGTCCAGACCGCGCCTTCCCCTCAGCCGTTTCATGGAATCCGACGAATCGGCGACGAGCTGCAGTTCGTTCAGCACGAAGCGGGGAACTATCAAATCCCCCTCAATAAAGCCGCTGTCGCAGATATCGGCTATTCTTCCCTCAATGATGACGCTGGTGTCCAGAATCCGGTAATTGCGATCCGCTTTGGACTCTGTGCCCTCAAATGAAAATTCATCAGCTTTTTTTGAACCCAAGACAATGCCCAGATAGCTGAAGATGCCCGCGATCAGCAGATAAATCCAAGACACGGCCTGCCCGGCCGCGCTGACGCTGCTTACGCCACGCAAGCCAAAGCTGAAGATGAAAGCCGCCAGGAGACCGGTCATCATTCCGGCAACTCCGCCGATAATAACCTTGAGAGGCAATTTGCGAATTTCTTTTTCGATCTGAATAACGATGAATGCAATGATTAATCCAAGAATTAAACCGACGAATGATTTAATAATAAACAAAGGTTCGGACGAAGCATAATAGGAAATTGCATAACCGCTTAAAGAACACGCCAAAATTAAAATAATCTTAATCAGCAAACGTTTCACCTCCTTATCTATATTTTTATTTTATAAATGGATTAAATAATAAATATGGATGAAATGAAAAATATAAAATAATAAAAATGGAGGCAAAATGACGCTTTCCTTAAACAAGGAAAAGTAATCTGCCTGTATTGAATTTTCAAAGAACGGATTTGAAATTATTGAAGCAAATTTTTACTGAACTGTAAAAATCTTCTGCAAGTTGTGTTCAACATCGGATTCTTTCGAGTTGCTGGCAACGGATATTTCCTTGACCAGTAGGTTTTTCGCTGTGTCCATCATCTTTCTCTCGCCGAAAGAAAGATTCTTGTCGCTTTTCAGGATGAATAGGTCGCGCAAAACACCCGCAATCTCAAATACGGAACCCGTCTTGATCCTCTCCAGATATTCCCGATAGCGCTTATTCCATGTCTGCTTGTCTATCGTCACGTCTTTATTGCGTAAAATTTCATATACTTTGGGTATTTCTTTCTCCATGATAATTTCACGCAATCCTACCGCTTTGACACTCATCGTCGGTATCATTATTTTCATGCCATTCCCCATTATTTTCATAACGTAGAATGACTGTTTTTTCCCCATTACTTCTTTATTTTCAATGGCTTCAATTACACCAACGCCATGAGCCGGATATACCGCCAGATCGCCTACTTTAAACATTTTATTTTTCGCCTGCCTTTCCATAATAGGTCAGTATATTAACATTTTCTGAACTGTTAGTCAATAACCAATGCATAACCAAAGCTTGCAAAAGTATTACTTACAGAGTGCCCGGACATGAAAATTGTACGTTCTAGTTTTTCAATGATTATCTATATCATTGATATTATTAGCTATTGTAAAATTTCTCAGGCCACCAAAGGATAAAAACAAATCTGTTCATCCATTTGATCATGCTTTGCTTGACAGAAAAGATTATTCAGTGTAATTTGCACACCCATCAACACCAATTTCTTCTTGATTTTAAAATAAACATTTTAAAGGTTTATGGAGGGTAAGCATGAAAAATAAAAGATTTCTCTGGATTGTTATATGTTTTTTCATAGCAGCATCGTTGAGTGCATGCGGCAGTGACGACTCGCATCACAGCAAATATCTGACCGGTGTGGGCAGTATTGCTGCCGGATGGTCACACTCCCTGGCCTTGAAAAATGACGGGACAATCAGAAGTTGGGGATATAACGGCGCCGGGCAATTGGGCGACGGCACCATGTTTAATCAATACAGGCCTGTGAAATTCAAACACCTCAACCGAGTCGTCGGCGTTGCCGCGGGTTGGTCGCATACCGTCGCTGTGAAAAAAGACGGCACGGTCTGGACGATGGGTGATAACAGTGAGGGGCAACTGGGCGATGGAACAACAGAGAAAAGAACTGAACCCGTTGAGGTGACCGGCCTGACTGACGCCAAGGCGATCGCCGCGGGATGGGTGCATACCGTTGCTTTGAACAATGACGGCATTGTATGGGCATGGGGGAATAATATTGCCGGTCAGTTGGGCAATGGCACAACGACTGATTCACTTTTTCCAATTCAAATTCTCACCGGCGTACGGGCCATCTCAGCGGGTTGGGAACATACGGTTGCGTTAAAGGAAGACGGCACAGTCTGGACCTGGGGGGACAACTCATCCGGTCAGTTGGGCAGAGCATCCATCAGTACATCCACGCCGCTCCAAGTGGAGGGTTTAACCGGAATCGTATCCATCGCTGCCGGACTGAATCATACCGTCGCCTTGAAATCAGACGGCACGGTCTGGGCATGGGGGAGCAATAACGCCGGTGAACTCGGTGACGGAACAACAGAAAACAGTCAGACACCTGTGGAAGTCATCGGATTAAATGGAGTCAAAGCCATTTCCGCGGGACTCTACCGCACCGTCGCCCTGAAAAATGACGGCTCAGTCTGGAATTGGGGATACAACGGCACGGGGAATCTGGGCAACGGAACAACCGACAATAGCACCACCCCCGTACGGGTTCAGGGACTGACAGAAATTAAAGCCATCGCCTCCGGAGAATCGTTCACTCTGGCCTTGACGGAAGACGGTAAAGTCTGGTCATGGGGATATAATACGGCGGGACAATTGGGCGATGGAACAACGGAGCACAAGTATTTGCCCGTACAGGTTCTCCGTTAATAAGTCGCTTTTGCATCACTATAAAAACTGATCGACTTCCTTCGGGTTGCCAAAGATTGTTGTGCGGCTATCGGCCGCCGGTTTGATGCTGTTTCCAGATCCTGCGCAGACGCAGTGAATTGCTGACAACGGAAAAAGAGCTCAGCGCCATCGCCGCGGCGGCAAATTCCGGATTCAGCAAAATGCCCCAGGTGGGATAAAGCACGCCGGCGGCGATTGGAATACCGATCACATTGTAGAAAAAAGCCCAGAAAAGATTTTGTCTGATCACGCGCATGGTGGCCAGCGATAAATGAATCGCTTCCCCGACGCCCGTTAAATTGTCGCTCATCAGCGTGATGTCGCTCGCTTCGATCGCGACATCGGTTCCGGCTCCGATGGCAATACCGACATCCGCCACCGCCAGCGCCGGCGCGTCATTGATGCCATCACCGACCATCGCCACCACTTCTCCCGCAGCCCGCAGATTTTTTATTTCATCGGCTTTTTTATCCGGAAGCACTTCAGCCATCACGCTTTCTATTCCCAATTGAGAAGCGATGGCTTGAGCCGTTACCGGATTGTCGCCGGTAATCATCGCCACTTTCAATCCCCTGCGCTTCAGGCTGTTGACCGCCTGTAGCGCCGAGGGTTTGGGCGTATCGGCCGCCGCGATTATACCGGTCACTTTTTGATCCACTGCTACAAAGACGATGGTTTTCCCCTCTTTTTCCAGATCAGCCGCTTTTGTGATCCAGCCGTCAACCGTCACGCCTTCTTTCTGCATAAATTTCAGATTGCCGATTAAGCTTAATTTATTTTCAACATAAGCCTTCGTCCCCATTCCTGGCACGGCCGTAAAGCGCTCGGCAGCGGCAATGGAAGCGCCTTCCGCCGCAGCTTTTTGAAGAATGGCCTGGGCGAGAGGATGTTCGGAATTTTTTTCCAGGGACACGGCAACAGCAAGAACGGTTGCGGTATCAGCATCATCAGCCGCGACGATACCCGTGACAAAAGGTTCGCCGCGCGTGAGCGTGCCCGTTTTGTCGAAAACAATCATAGAAAGCTTGTGGACCTTTTCCAAGGTCTCTCCGCCCTTGATCAAAATGCCGCTTTGCGCTCCCAGACCGGTGCCCACCATGATCGCCGTAGGGGTGGCCAGACCCAGCGCGCAGGGGCAGGCGATCACCAGCACGGAAACAAAATTAATCAGGGCGCGGCTGAAGTTGCTCTCCGCCGGAACAAAATACCAGACGGCAAAGGCAATCAAAGCGATCACAAAAACGGCTGGAACAAAAATGGAGGCAATCTTATCCGCGACGCGCTGAATCGGTGCTTTGGATCCCTGAGCCTCTTCCACCAGACGAATAATCTGGGCTAAAGCTGTTTCTGCGCCGACACCGGTTGCCTGAAAAGTAAAGCTGCCCGTCTTATTGATGGTGGCGGCAAAAACTTTTTGGCCGGATTCTTTACTGACCGGCATGCTTTCGCCGGTCAGCATGGATTCGTCGATGGTGGATGCACCGGACTGCACAATGCCGTCAACAGGAATCTTCTCCCCCGGTTTCACCCGGATGACATCGCCAACCCGCACATCTTCAACGGCAGCCTCTTTCTCCTGATCGTTGATGATAAGATGAGCGGTTTTGGGCTTCAGTCCGATGAGCTTTTTTATTGCCGCGGATGTTTTGCCCTTGGCTTTTACTTCCAGAAGTCTGCCGACCAGAATCAGCGTCACAATCATCGCCGCACCGTCATAATAGACGTGAGGCATGACTCCCGCTTCAGTAAAGTAACCAGGGAAAAAAGTCGCTGCCGCGGAATAGGTATAGGCAGAGAAAGCACCCACTGCAACAAGCGTGTTCATATCGGATGTTTTGTGTAAAGCGGCTTTATAAGCTCCTGTAAAAAAACGGCTGCCAACCCAGAAGACGGCTGGAAAGGTTAGAATAAACATTCCCCACAGCATGATCGGGCGGGGAATGAAATGCAGAAAACCAAACCAGTGCTGCATGGAGCCCATAAAAATAATCACGCTCAGCACGCCGCCGCAGAAGACCTTCAGTTGAAGATCTTTGATATCTTTATTCCGGGATTCTTCCAGGGGATCGGCAAGCGGATCCTGAATTTCGCCTAAAAACTCATAGCCGTGGTCAGCCACAACTTTCCGGAGAGCTTCAACGCCGCCCCATTTTGAATCATGAATAATGGTCGCGCGTCCGTTCGCCAGATTCACGGCCACATCTTCGACGCCGGTGATCTCTTTCAACGCATTTTCGACCCGCCTGACGCATGCGGCGCAGGTCATGCCGCCGACGGCAACGGTTGTCTTCTTGCGGTCCTCCATACTATTCAACAATATCGTATCCGGCTTTCTTCACAGCCGCAGCGATAAGCTTGCTGTCCGCATTTTTTTCATCATCAAACGTCACCACACCGCTTTTCAAATCTATCTGGATATTCTTGACGCCTTCAATGGCGGTTAACGCTTTGGTCACGGCCATCGCACAATGCTGGCATGACATTCCGGAGACTTTTATTTTTTTCATAGATTTTTCCTCCTTATTTTCAAATAATGTAAGAATGATTTCGATAATGGCAAGACCTGTTTTAACCGATAAAATGTTTGCATATCCTGCTTGATTTACAATTCATTATGTATTATTAAACCCCAAACGCAATCAAAGGTGAACAATGATCATTCACTGCTGGGGATCCAGAGGCTCTATTCCTGTATCGGGCAAACCGTATCTGCGCTACGGCGGCAATACCACGTGCCTGGAGATCAGAACCCAAGACGGCGATATCTTAATGGTCGATGCCGGATCCGGCATCCGTGAAGCCGGCAACGCGCTTACAGCCGAAGGCCACAACGATTTCACGCTTTTATTGACGCACGCACACTGGGATCATATCATGGGGTTCCCGTTCTTCAAACCCATCTATTCACCGAAAACAAAATTGAATATCTGGGGCTGTCCTTGCGGGAAGACATCCATCCGGAAGATGCTCGCCAGAATCATGGCGGCTCCGAATTTTCCAGTTAATTTTGATTTTATACGCGCCCGGATTGATTACCACAAACTCTGTTCTCAGGCGGATTATAATTTTGGCTCGATGAGGATTACGCCGATCGCGCTGAGCCATCCCAATCAGGGAACCGGCTACAAATTTGTGGAAGGCGGCAAGTCTTTCGTTTTCCTGACGGACAATGAACTCCGCTACCGGCACCCGGGAGGACTGACGTATAAACAGTACCTGAATTTCTGCAAAGGCGCTGATCTTCTGTTTCACGACGCCGAATACAACGAAGACGAATACCGGAAAACCCGCGGGTGGGGCCACTCCTGCTATAAAGACGTCCTGAATCTCGCGATGGAAGCCGGCGTCAAAACGCTGGGATTGTTTCATCACAATCAGGAAAGATGCGACGCCGATGTCGATAGAATCTTGGCGGACTGCCGCAAAATCATTCAGTCAAGAGGCAGCAAAATGAAATGCGTCGCCGTCGGCCAGTCGATGAAATTTAAACTTTAACTTTTCAAATATTTTCCGCGGTCCGGCAACAATGTTTTTTATCCTCCACATTTTACTGATGGCGGCCGCAGCGTCAGGCTTGATGGCCGGCATCAGCGCGGCCATGTTTTTCCGGCGCAATAAAAACTGGCTGAATTTTCATAAAACGGTCAACGTACTGAGTTTCGCCGGAATGGCCACAGGGATTATCATGGCTTTTTTATATGTCGCCGACTCCGGCGGCCGGCATATTCAGGGATTCCATCACATAGCCGGTTTGACGGCTTTCGCATCTTCCTTTATCACGCTGATGATCGGATACCGCCAGTTCAAAGCTGAAAACAAACAGGCCTTCAGGGCCACGCACCGCTGGCTCGGGCGTTTTTCTCTTTTAAGCGTGCTGACGGCAGTCATTCTGGGACTGATGCTGATTAATCTATTTTAAACCAATCGTTTTTTTCAAAATATGTTGCTTCCCACCACCAAGGATGAACTGATAAAACTAAAATGGGATCAGCTTGATGTGATTCTGATCACCGGCGACGCCTATATGGACAGTCCGTTTATCGGCGTTTCCATCATTGGCCGCGTGCTCTCGCAGGCGGGATTTCGCGTGGGCGTTATCGCCCAGCCCGACTGGCATACGCCATCCGATATCTGCCGGCTGGGCGAGCCCGCACTCTTCTGGGGCATTACCGGCGGCTGCATGGATTCCATGGTTGCCAACTACACGGCCCTGAAGAAAAAAAGGCACAGCGACGATCTGACGGCCGGAGGAAAAAACAACCGCCGGCCTGACCGCGCTCTGGTGGTGTACGCCAACCTCATCCGCCAATACTTTAAGGAAACAAAACCGCTGATCCTGGGAGGGGTTGAGGCCAGCATGCGCAGAATCGCGCACTATGATTACTGGTCCGACTCCGTCCGCCGTTCGATTCTCTTTGACGCCCGCGCCGATTATTTAATTTACGGCATGGCTGAAAAGGCGACTCTGGAGGTCGCCCGAAAATTAAGAAACGGACAGAGCATTCAGGACATCAAAGGAATTTGTTATATTTCCTCTTCCCCGCCACCGGATTATACGGAATTGCCGGCATTCGAAGATGCTGTCGCGGACAAAAAAAGTTTCGCGCAAATGTTCAATACGTTTTATCAGAACAACGATCCATTAACGGCAAAGGGTTTGTTTCAAAGGCATGGCAACCGTTATCTGATTCAAAACCCGCCGCAGCCCCTGCTTTCCACTCAAGAACTGGATGACATTTATGCGCTCGACTTCTCCCGCACGGTTCATCCTTACTATGCAAAACAGGGAAAAGTCGGAGCGATGGAAACGATTCAATTTTCAGTCAACACGCACCGCGGCTGCTACGGCGAATGCAACTTCTGTTCGATCGGACTGCATGAGGGAAGAACCCTGGTCTGCCGCTCCGAAAAATCAATTTTTGACGAAGTGAAAAAAATCGCCGCGCTGCCTGATTTCAAGGGCTATATCATGGACATCGGCGGAGCGACCGCCAATATGTACGGCATAGAATGTCCCCGAAAACTGAAAAGCGGCGCATGCAAAAACAAGAGATGCCTTTATCCCGGAATCTGTTCCAATTTAAAAATCGACCACAGCCGCCAAATCAACCTTCTGAAAAATCTGCGAAAGATAAAAGGCGTCAAAAAAGTGTTTGTCGCTTCCGGCATCCGATACGATCTGCTTCTGGGCGACAAACAACACCGCGCCGAGTATATGCGGGAACTGATTGCACATCATATTTCGGGCCAGTTAAAGGTAGCTCCCGAACACGTCGCTCCGGAAATTCTGAAGCGGATGGGCAAACCAGCGTCCCGACTGCTTCTGGACTTTAAAAACATGTTTGATGAATTGAATCAATCGCTGCGCAAGAATCAGTTTCTCACGTACTACTTCATGGCCGCCCATCCCGGCTGCACCCGGGACGATATGCGCCTGATCAAAGCCTTCGCCGGCAAGGAGCTGCACATTAATCCCCGACAGGTGCAGATTTTCACACCGCTTCCTTCCACCTACTCCGCGTTGATGTATTTCACGGAATCTGATCCCTTCACCAGAAAGAAAATCTTCGTGGAAAAAAATCTGAGAGGAAAACAGCATCAGAAAGATCTACTCACGGACCGACACACAATCCGCAAACAGGCGCGGAAAGTTTCCTGGTAGGGGTAATCTCTAAATCATCGGGGTATGTTTTGAAAAGGATTTTCCTTTTGGATTGAAAACCGACGCAACCAAGACGCAACCAAACATAAAAAAGGACCCGGCAGAATCGCCCAAGTCCTTGAATTCATTTGGAGGCGGCACCCGGACTTGAACCGGGGAATAACGGTTTTGCAGACCGCTGCCTTAGCCACTTGGCTATGCCGCCAAAAAAAATGGAGCGGGCGAACGGATTTGAACCGTCGACGTCTACCTTGGCAAGGTAGCACTCTACCGCTGAGTTACGCCCGCTCATTAAAAGCGCTTGTGTCTATATCAAATAGCCAATTATTGTCAATAAAAATGTTAAAATATTTTATAAAAAATCTCTTTCTTTGGCCGTTATTCTGACGACAAAAAAGCTCTCCGCCTAATTTTCCACAACGCTTTGATACAGTTTGATAAAATAATCAATGCCCGAATACACCGTCAGGAATAAAGCAAAATAGAGAATGACCATTCCCACGATATGGGCATTGATGCCGAAAATCGGGTAATGAATCATCAGCGCGGTCACGGCAATAATCTGCGTGACGGTTTTTTGTTTTCCCAGAATGCTGGCCTGAATATAGATGCCTTCAGCCGAGGCGATGCTTCGGATGACATCCACAATCAGATCCCGGATGATGGTGATGGCGACGATCCACGCCGGAATGCGGCTGATCGGAATCATCAGGATCATCGCCGAATTCACAATGATCTTATCCGCGATGGGGTCCAGAAATTTCCCCATCGTTGTAATCATCTGATATTTTCTGGCGAAATAGCCGTCCAGAAAATCGGTGACCGAAGCAATGACAAACAAACCGGCGATGATCAGACTCCAGAATTTTCCCGGATCGGAAAGCAGAAAGAAAAGAAACGGAACCACACTGATGCGAAGCAAGGTGATGGTATTGGGCAAATTCAATGTTTCTTTTCGTGAAATCATAGGGCACGCTTACGCGATCAATCTATTTTACGGGCACTTTTTTCCAGTCGTTTAAAAACATCTCGATCCCTTTTTCGGTCAGGGGATGCTTGGCCAGCTGCCCGATGACCTTGAAAGGAATGGTCGCGATGTCCGCTCCCATCAGCGCGGCATCCAGAACGTGGCGCGGATGGCGAACGCTGGCGACAATCACTTCCGTCTCGTAGCAATAATTTTCATAGATGGTGACAATCTGCTCAACGAGCTCCATTCCGTCGTGCGCGATATCATCCAGTCTGCCGACAAAAGGACTGACGTAACGGGCGCCCGCTTTGGCGGCCATCAGCGCCTGCAGGGGAGAAAAGATTAATGTCTGATTCACATCGATGCCTGCGTCGGCGAACATTCTCGTCGCCTTTAATCCCTCCGTGGAAAGAGGAACCTTAATCACCACATTGCTGCCGAGACGAGCCAGTTTTTTTCCTTCAGCAAACATTCCCTTCGCGTCCGGACTCATCACTTCGAGGCTTACCGGCCCCTTAACGACCTTAAGTATTTCCTTAACTACCGCATCGAACCCTCTATTTTCTTTAGCAATTAACGACGGGTTTGTGGTAACACCATCAACCATTCCCAGCGCAATGCCTTCTTTGATTTCTCCAATATTCGCGGTATCGATAAAAAATTTCATATTCACTCCTCAAATCAATTATTTTTTTCCAGTGGGTATTGATCACTGCATTTCTTACTGCAAAAGTAATAATCCTTGCCGGACACTTCTTTTTTATACGCCTGGCTCACGGGAACATAGGTATGACAGACAGGATCTTCCACCAATTCTTCCCCTTTGCCGGCTGGAAATCGGGACGGATCATTTGGATTCGCCGTCGACTTCAAGGCCCCTATTTTTTTCGCGATCTGATATAGGAAATAAACAACGATCACCGATATGATAAATTTCAAGATATTCATAAAACAGCTGCCGGACTTATCCCTTATTCTCTGATTTTCTCGACTACTTTCTGATCGCACAATCTATCTTTCAATCCGCGGATGGACACGCCAAACGAAGGATGAATGAAATAAGACGCTATTTCGCAAAGCGGCTCCAAAACAAACCGTCTCCTGTGCGCTTCAGGATGCGGCACTATCAAATCCGTTTCAGATATGACCTGCTGTCCGTAAAAAAGCAGATCAAGATCAATAATTCTCGAACCGCCTTTCACGTCTCTGATCCGCCCCATCTCATTTTCAATCGCCATTAGAGTCTGCATGAGACGGTGAACGGAAAGCTCCGTTTTAATCTCCACAACCGCATTGACAAATAAAGCCTGATCTTCAATGCCGACAGGCTCTGTCCTGTAAAAAGAAGAAACGGTTATGAGCGCGATGCCTTTTGAGCGGGAAAGACTTTCGATGGCTTTCCGGCAGTTTTGAATGGGTTCGCCGAGATTGGATCCGATCCCGATGTACGCAATGGTGCCGTTCAATGGTTCAGTCAACCTTCATGGTGATCTCTTAATCCCAAAACATCCTGCATATCATACAACCCGTTCTTCTGATGCACAATCCACTGCGCCGCGCGTATCGCGCCCTTGGCAAAGTTGTCCCGGTTGTGCGCCCGATGAATGAATTCCAGCCTCTCTCCGACACCGCCAAAGATGACCGTGTGATCCCCGACGATATCGCCGGCGCGCACCGTCTGGATGCCGATCTCTTTTTTGGTTCTTTCGCCGATCATACCGCGACGGCAATACAGCAAATCATTTTCCACACTGCGCCCCAGCTTGGCCGCGAGGACTTTGGCCATCTGCATGGCGGTGCCGCTGGGAGCGTCCTTTTTCAGGTTGTGATGCGCTTCAATGATTTCCACATCGTAATCATCTTTCAGAATCCCCGCGCAATATTCGAGAACTTTCAACATCACATTCACTCCGACACTCATATTCGGCGTGAGGACACAGCGGACGTTCTGCGCCATCTCTTTAATCTCTTTCATTTCAGCGTCAGTAAAGCCTGTGGAACCGATAACGCTGGCGCAATTTTTCCTGCTGGCCACTTTTAAATAATTCAGAGAAGCCTCATGGTTGGTGAAATCGATGACCACATCGGCGCCGTCGATACAGGCGGATAAATCATGGCAGACAATGATGTCCTTTCTGCCCGATCCCTGACCAATATTCCGTCCGATGATCGGGTGACCGGCAACTTCAACCGCTCCCACAACCTCGATATTCTCCATGGTTGAAATGAGGCTGATGATTTTTCCGCCCATTCTTCCGGCCGCTCCCGTGACCACCGCTTTAATCATAGAATGCCCTCCGCTGCATGCAAATGTTACAAAATTAAATCAACCCGTAATCGGTCATGACCTTTTTTAACTTTTCGAAGTTCGCATCGGACATTTTACACAACGGCAGGCGGTATTCGCAATCAATCTTTCCCATCAATGACAGAGCCGCCTTGACCGGAACAGGATTCACTTCGATAAACATCGCGTCGATCAGAGGGCTCATCTTGTAATGCAACGCTCTGGCCTTCGCCAGATCACCGGCAAAACACGCGTCCACCAGTCCGGCCATATCCGCGGGTGCCACATTGGAAACAACGGAGATAATGCCCGCTCCGCCCATGGCCATCAGCGGCAGAGTAAATATATCGTCGCCGGACAGGACGGCAAAATCCTTGCCGCAGAGATGGATCATATCGCTCATTTGCTTGATGGAGCCTGACGCTTCTTTGATGCCGACGATGTTCTTGATTTTCGCTAGTCGGGCAACCAGTTCCGGCAGCATATTCACGCCGGTGCGCGAGGCGATATTGTAGGGAATGATCGGCAGGGGAACGCTCTCGGCGATCGCTTTAAAGTGCTGATAAAGCCCTTCCTGGGTCGGCCGGTTGTAATAAGGGCAGACAATCAGGGCACCGTCAGCGCCCGTTTCATAGGCATGCCGGGTCAGGCGCAGCGCTTCGGCCGTATTATTGGAGCCGGTTCCGGCTATCACCGGCACTCTCTTTTTGACGGCGTCAATGGTAATTTCAATCACCCGGTCGTGCTCCTCGTGCGTCAGGGTCGCCGATTCACCGGTGGTTCCGCAGGGAACAATCGCGTCTGTTCCATTAGCAATCTGAAACTCAATCAGGTCCCGCAGGGCAACTTCATCAATCTGATTGTTTTTAAACGGTGTAACTATCGCCACCATCGCGCCTCTAAACATAAAAAGGCCTCCTTCAAAATTTCTTCAATAATTTTTTTCCTAAATGGACTGATGCTTATAAGACTTTTGGACAATCTTTGCAATCACGATTTCTACCGGTCAATTTATTTTGCCGGAAAGAAGCATCATGATGTTTCAGCGTGAGAGCACCCCTGCCCTGTTTTGATAATGCCGCGTCACAGACTGAGACGAATTTTAGATCTTGCGCGGTCTGCCCGTTGCCTGAATAATTTTTCAGGACGGCCGGATTCCCCTTGACGCCGCAGCCCGCAATACTGATCAACAACATGAGGCACAGGCATTTAACAGCTTTTGTCCATACTTTTTTCAAATTCGTTTATCCTTTGCAGCACGGCTTTGGCGGCGGTTCCTCCGGTGTGTCGACGGGCGTTGACGGCATTTTCCAGTTTGATCGCGTTTTTGATGTCATCTGTAAAACGTTTGTCATAATTTTTATAGTCGGAGATGGTCAGGTCTTCCAGCTCTTTTTTATACTTCAGGCAATAAGCGACTATTTTCCCCGTAATTTCATGCGCCCGGCGAAACGGGACGCCGCGCCTCACCAGGTATTCCGCGATTTCAGTGGCCGTGGAAAATCCGCCTCTGGCCGCCCGGTTCATAGCCGCGGCATTGAAAGTCGTGTTTTTGATCATTTCCGTGAATATGGATAAACAATCTTTCATCGTGTCCACCGCATCGAATAAAGGCTCCTTGTCTTCCTGCAGATCCCGGTTATATGTCATGGGTAATCCCTTCAGAAGCGTCATAATCGTTACCAGGTCACCGTAAACACGGGCGGTTTTGCCCCGGATCAGTTCAGCGATGTCAGGATTTTTCTTCTGCGGCATGATGCTGCTGCCCGTTGTATAGGCATCCGATATCTCCGCAAAGCCGAATTCATCCGACGACCAGAGCACCAGATCCTCGCAAAACCGGCTCAGGTGCATCATCACCAGCGACGTGCAAAAAATGAATTCCGCGATGAAATCCCTGTCCGCCACCGTATCCATGCTGTTTTCGGTGACCGCGGGAAATTTCAGCATTTTCGCGGTGAGCGCGCGATCGATGGGTAGACCGGTGCCGGCCAGCGCCGCGGCTCCCAGAGGAAGAACATTCAACCGATTTCCGCATGCTTCCAGTCTCTGCGCGTCCCGCGCGAACATTTCCACAAAAGCAAGCAGATAATGAGACAGCAGGACCGGCTGCGCTTTTTGCATATGCGTGTAACCGGGCATAATCGTTTTGATTTCTTTTTTCGCCCGCCGGATTAAAACCGTTTGCAGCGAACGAATGGCGACAAGAATATTATTATTTTCCGCCCGCAAAAAAAGCTTCACATCCAGAGCGACCTGATCATTGCGGCTTCTGGCCGTGTGAAGCTTTCCTCCAATTTCGCCGATCCGGCGGATGAGCTCCTTTTCAACCGCCATATGAATATCTTCATCGGCGGACGTGAATTCAAATTTACCGCGGAGATAATCTTTTAAAATAGCTTTCAAAGCGGCAACAATTTTTAAGGATTCGCTCTTCGATATGATATTTTGCCGGGCCAGCATCGTCACATGAGCAATGGACCCCTCGATATCATAGGGACAAAGCCTTTGATCAAAATGAATCGACGCGGTGAACCGGTCAACACTTTCGGCGGTCGCTTTCTGAAACCGGCCGCCCCATGGTTTTTTGCCTTTTGCCATGCGTTATCTCCGCGCTATATGAGATGTTTATTTTTTCAACATTTTCTGAATAATCAAACGCAATCCATTCAGCTTAATAAATCCTATTGCGTCCTTCTGATTATAAACCTGATCTTTTTCAAAAGTGGCAAAGGATTCACTGTAGAGGGAATGGGGCGATTTGCGTCCGACGACTATGCAATTTCCTTTATACAGTTTCATGCGCGCCGTGCCGGTGACATTTTCCTGCGTCGCATCGATATAGGCCTGAAGCGTCTGCATTTCCGGAGCATACCAGAAGCCATTATAGGCCAGCTGCGCGTATTTCGGAATGAGAGAGTCCCGCATCATCATCACCTCGCGATCCATGGTAATGGATTCCACCGCGCGATGCGCCGCCCACAAGACGGTGCCACCGGGGGTTTCATAAACTCCTCTGGATTTCATGCCGACAAAACGATTTTCCACCATATCGACTCGACCAATGCCATTGTTGCCGGCGATCAAGTTGATGGTATCCATCAGTTTCGCGGGGGATATTTTCTTGCCGTTGATCGCGACAGGATTTCCTTTTTGAAAATCAATTTCCACATAGGTCGGTCTATCCGGCGCCTTTTCGGGCGATTTGGTCAACACAAAGATATTCTCCGGAGGCTCGGCCCACGGATCTTCCAGAATTCCACCTTCATGGGAAATATGCAACAGATTGCGATCCGCACTGTAGGGTTTCGCTTTCGTCAGTGGAATGGGAATCTTATATTTTTTGGCGTAATCAATCATCGATTCCCGGGAATCAAATATCCAGTTATCATCCTTCCAGGCCGCAATGATTTTAATGGACGGATTTAAAGCATAGTAGGTCAATTCAAACCTCACCTGATCATTGCCTTTGCCGGTCGCGCCATGACATACCGCGTCGGCTTTTTCCTTTTTGGCGATCTCGATCTGTCTTTTGGCAATCAGCGGTCTGGCCAGAGAAGTGCCTAAAAGATAAGTTCCTTCGTAAATCGCGTTGGCACGCAGGGCCGGAAACACAAAATCCCGGGCGAACTCTTCTCTTAAATCATCAATATAAATTTTACTGGCACCGGTATGAATTGCCTTTTCTTTTAATCCGGTTAATTCTTCTTTCTGCCCCACATCGGCAGCATAGCAGATTACTTCACATTTATAAGTCTCAATAAGCCAGCGGACAATGACCGATGTATCCAGTCCGCCGGAATAAGCCAGCACAACTTTTTTAATTCCTCGCGACACTTTTCGTTCCTCCTATAATAGTATTTCCAGGATGGCTTTCTGCACATGCAGCCGATTTTCCGCCTGATCAATCACCACGGACTGTGGACCGTCAATGACGTCGGAGGCAATTTCTTCTCCCCGGTGCGCCGGCAGGCAATGCATGACCATCGCGTCTTTTTTTGCCGCTTTCAGCAGCCTTTTATTGATTTGATAATTCTCAAATATTTCTTTTCTTTTCTCAGACTCCGCTTCCTGGCCCATGCTCGTCCAGACATCCGTATAAAGGACATCGGCATCTTTCGCGGCCTTCAGGGGATCGCGCACAAGCGTAATGCCTTCCGTCGCTTCTTTCCTTCCCTTCTCCATGATTTTCCGGTCGGGATCATAGCCTTCAGGACAGGCCAGCGCTAGACTGAAAGGCAGTTTCGCGGCGGCTTCAATCCAGGAATTGGCAATGTTGTTGCCGTCTCCGATGTAAGCAACTTTTATTTTTTCACAAGATCCTTTCTTTTCCCTGATCGTGAATAAATCGCTGAGAATCTGACATGGATGCAGCAGATCTGTTAATCCATTGATGACCGGAATGGATGCAAAGCGGGCAAAATCTTCCACGCTTTGCTGGGAAAAGGTTCTGATCATGATGCCGTTGAGATAGCGGGACATCATTTTTGCCGAATCGGCAATCGTTTCCCCCCGGCCGATCTGGGTATCGCGGGAGGTCAGAAATAGAGCGATTCCCCCCAGTTGATACATGCCGACTTCAAAGGATATTCTCGTCCGGGTGGAGGATTTATCGAAAATCATTCCCAACGTTTTCCCCTTCAGCGAAGCATGCGGCTTGCCGTTTTTTAAATTCTGCTTCAGTTTTTTCGCTTTCCGCCAGATTTTTTCGAAATCACCCTCTTCCAGATCGGAAATATTCAGCAGATCTTTTTTCATCTCCCCTCCATAACTCTGTCAAGTACTTCAATGGCCTGATCGACGTCCTGTATTGTGATAATGATCGGCGGCACAAACCGAATCGTCTTCCCGCCGGTGGAATTGATCAGCAATCCCTGTCGCAGACATTCATTCACGATCTCTCCCGCTTCGATATCCAGCTTCGCCGCAAGCATCAAGCCTTTGCCTCTGACTTCTTTGATAATGCCATGTTTCTGCTGAAGTTTTTTGAGTGCCGACATAAAATATTCGCCCATGCTCACGCAATGATCCTGCAGGTTATCGTTCATAATCGTTTTTACAACAGCATTCGCCGCTGCCATCGCCAGGGGATTGCCTCCAAACGTGGAGGCATGATTGCCGGGAACAAACGCCTTCGCTACTTTATCAGTGGCGAGCATCGCTCCGACAGGGAGGCCGTTGCCCAGCGCTTTCGCCAGCGTCATGATATCCGGCTTGATTCCCGAATGCTCATAGGCGAAAAGCTTGCCCGTCCGTCCCATGCCGGTTTGCACTTCATCCACAATGAATAAAATTCCATACCGGTCGCAGATCTCCCTCACGGAGGCCAGGTAATCCGCATCAGGAATATTCACGCCCCCTTCGCCCTGAATCGGCTCCAGCATGACGCCGCAGGTTTTCGCGGAGATGGCTGCTTCCAGAGATTTCAGATCATTGAAGGGCACGTAATGAAAACCGTCCAGCAGGGGCGTGAAACCGAATTGAAATTTTTCCTGTCCCGTGGCCGTAATGGTCGCCATGGTCCGGCCGTGGAACGAATCTTTCATCGTAATTAATTCATGACGGTCTGGTCCCATATTTTCGTGCGCGTACTTTCGCGCCAGTTTGATCGCCGCTTCATTGGCTTCCGCGCCGCTGTTGCAAAAGAAAACCTTGTCCGCGAAAGAATGATCCACCAGCGATTTCGCAAGTTGAGCCTGTGGCTCCGTGTAATATAAATTGGAAACGTGCGTTAATTTTTCCAGTTGCTCCTTGACGGCGTCAATCACTCGAGGATGAGAATGCCCCAGAGAGCAAACCGCGATGCCGGCGACAAAATCAAGATATTCTTTGCCGTTGATATCCCACACCCTAGCGCCGGCCCCTTTGACCAGAACGACGGGAAACCGCCTGTAGGTATTCATAATATTTTCGTTGGCCATCGCCATGATTTCTTTTTCATTCATTTTTCATAGTCCTTCTTGATTGTTAACTAGAGAACGATTTCCGTTCCAATGCCTTTATCCGTGAACATCTCCAGCAAAATGGCGTGCTTTAATCTGCCGTCAATAATATGCGTTTTCTTCACGCCGCCTTTGAGAGCTTTCAGACAGCACTTGATTTTGGGAAACATCCCGCCTTCGATGGTGCCGTCGTCAATTAAATCCAGCGCATTCTGGTTCGTCATCGTGTTGATCAGTTGTTTATCCTTGTTCAGGACGCCCGGCACATCGGTCAGTAGCAGAAGCTTTTCCGCCTGCAGCGCCGCCGCCACCTCTCCCGCGACCACATCCGCGTTGATATTGTAAGTTTCGCCGTGCTCGCCGATGCCCGTCGGCGCGATCACCGGAATAAAATTATTCTGCGCCAGAGAAATAATTAATTGCGCATTGATGCTCTTTACCTTTCCCACCAGGCCGATGTCAATAATTTCCGGAGGGGTATGCTTTGCTTTTTCTTCGTTCAGATAATATTTTTCCGCGCCGATCAGATTGCCGTCTTTGCCGCTCAGCCCCACGGCATTGCCGCCGTGCCGGTTGATGAGGCCGACGATTTCCTTGTTGACCGTGCCGACCAGAACCATTTCCACGATGTTCATGGTTTCTTCATCGGTCACCCGCATGCCCTGAATAAATTTCGACTCCTTGCCAAATTTTTTCAGGTGCGCTCCGATCTGCGGCCCGCCGCCGTGAACGACCACCGGGTTGATACCGATATATTTCATCATGACCACGTCCTGCGCGAATTTGTTTTTCAAATCCTCGTCAATCATGGCATGGCCGCCGTATTTGATGACGATAGTCTTGTTGTAAAATCGCCTGATGTAGGGAAGCGTCTCCAGCAGGATATCCGCCCTTTCGATTGAATTGGTGATATGTTCCATTTTTCATCTCCGCTATAAAATGTATCTGCTTAAATCCTGATCTTCGATGATGCCGTTTAATTTTTCTTCCACATATTGATCGTCAATAATGATTTCTTTTTTTTCCATATCCGGAGCGTCAAAAGAAATGTCGTCCAGTAATTTTTCCATAATGGTGTAGAGCCGCCGCGCTCCGATATTTTCGGTGCTTTCATTGACCCGCTCCGCCATTTCAGCGATGGCGGCGACGGCGTCCTCCGTGAAGGATAACTGCAGACCTTCCGTCGCCATCATTTCCGTGTATTGTTTCACCAGCGCGTTGTTCGGTTCGGTGAGAATCCGGACAAACTCTTCCTTGCCCAGCGAGTCAAGCTCCACGCGAATCGGAAAACGTCCCTGCAATTCCGGAATCAGATCCGACGGTTTGGTTCCTGAAAAAGCGCCCGCCGCGATAAACAAAATATGATCGGTTGTGACCATCCCGTAACGCGTATTGACATTGGAGCCTTCAACAATCGGCAGCAGATCCCTCTGGACGCCTTCCCGCGATACATCCGGCCCGTGCTGAGAATCCCCGCCGACGATCTTATCGATTTCATCCAGAAAAATGATGCCCGACTGCTCAACCCTGTCCAGCGCCGTCCGGGTCACCTTCTCCATATCTATCAATTTCTGAGCTTCTTCCGCCTCCAGAATTTCCAGCGCTTCCGGCACCTTGACGCTTCGCCGTTTTTTCTTCTGCGGCATGATATTGCCCAGCATGTCTTTCAGATTGAGCCCCATATCTTCCATGCCGGCAGCGGAAAAGATCTCGATCATCGGTCCGCTTCGGGGTTCGGAAACTTCCAGCTCCACCATTTTCTCGTCGAATTTCCCCTCATGAAGCCAGAGACGCATTTTTTCTCTCGAGGAATCATTTTTTCTGATCGGTTCATCATCCGCCACAAGAGAATCTGCCTCATCTTCCCGATGATGATCGCTGAGAATATCTCCCACATTTTTTTCCGCCGGACGCGGCGGCAGCAAAAGATCGAGCAGCCGCTCTTCGGCAATCTCGGCCGCCTTCGCCTGAACACTTTCCTGCTCCTCGGCTTTCGCCATATTAATGGAAAGTTCCACCAGATCCCGAATCATGGATTCCACGTCTCTTCCGACATACCCGACTTCGGTGAATTTAGAGGCTTCAATTTTCAGGAAAGGCGAATTGTCCAGTTTGGCCAATCGCCGGGCGATTTCTGTTTTTCCCACGCCGGTCGGACCGATCATAATGATATTTTTAGGAGAGATTTCATCGGCCAATTCCTCTGTGACATTTTGCCGCCTCCACCGGTTGCGCAGCGCGATGGCCACCGCCCTTTTCGCCTCCACCTGGCCAATGATATGGTGATTGAGCTTTTCTACGATTTCCCGGGGTTTCAACCCTTGGTTTGACATGATTTATCTTTTTCCCTTCTCTTTGCTTTTTTTATCTTTCTCATCACTGAGCGTATCGATTTCTTCAATCGTGATATGGTCGTTCGTATAAATGCAAACCTCCGAGGCGATTTGCATGGCTTCTCGGGCAATTTCCGTTGCCGACAAATCGGAATGGCGCAAAAGCGCCCGGGCCGCCGTTAAAGCAAAGGGGCCGCCGGACCCGATGGCCATCACATCATCGTCGGCTTCGATAACATCTCCGTTGCCGGAAATAATCAGCGCATTGTCTTTATTAACGGCAATCATCAGGGCTTCCAGATGCCTTAAAACCCGGTCTGTGCGCCAGTCTTTCGTCAATTCCACCGCCGCCCTCACCAGATTTCCATTGAACTGTTCCAGCTTCTGATCAAACCGGTCAAAAAGCGTGAAAGCATCCGCTGTGGCTCCGGCGAAGCCAACGATGACCTCATTGTTGTAGAGCCGGCGAACTTTCCGCGCCCCGTGCTTGAGAATAGTGGTTTCCAGCGTGACCTGACCATCACCGGCCACAGTGATCTTGCCGTTGCGTTTGACCGCTAATATTGTCGTACCTCTGATGTGCATGGCTTTTCCTCAAAATAAAAAATTATTTTTCCCGTGTTCTCGGATGCGCCTTGTCATAGACTTCCATCATCCGGTTGATATCCACCGCGGTATATTTCTGCGTCGTCGAAAGACTTTCATGCCCCAGGAGTTCCTGAATAGAGCGCAAATCCGCTCCGGCATTCAAAAGATGCGTGGCAAAACTGTGCCGTAGGGCGTGCGGACTGATTTTCCGTCCAATGCCGCTTTGGGCGGTCAACGCATCAACGATTCGCGCGACACTCCTGGTCGTGATTCGACCGCCTCGCGAATTCAGGAATAACGGGCCTTTGAAGGCATCGCCGCCCGGTTCTTTTCGCGTTTTTTTTCTTTTCTCCAGATAGTCACGCACTGCATCCAACGCGGGACCGCCAACCGGAACAATTCTTTCCTTTCTGCCCTTACCTCTCACCTTCACTAACTTCTGATTAAAATCAATATCACTTAAATCCAATCCAACCAGTTCACTGAGTCGTATCCCGCAGGAGTAAAACATTTCCATGATCGCGCGATTACGCGAACCTGAAACCGAATGGTCTGTTTGCGCCTTTAAAATTTCCAGAACTTCATCAACAGAAAGAAAATTGGGCATGTATTTTTCCGTTTTCAGCGTTTGCAGCGCTTCGGCCGGATTACAGCCAATCTTGCCCGTGCGCAAAACATATTTATAAAATGCCCTCAGCGAAGACACCTTGCGATTGACCGTAACCTTTTTTATTTTTTGAAAATAAAGGTGACTGAGATATTGCCTGATGATCTCCGGTTCAATGCCAATGATGTCCTCCTGCCGATCAATGCGCTGATGATCCTTCAGGTATGAGGCAAATTCCTGAACGTCCGCCACATACGCCGCTGTAGTGTTTCCGGAAACATTTTTTTCTACGTCCAAATAATTTTGAAAATCCCGAATAATGTTTCCCATCATTTTTACATTTTATACTTTCCGAAATCTTCCGCAGAAAGATTTTCCAGAAATTCCCTAATCTTCTCCTCCTTCAACTTATCCAGATCATTGAGCTTAACGCCGAAATCAATGTTGCGGGATTTTTCAATCACGCTCTCATCGACAAAGATCGGCGCTCGCATGCGCAACGCGATGGCGATCGCGTCGCTGGGACGCGCGTCAATGATAAAGTGTCTTCCCTCCCTGGTTAAATAAATATTAGCAAAAAAAGTGTTGTTACGAATATCAACGATTTCTATTCGGTTCACCGCCACTTCAAAAGATTTTAAAAATTCCGTGAATAAATCGTGCGTCATCGGCCGGGGGAATACAACATTTTCCAGTTCCGTGGCAATGGCGCTGGCCTCAAACAAACCGATCCAGATCGGAATCGCTTTATGATTATGCATATCTTTCAATATAACGATTGGCGTATTGGTAATCGGATCAATCGTTAATCCCGCAATCTTCATTTCGATCATCAAGGCCAACCTCCTTTCCTATCTTTCGGAATCTTTGAAAGATGCTTTTCATTACAACCCGATTTCTTCTATCATGTCAATGGATTCTTGGAAATCTTTTTTCGCCCTATCGGAAATCAACTTAAATATTTGAAGCAACTCATATATTTTTTATTTCCAGCCATCAGCGGCACATCAAGACAGAAAAATACAGAATTACATCCCATCATCAGATTTTACTCAAAACGTCCCAAGGATCATAGAACATAGATAAGTAATTGAATATAAAGATATTTCATTAATAGTGTCCCGACAATCTAAACAGCGCCTCATGATGTTCCCATAAATCAGCCCATTATTTTGTCGAACTGACGGTTATAATTAAGAAATAAACAAAAAAATTAATTTAAAAAAAAGTTGAAAAATATTTACATTGACGTGGCCTTAGGATATACTAAATGTGCATAAGTGTAATTAGGTAAAATAGGTGAAAAAATAATAAATAATAAATGTTTACATTGCCTGAATATTATGGTAAAATAACGTAATTGGTTATTGTAAATTTTATTTATGATTTGAACGTGAAAATGAATAAAAAAATTAAAATAAAAATATGAAAAAAAGGAGAACAAACATGAAAAAGATTTTAACAGTAGTAATTTTGGCCGCATTCTTAGTTATGCCTACTTTTGCTTTTGCAAAACAGATCATTGCCGACAGCGAACTGGATGCCATATCCGCACAGGTTGGGTCTATCACCACCGACATGACAGCCACCATTTTTCTCAAGAGCCGGCAATTAAAATCTATCGCTACGGATGGCTGGAATTATTGGGATTCTGATCATCGGTATGGCGATCCGCACAACAGCAATGCCGACGGTTATTTCGACGGTTCGTCCAATAAGAATGTCGGCTTTGGCGAATACAACCAGCCGGGCTATATCGGATACACGGAGGCTTATCTGACCGGCGGATATATTAAACGCTCCGGCTATATGACGACGGAAGTATTTCCCACAATGGATCCCGATAAAAAGTCGTATGTCATTAAAGCGACTATGAAAGATCAATCGCTGGACACGGGTGACGTTGCTGTCGATTTCGTCGTAAAACTGGGGAAAAACACTGACCTCTCCGACGATCAGCCAGCACTGGGACGTGTGCATACCCAGGGCATCGCCAACACGATGAATGGCTCACTGACTGTGTATGCCCATAACAACTCTTTCTTCGATTAACGAGTGAGGAAGCAGTTTGAAAACTTGTACCACATAGTATGCGGCTACTATACGTACGAGAATGTCATACATTATGAAAATACTACTGTTGAAACATATATATGAATATTCAGGTCTTATGAATGGAAATAAATAAAAAATTCTTAAAAGGGAGGAGTGTATGGGGATGAACAAAAAAAATTTAAAGGGGGAGTGTATGAAGAAAGTTTGGATTTGGTTTGTTATTGCTGTGTTTCTGGCAACGATGCCCGCTACTCTGCTGGCAAAAGAGAAGATCATGGAAAACGAGCTGGAGGCCATCACAGCGCAGGAGGGAGTGACGATTGAATTTGGAGGAACTTCGTATCCAACAACCCACTTCTCCATTCTAGGCAACTTTGGCCCGGAACTTCAGTCATGGGGCGACAGTGACGGTTGTACCACCTGCGACGGATATACAGCAGCCGGCTGGTTTGGAGCCAAAAATATGTCAATGGATCCATTTGGATCATACAATCATACATAGGAGGGGGTTTAGGACCACAAGGTTCTTTTATTGCCCTTTACAATAAAATGGACATTGACGTAGGTAGCAGCGGCAGTATGACCAGAACAATCATCGGTTTACCGAGTGCGTTGGTTCATCCGGCAAATATAACACAAACCATTGCCATGGGTACCACCAGAAACCTTAATGACGGGCAGCAAAACCTGGGCACCATGTACACCAGTGAATTCGCTCTTCTTGTGAATCCAACGATGACCGGCTGTATTTCAATTGGCACACACGCTACAGGGGGAGAAGGTGTGGAGATCGGATTTAGCGGAACTCATCCATTTATGGCCCCCGCTTTGGGCGCTTACCCTCAGGGTGTTATAGTCTCTATCCCGGGCAAACCTATCATCCAGTCTTGGGGGGATGCAGATGGCTTTTCGGTTAATGGTGTAGACTACCTTGATCCTGGTTATGTCGGAGCGAAAGGTTTGACCATGGCTGATGGATATGTCTTTGCTACTGCAGTCTGGCCTACGAATTATTTGAATATATTAATTTCCGGAACCATGACGGTTGACGTGGGCACTAACTCATCTGGCGACACGGGAGTTGTTATCGGCGTGCCTAAGATTAATATATTACCGGGTTCGAGTATTACACAACCAATCGCGCTGGGTAATATCAGAGATTTTTCTGATAATCAGGCGCTTCTGGGTAGAGCTTATATAGGTGGCATTAATATAAGCCCCTCCGGTAGTATTGCTATTTCCGCCCATTAATTCAGGGCAACTTTGAAAACGTATCGGAGTTCTGCCGGCCTGAAGAACATTCAGGCCGGCAGAGATGCAAGTTAAAATTTTATATGATTTTATGACGGAGGTAAAAAAGCGCTTTGCGTAATATGCAGTGAATGAATTTTGCATTCAACGTTGCAGGATGTTGCTGAGATTCCCGAATTCTTCAACCGAAAGTGTTTCTCCCCTTCGCTGTCCTTCAATCCCGGCCAGCATCAGAGATTCGCTTAAAAAGTTTTCGGAGCAGCCTTCCATCAATTTGGAATGTTTTAAATTATTCATCAGTGTTTTTCTGCGCTGAGCAAAGGATGCTCTGACCAATCGGGTAAAGAAATCTTCACTGGTGAGTCTGATCAGGGATTGTTGACGAAAGATCCCTTTGATGACCGAAGATTCCACTTTGGGACGCGGATGAAAGGATGACGCGGGAATCGTCAAAATTTTCTCCACAGTCGCAAACATCTGAAGAATCACCGACGGCACGCCGTAGCTTTTCGTGCCGGGTGATGCAGCCAGGCGGTCAATCATTTCCTTTTGCATCATCAGCACAAAAGAATGGATTTCATTCCTGCAGGACAACAAATGAAATAAAAGCGGACTGGAAATATTGTAGGGGATATTGCCGACTATTTTGATTTTCCGATGCTCTGCCCCGGCAATCGATTGGAAATCATAATTTAAAATATTACCGTGATGGACCCGGATGTTTTGATAGGAAGACAACCTGTCTTTTAAGACGTTCACCAGGTTATCATCAAGCTCTACGGCAATAATTTGGGCGGCATCGTTTTGCGCAAGATATTCTGTCAGAACGCCAATGCCTGATCCGATCTCCACAATGATGTCATCTTTCTGCACATCAGCGGTTAGGGCTATCTTTTGAATAGCGTCTTCATCCGTCAGAAAAGACTGACCCAGTTTTTTTCTGGGTTTAATGGCGTAATGTTGAAGAATTTCCCGCGGGGTCATGTTTGATCTTTTGTTGATGAGCATTCGGGACTCACGATAACGGCCAGCGCGACACGGCATTTAAATCCATTCCGCTGCGTGATCCGTTTTTCAGCATCATTTCGCCTCGGGCAGCGATCATAGCCGCGTTGTCCGTGCATAATATTGTGGGGGGAATAAACAGCTCCATTTGTTTCAACGCGGTTTCCCGCGCGAAGCGTTCCCGCAGACTGCTGTTGGCCGCCACTCCGCCACAGACCACTATTTGGGGTATATGATTTTCATGAGCCGCCTTGATGGTTTTTTCCACCAGGGTATCCACAATGGCTTCCTGGTAGCTGGCCACGATATCCGGCAATTCTTCATTCTGGAACTCACGGCCCCGCTTTTTCACCATAGTCAACAGCGACGTTTTCAAACCGCTGAAGCTGAAGTCCATGGAATCCCTCATTGCTCTGGGGAACGATACGGCGCTCGGATTGCCGCTTCTGGCCAGTCTGTCGATGACAACACCTCCCGGATAACCCAGTTTCAGCAGTTTAGCGGCCTTGTCAAAAGCCTCACCGGCGGCATCGTCCCGTGTCTGACCGATTAACTGATACTCGTCAAAATTTTTAACGAGATAAATGCTGGTATGACCGCCCGAAACCACTAAAGCCATAAAGGGAATGTCCGGAATTTTCCCGGAGAGAAATGCCGCCGCGATGTGTCCTTCCAGATGATTGACGCCGACAAAGGGAATGTCCAGCGCAAAAGCGAGAGATTTGGCCGTAGACAAACCGATTAAAAGAGATCCGATCAAACCGGGCCCGCAAGTCACCGCGATGCCTTCCACATCCTTTATTATTATATCAGCTTCAGATAAAGCCTGTTTGATCACGGGATAGATGGCTTCCATGTGCTTTCTGGATGCAATTTCAGGAACAACGCCGCCAAACGGCGAATGAATTTCTATCTGTGACGCAATGACATTAGAACATATTTTGCCATCACGGACGATGGCGGCGGCGGTTTCATCACAGGATGATTCAATTCCAAGGACTATCATTATTATTATGCCTCTATTTTCTCTTTGCTAAAAAATCTAATTCCCTATATAAAAGCAGCAGTGTTTTGTAAACAAACTTTTATCAGTAAAGAGGCATCCAAAAAACACCTATGGAATTTAAAACAGATTTTTTGATTTTAGGCAGCGGCATCGCGGGATTAAGCCTGGCCATTAAAGCTTCAACGCTGGGATCGGTCACCATCGTGACCAAAAAAGAAAAAACCGAATCCAATACAAATTATGCTCAGGGCGGCATTGCAGCCGTCACCGATAAGACAGACAGTTTTGACGAGCATATCCATGACACGCTGATTTGCGGCGGCGGTCTGTGTAAAGAAGAGGTAGTCGAGTTTATCGTCAAAGAAGCTCCGCCCCGGATAGAGGAGCTGATTGACTGGGGCGTCCATTTCACAAAATCCACAACAGAGCCCCAGAACTTTGATCTGGGGCGCGAAGGCGGACACAACCGCCGGCGCGTTTTACATGCCAAAGATTTCACCGGCCAGGAAATTGAAAGGGCATTAAACGAAAAAGCGTCTCAAATCAAAAACATTTCCATTTTTGAAAATCATATCGGGATTGATTTAATCATCAGAAAAGAAGCGAAAAATAAAACAGAACAATGCCTGGGGGCTTACGTTCTGGATATCAATAAAGGTGAAGTGGATACTTACCTTGCCAAATATACGATTCTCTGTACCGGAGGCGCCGGGAAGGTTTATCTGATTACCACCAATCCGGATATCGCGACGGGGGACGGCCTGGCAATGGCGTACAGGGCAGGCGCGAAAATAGCCAACATGGAATTCATCCAATTTCATCCGACATGTCTTTATCATCCTGCCGCCAAGGCTTTTCTCATCAGTGAAGCCGTGCGCGGTGAAGGCGGCATTCTCCGTTTAAAAAACGGTTCCACCTTTATGGAAAAATACCATTCCATGAACAGTCTGGCCCCGCGCGATGTCGTCGCCAAGGCAATTGACACGGAAATAAAAAAATCCGGCGATGAATATGTGCTGCTGGATGTCACGCATCTGGAACGGGATTTTCTCATCAACCGTTTTCCCAACATTTACAAAAAATGTCTTGAGTACGGCATTGACATCACCTCTGATCCGATACCGATTGTGCCCGCCGCGCATTATATTTGCGGCGGCGTCGCCGTTGACCATTACGGCCAGACGTCCATACCCAATCTTTTCGCCTGCGGGGAAGTTTCCTGCACGGGCCTGCATGGCGCCAATCGTCTGGCCAGCAACTCCCTGTTGGAAGCGGTTGTTTACGCGCACCGCATTTTCACCGCAATGGCCGGCACCATCAACACGATGAAACTCACCGACGCGGCGATTGATCCCTGGGACTCCAGCGGAACAACGGAAAGCGATGACAGCGTTGTGGTCACCCACAACTGGGATGAAATCAGGCGGTGCATGTGGAATTACGTGGGGATCGTCCGTTCGGATAAAAGGCTGGAAAGAGCCGCCCGCCGGATCAAGCTCATCCAGAAAGAGATCCATGAATATTACTGGAATTTCAAGGTCACGAAAGACCTGATTGAACTGCGCAACATTACAACGGTCGCCCAGCTCATCGTCCAAAGCGCGTCTCTTAGAAAAGAAAGCCGCGGCCTGCACTTCAATATTGATTATCCCGAAACGGTGGATGCATACAGGAAAGACACCCTTCTGATGAAGGAATGAATTACTTCTTATCCGCAAACACCCGGTTAAAAATAAAATCCAGATTTTTTAAAAAATTATTTACGTCAAAAATAGCGTTCAGTTCTTTTTTCTTCAGATACCCGGTGATCGTGGAATCCTTTTCCAGCAGTTCTTTAAACTCCAGTCCTTCCTGCCATGATTTCATCGCGTTATTCTGAACGATGGCGTAAGCATCCTCCCGGGTGGCGCCCTTATCAATGAGTGACAGCAAGACCATCTGCGAAAAAATCACGCCGTGCGTTATGTTCAGATTGTCCATCATTCTTTCCGGATAGATGACCAGTTTATCCATCATATTGGTAAATCGGTGCAACATAAAATCCAGGACAATGGTGGCGTCCGGTCCGATCACCCGCTCCACCGAAGAATGGCTTATGTCTCGTTCGTGCCAGAGGGCAACATCCTCCAGAGACGCCAGAGCGTAAGAGCGCACCAGTCTGGCCAGACCGGAGAGATTTTCCGAAAGGATCGGATTGCGTTTATGCGGCATGGCGGACGATCCTTTTTGGCCGGGAGAAAAATACTCTTCGGCCTCTCTGACCTCTGTCCTCTGCAGCAGTCGGATTTCCTGAGCAAATTTGTCAATGGACGAGGCGATGATGGCTAAGGCGGTAAAAAATTCAGCATGCCGGTCGCGCTGAACAATTTGGGAAGACACGGGAGCCGGCTTTAAGCCCAGCTTGCCACAGACATATTCTTCCACAAAAGGATCAATAAAGGAAAAGGTTCCCACCGCGCCGGATATTTTGCCGCAACTGACGGATTCCTTCGCCCGCAAAAGACGCTGACGATTGCGCCGCATCTCTTCATACCATAAAGCCATCTTCAGGCCGAAGGTAATCGGCTCCGCGTGAATCCCATGCGAGCGTCCGATCATCATGGTTTTCTTATTTTCAAGAGCCCTTCTTTTCAGAACCGTCATCAGTTTATCTATATCTTCCAGCAATATTTCCGCCGCTTCCTTTAATTGTAAGGCAAACGCCGTATCCAGAACATCTGATGATGTCATGCCCATATGAATGAAACGGCCGTCTTCACCGACTTTTTCCGTCAGAGATGTTAGAAAAGCAATGACATCATGTTTGGTGGTCTTTTCAATTTCATCAATGCGGGCAACCTCTATGGAAACATTCGCCTTGATATTCTTCAAGGCGCCTTTGGGAATCTTGCCCAATTTGTTCAAGGCCTCACAGGCTGCGAGCTCCACATCCAGCCATTTTTGATACTTGTTCTCCTGGCTCCAGATATTGGTCATGATTTCGCGGGAATATCTCGGGATCATGTTTTACTCCTTATTATATGTGTCTTAAACGGTGTAACTTTTATTATGACTCTCACCCATCCGTCAAGAATTAAAATCATTTTTTAAACAATTGACAAATTGGCATAAGGAACATATGTAGCACATAATATTAAGGATATAAGAGGCAATACAATAAAAATACAAACGACGGGGATAAATATGCGCAAATACTTATTATATCTATGGATATCGGCAATTATTCTACTAACGGCCACGACACTGTGTGCAAAAGACAAATACACGGTCACACTGCTGCCCTTCTCGGTACACAGCGCTGAAAACATCGATTATGTCAAACAGGGCATCGAGGCTATGCTTGCCTCGCGTCTTTCCGCTTCCGACAAGATCAGCATCACGGATAAAAACGCTTTACAGGCTGAATTAAAAAAAACAGGCGCGAAAGAAGCATCGATCAGCGATGTCCAGACGATCGGCAAGAATTTAAACGCTGATTATGTCGTCCGGGGAAGTATTACCAAAATCGGCAACAGCATCAGCATCGACGGAAAACTCGTTGACATCTCCCAAACCAAATCTGACATCAATCTCTTCGCACAGGCCCAGAATCTTGACGACGTTATGCCCAAGGTAAACGATTTTGCCCAGAGCGTTGTCCAGCATATCCTCGGTACGACGCCGCAGGCAGCCCCCGTTCCGGCTGCCGCCCCGACGGCCGGCACACCAGCGGTTCCAGCGCCGGCAACGGCAACCATGTCACGCGAATCTCAAATCATCGCCGGCATGAAGGCCGGAAGCAAGAAAGGCGGCACCTTAACGTCCGTCATTAATGCGGAGTTTATCAATGCCATTGAACCCTTCAACCGCAAAGAATTCTGGATGAGCCAGAAAATTCCCACGGAGTTCAAGGGAATGGATATCGGCGATGTCAACAATGACGGCTCCAATGAAATTTTGGTGATTGATAAAAACGCTGTCTATATCTATCGCAAAACCGAAAATGAATTGACCTTACTGGAAAAAATCAAAGGCAAATCCTACGATAATTATCTTGCCGTGGATGTAGCCGATATCAACAAAAACGGCGTCAAGGAAATCATCGTCACCTCTCTGAACGATACCCTGCTGGATTCTTTTGTTCTGGAATTCAAAGACGGCAAATACGCGGTTATCGCGTCAGACATCCGCTGGTTTTTGCGCGTCATCGACACGTCATCCGGCGCTCCTTTATTATTAGGGCAGGATTACGGTTCGAACAAACCGTTTGACACGCAGATCTACGAAATGGTCTGGAAAGACGGCAAGTATGTTTCCGGCGAAAAGATGAAAATCCCCATGGGATTGTCCATCTACGGTTTAAACATCGACGATCTGGGCATTGGCAGTGAAGAAAAAATATTCGCGCTGGATGAACTGGATTATCTTTATGTTCTTGAAAAAACCAATAAGTCTTTAGGCCGGCTTACATCGTTTGGTTTTACCACGGAAGAACTGATCTGGAAAAGCGATGATGTTTACGGAGGCAGCAACAATTATCTCGAAAACCTTGACAAGAAAAATCCAGACGACAAAAGCAAAAGCGGTTATATCAATCTGCGTATTCTCAGCTATGACACAAACAAAGACGGGAAAAAAGAGCTGATCATCGTTAAGAATCTTTCTTCCGTCGGCCGCATTTTCAAAAACTTCAAACTGTTTACGTCCTCTGAAATCTATAATCTCCAATGGGACGGCATGGGAATGGCGGAAAACTGGCGAACAAAGAAGATTAACGGTTACGTTGCCGATTATTGTCTGAAAGACGTGGATAATGACGGCCAGCCGGAAATTGTGCTGGCCCTGGATTTAAATGTCGGCGCCTCGATCAAGGCCAAAAGCGTGATCGTTATTTATGAACTGAATGGGGCACAGGGCGCACAATAATGATTGACAAAATGAACACTCTTCGATATAGCCTGCCCCGGCTGTAGATTGATAGCGTTTATCGATACAGAGGCGGTGTAGCTCAGTTGGTCAGAGCATACGGCTCATATCCGTAGTGTCCCTGGTTCAAATCCAGGCACCGCCACCAAATAAATTCCTGATTAACTTGTTATCGTTCTCCTCTTTATTTTCTCGTCCGGTGCAACCCATAGTTTGAACGACTCGATGATCAATAAAATCAGAAAAGAATCTCCAGAAAACTTCCGGCCATCCTTTATTTTCAGAAATGCTCATTTCCAGTCCATTATGGCCAGTTCCCGCCTGCGCCTGCGCCGAAAGAACAGCATGCTGCAAAACGCGGAAGACCTCATCATCCAAACACCATCCGGTTCCAGGTTGCTGTCATCCGTTTCTTCCCATCCCGCCTCCCGCGGACTGATGATCCTTTTGCACGGCTGGGAGGGGTCGTCTTCATCAGCCTATCTTCTCGACACAGGAGATTATTTTTACCGGCTTGGATTTTCCGTCTGCCGCTTAAATTTGCGCGACCACGGGGATTCTCATCATCTGAACGAAGATCTCTTCCACGGGGCGCTGCTTCAGGAAACATTTGAAGCGGTGGATTACCTTTCGCGTTTGTCGGACAGCAAACCGGCTTATCTGACGGGTTTTTCTTTAGGAGGAAATTTCGCTTTGCGCATTGCCATCAAGCACGGGCATACCCCCATTCCCAACCTCAAGCATGTTTTTGCCGTCAGCCCGCCATTGGACCCTTATAAAACCACACTCGCCATTGACAACGGCTACTCCATTTATCGAATGTATTTCCTGAAAAAGTGGAAGCGTTCTTTAAATAAAAAGCAAGGCTTTTTCCCCCATAAATATGATTTCAATGCCATGATGGACTCCAAAACCTGTATTGAGCTGACGGACAAGGTGATGACCTATTTTCCGGAACGTATGATGTATCGCGACTATTTTAAGCTTTATACCTTGAAAAATGATTCATTTAAAAATCTGAATATTCCTGTTACAATATTTATATCGGAGGATGATCCGGTCATTCCGTATGAGGATTACCGGCAATTGCAGGAAAATAATTTCCTGAAAATATCGAGACAAAAGTATGGCGGCCATTGCGGTTTTATAGAACTCTTTCCGGTCAGGTGCTGGTATCAGCGAATGATTACGGAAATGATCACTTAGTTGTTTTTTAACATTTTATTTATGGACATAAGCCTCTTTCAGCAAAAACAAATTCTGCCCCGCCTGATTATGGACCGGTTGGCCGGTGTGGAGATTGATTATAAAGAAACCAACCGCAAAATCGATCAATCCAGACAGGAAGGTTCCTCCCATCTCAAAGCCGCCGTGGTTTTACTGCTGAACTTCAGAAAAAAGAACGGACAACCCGAATATATTTTCCAGCTTATTAAACGATCCCAGAAAATTTCACAGGGAGGCGACATTAGCTGTCCGGGCGGCATGCTCCAGCCGCGCCAGGATAATTTTCTGACTTTCATTCTGAAGACGGGAATCCTGCCCGCGATTTACGGCAAATACGCCAGCCGGACTCAAAAAGTGGACAGCGAAACCGCGGAGCTGATCAATTTATTTTTAACCAATGCCCTCAGGGAGGCGTGGGAAGAAATCGGCCTGAACCCTCTCAACACCAGATATCTGGGTGCCCTTCCCTCTTACACGCTCTCCATGTTCGCGCGGACTATCTTTCCGGTGGTTTGCATTACCCGCAGAAGATTCGCCTACAAATTGAGTTCCGAAGTGGAAAAAATGGTGGAGATTCCTCTGACATCTTTCTTTCAGCGCGAAAATTACGCGATGTTAAATGTCACCACATCTCTGGGGGAAGGAACCGAGCCGCTGCAATACCAGACCCCCTGTCTGATGATTCCGGACGGCGACGGAAACGAGGATATTCTCTGGGGTGCCACATTCAATATTATTCATAACTTTTTGCGCATCATTTCCGGCAACACCGTCCCCGACGACTATTCATTCCGAACCGTCAACAAAATCCTGACGCTCAAATACATTTCGCCCAAAAGCTGAATTATGCCCGCGCTGACGATCGATCAATCCAACATCAACACGCTTATTTTTGATTTTGACGGAACGCTGGCCAAATTAAACATCGATTTTCAGGAAATGCGCGACGCCGTTATGGAAGTTGTCTTATCTTACGGCATTTCCCGGGAAGAAATTCACGCTCATTTTATTCTGGAAATGATCGACAGCGCCTTTGGAATCCTTTTTCAGCGTTCGGAAACGGAAGCCCGCCGGTTTTTTTATCAGACCAATGCGATCATTGAAAATATTGAGACGCGGGCAGCCCTCCAGGGTGAATTATTCGAACACACGAAGGACCTGTTCACGTCTTTGCAATCCAAAGAATTTTCCTGCGGAATCATAACGCGAAACTGCACAAAAGCCGTCCAAATCGTTTTTCCAGACATTCTCAGTTACTGCCCGGTGGTGATCTGCCGCAATGATGTCAAAAATGTCAAACCTCATCCGGAACATATCACTCTGGCCCTTGCCAAACTCGGTGCATCCGCTCCCAACACCTTGATGATCGGCGATCACCCCATTGATATCCATACCGGACGCAACGCCGGAACAAAAACGTGCGGCGTTCTCACCGGACACTGCCGGAAAACCGATTTCATTGATGCAGGCGCGGATATTATTCTTTCCCGGGCCGCGGATTTATTGAATATTGTAAAATAACTTTTCAAAAATCTTTTTTTCATCTATAAAATATCCAGCTTTTATCAACGTGCTTTTCAATAAAATGATGAACCCAAAAGGAGCAACGACATTGTTTAATCCCCACGTATTTAGAGAATATGACGTCCGAGGCGTTGTGGACGCTGATTTAAATGAAGAGTTCGTCTTCAATCTGGGTCGGGCAATTGGCACTTACGCTGCCCGCAACAGAGTAAAAAATATGACTATCGGGCGCGATTGCCGTTTAAGTTCTGACGATTATCATAATGCCCTCATCAAGGGCCTTAATGCGGTCGGCATCAATACCATTGATATCGGACTATGCGCCACACCCATGCTTTACTTCTCCATCCGCCATCTGCGCGTCGGCGGCGGCGTCATGATCACCGGCAGCCACAATCCGCCGGAATTTAATGGCTTCAAGATATGCATCGGACACAGCACCATTTACGGTGAGCAGATTCAGGAGCTGAGAAAAATAATGGAGGGCGGAAAATACTCCAAAGGCATTTCCAAAGCCAAGAAGATAAATATCTCCATGGATTATGAAAATTACCTCTTCAAGAGCATTAAAATCAAAAAGAAGATCAAGATCGTCGTTGACGGCGGGAACGGTGTCGGCGGGCATTTTGCCATTCCTCTTCTCCAGCGTTACGGATGTGAAATCATTCCCATCAACTGCGATCCCGACGGTAACTTTCCCAACCATTTTCCCGATCCCACCGTGGAAGAAAACTTGACGGAATTGATTAGACTGGTTCGCAAAACGAAAGCGGATCTGGGCATATCGTTCGATGGTGATGCCGACCGCCTTGGCGTCATCAGCGATAAAGGTGAAATTCTGTGGGGCGATAAACTGCTGCTTCTCTTCGCCCGTCAAATTCTCAAGAAAAAGCCCGGCTCTACCATCATCGGCGAAGTGAAGTGTTCTCAAATCTTATACGACGATATCAGAAATCATCACGGCAATCCTATTATGTGGAAAGCGGGGCACTCCCTGATCAAGGCCAAGATGAAAGAGGTAAAAGCCGAGCTGGGCGGTGAAATGAGCGGCCATTTCTTTTTTGCCGACCGTTATCTCGGCTATGACGACGCCATTTACGCGGCGCTCAGACTGCTGGAAATTATTGACCAGACAGGGGAAACTATCAGCGAATTATTTACCGACGTCCCCAAAACCTTTGCCACACCGGAAATCCGGGTTGATTGCCCGGATGACAGAAAAGCGGAAGTCGTGAAGAAAATAAAAAAATATTTTCAAAATACTCCGGGCATCGTCGAAATAGACGGGATACGCATACCCTTTGCTGAAGGCTGGGCGCTGGTTCGGTCTTCCAACACACAGCCGGTCATCGTCCTTCGCTTTGAAGCAACATCTAGAAAGGCCCTGCAATCCATCTGCAATGAAGTGGAACCGCTGCTGACAATCTAATAAAATCTCCTGGATTGATTATGATTATGCTGGAGCAATCATGCTGATTACTTCTAAACATTTCCAAAACATTCCGGTTCAATCGAAGGACGATTGAACCGGTTACATTAGCCCTACTTTCCTTTAGAAATGAAGGACGTATTTGTTAATAGCCATAGGGGTTATTGGATTGCCAGCGCCAGGTGTCGTTGCACATATCGGTGATGTCTCGTCTGGATTTCCAGCCCAAGAGTTTTTTAGCGAGATACGTGTCGGCATAGCAGGCGGCAATATCTCCCGGACGTCGCTTGACAATCCGGTAAGGTATCTTTTTGCCGGAAGCTGTTTCGAACGCGTGAAGCATTTCCAAAACGGAATATCCCCTGCCCGTCCCAACATTCACAACCAGCGGATTCTTAAACTTCATTTTTTCCATCTTTTTCAGAGCGGCCACATGACTTTCCGCCAGGTCTACAACATGGATATAATCGCGCACTCCTGTTCCGTCTGCTGTTGGATAATCATTGCCGAATACATTTAGACGTTTGAGTTTTCCGACGGCAACCTGACTCAAATAGGGCATGAGATTGTTCGGAATCCCCTGAGGATCCTCGCCGATTAAACCGCTTTCATGGGCGCCTACTGGATTAAAATAGCGCAAAATCGTAATGCGCCACTTGGGATCGGCTTTAACAATATCTTTAAGAATCAGTTCAATCATGAATTTCGATTGGGCATAGGGATTTGTCGGAGCCGCCGGACAGTTCTCATGAATTGGGATAACGGATGAGTCTCCATAGATGGATGCTGAAGAACTGAAAACAATGTTCTTCACGCCACAGCCGGACATCACTGAAAAAAGCTTCAGAGACCCTTCTATGTTATTTTGATAATAGCGAAGCGGTTGTTCAACCGATTCACCGACAGCTTTCAAACCGGCAAAATGAATAACCGCTTTGATTTTGTGCTTCTGAAATACTTTTTCCAGGCCAGATTGACTTCGAATATCTGTTTTAAAGAAAGTCGGCGTCTTACCGGTTATTTTATTTATGCGCGAGAGAACAGAAATTTTACTATTGGAAAGATTGTCCACAATGACTGGATCATAACCGGCATTGATCAACGCCACAACCGTGTGGCTTCCGATGTAGCCTGTTCCGCCGGTCACCAGGATTTCACGTTTTGCAATAGCCTTTTCTTTTATTAATTTAGACATTAATTATGCTCCAGACTAATCATTTATTTCCCTAACTCTGCGAACAAGCAAGCGGCAGCAGCTCAAGATATTCTGTGACGAATAAATGGCCAGTTCATCTGTATAATAGAAGCCAAAAAGGTCTTTCGCTATTTCCTCATCGCTTCTTTTATCACCGGAAATATAGCGTCGAACATCACTGGCGGCTTTCTTCGCGTTCAGAAAAATACTGGCAATATTTTTCCTGTCAGAAAATAATCCATTGTGAGCAAGACCGAGAAATGTTGGACTTACTTTTTCCAGTCGATCAATTGTTTCCAGATAATCTTTAAACCGTGTAAAAAAGACCGGGAAAAATCCCCGTCCCGGATAATGATTACCCAGGCTGTCCGAGACTAAAAGAGTGTTTAAAGCCGGAATATGGACGAGAATATTTCCTGGGGAGTGACCTTTGACTTTCAGAAAATGAATCTTTAAATCCCCAAGATCAACCTCTTCTTCATCTTGAACAACCTTGCATCCGGCAAGCGATGGCGCATTCTTGACCGGTGACGCCTGTGGACACAAACCGCGAGCAGTCAAGGCCTTCAGCATATGTTTATCTTCAGCAATCAAAGACTGTGCCGCTTTCGGATGACTGAGAAAGGATTCAGCGCCAGCTCCTGCAATCACGGCTGCATAAGGATATGAATTTTTCAGATAATCAAGACCGGTAATGTGGTCGCTGTGGGGGTGAGTGACGATCAGATAATCCGGTTCTACTCCGAACGATGAAAGCTGCGCCAGGACTATCCCAGCCGTTGCCGATATGCCCATCTCCACCAGAGCAGATGATTCTTCCCCCATAATTAAATAATGATGAAAGTAATCATTGCCCAAAACCCAGAGGTGATCATTAATTTTTACGGGATACATATCTTTCGTGTCAGACAGTAAAATTCCAGAAGATGAAAATGGTCGGGGCGGAGTGATTTGAACACTCGACATCCTGCTCCCAAAGCAGGCGCGCTACCAGGCTGCGCTACGCCCCGACGTTTAGTTTTTCAATTTTTCCTCGAGGGCTTTCTTAAGCTGGGCAAAAGCCTGCCCCCGATGACTCACTCTGTTTTTCAACTCCGGCTGCATTTCAGCCGCGGTCTTCTTCAGTTGCGGAACATAAAAAATGGGATCGTAGCCGAATCCGTTATCGCCGCGGCGATCATCAATAATCCGTCCATTCCATTTTGATTCAAACGAATCATAACTGCCGTCGACTCTGTATAATACAAGCGCGCAGCAGAAGAAAGCGGTCCTTTTCTCCAGCGGAATATTTTTTAATCTCGACAGCAGAAGATCGATATTGTCGTCGTCGGTTGCCTTTTCTCCTGCATAGCGCGCCGAATAAATGCCCGGTTCTCCTCCGAGTTCATCCACGCTCAATCCGGAATCATCCGCCAGAACCGTCTCGCCCGTAAACTCCGCAATCTTCCTGGCCTTCTTTAAAGCGTTCTCCAGAAAGGTTTTGCCGTCTTCAATAATCTCCGGCACGCCGGAATAATTTTTTAATGAAACGAGTTCAACCCCCATTCCGGCAAGCATTTCTCTGATTTCCTTTACTTTGCCTTCATTGCCGGAAGCAAATACGATTTTCATCCTTTGAGGTCACCTACGATTTCTTTTTGCCGCTTCATAATTTTCTTAATGCCGCTTTCAGCCAGGTCGGTCATTTTCAACATCTGTTCCCTGGTAAAAGGAATTCTTTCCGCGGTGCCCTGCACTTCAATAAAGTGACCCGAACCGGTCATCACGAAATTCATATCCACTTCCGCGCGGGAATCTTCTTCGTATTCCAGATCAAGCATTATCTGATGATCAATAATGCCCACGCTGACAGCCGATAAATAATCACGGATGGGGATTTTCTGAATGATGCCGTCTTCGCGCATTTTCTTAAACAAATCCACCAGCGCGACAAACGCGCCGGTCACTGATGCCGTTCTGGTTCCGCCATCGGCTTCAATGACATCGCAGTCCAGATAAATCGTTTTCTCGCCAAAGGCTGTTAAGTCTGTCACCGCCCGCAAAGAGCGCCCGATCATTCTTTGAATCTCATGGGTGCGCCCGCCTAATTTTCCTCTTGCGGATTCGCGCGCCGTTCTGGTCTGCGTGGACATGGGCAACATGGAATATTCCGCCGTCACCCATCCCTTGCCCGTATTTTTCAGGAAAGACGCCGGTTTTTCGTCCAGTGATGCGGCGCACAAAACCCGTGTGTTGCCGAATTCCACCAAAGCGGAGCCGGCAGTGTTTTTCAAGTAATGACTGGTAATTGTTATCGGCCGCAGTTCATTATATTTCCGGCCCGATTTTCTCTTGACCATTTTTCACCTGCCAAATGATTTGATGCTCGTGGCCATCGCTTTGGCAATTTCCGCCTGCGTCTTTGCGTCCAGCAGTTTCTTCTTATCCTCGGCATTCGTCGCAAAGCTCATTTCCACGGAGAGCGCGGGAATCCCCATGCCTTCTGTCACGGGCAAATCGGCTTTTCTTAATCCCCTGCCCTTGCGCGGAAATAAATTGCCCATATTTTCCTGAACACTTTTGGCCATTTTTAAAGAATCGCTCTGACATTTGTTCTGCGCATTTGTCTTAGAGGCTTTGTCGGTCTTTTTTTCCGCTGTCGCTTTTTCGCCGCATTCCGGATAATAAATTTCAAATCCGGCCGCCTCTTTGCCGAACCCGCCATTCACGTGCAGACTCATAACAAAATCAGGCTTCGACTTCTCAATGATCTCCCGGCGATCCTCCAGGTCCATTGTTTCATCTTTATGGCGGGTCAGAACAACGGCCATTTTAGCGTCAGTGGCCAGTTCCTTCTGTATCGCCAGAGCAACGGCCAGTGTAATGTCTTTTTCATAAACATCTCCAGTAAGTGCCAGCCCTTTCTCCCTCCCGCCGTGCGCGGGGTCCAGCAGGATGATCATTTTCTTCTCGGCGGCCGTCGCCTCGAAAAATAGACCCAATGAGACCGTCATTAAGACACTCAAAATCAACCATAGATTTTTATTTTTCAACATAGATACCACCTTCATGAAATCAGTGCCTGCTTATAGCAGAGTCGCTTTTTTTGTCAATCATCAAATGGTTTTCAGACAATTTATTAGAAATGATGCAGCCACTCCACCGATTTGACAAATTTCAACTGCCTGATGGCAGCGATAACCTGGTGGAGTTGCGGCAAGTTACTGATATCGATAACAAACGTGCAGGTGGCGATCAGATTTTCCGTTTCCACCTGCGCGTAGCTGATGTTGACGTCAAAAGAAGAAATGATGGAGCTGACCTCCGTCAAGATGCCTTTAATGTCGTCGCAGATCACTTTGATATTCACCGGATAAGTATGATCTTCCCTAGTGTTCCATTGCACATTTACGATTCTTTCCTTATCCATTCTTTTGATATAGGGACAATTGCCGGTATGAATGATCACGCCGCGTCCCCTTGAAATGTAGCCGGCAATATCATCGCCGGGAATCGGATTACAGCACTTGGCAAAATTGACCATGATATCGTCCGGATCATCAATGCCGAGCAGCGATACGCCCATGGACGGCGAAGCGGTTTTTTTCGTTTTAATTTTTTCTTTGACCGGCTCCTTGAGCTCCTCTTCCTGACCGGTCAGAAAATAATGAACGATCCGCTTGGGTGAAATCCGGCCCAGCCCAACTTGTGAAATCAGATCATCCAGTTGGTTGAGCGAACAGCCGTTGATGGCTTTGCTCATCTCATCCGATTTCAGGCAGTTGCTGAATTTTAAATGGTTTCTTTTGAACTCTTTTTCCAGCAGCTCCTTCCCGAGCGCCATACTGTTTCTCTTTTCATCCAGATTAATCCAGTTTCTGATTTTGGAAATCGCCCTGGTCGTCACGACATTTTTCAGCCAGTCCTTGCTGGGATGATGGCCCGCCTGCGTTATAATTTCCACTCGGTCTCCGTTTTGCAGCTTATAGCGCAGGGGAACGATGCTGCGATTCACCTTGGCACCGATGCACTGATTACCGACATCCGTATGAATACTGTAGGCGAAATCAATCGGCGTGGCGCCTTTGGGAAAAGATTTGACATCGCCATGCGGCGTGAAAACGTAAACCTCCTCTGGGAACAAGGCCAGTTTCAGATCGGACATAAATTCTTTGGGATTCTTGATGTCCTGCTGCATTTCCAGAACTTCTCTTAATTTTTTAATCTGATTGTCTTCACTGTCTTTATAGGCACGCCCTTCTTTGTAGCGCCAGTGAGCGGCGATTCCCTTTTCCGCCCATTCGTGCATATTTCTGGTTCTGATCTGGATTTCCACTCTTTCTCCGTAAGGCCCGATCACTGTTGTGTGCAGCGACTGATAATTATTGGCTTTGGGCATCGCGATATAATCCTTGAACCGTCCGGGAACGGGTTTCCAGAGCGCATGCACCAGGCTCAAGACTTCATAGCAGGTTTTTTCCAGATCAGAATCAAGGATAACGCGGAATGCAATCAGATCATAAACTTCATCGAAATTAATATGCTGTTCGTGCATCTTTTTATAGATGCTGTAGAGATGCTTGGCCCTTCCTTCCACCTTGCCTTTGATGGAATTTTTTTCCAGCTCTCTTGCGATGATGCTTTTGACTTCTTCGGTATATTTGGCGCGCGCTTCCTTGGACTTGGCGATCTTGGCGGTTAATTCATCGTAAGCATCGGGAGCGATATACTGAAACGACAGATCCTCCAATTCCATTCTCATCGAATTGATGCCCAGACGATTGGCCAGCGGAGCGTAGATATCCATGGTTTCTCTGGCGATATAAGTTCTCTTGTCTTTGGGATGGTATTGCAAGGTGCGCATATTATGAATTCTGTCCGCCAGACGTACCAGCAGAATCCGGATATCGGCGGACATCGCCAGAATCATTTTGCGGAAATTTTCCGACTGTCGCTCCTCCTGAGACCCGAACGAAATACGACTTAATTTAGTCAATCCACTGACCAGAAAGGCGACGTCCTTGCCGAATTCTCTTTCCAGCTGTTCCGCGGTCGTCAGCGTATCTTCGATGGTATCGTGCAACAAACCGCTGATGATGGTCGCAGCGTCCATCTTCATATCCGTCAGGATACCGGCGACTTCCATCGGATGCGTGAGATAGGGTTCGCCGGACAGCCGAACCTGCCCCTGATGCACCGTGGCTGAGTAAATATAGGCCTTCTCGATCATTTCCAGATCATCCGGCAGCAGATACGCCTGAGCTTTATCAAGAATGTCACTGATACGCAGCATGAGTTTTCCAGTTAAACGCTATGATATATTAAAATCCATATCCTGCCTGATCATTTCTTTGACCTGTTTCACGATGTCGTCCAGAGGGCACAACCGGACTTCTCCGGTTTTTCTGATTTTAAGTTCAACACGGCCCTCCGCGAGATCTTTGCGTCCCACGGTGATCCTCAGCGGAATACCAATCAGGTCCGCGTCTTTAAACTTGACGCCGGCCCGTTCATCGCGATCATCATAAATGACGTCGATGCCTTCCGCCGTCATTGCCTGATATAAAGATTCCGCCGTTTCGGTAAGCGACGCTTCATTGACGTTCACCGGCGTGATGATGACCTGATAGGGCGCCAGCGGCATGGGCCAGACAATACCGTTCGCGTCGTTATTCTGCTCAATGGCCGCGGCCACCGTCCTGCCGATCCCGATTCCATAGCAGCCCATGATCATGATTTTTTCCTGTCCGTCTTTATCCAGGAAAACCGCTTTCATCGCTTTGCTGTACTTGGTTCCAAGCTTGAAGACATGGCCGACCTCAATGCCTCGGGCTAATTTGATATCGCCGCCGCATCGGGGACACTGATCGTTTTCAGTCACCACACGAAAATCCGCAAAAGCCTCCGCTTTGAAATCCCGGCCCATATTCACATTTTTGAAATGAGCATCTTCTTTGTTCGCGCCCGTCACGAAATTGACCATCCCCATAACGGAATAATCGATGAGCACCGGAATCTTGATCTTCACGGGACCGGCGAATCCCCGCGGGGCGCCGGTGACGTCCTTGATCATTTCATCAGAGGCGAGCTCCAGCTCGGCAATATTAAGGTAATTCCTGACTTTGATTTCGTTGATGTCCTTATCGCCGCGAATCAGGACGGCGTAAGGTTTTCCGTCGCCGCTGAAAATCAGCGTCTTCACGATATTTTGCGGATCAACTTTCAGGAAGCCGCTGACTTCTTCGATCGTGCGCACATCGGGCGTGAGAACTTCTTCCAGCGGCAGCCAATCCTGCTCTAGGGTCTCTTTCCTTTCGGGAGAAGACACTTCCGCCTTTTCCAGATTGGCGGCATATGAACATTTTTCACAGAAGGCCATCGCGTCTTCGCCGGAGTCGGCCATGACCATAAATTCGTGAGAGTATTTTCCGCCGATGCTGCCGGAATCGGCTTCCACAGGACGGAATTTCAATCCGCAGCGGCGAAAAATATTGTTGTAGGCGTTAAACATTTTCTCATAACTTTTCTCCGCTCCTTCCTCATCCACATCAAAGCTGTAGGCGTCTTTCATGCCGAATTCGCGGCAGCGCATCACGCCGAAACGGGGACGCACTTCATCGCGGAATTTGGTCTGAATCTGATAAAGATTGCGGGGCAGCTGACGATAGGTTTTGATGTCATTGCGCACCAAAGAGGTTATCACTTCTTCATGGGTGGGGCCCAGACAGTATTCATGATCGTGGCGGTCGCGAAACCGCAGCAGCTCCTTGCCGTAATGGATCCAGCGTCCCGACTCCTGCCAGAGCTCCGCCGGCTGCACCATGGACATGAACACCTCCTGCGCTCCGGCCTTGTTCATTTCCTCACGGATGATCTGCTCCAGCTTGCGGATCACCCGGTAGCCCAGCGGCAGATAGGAATAGATGCCGCTGGTTAATTTCCGGATCATGCCGGCTCTGATCATCAACTGATGGCTGATCACTTCCGCATCGGAAGGAACTTCCCTGACTGTAGGTAGAAACATTTCTGAATAACGCATTAAACTTTCTTCCTTTCTTCAATCATCACATTTATTTCCCGGAGTAAAACATTTACAAAATCTTTTTCCGCGACCTTTTTCCAGAGTTTGCCCTTTTTGAAGATCATGCCCTGTCCCTTGCCCCCGGCCAGACCGATATCGGCATCCGCGGCTTCGCCGGGGCCGTTGACGACGCATCCCATTAAAGCAATCTTCAAATAATCCTTTTGACCAGTCAGAGCTTTTTCTATCTTAGTAGATAGTTTTAAAAGGTCAATTTCACATCGTCCGCAGGTCGGACAGGAAATAATGTCCGGTCCGATTTTTCTGATGTTCAGGGCGCGTAGAATCCCGTAAGCCACGGGAATTTCCGAAACGGGATTCCCGGTGACAGATACCCGGATGGTGTCTCCGATCCCTTCATAAAGAAGCGTTCCGATGCCCGCGGCGGACTTGACCGCGGCGTTCACCAGCGATCCCGCTTCCGTGACGCCCAGGTGCAGTGGGTAATCCGTCCGGGCGGAAACTGCGCGATAAGCCTCGATCATCGCTGGAACATCCGATGATTTCAACGACAGCTTGATCAAATCGAAATTTTGATCCTCAAAATACCGAACCGTCTGCAAGGCGCTTTCGGCCAGAGCTTCCGCTGATGCTCCGCCATATTTTTTCAGCAAATCCTTTTGCAGCGATCCCGAATTCACGCCGATACGGATGACGGTCTTCCTTTCTTTTGCCGCCCGGATAATGACGCCGATTTTATCCCGGGGAATATTACCCGGATTGATTCTGATCCCTGCCGCGCCATGTCTGATCGCGTCAAGCGCAAGACGGTAATCAAAGTGTATATCGGCGATGAGGGGCAGATTGATCTTCTTGAGGATAGCCGGAATCGCTTCAGCGGCCTCGCGGTCCGGAACGGCAACACGGATCAGTTCGCACCCCGCTTTTTCCAGCGCCTTAATCTGCCGGACTGTCGCCCGGACATCGCGCGTGTCTGTGCTGGTCATCGACTGCACGATGACGGGCGCGTCACCGCCTATCGATAATCCGCCCAGTTGGATTGCTTTTGTTTTTCTTCTTTTGATGAATGATAGATGTTCCACAGGAGTCAACATTCCAGGAATAGTGTCAATCATTGAAGATATTAAGCTGAAACCAGGATCATTTGCCCTGCCAGCAATGCAAACACAACTGATCGGACGGCAGACCTATGGCTGCTATCATATCTTCAATTGTTAAATATCTCAGCGAAGTAACGTTTATATCACGACGTATCCAGTCAATCATTTGTGCATATTTAACCGAATTGATATCCAGATATTCCGCCGGGTTTTCTATGTCCTTTCCTTCAAGATCACGCATCGCTTTGCGACAGGCCAGTTCACTTGTTGATCTTGTAGAAGATGCGTAAATGCAAGGGAACATCAGAGGCGGACAGGCGGGGCGAACGTGGATTTCCTTCGCTCCGTTATCCCATAATTTCTTGATCGTTAAATTTTTCAACTGCGTTCCGCGGACAATGGAATCGTCGCAGATGATGATGCGATTCCCGTTGATAACTTCACGCACCGCGCAAAGCTTCATCGTGGCCACAAGATCTCTGATCTCCTGCGTGGGGGGCGTATAACTGCGTCCGTAGCCGGGCGTGTATTTCACCAGCGCCCGACGGTAGGGAATGCCGGATTGCATCGCGTAACCGATGGCATGGCCGACGCCGGAATCAGGCACGCCGGAAACAAAATCGGCCTGTACATTATCCCGTTTGGCCAGATAAGCGCCGCACCGCTCCCGGGTGCCCTCCACACTGATCCCTTCATACGACGAGGATGGATAGCCTGTATAGATCCAGAGGAATGAACAGATCTTTTTTTCTGCTCCGGCCGGCTTCATGGATCTGACGCCTTCGGGACTCAGCAAAACAATTTCTCCGGGGCCTAAAAACTGCAGCAGTTCATAGCCGAGATTTTCAAACGAACTCGCTTCTGTCGCCACGACATAGGACTTCTTATCCTGCTGATTTTTATTTTTGCCAATCGCCAGAGAAAAACGTCCGAATTTGTCTCTCGCAGCGTAAATGCCCTCCTCGGTCATCACGAGCGCGCAGACAGAGCCTTCGATCGCGCCGCGCATGGAGGCAATTCCCTCCACAATGTTATCGCCCCGATTAATCAGACAGGCGACGATTTCCGCGTTATTCACGCCGCCGTCAACCATTTCTCCAAAAGAAGCTCCTTCATTGAGCAATTCATTGACCAGTTCATTTTTATTGGCGATTAATCCCGTGGCGGCCACAGCATAAACGCCGAATTTCGAGCGGAAAATCAGCGGCTGCGGAGAATCATCATCAATAGCGCCGATGCCGAAATAGCCATCCATTTTTTTGTAGTCATCAACGAATCGCGATTTGAACTGAGCTTGCGATACGCTGTGGACAGTCTTGAAAAAACCTTTGGCGCCCAGCACCGCCATCCCACCGTTTTCTGTTCCCAGATGAGAATGATAGTCCGTTCCATAAAAAAGCGTCTTGGCACAATTATCCGATGATACAACTCCAAAAATGCCGCCCATTAATCTTTGCTCCTGATCCTAAAATGTTGAAACACCGATTATATCTTTAAATAAACTAACCTCTGTTGCCCGCGCCATATTTTTCCAGCAGCTTTTGATGAACGTTATCCGGCACCAGTCCCTTGACGGATCCGCCGAGGCCGACCACTTCCTTAATCAGTTTCGAACTGGTGTAAAACCATTTGAACCCGCTCATCAGAAATACCGTCTCGATGTTTTTGGTCTGGCGGCGATTCATCAGCGCCATCTGAAATTCATATTCAAAATCGGACAGCGCCCGCATGCCGCGCAGGATAATATTGGCCCCGCTCATTTTCATGTAATCCACCAGAAGACCAGAGTAGCAATCGACTCTGATTTCCGAGACGTCTTTGAAAATTTCCCGGATCATTTCCATTCTTTCTTCAACCGAAAAAAGATATACTTTGTTGGGATTAAAAGCGATCAGAACAATGACTTCGTCAAACATTCTCGCCGCTCTTTTGATAATGTCCACATGACCGTTGGTGATCGGGTCAAAGGAACCAGGGTAAATCGCGATTCTTTTTGTAAAATTATCCGGCATCATCTTTTCTCCATTTAAAAAAAGTCAGGACATTCTCCCCATATTTTCTCTGATCGACCAGATGAATACGAGCCCCTTTAAAATCAGTAACATTTTCCTTAACCGAATGCTGCATGACAATGACACTGTCCCCGGCATATACCGGGTATTGACTTAAAAGCTCCAGCGTTTTTGCGGCCAGATTCCTGTTATAGGGAGGATCGGCAAAAATAATGTCAAAGACGCATTGTTTATTGAATAGCCTGCTCAATCCTTTCTCAACATCATTAATCACGACCTGACATTTCCCGTCAAAGCGGCATTCATGAATGTTTTTTTCAATAACGGCCGCGAGCTTTGCGTTCTTTTCCAGGAAATAAACTTCTTGAGCGCCGCGGCTGGCCGCCTCCAGTCCCACACTGCCCGACCCCGCGAAAAGATCGAGAAATCTTTTATCCTGCTGCGAATCCAGCAAATTAAACAGCGCTTCCCTTAAAAAGTCGGATGTCGGTCTTTCTCTCGATTCTGAAGGAAAACGCAGCGTCCTGCCTTTTACCTCACCTCCGGTTATTCTCATACTATTTCAAGATCATCACGGCATCTGATCCGTTGAAGCGGGAGGATTCTCCGTGGATTTATTCTTGGTGAAAAATTTTAACACCCACCAGATCGGACCCGAGATCGCATAACCGAGCATAATCACGAAAAGCATGATTTGCGGCCAGTGAAAAATAACAATCAGCAAAACCGTCAGCAGGAAAAAAATGATAAACGGCGAACGCTTCAACAGCTTCATATCCTTAAAGCTGTAAAACTTGATGCTGCTGACCATCAACAGGGATAAAATAAGAACGAAGACCATGATAAATTCATTATGAAACGCGCCTTCAGCGCCGACTTCATCGAAGAAAATGACGGTCGTTGCCACAACGGAAGCCGCGGCTGGAATCGGCAGGCCGTTAAACACACTGCTTTCAATGATGCCGATCTGGATGTTGAAGCGGGCCAATCTGAGGGCGCCGCAGAGCACAAACAAAAACGAAACGATCCAGCCCCATTTTCCGTAAATGGACAAAGACCAGCTGTAAGCCAAAAGCGCAGGTGCGATGCCGAAAGATATCACATCCGCCAGCGAATCATATTCCGCGCCGAATTTACTGGTTGTATTGGTCAGGCGCGCGACACGGCCATCCAGTCCATCGAAAATGACAGACACAAGAATCGCGATGGCAGCGGGAACAAAATTCTCTTTAAATGAAGCGATCATGGAATAGAAGCCGCAAAACAGGCTGGCCGAGGTGAATAAATTCGGCAAAATATAGATGCCTTTTTTCATACGGGTACGCTGAGGAACATTATTCATATTCATGACAAATAACCGAGAATGGTCTGGCCTGCTGTGACTTTATCGTTGAGTTTGACTGAGATTTTTGAATCCTCCGGCAAATAGACATCCACCCGGGAGCCGAAACGAATCAAGCCGAATCTTTCGCCTTTTCCGATACGGTCGCCCGGCTGAACCCAGCAAACGATGCGGCGGGCGATCAGGCCGGCAATCTGAACGGTCCAGATGATTCGTCCATCCGCAGTGCGGATCATGATTTCATTACGTTCATTATCCGAGGAAGCTTTATCCAAATTGGCCGATAAAAACTTGCCTTCGTGGTAATGAATTGTCTCGACTGTGCCGGCATAAGGCGCGCGATTCACATGAACGTTAAAAACATTCATAAAAATGCTGATTTTCTTAAATTTCCCTGAAATGGTCCCATTGACCGCAGTATTTTCTATCTTGATGACCTTGCCGTCCGCTGGAGAGATTAAGACCTTCTCTTCTTCCTGGAAATATCTTTCCGGATTGCGGAAAAACCAGATGATGAAAAAGGTCAGCAGAGCAAAAAAGCCCATGAGCCAGCAGTTTCTGCCCAGAATGGCAATGAAAACTGTAATGATAAGGGATAGAGCAATAAAGGGGTAACCTTCAGAGGCGATAATACTGTCGTGTTTCATAAAGATTTATCTTTTCTTAAGAACAATCAATAAGTTAATAAGACAAAAAATTATAAAAAATTTATCATTTGATGGTCGCCCACAAAATGATTTATTCTGATATATCAATTGACTACGCTTGTCAATAAATCTTTAATTTTTATACAAAAACAAGTGAAAATTATTCTATGTTTACTGTTGCATACGACGCATGGAATATGTATATTATTCAGTAATAATTACGATTTTTCAGGGCCGTCTTTTTATGCAGAAAATCAAATGGAGCGTTGTCTTGGGCGTAGGATCAGCGATCATCTTTTCCGCCCTCCTTTTAATCCGTCTCGATGTTTTTCAAAAAAATCATGAACCGGTGATTCAGGCGCAAGTTGCGAATTCACAGCAGCCTCAGGATGTATGGATGAATATATTTCAAAACGACAGAAAAATCGGATTCATTCACCGTACGCTGGAGAAAAAAGACGACAAATTTCACTTTAATGAGAACGTGAGGATGGAAATCAATATGATGGGCGTAACCCAGGCGCTACATATTATAACCGAAGGTGACTTAAACCCAGATATGACGCTTTCGTCATTTGATTTTAAGCTCAATTCCAGCCTGTTCAGTTTTCAGGCCCGTGGCCATGTGGCGGGCCATCAACTGATTTTATTGACCGGGTTGCCGGACAAACAGGAAAAAATTGAAATTCCTCTTCAGGAAATTCCCCATCTCGGCGGCAGCATTTATGAAGCCGCCTTTCAAAATAATCTGGATAAGGAAACGACCCGCACGTTCAGCCTATTCGATCCCTCCACCATGTCGATTCGGCCCATCCGGGTGACGAGGCATGCCGATGAAATCATTCCGGTGATGGGCAAGCGTGTCTTAACAAAAAAATACTGCGCCGATTTGATGGGGGCGCAAAATTGCGCCTGGCTGGATAAAGACAGTCAGGTGCTCAAAGAAACCGGGATCATGGGTCTTTCCATGGAAAAAACCACCAAAGAAAAAGCGCTCGGCGGCATGGATCAGACGGCAAGTCTGGATGTGACTGAACTGGCTTCTATTCCGTCTAATGTTCAGATCGATGACAAGGAAAAGCTCAAAGGGCTCAGCGTAAAACTCCATGGCCTCATCGATGAGCTGTCCCTGAAGGGCGGCAGGCAAATATATCAACAGGATATTCTCACGATCACAAAGGAGGATATCCCGTTTTCCGCCATCAGCCACAAAGAATTTCCTGCTAACGTCGTTTTATATCTAAAACCTTCTTTCCTGATCCAATCCCAGGATCATCAAATCAGAAACCAACTACATGAAATCATCCAGCCGACAGACTCCGCCGAGCAGAAAGCGCGAAAAATTATCGCCTGGGTCAATCGTCATATTGAAAAAAGACCGACCCTGTCCGTTCCCGACGCGCTGGAAGTCCTGAAAAACAAAACCGGCGATTGCAACGAACATGCGGTTCTTTCCGTGGCCTTATTGCGGGCGGCCGGAATACCGGCGCAATCGGAAGCCGGTCTGGTTTATCTGCGGGGACGATTTTATTATCATGCCTGGTGTGTTTTCTACCTGGACAGGTGGATTACCGCCGACGCGGTCTTCAACCAGGTGCCGGCTGATGTGACTCACATCCGGCTCATCCGGGGAGAAACGGACCGGCAGCTTAATCTCATGGGCGTCATCGGCAAACTGAAACTGGAGGTCCTGGAGCAAAAAAGATGATTCAAATTAATGAACTGACAAAGGATTATGGAACCACCATCGCCGTCAACAAACTGACTTTGCATGTCAGAGCCGGTGAAATTTATGGTTTTATCGGACCCAACGGCGCCGGAAAAACGACAACGATCCGCATGATGGGTGGAGTCCTCTCGCCGACATCCGGCAGTATTTTTATCGGAGGATTGGACATGGCCCGAAACCCGGTGGAAGCGAAAAAAATGATCGGTTTTGTTCCCGACAGGCCATTTTTATATCAGAAACTCACCGGAATGGAATTTTTAAAATTTTCAGCTGATTTATATGATGTAAACCCTGATGTGTTTCCGCAAAAAGCGAAAAACCTCCTGCAGCAGTTCGCTCTCTGGGACTGGTCGGATGAATTGATTGAAGCCTATTCACACGGAATGAAGCAGAGATTGATTATTGCCGCCGCTCTTTTGCATGAGCCGAAGATCTTGATTATCGATGAACCGATGGTCGGGCTGGATCCGGAAGCCGTTCATATGGTGAAAGATATTTTTAAGGCGCTCGCGGCCGGCAAAACAACCATTTTTGTTTCGACTCACACGCTCAGTATCGCCGAAGATCTGTGCCACCGTATCGGTCTGATTCATAAAGGCTCACTGCTGGCGGAAGGCAGCCTTGAGGAGTTAAAGAGCATCGCAAAACTCGGCGAAGCCAGACTCGAGGAAGTGTTTCTGACCATTATCAAAGAAAATACTTTTATATGAGCACTATTTTTTTTCTACTGCGGCCGCGCGTATCTTCCTCTGTCAACAGCTTGAGTCAGGGAGACAAGAAAAATCACTGGGCGCGCATGGTGATGTTCGGCACGATCGGCATTCTTTTCTGGATCGGCATTTTTATTGTTTCGTATCGCGTCTTATCCTATTTTCATAATGTGCAGGATTTCGGCGACATTCTCGCCATGAAGCTTTTGTCCATGATCATCATCATTTTTTTCACGATGATCCTTTTCAGCAACATTATCAACTGCCTGACGCATCTTTACCTGAGCTATGACCTGCCTCTGCTGCATTCCCTACCCGTCTCGTCAAAAGATATCTTTTTATCGCGCTGGATCCTCAGCACTTTCGATAGTTCCTGGATGATTCTCGCTTTCAGCATCCCCATCTTTTTATCCTATGGACTGGTTTTCAAGGCCAATGTCGTTTATTATCCGATTTTCTTTCTCGCGATGATTTTTATGTGCATCATCGCTTCCGCTTTCAGCGGCACGCTGGTTTTATTCGGCGCTCAGATACTGCCGGCCGGACGGATCAGAACCGTGCTTATTATTCTGGGCGCGGTGATGGCGATTGGCCTTATTTTTGTTCTTCGTCTGACCCGGCCGGAACAACTGGTCAGTCCGGACAGCTTTGCTTCGGTCGTCGTTTATTTCCAGTCGATGCAGACGCCGGACGCACCGCTTTTGCCCACCACGTGGGTATCCGACGCGATCAGAAACGCGCTCCGCGATGAGGCCTGGAATTACCTGCTGAATTTGGGGCTTACTGTAACCTTTTCCGTAATGCTGGTGATGTTAAATATTTTTTTCGCTCAAAAAATATATTTTAACGGCTTTTCCAAATCACAAACAACCCCCCAGCGTTTATTTGCTCCTCTGAAATACAAAGAGTTCGGCTGGGAAACTTTTCTGAATTTTCTTCCGCGGGAAACAAAGGCTTTCGCCGTGAAAGAAATCAGGACTTTTTTCAGAGATTCGTCTCAGTGGCCTCAATTATTTTTAATGGCGGCATTAATTGTCATTTACATCTATAATTTTTCTGTTTTGCCTCTGGAAAGTTCACCCATTAAAACTGTTTATCTTCAGAATTTGTTTTCTTTTTTGAACATCGGACTGGCCGCCTCCGTGCTTTCCGCCATATCGGCCCGGTTTGTTTTTCCCGCCGTCAGCATGGAGGGAGAAGCCTTCTGGATTGTTCAGGCGGCACCCGTCCAGGCAAAAAGTTTCCTTTGGATTAAGTTTTTTCTTTATTACATCCCGATGATCATCCTGGCTGAAATTCTCATTATTTCGTCGAATATCCTCCTGGGCGTTTCCCATCTGATGATGATTCTCTCGTTCATCACGACTTTTTTCCTCGTCCCGGCCATTGTGGGCATGGGCATCGGACTAGGAGCCGTTTATGCCGATTTCAAGTCGGAGAATCCGACCAATGTTGTCACCAGTTTCGGCGGACTGCTTTTTATGATTTTAAGTTTCGGTCTCACAGCGATCGTGATTATTCTGGAAGCCGGCCCGGTTTATCAGATCATTATGGCCAATCTGCGGGGACAGACTCTTTCTTTCCTGCAGATGATCTGGATTGTTTTTTCGTTCATGATCGCCATGCTTCTTTGTATCGTTGCTTCAATTTATCCGATACATCTTGGAATAAAAGCTTTAGATTCAAATTAAAAAAAATCTATTGTGATGATTTTCCTGAACAGAGTACCGTCAATAGACGGTGAATCGCAAAATTGTCTTGATTTCACTTAGTAAATAAGCTAAATTAGCTTTGAAAAGGACTGAAAACTGGGAGTCACATGTCAGCCTGCTGACAATATTTTTTTGATTTTTTAAATTTGTTTTTTCAGGGAAAAATGGGGTATAAGTTTTTCCTTTAGTGTTTTCTGCATTTCAGTACTATCAGGAGCAATATGGAAAAAATTTGCATAGTAAGGCGGCGGAGAGAATATGCGCAGCCGGAAATCAAAGTTACCGTTGCGCAGCCGGAAACCAGTGAAGCAAATGTTTCTGAAACGCTGGTCAGCAGAGCGGTCGCTGAAAAAAATAGGGAAGTGAGTACTCAGATAATACCAGAATTCATCGCAGCGCAGACGGAATTAAACAAAACAATCATTCCGGAAACCATCCCGACTGATATGGCAACAGAAAGCAGCACTACCGTGGGTGATAAAAAAATTGTTGAAGAATTCACTGATAATAGCGCTTCCGTCATTTCCATCGTGATGACCAAAGAACAATCCGCTTTATTAAAAGAATCGGAATATATAAAAGAAATCCTGAGCGGCGCCAAAAATGACCCGGCTCTGGATATAAAATTAACCCCTGATGGGCGGCTTTGCTTCAATTACCGGTTTAAAGATTCTTTGCTGGTCAGGATGCTCGCTCCCGCTCAGGTTTGCCAGATGCTCCAGGTGAGCCGCAGTTTCCTGCAGAAAATTGTCTCCGAAAACAAGCTGAAAAGCTACAAATTGGGAAAAATGAGACGATTTTTGCTTGAAGATATTCTGGAATATCTGAGCAGTGAGTCTGAATTTGCTCAGTTTAACAATGAAAAGTGACATTAACCTTTTAATGGGAGATGACAGATGTATAGCGAATACTGGAATTTAGTGAAACCGCCCTTCGATAACGTTCCTGATGCTTCAATGTATGTGGACTGTCACGTTTCAATGGAAGATGTTATCGCTGAAACGATTTACGCCATTAAAGAGGGCAATGAATGTCTGACCGTTATTGTCGGTGAAGTCGGTCTTGGCAAGACGCTCTCTCTTCGCGTCATTATCGATTCGCTGGAACCGGAAAAATACAAAGTCGCCCTGATCACCAACCCCGCTCTTTCTTTCATACAGCTGCTGAGAGAAATTATCGGTCAGATCACCGGAAAACAGTGTCTCGAGAAAAAGAAAGTTGATCTTCTGGAAATCTTTAACCGTCTTCTTTTTGAAGCCGCCGATCAGGGCAAAAAAATTGTTATTGTTATTGATGAAGCCAACGTCATACCGCCTTCCGTTCTGGATGATATCCGGATGCTGACGAACATGCAGGATGACGACCGCAATCTTTTCACCCTGCTGCTCGTCGGCCAGATGGAATTTGCCAGAGTGCTGGAAAAACCCAAGCACGCGAATTTGTTTCAGCGCGTCGGCACATATGGCCACCTCGAAAAACTTCCTTCCAAGGAAGCCGTGCAGGCGTATATTGAAGCAAGGCTGCGCATCGCCGGCACCGAAAAGAATATTTTCTCTGTAGATGCCATTCCTGTCATCTGGGAATTTTCCGAGCACGGCGTGCCCCGCCTGATCAACAAGATATGCAAATTGTGTCTGAAAGCCGGAGAAACCAATGAATTCGAAACCATTTCCGCCGAAGTTGCCGCACAGATTGCCGATCGCTTCCAGAAATTAGGGAAAACATCACGCAGGGCTCCTGGCCGCACCACAGCAGAACCCGAAGCCGTTATGGAAGAACCTGAAAAATTGCCAAAACGGCCGAAAGCCGCCGCTCCCAAACCGGAAGCACCGGAATTAAAGGCTCCTTCAAGGCCGACGCCACCGCCTCGGTTGGCAGAGACTCCGACCGTGCGGCCTATTCCTGCCGCGCCTGAACGACCGCCCATCCGGCCCGTTGCGCCCCCGATAGAAGAGGCAGCTCCCGTTCCCCCAATCCCGGCACCTCAACCGGTGAGGCCGACACCGTCTCCCCGGTTGGCAGAGACTCCACCTGTGCGGCCTGTGCCTGCCGCGCCTGAACGACCGCCCATCCGGCCTGTTGCGCCTCCGATAGAAGAGGCAGCTCCGGCCAGCCCTGTACCGGAACCCACACCGGTAAGACCGACACCAACTCCGCAAATGGCAGAGGCTCCACTCGTGCGGCCTGAACCCGTCGCGCCCGAGCAGCCACCGTTTGCTGCCACTGAGCCTCCTCCAAAGGAAGAGGCCATTCCGGTTCAGCCCCAACCGGTTGCTCCGGAACAGCCGCCCGAGGCTGCCGCAATGCCTCCAAGACAAGAAATGCCGTCTACACGCATCCGACCGGCGATGATGGATCAAAAACCTGTGATTCCGGAAGTACCTGAGCGTCTGGAAATAGAACCTCGGGAAGTTGAATGGGAAGAAGCCATTCCGATGAAACCACGGTCTGTCGCTCCGGAACAGCCGCCTTCTCCGACGGAAGAGGCCGTTCCGATTGAATCCCAACCGGTTGTGCCTGAACAGCCGACGGCCGCTCCGGTTGAACCCCAACTGGCTGTCTCTGGACAGCCAATGGCCGCTCCTGCCGTAGCCCCGAAAGTCGGGGTTGTCCCGGTCCAGCCCAGAACGGTGCCGCTGGCCAAGCCATCCTCGGTTCCTCTTTCTCAGCGGCGGGAATCTGTTCCAATTCCACCCAAAACGATTATGCCGCAAAAGCAGACCGTCGCGCCTATAGCCGTGCCGCCGAAACAGGAAGAGCCTGCTGCCGCTCAGGCAAAACCCCAGGAGTCTTCCGAACAGCCGGCGCAGGCTGAAAAAGAATCATTCGAAGATGTATTGATCGGCCAGCAGCCCATCAAACTGACGATTCCAGCGCACGTCGTCAGGAACGCGCAGGCTGCCGATCCTGACACAAAACATAAACTGGCAGGATATTGGGCTGCGCAGATATTAAAGGGAAATCCCCATTTAGCGCACACATCAGCCGATCCGGTTTCTTTATGGTTCGATGTTAAAAATGTTATTTTGAAAAAATTTAACAGCCGTTAAAATAACGAATAAATAATTTTCAGGAAGAGAACAGCTTAAGAAATCTCGCTATTTCTTAACAGTCACAACATGACCATTAAAACCTCCAAAACGACGAAGAAAGATTCCTATACCGGCGAAGATTACGTCAGTTGGGGATTCACATATATAGAAAATAAAAATTATGACGAGGCTTTAAAATGCTTCAATAAGATGACGGAATTGGAGCCGGACAATCCCATGCATTATATCCATATGGGGTACGTCTATGAACAGATCGACATGTTTGACTCCGCCAAGAAATGCTATGAAAAAGCTCTGAGGGTGAATCCTGCCGATATTCAAGCCATGCTCAACATCGGCCATATTTATGAACTGCAGGGAGATTATCACAGTGCTGTGAATCAGTATCATCAGGCGATTGAAACATCTCCTCAGGATGTGGAGCCCCATTTTCGTCTGGCCAGCCTGTATGACAAGCATGATATGCTTGATGAAGCGGCTGAAGAATATGAAGTCGTTCTGGAAATTAATCCGAAGCACACCAAGGCGCTGCACAATCTGGGAAGAATTCATTTTCAGGATGGAAATTACACGGACGCTCTGAAACATTTTCAAAAAGTTTTGACGCTGGAACCGGACAACATTGACGCCCTCAACGATGTGGGCTCGGTGTATGAGATAACCAAAAACTTTCTCCAGGCCATATCAACCTATCGCCGCGCTTTGAAAGTCAATCCTCTTCATGAAGAAACGAATTTTAATCTTGCGAACGCCTATTTCTCGCTTTATTTATCCAATCCCCGCATCGTGAATCTGGACTCAATCGCCGAGCGTCTTTACGCCGTGCTGGCCCAAAATCCCGATAACAGGAAAGTCCGCGATCTTTTGAATAAAATCAAGTCTTCTTAATTTCAAAATACGACATGCTCTTATGAAGCTTTTTTGACGTGGGCGTCGTGCGAACGCAGATAGACGGGAATAAATGTTGATGCGTCAACCAATTCATTGCGCTGATATTTCCGGCGGCCCAACAGGGCGACGGATGAAGCCCGGATGTATTGTTTCGCCGTCGGAGCGATAGCTGCTTTTGGGGGATGAGTCCGGCACAAAAGGTCGGCGAATTTCACCGCTCCATCGCCGACGAAAATCACTTCTTCTTCCTCCACCTCAATTTTGATCTGGGAGGGATTTAGTACCCGGTCTTCATCCACTCGCTCCATAAGTCCGTTTTTCTCATACTTGAAATAAGCTATGTAAACCTGCCCACGCCCCGCATCCATCAGCGCGCATATTTTTTTGGGTGTTGGGCTGATATTCAAAGCGAGAGCTTCCAGGGAAGAAACCCCCGCTACCGGCTTTTGAGCTGCCAGAATCAATCCTTTCATTGTACTGGCCCCGATGCGCAGGCCGGTAAATGATCCCGGGCCGATGGTGCAGGCGAAGAGATCAATATCCGTAATTTTGATTCCGGTTTGCGCCAAGGCCTGATGGATCGCCGGCAGGAGGACTTCTGAATGATTTAATCCGCTGTTGATCAAGACATCATAAAGGATAAGGTCATCCCTAATCAAGGCCACCGAAGCGGTTTTACCGGATGTGTCAAAAGCCAGAATCAGCATAGTCTATTTAAAGATTTTCAGGATATCGTTAATAATTGGAATATTCAGCCGTTCAATATCGATAAAAATAACAAAAAGCATCAGCATCAACAGCATCGCAAAGCCGATCTGCTGCGCTAATTCCCGGACTTTCACGCTGACTTCCCTTCTCATCACAATTTCAATCAGATAAAATAAAATATGACCTCCGTCGAGAACCGGTATCGGAAACAGATTGATCACTCCCAGATTGATCGAAAGAATAGCCATAAAAAGGACAAAGGGAATGATGCCTTCCTTCACCTGAGCTCCGGCGACCTGAGCTATGAAGATCGGCCCTCCCAACGTTCTCGGCGAGACAACGCCTTCGATCATCTTCACAACGGAAATAACCGTCAGTTTGCTGATTTCCCAGGTCTTGGCCAATGACGATAGCAAGGCATCCAGGGGATTTTTTCTTTCAATTATCGTTTTGCCGGCAGGAGCTATCCCCATCAGATAGGCGGGAACCTCTTCTCCGAAAAGATTCTTCGTTTTAGACAAGTGTGGCGTCACCAGGAGGCGCTTCTGCTCCGCTCCTCTCTGGACGATAACCTCCATTTGTTTGTCTTTCACCGCCGCAGTTATTTCTCTGATCTCTTCCCAGAAAACTATTTTTTGTCCATTCATGGAAACGATTTTATCGCCGTCCTGCATACCGGCCTGAAAGGCGGCCGAATCCTTTTGCACCTCTCCGACGTCCGCCGTCAGCGTCGGCAGACCATACATCATCACGACGATAAATATGAAGACAGCCAGCACAAAGTTAAAAACAGGCCCGGCCAGAACGATTAGGATTCTTTTCCAGACGGATTGTTTGCAGAATGATCTTTTCTCGTCTTCAGGGGGCAGTTCTTCATCGCCTGATTCACCCAGCAGTTTTACAAAACCTCCCAGCGGGATCCAAGAGAGGACATATTCCGTCTCGCCTATTTTTTTGCCGAAGATTTTCGGCCCGAAACCGAGAGAAAATTTCAGAACGCCCACCCCCGACAATCTGGCGGCCAGATAGTGGCCGAATTCATGGGCAAAAATAAGCACTCCCAGTAAAATAATAAAAGAAATTAATGTAATCAATGTGTCATCCTCTCTATGATGGTATGAGTTTTCAGCCTTGCCCACCGGTCGGCATCCAGGATATCCTCCAGGGTAGGTTTTTTTATTGTTTTATGTTCTTTCAGCACCTTTTCAATAATCACGGGAATATCCACAAAACGAACCGTCTTCCGCATAAAAGCTTCTACCGCAATTTCATCTGCCGCATTGAGAACTGCGGGAGCGGTTCCTCCATCTATACCGGCTTGACGGGCGATGTCAAGACATGGGAATTTCCTGGCATCCGGCGGATAGAATTCCAGTGTTTTTTCTTTCGCCAGATTCAACGGCGCGGAATTACCCGCGATTCTCTCCGGATAGGTTAAAGCGTAGGCAATGGGTATTTTCATATCCGGAACTCCCATTTGCGCTAGAAAAGCCCCGTCAACAAATTCAACCATGGAATGGACGATGCTCTGCGGATGAATCAAAACATCAATGGCCTGCATATCCATATCAAACAGCCATTTCGCTTCAATAATTTCCAGACCTTTGTTCATCATGGAAGCGGAATCAATGGTTATTTTTTTTCCCATTTTCCATTTCGGATGCCGCAGTGTCTGTTGAAGCGTGACTTGCTGAAGTTGCCTGGCGGTAAAATTTAGAAAGGGACCGCCGGAAGCCGTCAGAATAATCCTGCGTAAATTTTCGCGCCTGCTTCCCTCCAGACACTGGAATATCGCGCTGTGCTCACTGTCCACCGGAATAATTTTTATTCGCTTTTTCAAAGCTTTTTGGGTGACGATTTCTCCGGCCAGCACCATGGTTTCCTTGTTGGCCAGAGCAATATCCTTGCCCGCTTCGATGGCGGCCAAAGTGGGGATTAAACCGGCCGAACCCGAAATGGCGGAAACAACAATATCCGCCGATGGATGCGCAGCGGCTTCCCGCATTCCCTCAACATCATACAATATTTTTACCCTGTTTTTCGCCGTCAAGGCGGTGCGAAGCTTCAGGGCTGCCTCTTTCGATTTGACGGCAACGACTTTGGGCCTGAATTTTTCTATCTGCTTTAGAAGCAGTTCAGTATTTTCACCGGCAACCAGAGCCACGATCCGAAAACGATCCGGATTATTTTCCACCACATCCAGTGTGCTGCATCCTATGGAACCGGTTGAACCCAGCAGTGTTATCTTCTTCATTTATTCAATCACAAAAATACGAAAGTAATAGACATAAGGCGCTATAAATAAAAGACAATCCAGCCGATCCAGAATGCCTCCATGGCCGGGCAAAAGCGAACTGGCGTCTTTAAGGCCGTAATTCCTTTTCATAGCCGACTCGCAGATATCGCCCAGCTGGCCTGCGATACTGCCTGTAAAAGCAAGGATTGCTATTTTAAACAGGGGGATCTCCGGCAGGAAAAAATGCGCGAAGATCAGGCAGGCCAACGTGCTGCTGACAACCAGTGCGACCAGTCCTTCAACCGTTTTTCCGGGACTGACCAGGGGAGCGAGCTTGCGCTTGCCGAAATACTTGCCCACATACAGAGCGGCAATATCCCCGATGAAAGCGAGAACCAGGACAAAAACGATCCAAATAACTCCGTTTTCCATCATCCGCAGGTGAATGAAATAAGACATCAGAAACGGGATATACATAATGCCGAATACAACTTTGGCAACCGATAAAACATCGAAATGCGCTTCTTTGATGGACAAAACAAAGACCATGAAGACCAGCAAAACGGAAAGCGCCAGAGCGGCAAGCGTGTACTGCGGATTGCCGGTCAGGGACAGCAGAGGGATGACAACCGCGAAAAGCAGGCCTTGAATTTTTTCTGCGATAAAACCATTGCCGAACACCATATGGTTGTATTCCCAGACGCCGCCCAGGATAAACAGAATTACCGCCGCCGCGAAAATCGCCGGAGAGCCGAAAAAAATGATCAGCAGCAGAACGGGCACAATCACGAGGCCTGTCACCCATCGCTTGAACAATGAATTGCTTTTTCGAGGCACCTGTTCAGGCATTAACTTTTCCTTTGCACATTTCAGTATTCACTTCTTTTAATTGTTCACTGGTCAAACCGAAACGCCTTTCCCGCTTCTGATAGCTGGCGATGGCTTTATAAAGATCATCTTTCGTAAAATCCGGCCAGAGCACTTTGGTAAAATACAATTCCGTATAGGCCAGCTGCCACAGAAGAAAATTGCTGATGCGGCATTCGCCGCTGGTGCGAATCATCAAATCCGGATCAGGCATTCCTGATGTATATAAATATTGGCTGAAGGTTTCCTTATTGATGGCCTTGATCTCCATTTTACCGCTTCCGCAGTCTTCAATGATTTTCTTTATCGCCATAATCATTTCGTCCTGCGCCCCATAGCTCAACGCCAGATTCAGAACCATTTTGTCGTTCGTTGCGGTGCTTTCTTTAACCTGGAAAAGTTTTTCTCTCACCACAGGAGTTAAGCGTTCAATGTCCCCGATTGTTGTCAGTCTGATTTCCTGCTTCTGCAATTCCGCGAGCTCCTTGTCCAGATATTCTTCCAGCAGAAACATCAACGCCTGAACTTCCTTTGCCGGACGCTCCCAGTTTTCAGAAGAAAAAGCAAAAAGCGTGAGATACCGGATGCCGATTTCCCGACAGGCTCTGACCACCGTCCGGACAGCCTGAGCGCCCTTCCTGTGTCCCCTGATTCTCCCCATGGTATGTTTTTCCGCCCAGCGCCCGTTGCCATCCATAATAATAGCTATGTGCCGCGGTAACCGGTCGGTATCAATCTTGATCACGTCGTTGACCCCTTTTGCTTTCCTTCAGTTTAATCGACAGACATATTTTTTTCAACGGATAATCATCCTGAAAAACGGCAAAAAAACAAATGGGGAGTCAAAACTCCCCATCATCAATGTTTCATATTCAATCACGATCAGATTTCCATGATTTCCTTTTCTTTGGCCGCCAGAACCTTGTCTGTTTTTTCGATAGACTGATCCGTCAGCTTCTGAACTTCATCCTGGGCGGTAAACATTTCATCTTCGGATATTGTATTGTTTTTCTTTAACGTCTTGAACTCTTCGTTGGCGTCTCTTCGCGCGTTACGCAGCTTAACCTTCGCTTCTTCAGCCATCTTCTTGACATTTTTGGCGATGTCTTTGCGCCTTTCCTCCGTCAACTGGGGAATCGCCAGACGCACAGCCTTGCCGTCATTGGAAGGCGTCACGCCCAGATCCGACTTTTGAATGGCCTTTTCAATAGCGCTGATGATGGAAACATCCCAGGGCACGATTAGAATCTGGCGGCTTTCCGGAACGGAAACATTTGCCACTTGATTGATAGGAGTCGGAGTACCGTAGTAGTCCACTTTAATGCCATCGAGCAGGGAAATGGATGCCCGGCCCGTCCTGACTCTGCTGAAAGACTTGCTTAATGCGGCAATTGTTTTTTCCATCTCTTCCTTAAACTTCTGAAAAACGGCTTCTTTCATATTATTCTCCTACGTAAGTCCCAATTTTTTGTCCGCAAATCGCTTTACGGATGTTACCCTTCTTCTGTAAATTAAACACAATAATCGGTAATAAATTATCGCGGCAGAGCGTTATTGCCGTCGCATCCATAACTTTAAGGTTTTGGGTTAAGACATCGATATAGCTTATTTTGTTAAACATCACCGCTTTGCTGTCTTTGACCGGATCCGCGCTGTACACCCCGTCAACTTTTGTCGCTTTCATAATCACGTCGGCGCGTATTTCCATCGCCCGCAAGACAGCCGCAGTGTCGGTTGAAAAGTAGGGATTGCCTGTGCCTCCGGCGAATATCACAATTCTGCCCTTTTCCAGATGGCGGATCGCTCTGCGCTGAATAAAGGGTTCGGCGATTTCCCTCATCTCTATGGACGACTGCACCCGTGTGGGCAATCCCCTCTCCTCCAGCGCGCTCTGCAGAGCAAGGCTGTTAATCACGGTTGCCAGCATTCCCATATAATCTGCCGTGGTCCGATCCATCCCCTTGGCGCTGGCTTCCACACCGCGAAAAATGTTGCCGCCGCCGACCACAATGCCTAACTGAATCCCGACTCGGGCCAGAGGTTTGATTTCATCCGCGATGTAATTGGCGACTTCGGGATCCACGCCTGTGGATTGTTTTCCCAGAAGTGCTTCACCGCTCAGCTTTAAAAGAACTCTCTGATAAGCGGTTTTTTGCTTTAAGCTCATGACTGCTTCAGTTCCTCGCCCAACTGAAAGCGGGCAAACCGGCGGATCAGGATGTTCTCTCCGGTCTTCGCGATCATGTTGCTGACCAGCGTTCCCACAGTAATATCCTGATTCTTGACGAATTTCTGCTCGGTCAGGCAGACGTCTTCATAATATTTTTTGAGTTTGCCTTCAATAATCTTGTCCCAGATTTTTTCCGGCTTCTTTTCCTCTCGCAGCTGACTGCGATAGATTTCTTTTTCCCGCTCCATGGCAGCCTCTGGAATCTCATCCGGCCGCACATACAACGGATTGGACGCGGCAATGTGCATGGCAATGTCTCTGGCCATCGTCTGAAAATCTTCCGTTTTCGCGACAAAATCTGTTTCGCAATTCACTTCAACCATCACGCCGATTTTACCGCCCATATGAATGTAAGAAGCCACGGTTCCGTCTTTCGCTGCTTTTGACGATCTCTTGGTGGCAGCCGACAGACCTTTCTTTCTCAGATAATCAATCGCTTTCTCCAGATCACCTTCTGATGCAGCCAGGGCTTCCTTGCAGTCCATCATTCCGGCTCCGGTTTTTGTTCTTAATTCTTTAACCATTGCTGAAGTTATTTCCATTTTCTTTTCTCCCTTAATCAATGCTTTAATACAATCCCTGAAGGATTATCGTTATTCGGCGTAAGCTTCCGATTTATCGTTGCTGTCGTCAATTTCCAGCCGTTCGGGAACATCCGTTTCCGCCGGTGCTGTTTCCACGGCGACATCCGCTTCTTTATTGGATTCCGCTACCAGCTTCTCTTCAAATCTCTTTCTGCCTTCCAGAACCGCATCGGCAATCTTGGAGGTGAATAATTTAATCGCCCGGATGGCATCATCATTACCCGGAATCACATAATCGATGTTATCGGGATTACAATTGGTATCCACGATAGCCGCGATGGGAACTCTTAATTTTTTGGCTTCATTAACGGTGATATGCTCCTTGCTCGGATCCACAATAAAAACAGCGGCGGGCAGGGATTTCATGGTTTTAATTCCACCCAGTACATTTTCCAGTTTTTCTTTTTCCTTCTGCAGTTTGGTGATTTCCTTTTTAGGAAACGCCTTGATGGAATCATCTTTGAACATGTTTGTCAGAGTATTTAAACGGTCGATGCTTTTTTTAATCGTCACAAAATTGGTCAGCATGCCGCCCAACCAGCGCTGATTCACATACGGCATGCCGCAACGCGTGGCTTCCTCCTTAATGGCTTCCTGGGACTGCTTTTTTGTCCCGACAAAAAGGATATCCTTTCCTTCGCTGACCGTGTCGATGACGAAATTATAGGCTGACTGGAAAAGCCCAACCGTTTGCTGCAAATCAATAATATAAATGTTGTTTCGGGCCCCGAAGATGTACGGCTTCATTTTGGGGTTCCACTTGTTTGTCTGGTGTCCGAAATGAACACCGGCCTCGAGCAAAAGCTTCATTGAAATCGCTGACATAGTTTTCTCCTTCATTTTGTTTTTTCCTCCATCCCTTTCAACTTGCACGGCAAACTTAAATCGCAAGCAACATACCGGCAATCCGGGGATGTGTGAAATTTAATCGATGACACTTAACATAAACGGTTTAATTAATCAAGTTTAAATCATAGTTGATACATGATCATTTGATCATGACTACGTTGAATATTCGGCGTTGATCTTCACGTAATCGTGGGAAAGATCCGAGGTATAAACGGTGTAGGATTTGTCCCCCGCCCCCAAATCAACCTTCACTTCAATTCTATTCTGAAGGAAAATTGCCTGCAGCTTGCCGGAATCGAAATTCAACGGCGCATTCTGTGAAAATATGGGCAGATCGCCTATGCTCAGGCTTATCTTTTCTTTCTCCACATTGATGCCTGACGCACCGAGCGCGGCGATAATTCTTCCCCAGTTGGGATCCTCTCCGAAAAAGGCCGTTTTGACGAGATTGGAATTGGCGATGGAATAGGCCGCCATCCTGGCGTCTGATTTCGACTTCGCGCCATTCACCGCGATGGTAATAAACTTGGTCGCCCCTTCCCCGTCCTGAACTACCGCCTGACACAATTCCATCAAAACATCCGTCAGCATATCGCGGAAGCGCTGCAGACGGGCCTGAACCTTTTCCAGGGGATTGTTTCCGGCCATGCCGTTGGCCAAGATGATGGCCATATCATTGGTGCTCATGCAGCCGTCAACGCTGATGGAATTAAAAGTCGCGTTGATCGCCTGATGAAAGACCGTATTTAGGGCTTTGGCATCAATGAAGGCGTCGGTCATTACGTAGGTTAGAAGGGTGGCCATGTTCGGTTCAATCATCCCGGCGCCTTTCGCGATACCGCAAATAGTGACATCCTTGGCGCCCACCACACCCCGTCTGATGGCGATCTTCGGATATTTATCCGTCGTCATCATCGCCTTTTCCGCATCCTCAATCCCCGCTTCATTCAATCCCTTCACGAGCTTGCCGATGCCGCCTTCAATTTTCTTTGCCGGTAGCCTCTTGCCGATCACGCCTGTTGACCCCAGTAGGATCAGTTCTTCCTTGATATTCAATTCCTTGGCCAGCGCGCCGGAAACGATTAAAGCGTCACGATGACCTTCCCTGCCGGTTGCCGCGTTGGCGCAGCCGCTGTTGGTGATGATGGCCTGTGCCATCCCTTTTTTGACGCGCTCCTCATTGATCAGCAGAGGCGCCGCTTTAAACGTGTTTTTCGTGAAGACAGCGGCTACTTTTGCCGGAACCGTGGAATAAATCAGACCAAGATCTTTTTCGTCTCCCTTTTTTATTCCGCAGGAGATTCCATTCGCCAGAAAACCGGGCACGCTAATATTTGTTTTACCTTTTGCCATAATCAGCCTCTCTTTAAACGTCTAAGCGCCACAGCATTTCTTATATTTTTTACCGCTTCCACAGGGGCACGGATCATTGCGACCGACCTTTTCGCCTTCATGTTTGACGGTTTTATTGGCCGGCGTATCCTCCCCTCTGCTCATAATATAATCCTGCTTCTGCTTCTGCCTGATGGCTTCCACTTCTTCCTCTCTCTGAATTCTGATAAGGCAAAGCTTCTCCAGGACATCCATTTTGATGCGGGCGATCATCTCCATAAACATTTCATAGCCTTCCCGCTGATATTCCCGCACCGGATCTTTCTGAGCGTAGCCGCGCAAACCGATTCCCTCCCGGAGATGATCCATCGCCAGCAGATGGTCTTTCCACTGCACGTCAATCGCCTGGAGCATAATGACCTTCATCAGGTAATCCATGAGGTCCTTACCGAAATCGCTTTCTTTATGGCGCAGCAGCCCCTGCACTCCCTCGATGATTATATCACGCAGCGTCTGTCCTTCGGCTTTACGGGCATCCAGATTCACCAGATCAAATTTGATGTTGAATTGCTTCAGGAGCGCGTCTTCCAGCCCCTTGAAATTAATTTCTTCTTTTTTCGCTTTCTCATCAATGAAATCGGACAGGATATCATCGACGATCTCCCCGAGCATCTCATCGATATCCCCCCAGAGGTTATCGCCGCGCAGCACCTTCTTGCGCTGCTCGTAGATCACTTTTCTCTGCCGGTTCATGACATCGTCATAATCGAGAAGGTGTTTACGAATATCAAAGTTCTGTCCTTCAACTCTTTTCTGGGCATTCTCAATAGCCCGGGAAATATATTTATGTTCAATGGGCTGGTCTTCTTCAATGCCGATTTTATCCATGATCCCGGATATCCGCTCCGCGCCGAAGATGCGCAGCAAATCATCTTCCAGAGAAAGATAAAACCGCGACGATCCCTTATCGCCCTGACGGCCGGAGCGCCCTCGCAACTGATTGTCAATGCGGCGGCTCTCATGCCGTTCCGTTCCCAGAATATGGAGTCCGCCCAGCTCGGCAACGCCTTCTCCCAGTTTAATGTCGGTGCCTCGACCCGCCATATTGGTGGAGATGGTGACCATCCCCGCTTGACCGGCCTGTGCGACAATCTCCGCTTCCTTTTCATGATTCTTGGCGTTCAGGACGTGATGTTTGACGCCGGAACGGAGGAGATGCTTGCTGAGCATCTCCGACTTTTCTATGGAAATGGTGCCGATCAGCACCGGTCTTTTCTGTTTGTTCAATTCCTTGACTTCCCGGATCACCGCGTTGATTTTTTCCTGTTCGGTTTTATAGATCAGGTCATTGTGGTCTTCGCGAATCATTGGCATATTGGTGGGAATCACCAGAACTTCGAGATTATAAATCTTCTTGAATTCCTCCGCTTCCGTATCGGCCGTGCCGGTCATCCCGGCCAGTTTCTTATACATCCGGAAATAATTCTGAAAGGTAATGGACGCCAGGGTTTGATTTTCCCGTTCGATCTTCACATCTTCTTTAGCTTCCAGAGCCTGGTGCAAACCGTCGCTGTAGCGCCGCCCCGGCATGACGCGGCCCGTGAATTCATCCACGATCACGACCTGCCCGTCTTTCACCAGATAATCAACATCCCGCTTGAAGATCGTATGCGCGCGCAGCGCCTGATTAACGTGATGCAGCGTCTCAATGTTGCGCGGCTCGTAAAGATTCTGCACATTGAGTAATTTTTCCACATGGGCCACACCTTCTTCCGTCAACACCACGGTGCGACTTTTTTCATCAATGGAATAGTCCGTTTCTTTTTTCAACCGGGGAATGATCTGATTGATTTTATAGTACTTATCCGTCGACTCCTCGGACGGCCCGGAAATGATCAGAGGCGTTCGCGCTTCATCGATCAGGATGCTGTCCACTTCGTCAACAATGGCGTAATTGAACTCGCGCTGAACATAATCATCCAGCGTAAATTTCATGTTGTCGCGAAGATAATCAAACCCGAACTCATTATTGGTGCCGTAGGTGATATCGCATGCGTAAGCTGCTCTCCGCTCGTCATCATCCAGCCCGTGAATAATCACGCCGACGCTCAGCCCCAGAAATTGATAGATCGGCCCCATCCATTGGGCGTCGCGATGAGCCAGATAGTCATTGACGGTCACGACATGGCAGCCCTTCCCTTCCAGCGCGTTCAGATAAAGAGGCAGGGTCGCGGCCAATGTCTTGCCTTCACCGGTTTTCATTTCCGCGATTTTACCTTCATGCAAAACAATGCCGCCGATGATCTGCACATCAAAAGGCCGCATCCCCAGCGTGCGTCGCGACGCTTCCCGCGCCACGGCAAACGCTTCCGTCAGGATATCATCCGGTGTGAGGCCGCTTTTTAATTTTTCCCTGAAATAAGGCGTTTTCGCCTTGAGTTCATCATCGCTGAGCGCGGAGATCGCCGGTTCAAAATTATTGACTTCCCTCAGAAGGATCGACAGCCTTTTGAGTTCCCGGTCATTTTTCGTTCCAAATATTTTCTTTATGAAATTCTGAATCATCGATAACCTTTTCTAAAAAAAAGCCGGCAAACGAACCGGCAGAGTAAAACAGCTAAATTTTATTCAATATACCACAACCCAGTTTCTGTTGAGCTACTGCAAAAACCTTTTGGGATTCACGGCGACTCCATTGATGGAGATCGCGTAATGCAAATGAGCTCCCGTGCTACGACCCGTATCGCCAACATAGCCGATGACCTCTCCCCGCTTCACTCTCGTTCCCGCTTTGACGGCGCTGCGGGACAGATGCAGATAAGAGGTTTCAAAGCCGTGGCCATGTTCGATTTTGATGTAATTTCCGTCCTGGGGCTCAAAGCCGCTCCCGACAACAAGGCCATCCGCCGGAGCAATGATCTCTTTGCCGAAGCGTGTGGAAATATCCAGACCTCTATGAAATTCCGTTCCCGCTCCGAAAGGGGATCTTCTGAAACCGAACTCCGATGTCACCCATCCCTCCACAGGCCACAGCGAAGGTGTAGAAGCCAGAACCGACTTCTGTTCCGTTAAAAAAGCCAGTAGTTCCTGAAAGCTTTTTCCCCGGACATTCGCGTCATCATTGAGTCTAGCAATATTATTGCGCATGGCCGCGACCACCGTATTCTGATCTTTATCCAGCAGGTCTTTGATTCTGGTTTCCTTATCCGATCCGCCGACACCCAGAGGAAGTTTCTTATCAGGGCTTGTTTCGTAGGCTAAAGTTCTTATTTTTTTATCCACCTGCCTGAGTTCTTCCATACGATTGGAAAAGGAATCTATCCTCACCGCCAGATCCTCAAACTGCTGGGATTGCTCCTTGATTTGAGCCTTTAACCTGGCCAGTTCAGCACGGTCTCTTTTGATGCTGGCATAGTCATAGATCACATAAAGCGATACCACCACGGCCACTACGGCAGCGATGAGTAGATTGCGAACAAAAACTTTAGGAATGGTTATTTTTTTGACACCGCTCTTGCGGTTGGGAATGATCATCAGTGTAAATAAGTTATCCGACATACCTTACGATCCCTTGAGCGTTAACCTGAGATTTACCAATGCTCGTATTTTGAAGGTATTTAGCTATCACAGAAAAATATTTAAAGTCAAGAATAACTTGAATGCCTGTTATTGCTTGATTTTTTTACATTTTTGCCGTATGTTAACCGCAAAATAGCAAAGAACTGAATAATATTATGAAGATAAACAAATCTCCCTTTATTTTCCTTCTGTTTCAAATACTTATTGTTCCTTTCTTCATCTCAGGCTGCATGCCGCCCCTTTGCGGGGCAAAGTTTGATGCCGGAAATTTCTTGAATCAGCAGAAAGATGCCATCGGCAACTCTTCTCAGATTCTTCTGGTCACGGATGAAAACTTTCTTTTTTTTCACAGACCGAAGCTCCACGCGATGGAAAAAAGCGGCAACCTCTGGAAAGCGGCTTTTGAACCTCTGGATGCCGTGGCGGGAAGAAACGGTTTTGCCCGTGCCGGAGAAAAGAAAGAGGGAGACGGCAAAACGCCGTCCGGAATCTTTCCTCTGCAAACGGCCTTCGGATACACCGCATCCATGAAAACAAAAATGCCCTACCGTCAGTCGCTGGCTGATGATATCTGGGTGGACGATGTCAACGCGGATGACTACAACAGATGGGTCAAAAAACAGGAAACGCGGGCGTCTTCCTACGAAATGATGAAGCGCGACGATGACCTCTACAAATACGGCATCGTCATTGAATATAACACAGACCCTGTCATCAAGGGCAGCGGCAGCGCCATTTTTCTTCATATCTGGAAGTGCCCCGGTCTGCCGACGGCAGGATGTGTTGCCGTCTCCGAAGAAAACATTCTTAAAATTCTGGACTGGCTTGATCCGGCGGCATCGCCGCTCATCATAACCGGCATCAAAAACTGAACGGAGTTGATCGCATGAAATTTAAATCATTATGGAAACTTCTGTGTCTTGCTGTTTTGTGTTTGCCGCTGATGGCCTGTGCCGGCGCCGGGGCTTATCAAATACCCGAGGCGTTTGTTGATATTCAACAAAAGATACCCGACGTTCTGCTTGATATTCGCTATTATGGCGAGCACAACTTTCTGGGTGAACGCGTGGACGGCTATCGTGCCCCCAAATGCATTCTTACCAAAGAGGCCGCGGAAGCACTCGTCAAGGTTCAGAAAGACCTTGCGCCCTATTCCATGACCCTGAAAATTTATGACTGCTACCGTCCCCAGCGTGCCGTTGATCATTTTGTCCGCTGGGCCAAAGAGATTGACAACACCAAAACCATGAAAGAGTTCTACCCCACCGTTGATAAGCGAAATCTTTTCAAAGATGGTTACATCGACAGCAGATCCGGCCACAGCCGGGGCAGCACCGTGGACCTGACCATTATTCCCCTGCCCGCTCCCGCTCAGGAATCCTACATCTCCGGACAAAAGCTATCCGAATGCTACCTGCCGGCCGGGCAGCGGTTCGGAGACAACAGCCTGGATATGGGAACCGGCTTTGACTGTTTTCATGAATTGTCGCACACGGAAAATAAAAATATCTGGCAGCAGCAGAAAATCAACCGGCTTTTGCTTAAATCTTTAATGGAAAAACATGGCTTCAGAAATTATGATAAAGAATGGTGGCACTATACGCTGAAGAATGAACCTTTCCCCGAAACGTATTTCAATTTTGTGATTGAATAAACAATTATGATCAAACAGCAAAACTTTTTAAAGTCTTACGGTTTCTCGATTATCCTGATCATTTCCATTATCATCGGCTCCATTCTGGGATTCATCTTTAAAAAAGACGCTGCTATTTTTAAACCGCTGGGCGATATCTTTCTCAACCTGCTCTTCACCGTAATCGTTCCGCTTGTTTTCTTTTCGATTTCCTCCGCCGTAGCCTCTATGTCCAACATCCGGCGTCTCGGCAAAATCATGGGGGCCATGCTTTTTGTCTTTGTTATAACCGGCCTGATCGCTTCCATTGTCATGATCATCGGCGTCATGCTTTACCCGCCCGCCGAAGGCGTCAAAATGGCTCTGGGCTCAGGCGTCAATCACGAACAGATTAAGCTCTCCGAACAAATCGTGAAAGCCTTTACCGTCTCTGATTTTGCCGATATTATCTCCAAGAAAAATATGCTGGCGCTGATTATCTTTTCCATTCTGATCGGTCTGGCCACCTCGGCCTCCGGTGAACGCGGTAAACCTTTCAGCGGATTTCTTTCCTCGGGCAGTGACGTCATGATGAAACTCATTTCCTTTATCATGTATTACGCTCCCATTGGCCTTTGCGCCTACTTTGCCTATCTTATCGGAGTCTTCGGGCCGGAACTGCTGGGCGCATACATGAAGGCCATGATGCTGTATTATCCGACAGCGTTCCTTTATTTTTTCATTGCTTTTACCCTCTACGTTTTCATTGCCGCGAAAAAAGAAGGCGTCGTCAGATTCTGGCGCAATATCATTCCTCCGGCACTGATCGCGCTGGGAACCGGAAGTTCCATGGCCACGATTCCCGCCAATCTCGAAGCCACCGACAAAACCGGCGTGCCCAGGGATATCAGTGAAGTGGTTATTCCCATCGGCGCGACGATGCATATGGAAGGCTCCTGCCTGGCCGCTGTCATTAAAATCGCTTTTCTTTTTGGAATATTTCAAATGAACTTCTTCGGACTGGAAACCATCGTCACGGCAATCGGCATATCGCTGCTGGTTGGCGTAGTGGTCAGCGGCATCCCCGGCGGCGGAACCATCGGCGAGCTGTTAATCATTTCCTTTTACGGATTTCCGATGGAAGCTTTCCCGATCATCACCATGATCGGCACACTGGTGGACGCACCCGCCACCATGCTCAACGCCATCGGGGATAATGTGGCCAGCATGATAGTCTCACGCATGCTGGGCGGGAAAGATTGGATGAATGGAGATTGAGACTCATATTTCTTTCTTCCGGTAAGTGAGATTCAGATAATTTCCAAATTTATAAACTCTTTTTAGCAGTAATTCGGAGTCTGGAGAAAAATGGATTCTATACAAGAAAAACGTGACGCCTACCAAAAAGCAAGATCGCTTTTAGATAGAAATGATAATCAATTACTACGCTATGCAGTTCTTGAATTTCGGAGATGCATTGAGGCAGTTGTATACGAAAAACTCTGGGCATATCGCGATCGTATCCCGCTAGATGCAGCTAAGAAGTGGCAACCACCTCAGGCATTTAAAGCATTACAGTTAATGGAACCAAATGCGGCATCAACTGCGATTATCCGAATAGCAAAGCAGAATAATATTGGAGAACAAGTTAATGGGAATTTTGAAACAACTGGTATTGATGTGCGACCAAATACTGGATGGCTAAATAAGACATACAATAAAATTGGTACATTTCTTCATGCAAATTGGCCTTTTTCTCATAATGTTTCATGTAAAGACCCCCGAGAACTTCGTGGTTATCTGGAAAAGGTTGCATCGGAGTTAGAACCACTTGTTAAAAAAAGTTTTACTTGCACCGTCGAAAGGTTAGTAACGTTTGAATGTTCTGTCTGTGGATCGAATATTAAGGCAAATGCTAATGGCCTAGAACAAGCTGGTGAAGTATTCTGCATTAATCCAGAATGTGGTTCACGCCATTTTGTCACTAAAGAAGGAGAAAACCTTCTGTTTAGCCTTGATGCTTGCTCCGTCAAGTGCCAAGAATGCCAAACCATAATTACCCTTCCTAGACAGAAATTGCACGTTGGCTATGATTTTTCTTGTCCAAATTGTACATCTCAATACGAAGTACATGAACAAATATGGGAGATTAAGAAAATAAATGGGTAAATACTATGCGCGACTGGATACTCGAAATGCATGAGCACTCATCAAAAATCCAAAATGCTATTGAAATGGATCGCAATGATGAGGCTTGGCGACTGGTGCATGAATTTCAAAATTGGTGTTTTGAACGTATTAATGCTGAACGTTATTCTAAAACCGCAGCAGGGACATTGTTGAGTGCCCCACAAACATTTTTTATAAGAATCTTGGTGGCAGAAGGAAAATATAAGCAGGCTCTTATCCATACCATCTACGAAGGTGTTCTGGATGCACGGAATCTTAAGTACTATGCCAAAAGCATCAAGTCACTTTTTGGTAAGTGCGGATTCAAAGAAACGACCGCCGCTAAAGCTATTGAGTATTATAATTACCTAAAAAGCCAGTCCTATGGCCTAGATCAAGATTTCAAGACAATACAAGATGTTGTGGCTTCTTGGAAATAATCCGGGGGAACGAATATTTTATTACGCTTTTTCATTGGAATACGTCGTTAATGGAAGCACCAAGTACAAAAGCATTCTTTTGCTGCGGGCTTCATCGCTTCTGCTATTGCCCGTGGAATTAAGACAGTGCAACCTATATTGGGGAATTGATCCATCAATAAATAATGACTAAAATAATCAATACAGCCGATCGCTAACGCTCCGGCTGATTTTTTCGTTGCACCTTTCGAATAAGCGTCAACATCCAGAATTTTAAAAATCATTTGTTTGTAGATACAACTGTTAATCAAGGTAAGCATATATACATCATCCCAACAGAAATACATTAGAAAGCTTCTTGACATTTATCCTGAACAACTTATATCTATTGCCATGAACGTTTGTCACAAATGTAGAAAAGAAATCGCGGATGATTTTTTTGTCGGAAGGCAGACGCAATGCCCGTTTTGCGGTTATGATTTGCATTGCTGCATGAACTGCTCATTTTACGATTCCGGCGCTTATAACGACTGCCGGGAATCGCAGGCTGAGCGCGTTCTGGACAAGACCCGCTCCAATTTTTGTGATTTTTTCCTTTTCAGATCGGGAGACAAATCCTCTGTGTCCGCGGCATCCGGCGCCAAAGATAACCTGGAAGCGCTCTTTAAGAAAAGCTGATCTGGATCATTTCATCAGGACTGCTTTATCGCATTGATTCTGTCCAGCTCAGGATTGATGACATCAAACACATACGCCGGCTTAATCACTTTCAGGCACACATTATCCCTGCACGCGGTTTTACGATGATTGGACGCGCTGACGCAGGGGGAACAGGCCAATCCGGCATAAATGGGCGTGGTCTTCCCCAGAGATCCGTAAAGGGCGGGCGTTTCCGGACCAAAGATGACAAAAGTCGGCATATCCGTAATCGCGGCAAAGTGCGGGGGACCGGAATCATTGGTGACCATCATTTCTGACACGCTGTAAAGGACGGGAAGCTGTGCAAAGGTAACCTTGCCCGCAAAATTGACGCATCTTTCATTACCGACCATTTCCTTTAATCTTTGCGCTTCTTCTCTTTCACGGGGATCGCCGGTGATTAAAACCAGCGCGCGTGGAGACTTATCCAGAATCATTTTTATCAATTGCGAAAAATGTTCCTGCGGCCAGCGGCGCTGGATCAGCAGTTCACTGGCATTGGGATTAATCAGGATGATTTTATATTTTGAGGCGTCATATTTTTCAAAGCAGCTTTTCACGATATCGATAATCTTTTTCTTGTCATCGGCGGAAAATACGGCTTTGGCGATCGTGATCTCTTCATCCGCCACTCTCGTCTTAGAATAGGGAATTTCCTTGTGCGCGGAGAGCAGGGCATTCACCAGCGCAATAAAATTCTTCGCGATATGAATGTGGGGATTATAGGCGACTTTATGTGACAGAAAACCTCCCCGATAAAGTCCTTCATTATAATAGGCGTGAAATCCGACTTTGTGGGGAGCGCCGCTGAAACCGGTGAGCAGTGCTGTAAAACGTGAGAAGAGTTCCAGATCGATAACGGCGTCAATTTTTCTTTTCCTTGTCCACCAGAGAAATTTGAAAGTATCGAGAACAAAATTAAGCAGATTATCTTCGCGGATGGTGTAAATATTTTCATCGGGAACAGTTTTCAATAAATCCAGACTGGGTTTGTTTTTCTTGAAGATGGCAAAGTGAAGGCGGGCACCAGCTTCTTTCTGCAGTTTGCGCATCGCTGGGTCAACCAGAATGGCGCTGCCCATTTCCGATAATTCGATAAAAAGAACATTCTTCGGAGCGTTTTTGCCCTGACTGATGAAACAGCGGACAGTTTTTTGAAAAACAGTACCCAGGAAACAAAGAGGAACGCCAATCCAGTAATCTATCCAGCGCATGGTATCAACTTTCATAGAAGTATCCTTTTCGTAAAACAGGCGGCAAAATCGGCTACAACATAAAAAAAATGTTTCCGCCTGTCAATCATTGAATGTTCTAAAATAAATATATCTCAGAAACGACTGCAGGAGGAATTGCTTGACGTTTTGCTTGAGAAAAATCATCATTACGTGTTAGTTTCAAATAAAAAATTGATAATCCCATGCGCAAAATCATTGACCGATATATTTTTCAGGAAATCGCCTTCCCGTTTATACTGATCTTATGCATCCTGACGTTTGTCCTGCTGATGGGTAAAATCCTTCAAATTATGGATTTATTCATTAATAAGGGCGTCGGCTTTTTCTCCATTGTTAAAATTATCATTTTCCTGATGCCTTCTTTCATGCTGTTTACCATTCCCATCGCTCTTTTAATTTCCGTCCTGATTGCCGTCGGCAGATTATCTTCCGACAATGAAATCACCGCGCTGAAGACCTCCGGCATCAGTTTGTTGCAAATGTATTATCCCGTTGCCGTCGCATCGATGATCACTTTCGTTCTGACCCTTCTGATCAGTTACTTTATTCTGCCTCAGAGCAATTTTTCCACCAAACGTCTTCTGTTTAATCTGGTTCAGCAAAACGCACAGATCGGCATCAAAGAAAAAGTTTTTAACGACGATTTCAAGGGCTTTCTCATTTACGCGGATAAAGTTCCTCACGACAAGAATTATATGGAAGGCATTATTGTTTCCGATAAGCGCATCATCGGTGAGCAAAACACCATTCTTGCTCAAAAGGCCATTCTTCAATCCGATCAGGAGTCCATGATGGTTAAACTCAAACTGGAAAACGGCTCGATTCACACCGTCAGCGCCAATCTGAAAAACTACCGGAAAATCGATTTTAAAAGCTATGATTTAATCCTCGATTTATCCAATGTGCTGGCCAGTTTTGACGAATCGGCCAAATCCGGCAAAGAAATGACCATCAGCGAACTTTTGAGAAACGCCGGGAAAAAAGAAGGGAATGTTAAAAAAAGAAGGGAGTTGCTGGTGGAAATGCATAATCGATTTGCCATTCCCACAGCCTGCATCCTCTTCGGCCTGCTGGCGCTGCCCCTGGGCATCAGAAGCCAGCGCTCTGTGAAAGCAAAGGGATTCGCCACCGGGCTGATCATTGTGACGCTTTATTATTTATTGCGCATCGGCGCGGAAGCTGTTGCTGTAAACGGGCATTTGCCTGTGGCGATCTGTGTGTGGACGCCCAATCTTTTATTTTCGCTGGTGGGCATTTGTCTTTTCTATCTGCATTACAGAGAGATTTCTCTTTTCTCCAGAACCCATATTCGAGGATAGTCCGTTGAAGCTTATCGATAAATATATTTTAAAAGAATTCCTGAGATTTTTTATCATCACCTTTATATCTTTTATCGCCCTCTTTCTGATCGTTGATTTCTTTGAAAAGATTCGTATGTTTCTCAGCAATCAGGCCTCTGTCCTTCAAATTGTCGCGTATTTTGTTTATTCCATTCCGATGATCATCTCTTATATTCTGCCGCCGTCCGTGCTTCTGGCTACGCTGATGACCTTCAGCGCCTTTTCAAAATACAGCGAAATAACCGCTCTGAAAGCCAACGGCATGAATCTTTACAGAGTGATTCTACCCATCGTCATTTTTGCTTCTCTGGCTTCTGTTTTCCTTTTTTATTTCAGCGAACTGATCACTCCTTCATCCATCCAGAAGAAAAATCATCTGGTGAAAATTGAAATACAGAAAAAACAGAATATGGGATATTTCAAGCTGGATGAAATCTGGTACCGCGGCGGGAACGCCATCTACAACTTCAAAATGTTCGATATCGATAACAACATCCTGCGGGGGGTGACGATCAATTATTTAAATCCGGATTTCACTATGAAAGCCCGCATCGACGCGAAAGAGGCGCAATGGAAGGATAACCGTTGGCTGTTCAAGAATCTGCTGACCACCCGTTTCACTCAGAACAGTGATCCTGTGCTGGAATGGTCGCAGGAAAAAATAATTGATCTACCGGAAAAACCGGAAGATTTTAAAGTGATGCAAAAAGACGTCGAAAAAATGGGATTTTTCGAACTCCGAAAATACGTCCAGAAGATTCAATCGGAAGGATACGATGTCACAAAATACCTGGTTGATCTTCACGGGAAAATCGCTTTTCCTTTTGTCGTCATCATTATGGTGATGATTGCCGTGCCGTTTTCCCTGCGTTCGGAAAGAAGCGGCGGGATCATGCAAAGTATTGGAATCGGCATTTTTATCGGCTTCTCCTACTGGATCCTTCACGCCTTCTGCATGTCTTTAGGAAGATCGGAGGTCCTGCCGGCATTTCTGTCCGCGTGGTCGGCCAATATCCTGTTCAGTACCGCCGCCGCTTTTTTGCTCCATAAAATGGACACGTAAGCAGTCTGGATCCGGTTAACGGTCAATAACTTTTCCGAGACTAATATCTGTAATGGTCTGGTTTAAAAGGACCCTCCGCCGTGATGCCCAGATAAGCAGCCTGTTTTTTATTGAGTCTGGTCAACCGGGCGTCCAATCGATCCAGATGCAGACGGGCCACTTCCTCATCCAGCATTTTGGGTAGCGTATAAACACCGATCTGATGCTTCTTCGATGCCAGTTCGATTTGCGCGAGGCACTGATTGGTAAAACTGTTGCTCATCACAAAACTGGGATGGCCGGTCGCGCAGCCGAGATTGACGAGCCGTCCTTCGGCCAGGACGATGATGGAGCGCCCCGACTTCAGCGTCCATTTATCAACCTGAGGTTTGATGCTTTCTTTTTTGCAGACCTTGCTGGTTTCCAGGTAGTGCATATCGATTTCACTGTCAAAATGTCCGATATTGCAAACGATGGCTTCGTTTTTCATCATCTCCATGTGTTTTCCGGTAATGACATCGCAGCATCCGGTCGCCGTCACAAAAATATCGCCGACTGCCACCACGTCTTCCATCGTTTTGACTTCATATCCCTCCATCGCGGCCTGCAGAGCGCAGATCGGATCAATTTCCGTGATAATCACTCTGGCTCCGAAACCCCTCATGGATTGCGCGCATCCTTTCCCCACATCGCCATAACCGCAAACCACAACCAGTTTACCGGCAATCATAATATCAGTGGCTCTCTTGATTCCATCCGCCAGGGATTCGCGGCATCCATAAAGATTATCAAATTTTGATTTGGTCACGGAATCGTTGACGTTAATCGCGGGGAATAAAAGTTCACCCGCCGCCTGCATCTGATAAAGGCGGTGCACACCGGTCGTTGTCTCTTCGGAAACGCCTTTGACTCTGGCGGCAATCTTCTGCCATTTTTCAGGCTCGCACTGATAGGCCTTCTCCAGACGATCCATGATGATTTTAAATTCTTTATTGTCAATTTTTTGTTTCAGCAGTTTGGGATTCTTTTCGATTTTGACGCCCTGATGAATCATGAGGGTCGCGTCGCCGCCATCATCAACGATCAGGTCGGGACCAGAACCGTCGGGCCAGGTCAAGGCCTGTTCGGTGCACCACCAGTATTCTTCCAGGGATTCACCCTTCCATGCAAATACCGCTGCTGTGCCATTTTTAGCTATAGCAGCTGCCGCGTGATCCTGAGTGGAAAAGATGTTGCAGGACGCCCAGCGAACATCCGCTCCCAGAATCTTGAGCGTCTCGATCAGCATCGCCGTCTGAATGGTCATGTGCAGACTGCCCATGATCTTCAGTCCCTTCAATGGCTTTTTCTGCCCGTATTTTTTGCGCACAGCCATCAGACCGGGCATTTCATTTTCGGCCAACTGAATTTCTTTTTTCCCCCATGAAGCGAGCGCCATATCCGCAACTTTATATTTTAAGGCCGGATCAATTTCTAAAAAAGCCATTTTTCCTCCCGTATCATTCTATGATTATTTTTTTTTGAGTTTCTTGATCTTATTTTTGGCATCGACAAACACGCATTTGGGCTTCCAGTCCTCCACTTCGCAGTCGTCGGCAAGGACATAACAGGCAATGATAATCAAATCCCCCTTGGCCACTTTGCGGGCGGCGGCGCCGTTGAGGCAGATGGTTCCGGAATCCCGCTTTCCCTTGATGGCGTAAGTGGTAAATCTTTCGCCATTGTCCACATCGTAAATCGCCACCTGTTCATAGGGTGCAATACCGGCTTCCTCCAACAGCTTTTCGTCGATGGAAATGCTTCCTTCATAATGAAGGTCAGCATCCGTTACGGTCGCACGATGAATTTTTGATTTTAACATGAATCTTTGCATAGTCCTCAATGTCTCCTTGGGGGGTATAGATTATATTTCCAGCTTTTCGCCAAAAACGTGATTATCAATGAGCCGTGTCGCGCCCACTTTGACCGCCAGTGCCATAACAGCCGGACGCCTGATTGTGTCAACATCCTTGAGCGTTTCGGCATCGCAGATCTTGATATAATCAATCAGGGTATATGGAGATTTTGCAATTAACTTTTCCGCCTTGCTAATGATAACCGACGCATTCCTTTCTCCGCCGGCATAAAGTTTCTGCGCCAGTTTCAGCGCTTTGGATAACGTCAGCGCTGACGGCCTTTCAATCTTCTGAAGATATTTGTTTCGCGAACTCATCGCCAGACCATCCGCCTCGCGTATCGTCAGCACGCCGACGATTTCCAGATCCATATTGAGGTCCTCCACCATGCGACGAATGGTCACATACTGCTGAAAATCCTTTTTACCGAATACAGCCACATGGGGTTTGACAATGTTGAATAATTTGCAGCAAACGGTGGTAACGCCGCGGAAATGTCCCGGACGCGACAACCCGCAAAGGTTCTGCGTCACTTTTTCCACATCTACATATGTCTGATAGCCGGCCGGATACATCTCTTTGTCCGTCGGATAAAAAATCACATCGACGCCGACACTTTCAGCCATTTGATGATCCCGTTCAAAATCGCGGGGGTATTTGGAAAAATCTTCCTTCGGTCCAAACTGGGTAGGGTTGACATAGATGCTGGTGATGACGCTGTCGGCCATCTTTCTGGCTTCTTTCATCAACTGAAGATGTCCTTCATGAAAGTATCCCATGGTGGGAACAAACGCGATTCTTTTCCCCGAGTCTCGAAGCTCTCCGGAGAAAGACTGCATTTTTTTAACGGAACTGATAACTTTCATCTGCAATAAAAAAGCCTTTCGTCGCACAACGAAAGGCTTGTATCTTTGATGTTTCCTTTCGTCCCAGTCCTTACGGATCCAAGCGAATAAGACCTATTATCAAAATAATATTTTTCTTGTCAAGAAAATAAATTGAATTATTTTGCCCTCTGCAAAAACACCCGATTTATTCGATCGTTATCGTATAATCAGGATTTGCCCGGGCACAAGTTTTTCATTGCTGGACAGCTTATTCAACTTCATGAGCTTCGACACGTTGATATTATTCTTTTTCGCAATGCTATGCAGATTATCGCGCTTTGTGACAATGTACTTGTTGGTTCCCAGTTTATCGAGATCAGTCGCGGACAATGATCTTCGGTTGATTTTGGCTTTTTTATCAGATCGCTTCACGCGCTTCTTCGTCTGGAGAGTGTCCTCTTCCCCGCTCTCGACCATCTTACGGGCAATAATCAAATTCTGACCCGCGTGAATATTTCCCGTCTTCAAGTTATTCATCTTTTTGAGCTGATTGACAGGAATGTAAAAACGCCTGGAAATCGTATAGAGGGTTTCTCCCTTCTTCACCTTGTAGCGCCTGGAAGACGCAACCTTCTTGCCGTCATCCGGTTGACCGGCCGCATAATATTCTTTTTTGGTGACGGGGATGGTCAGGCTTCTCCCCTGCACCAATTTCTTCCTGGAATTCAGCCTATTGCAGGAGCGGATACTCGCGACAGAGACATGATATTTTCTGGCAATGGAAAAAACCGTCTCTCCCCGTTTAACGCGATGTTTGATAAACGCCGTCCCGCTTTTATTCGGCGATGAATTGCGATTGTAAACAGCCACAAAACTCGGCTTTTCACTGTTCGGAATATCATTGTAAACCAGCTGAAACTTATCCAATGATCCCTTCGGCAGCTTCAAGCTGTATTCCCGGTCCGGCGTCATTTTATGCCGCAGCTCCGGATTCAGGAGGCTTAAAACATCTTCAGATACTTCTATCTTCTCTGCGACATCCTTGAATTTCATGACCTTGTTGACTGTGAAAGTTTCAAAATCAACAGGACTTTCCACACTGCTTAAATCAAACCCGTATTTCTGCGGGTTATTTACGATGTTTACCGTCGCTAAAAATCTGGGAACATAACGGGCTGTTTCATTGGGTAATTGTCTGTATAAGTCCCAGAAACTGTCCAGGTAATTAATATGTTGTCTTGAGATCGTCCGGAGCACTCTACCTTCCCCGCAGTTATACGCAGCCAGAGCGGTAAGCCAGTCGCCGAACATGCCGTGCAGCTCTTTCAAATAAGCGATGGCCGCTTTGGTTGATTTCTGAACATCCATACGCTCGTCAATCCATTCATCGCGACTGAGGCCAAATTTATAACCCGTCGAAGGAATAAATTGCCATAGACCCAGAGCGCGGGCGCTGGAATAGGCGTTAATCTTGAATAAGCTTTCGACCAGGGGAAGCCATAAAAATTCTTCCGGCATCCCCGCTTTCTTCAACTCTTTCAGGATCGCTGCACGATAAAGTCCGGAACGGCGATGAGCGGCCAGAAAATTTTCGCGCTCGATTCCCTGAAAAGATCTGATTTCTTTTTCCACGTCAGCGTTGATGCTTAAAGGTATTTCACCATTCTTTCCGTCAACGACTTTTCTTTTTGAAGAATAAACGGTTAAAATGCGCTGGGATATTAAAAGACGTAAGTCATCTTTTTCCTGAGCAATGGCCGGGTCGCCATTGGCATCAATGATGAGTGAATATGCTTCATCAAGCGTATCCAGCGTTTCCTCGATATCACCATTTTTCCATAGCTTATCCGCTTCCTCCAGCAGCTCCAGGGCGTTTTCCATGATTTCCTGTTTCTCATCTTCGCCCGCGGTTTCCTCTAAGGCCATCTTTTCAGCATCCAAATCGGCAGAAGTATCTTCTCCATTATAGTCATTGCCTTGAACATCTGATTTTGCCGAATGTTTTACGGAATCCGCAGCTTTCTTCGGCATCTCGGCAACTTCATGTTTTTGACCCGTTTCTCGCGCTGCACCGGCAGACATAGCGGCATTCTGACCATGAAGACTCTGAGCCCGGGAAACCGCTGCCGGTTTTTGAGCCACAAGATTCTGATTGCTTTGAGCGCAGCCAGACACGAAAAAAGCAAAAATCAGACTAACCATTATGATATATGGAATACGACTTCTTTTATTTTCAACCATTAAAAAACTCCTCTTTGTAAAACTTGAAACAAATCATTTTATTCATAAAGGGGGGCGGAGCCCCGTCCATCATATTGCTGTATATAGCACAGTTCTGTTCTTTTCCAAAAAAAAATGACCATTGGAACGGAAAGTATTTAATTTCCAATGACTTATCCTGAGTTGGTCGTCTGCATTAAATACGCCTGTATGAAGTCATCAATGTCACCGTCCAGGACTTTCTGGGCGTTGCCGTTTTCCAGATTGGTGCGGTGATCCTTGACCATTTTATAGGGGTGCAAAACATAGGAACGGATCTGACTTCCCCAGGCAATGTCCTTCTTCTGTTTATTTTCCTCGTCAATCTTCTCGTTTTTTAGCTGCAATTCCCGCTCATAGAGCCGGGATTTCAAGAATTTCATCGCCATCGCTTTATTCTGAAACTGCGAACGCTCATTCTGACACTGGACCACAATACCGGTTGGCAAATGGGTTATTCTGACGGCCGAATCGGTTTTATTGACATGCTGACCTCCCTTGCCGCCCGCGCGAAAAGTGTCGATGCGCAAGTCATCATCATTAATTTCAATCTTGATTTCATCATCAACTTCCGGATAGACAAAAACAGACGCGAAGGATGTATGACGGCGGCCGCCGGCATCAAAAGGAGAAACGCGCACCAGCCGGTGGATACCGCTTTCCGCCTTGGCGTAGCCATAGGCATACTCCCCTTCCAGCGTAAAGGACACGCTTTTCACGCCGGCTTCATCTCCGGCCAGATAATCGATGATCTTGGCGGCAAATTTCCTCTTCTCCGCCCAGCGCAGATACATGCGCAGCAGCATTTCGGTCCAGTCCTGCGCTTCGGTTCCCCCCGCTCCGGCATGGATGGAAACAATGGCATTCATGGCATCCTGCTCGGCGTTGAGCATCATTTTGAGCTCTTCCTGACCGACGGCAAGATTCAGCCGCTCCAGCTCCGATCCGATATCCTCCAGAACCTGCTCATCCTTTTCCTGCAGGGCCATTTCGGCCAGATTTTCAATATCGTTTAAATCTTTGTTGAATCTATCCCACCGATCCGCCGCGTCAGATAATTTTGTTTTCTTCTGTAAAACATCGCGGGCTTTATCCTGATCATTCCAGAAGTCTTGTTTGAGAGACAATTCTTCCAGATCCTTAATTTTCATCCTCATTTCGGGGATGTCAAAGACATTCTCCGATATGTTTAATTCTCTTTTGTAAATCAACCATGGTCTCTTGTATATTTTCTACAGACATTTTTGATTCCTCCTCCTGAAGCTGATGATGAAAAAGCAAACCGCCAAACCAAAACAAAAAGCGACGATCAGATCGCCAAACCGATCGTGAAGTGTGGGTATTTTGACAAATTTTACAATACCTTTCAAGGCATCTTCCTGAAATATTCCGGTGGCTGCGATAATTTTGCCGGTCGGATCAACAATTCCGGAGATGCCGGTATTGGCCGCGCGCACCAGATAGAGCCGCGTCTCGACCGCCCTTAAAACGGCCATGGAAAAATGTTGAAACGGAGCCGACGTATCGCCGAACCATGCATCATTGGTAATATTGACCAGCAATTCAGCCGCGTGATTTTTATAGGCCCGGGCGGCCGGCGCCAGAATTCCCTCATAACAGATCAGCACGCCGATCTTATGGGCATTCATGGATAATGGATAAAATCCTTTTCCTGTAGAAAAATCGCCGATGCCCTCGGTGAAGCCTTCCACAAACGGCATAAGCTTTCTTAAGGGCACATATTCGCCATAGGGAACCAGATGGACCTTGTCGTATCGGTCTCTGACCTCTCCCGCAGGCGAAAGCAGATAGGCACTGTTATAAAAGTCCATACGATTCTCGTTTTGTGCGTAGCTGACGGAGCCGAACATCAGCCAGCTTTTCGTTTGCACAGCCAGATTTATAATCTGATCACGCAGGACGCTGTTATCCTGAAATTTAAAGGGAGCGGCTGTTTCCGGCCAGACAATCAGGCTCTCTGGACCCGGCGTATTTTTTAATGAAAGCTGTTCGTAAATATTCAACGTTTCTCTCTGGTAGCTGTCGTTCCATTTTATGGACTGGTCGATATTGCCCTGGATCAAAGATACTTCAAGCTCCGGCGAATTGCGCACAATCTCAATCACCCGGTCAATCCGATAAAAGCCATAGGCAACAATAACCACCAGCAGAACACCAACCGCGCCCGCGAGAATCAATACTTTCTTCGATTTTTTATGAATCACTTCCCAGAAAACGGCGTTGACAAGAATAATGAGAAAAGACAAACCGAATACGCCTGCAATATCGGCAAACTGGATCAGATAGGAATTGAGATACTGGGAATAGCCGAGATTTGCCCATGGGAAACCTGTAATGATGATGGACTTGCCGTACTCAAAACAAACCCATAAAACAGGCGCCGCCAGATACAGGGGCATGGCATTGAGCAAAAAAACCAGAGATCCGGCAAACATGGAAATATAAAGACTCAGATAACAGGCCAGCAGCAGCATCAACGCCAGACCGACAGATAAAGGTAAATGTCCGTACATGACGATCACATATGCAATCCAGTAAAAAATGCCCACCGAGCTAACGATTCCCGCGACAAAGCCCAGAAGCAAACCGTGAGAGACTTTCGTCACGCGGTTCAATGCATAAAAAAGCGGAATCAAAGCAATCCAAGCCAGCCAGCCGGAGCCGAATTTCGGAAACGACAAAAACAATAAAATTCCGCTGAAGGCCGCAAAAAATATATTCGTCAAACAGGTTTTCAGAGGAACCTTCTTCTGAGGTGTTTCGACAGTCGGCTTATGCGTTTTCGATTTCATCGGCTTCAATCTTTCTGATTCTGACTTTTTTGATGCTGCGTTCATCGGCGTTTTCAATGATGACATCCAGTCCATCGATTTGAAATTTTTCGCCAGACAGGGGAATCCTTTTGATGGAATCCAGGATCAGACCTCCCAGCGTCTCATACCGGCCCTTTTTCAAATCAATATTTAATCGTTCTTCGATTTTCTCGATTTCCATCCGTCCGTCCAGCCGGAGCGTTCCGTCTGCCAGCTCCGTCATGCCGTCGTCGGCGTCCTTCATTTCATGTTCGTCCCGGATTTCTCCAACAATTTCTTCGAGCATATCCTCCAGCGTTATCAGACCGGCCGTCCCTCCGTATTCATCAATGACAATGGCCATATGTTTTTTGTTTTCTTTCAATTCAAAAAACAGGCGATGCGTACTTTTGGTTTCCGGAATATAGTAGGGCGAACTCAAACACGACAGAATGTCTTCTTTGGTCACGGGTCGGGACCAGAATTTCAGGACATCTTTAATGTTCAGGATGCCGATGATGTTGTCAATCGTGTCCCGATAAACCGGAATGCGCGTGTGCCCGGACGCGATGACTTCACTGAGGATGGCGTCGATATCGGCTTCCGTGCTGACGGCAATGATCTCCGTGCGCGGGATCATGATTTCACGGGCCAGCGTGTGGGTGAAATCCAGGATATTTTCAATCATCTCGCTCGACGAGTCATCCACCAGACCGCTTTTCCGGGCTCCCGCCAGGGCCGCATCAATTCTTTTTTTGGTGTATTGTTTATCCTGCCAGAAAAATAATCTGGAAATCATTTCTTTGATGCTCAAAAGATTTCTCCCCTGAATAATCAGCCGCGCAAATATTCCGGCCTGATCCGTCTTAAATCCTTATCCTGGAGATCGGCTGCGCGGTCTAAAATAAAAAAAAGGGAGCTTTATGAATCAGGCTCCCTTTGAGATTTTCTGGCGGGGCCGATGGGACTTGAACCCACGCCCTCCGGCGTGACAGGCCTGATTTTAGCATTTTTAACCGTTTTCATTTATTCACTTTAAAGTCTTTCTATTCCTTGTAAAACCTTTGTTTGCGCGGCTTTTATTTACTCTTGACTTAATCGGCATTTTACTTTACTTTACATTACGGGTGCTGGGGATGTGCTGGGGAAAATCCCCTTCGGCTTGTTTAACGCCCTTTAAATCAATTTTGTGCTGGGGATATAACATCATAAGGGGGAAATATCAAATGCCAAAGCAACAAAGAGAAAAGACGAAATATGAGGGGGTTTATTACATCACCCGTGGCAATGATAAAATATTTTATATCTATTACCGAAAAGACGGCAAACAGATTGAAGAAAAGGCCGGGAAACAGTCAGGCGGGATGACACCCTCTAAAGCGCACTTAAAGCGCGCAATTCGTATTAGTGGCAAGGAATTGCCAAACGCGGCGCGCCGGGAACTGGAAAAGGCTGAAAAGCTTGCCGTTGCGGAAAAGATGACCGTTGACAAGCTTTGGGATGTTTACAAAGAGAACCGGGAACGATCCAAAGGGTTCAGGACGGACGAAAGCAGATATAATCTATATTTGAAAGATGACTTTGGGGAAAAGGAACCGCACGAAATTATAAGGCTGGAAACCGATAGACTAAGAATAACTCTATTAAAAAAGAAAAAGCCGCAAACGGTAAAGCACGTTTTTACCCTCTTAAAGCGAATTGTCAATTTCGGCGTTTCCCGGGAATTATGCAAGGCTCTATCATTTAAGATCGGAACCATAAAAGTTGATAACGAAAAAACGGAAGATTTGAACCCGGATCAATTAAAGGCCCTATTGACGGCAATCAACGCTTCAACGGATATACAGGCGGCGAATATAATGCGGCTGGCATTATTTACGGGTATGCGGCGCGGGGAAATGTTCAAGCTGAAATGGGATGACGTTGACTTTGAACGGGGGTTTATTTTTATTCGTGATCCCAAAGGCGGGCTTAATCAAAAAATTCCCCTTAATGAACAGGCCCGCGCCGTTCTTGAATCACACACCCGGTTAGCTGAAAATGTTTTTGTTAGAACGGAAAAGAACGCTGAAGGAACCGTTCAATATTTTACCTTCAATAGTATTACAGAAAGAGTAAACACCATAAAGAAAGCGGCCAAGTTGCCCACCGATTTCCGCGCCCTTCACGGGTTAAGACACACCTATGCTTCAATGTTAGCTTCCAGCGGGGCCGTTGACTTATACACCTTGCAAAAATTGTTAACTCATAAATCAAGTAAAATGACGCAACGATACGCACACCTTCACGATGACGCGCTTATTAAAGCCGCGTCATTCGCGGGCAAGCTGATGATTGAAACATCCACGCCGGGGGAAAGCAACGTGGTTGAATTAAACACCGGGGAAAAGGATCAATAAAAATGAAAATCAGAATTTTAAATGGGGAAAAGGTTTGCGCGGTTCAGGATGATTTGAATAAATTTATTTCTGTTTACAATTATGAGGCCGTTATAAATTCGATTAATCGGATTTTTAATGACGCGGAAAAATCGGAATCAATAAAACAAGGTTCACTTGATCCAATGAAAGTGATTTTAATAATGTTACGCGGGGCCTTTGATTTAAAAGAAAAAAGAATTTCCACAAAGGAAAAGGAAATCATTTTTGATGATGAAAAGAGATTTCACAAAGCAAAGAATAAAAGATTTAATTTCACGAAACCCGCGCCATTAAAGGCTTTGCGAATTATACAGGGCGGGAAAATGTGAAATAGATTTTCAAAAAGGCCGGGGATAGGGAGCGCACCCGATAAGCAGAAAGAACCCCTTTTCTGTTTTCCCGGCCAAACATAAGGGGGCTTAGAGAGGGAAAGCCGATGAAACCAGTCAAAAAGAAAAATGCTGATAATAAAATTTTCAGGTTTTTAAATTTTCCAGAATTTTTAACAAATGATTTTATAAACCTAATTTCACTACATTCTAAATTAGAGATATACAGCTTAGCCTATAATCAAAAACCAGCAATACCTTTTCCCAGCGATAAAGAAATAATTGAACCTCTGTTAAATACGGGGTTTAAAAAAATAGAAAAAGCATTAACAAATGTACCTGATAAATTAAAAGACCAAAAAATGTTAAAGCTTTATGATGAAAGCAAAAAACAAAGGCGAATGTTAGTAAAGGGCAAAAGCAATAAGGAATATTTTGAGAGAACGCATAACTTAATAAATAATTTTAATTCCACTGATTTAAAAGCTTCAGCATTAATGATGACTGCTATAAAATATCTTATTGCTATTGGACAAAATTACAATCAATTAACAGATCAAGAAAAAGAGAAATTCTTATTTTATAAAAATGCGCTCATAGCAAAGGCACATGAAGCCATAGGATTTTGGAAGGCCAAACTGGAAGAAAAAATAAGAAATTCACACGAGAATAAAGGCAAGAGAAACAAGGAAGCGATAAAATATATTTTGGAAGAAATGAAAATAACATCATTAACGGTTTTCAGAAGTAATAAAAATTTAAAAGAAATATTTTTATCAAAGGCCAAAGAAGCAACAAAAATAAACGATCAAGAACATGAACAACCATTAGGTGAAAAAACAATCATGGACTATGCCCGCAATGAATTGGCTGAACGAAAAAAGATAACGCGTTAGATACCAAAACGCCGTTTAGATACCAAAACGCCGTTTTGGTATTTCCATAAAATAAACTTTTTTTGTTAAACCTACACCCGGAAGCACAAAGCTTTCCGGGTTTTGTTTTTAATAAACTTTAAAATCTTAGGAGGTTTTATGGATGACTTGAAAGAACTTTATCTAAACGAAAAGGAAACGGCGGCGATAACTAAGGACAGTTTATCGAAACTTAGAAACGATCGGCACAACGGGCGCGGGCTTCCGTACATAAAATGGGGCGCGCGGGCTGTCCGATATAAATTGTCGGATATCGTTAGATTCATGGAAGCGGGCCGTATCGACACGGCAAAGGGGGAATAATGAATATTTTACACGGAAAAAAATTGACAGGGATCAATTCAATCATGGATTTCGTTGGCGTTCAAGGCGGCGAAACCATAATTTCATGGGTAAAAGAATACGATTTCCCGGCCAAAAAAGAGGGCGGCGTTTATGTTGCTTTTGTTGCGGAAATTAAAACGTGGCTTAAGGAACACCCGGAATTAAAAGAAAACCAGCGGCCCTTAATCGAAGTTTTCAGAACCCGCGAAACAACGGGCCGTTTCGGGCAACGCTTAACAACAATCAAGAAATATACAATTTAAAGCGAGGTATAAAAATGAAAGAGAAAGAAGAAGATTTAATACAAGGCGCGATTAATATTGAGGAGGCAACCGGGGTTGCTTGCGAGGTTTTAAGGTTTCACTGGAAAAGCGCGTATGATTTTCCAATCAAGAAGGTGAACGGTTTCCCGGCCTTGTCACGCAAAGAATATCAGGAATGGCGGCGGTTTTGGGGGGTGGAAAACATCCCCCCCGGAAAACTCTCAAATGGAATTTTGGAAAAATCAGCGCGTGAAAAAAGAATAGCGGCTATGCCAAACACGCTCTTAAACGGAATTGATGAAATCAAGAAAGCGACCAACCAACAGGGCCACGACATTATTGATTGGATAAAAAATTTTGATGATTGCCCCATCGAAAAAGTCGACGGTACTTTTGGAAAACTGCGCGTGAAAAAAAGAGATTTAATCCAATTTCTTGAGCGCAATGGGCTTAGATGGGGTTTTTATATGGGGGAATCAACGCGATGAAAAAGAAAACTCATTTCATCGGTGTCCACGAAGCAAGTCACGCGCTCATTGCGTGGTTTTTTGGGATGATCCTTCAGCTCGTTTCGATCCGGCCCGGCGCGCTGAAGAATGGCCCGGAATATAGCGGCCTTTGCAAGGCTTTTCTTTCGGACGGCTCCCGCGCGGAATCAATCCACTTCAAAGCGTTCAGCGTTCCGCTGGTTTACGAACTTATGGCGGGCCGGGCAGCAACCGACATTCTTTGCCCGGAAATCCCCCGGGGGAACAGTCATAAAACCGATTTTAAAAGAATCGCTGAACTAAAGGCCATAGATGAAACCACGCTGGAAATGGCGCGGTGGCGGCTGGAAAACCCGGGCGCGGACGTTGAAGCATTTTATCAAAATTTCAAGAAACCCATTGAAGAAATAATTCGATCAAAGAAGGGAACGCGCGCAATTCGCGCCCTAGCGCGCGTTCTACTAAAGCACGGGCAAATTTCCGGGGCCGAAGCTGTAAAAATTTTTGAAAAAGCTTGGGGGCAACCACGCCCCCCGTGGGCCTTACCAGCGGAACAACATAAGAACATCATTGAAAAAGGCGAAAAAAGCTTTCCCGATTGTATGAATGAAATTTTACTCTATGTCAGAATTTTAAAAGAAATTATCTTACCTTTGAGAGATGACGAAAAGAACACGGCCATTCAGAACAAAATTTTACAGGATATTTCTGACAAGCTTTTGCATATACAATTTTTAGCAATAGGCCCGGAAAAGGCCGATGAAAATTAAAACCGCGTTGGATTCCAGCGGGCGCGCTTCCTCCAAAAAAAAGAGCGCGCAAAGTGGCCGGGGCAACCCGGCCATGATTAAAAAAGCGGAGTTGATAAAATGAAAAATGACATTGAAAATAAAGTTAAAGATCGAGTTGAAGCCGAAAATGACGAAATGGAAATTCAAAAAATATTTTCAAACCTTGAAAATACCCCTTACTTTATTAAGGATCATTATCTTTGCCGGGGGAAAAAATCACGCGGCAAAAAGAACGATGATGAAAACGTTACAACCGTTTACCTTGCGGAATTTCTCGCATGGATAGGGCAAGAAACGATAACCGATAACGGCAAGGAAATCCTACGCGAATTTCAAATTAAGGGCCTTACGCTCAAAGATAGAAGGCCCCTTCCCGGGCTGAACGTTCAAGCGGGTAAGTTTTCAGGATTAACATGGACTGAAGCTGGGTGGGGATCACGCGCGATATTATTTCCGGGGGCAACCGTGAAAGATAATGCCCGGCATTGCTTTCAAATTATTTCGGGGGACGTTAAAACAAATACTTTTTACGGTCACACCGGGTGGCGAAAGATTGACGGGGAATGGGTTTTTCTACACGCGGGCGGGGCCATAGGTGGGAATAAAAACATTTCCGTTAAACTATCACAGGGCTTAAATAAATACCTACTCCCCCCCCTCCCCCAATGCAAAGCAGAAAAGGGCGGCCCTTCTTTTTCGGGATTAGAAGCGAGTTTAAGCTTTCTTAAGATCGGGCCGGCAAGTGTCACATTTCCACTTTGGTCATTTATTTTTCTGGCACCCTTGACAACGTTAATTTCGCCTATGCCTAATTTCGTTTTATTCCTTCATGGAATAAGTGGAACGTTCAAATCAACGCTTGCTATTTTGGCAAATTCACACTTTGGAAATTTTAAATCAATTCAAGGATTGTCCAACTTTTCCGACACGCCTGGGAATTTAGAATATCGATCATTCATCCTGAAGGACGTTCCTATGATAATTGATGATCTACATCCTGCAAATAATAAGCGAAACGCGGAAGTGATGGAAACCACGGCGCAAAAATTAATTCGCGCTTATTCCAATAGAACAGGCCGATCGCGTTTAAATTCGGACTCAACTGACCGGGGACATTACGAACCGCGCGGCCTTTGCATAATGACGGCTGAAGAAATGCCCGCGCTTGAAAGCACGCTTGCGCGGCTTTGCGTTGTGAACATTGAAGATAATACCATTGACCGGGCAAGGATGACGGCCCTTCAGGAAAAAAGCGATTTACTACCCCATGCGGGGGCGGCCTATATTTCGTGGATCAAGAAAAATATGGAAAATATTGTTTCCGATTTCCCGGCTTTGTTTCGCGATTTCCGGGCGGCGGCGGCGAATGACGGGCAACATAAAAAATTACCTGAACAAGTTGCGTTTTTAGCCTACGGGCTACACTTGGCAACATCCTTTTTTAAGGATAGCGGCATTATCACAGATGACGAAAGCGAAAGAATGAATCAAGAGGGCTGGCAAACTTTTATTCATTTATCAGATCGGCAACAACAGCGAATAACCGATGACAACCCGGTTGACCGTTTTTTTGACATTTTGCAAACCCTTTTAATACAGCACAACGCGCGCCTTGAACCGTTACCCTCTTATGAAGGTTTTTCAATAGGGGCCGGGGATCGGATAGGCTATTTTGATAATCAGTTTATTTACCTTTTGCCCGTTGCGGCTTGGCATTGCGTTTCAACATTCAGTTCAAAAGAGGGGGGGCACTTTCCTTTAGGTAAGCACGCCTTTTTTGCAATGTTGAAAAGCAAAAAAATAATTGAACCTTCCCCAAAGGGGGAAAGCACTGTTTTTTTGAAAATTGACGGGAAAGTAATCAGGGTTTTAAAAATAATTGAAGGGGGGGTATACCGCAAAACCGTGATTTCCGTGACCGAATAAATAAATATTTTTTAATTATTTAATATTATTATATTTATTATTAAAAAAGAAGGTCACAGTTTTGATTTTAAAAACGTGACAAAACTGTGACTTCCGTGACCGGGTAACGGTTTTGGTCACGGTTTTAACAGAAAAGTCACGGTTTTAAAAATAAGATTCCTTTTTATTATTATATGTTTAAGTGTTGGTCACGGAAGTCACGGTTTTGCGGGATACACCCCCCCCTAGAGTTTTTTTCTTTTTTAGATTTTACTGAAAATTAGAGGGTAAAAAATGACAGACATTCTTTCTTTGATTCAGGCAGACGGCCATAATTTAAAACGGGCGGCGGGAACATCCGGGGGGGAATATTGCGGCCCGTGTCCTTTTTGTGGTGGAAATGATCGTTTTCGGGTTTGGCCCAATAATAAAGGTGGGCGGTTTTGGTGTAGGGGTTGCGGCAAGGCCGGGGATTCAATTCAATACATACGGGACACGCGCGGCTTCAGTTATATTGAAGCACTGAAATACTTAGGCATGGAAGGAAATTACACCCCCCGGAAGAAAAAAGAAACTTCCACTTTTTGCCCTGAAGAAAAAGGATCACCCCCGGCAACATGGCAAGAGAAAGCTGAAAAGTTTTTGCAATGGTCACAAAAGCAATTATGGGAACCGGGCGGCGCGGCGGCTCTTGAAATCCTATCAAAAAAAGGATTAACGCGCGCAACGATCCGGGCGGCGGGGATCGGCGCGAACCCCGGGGATATTTACCGGGATTTTGAATCATGGGGATTACCCCGGGAATACAAGGAAAACGGAAAACCCAGAATATTATGGCTTCCAAAGGGAATAGTAATCCCCCTTCTTGAGGACGGCGTTAAACGGCTACGGATTCGCCGGGACAATCCCCATGACGGCAACCGCTACCCTGTTGTGCATGGCTCAACGTCAAAACCGCTGATTTTAGGGAAAGATAGAAAATGCTTTCTTATAGTCGAAAGTGACCTTGACGCTTGGCTTTGTTTTCAGGAAGCGGGGGCGGCGGCGGGAGTTATCGCGCTGGGATCGGCGGCGGCGAAACCAGACAGGGAAACCCATAATATTCTATTAAACGCGGAAAAAATTTTACTTTCCCTTGATTATGATGAGGCGGGCGCGAAAGCTTCATATCACTTTTGGCCGCAAACCTACCCGGGGAAAGTTTCCCGTTGGCCTACCCCCGCTGGCAAGGACGCTTCAGAAGCATGGCAAAAAGGAATTGACATCCGGGCGTGGGTTCAAGTGGGCCTTGATTCCTAGTTTTTGCAATAGTTTTAGGGGTTTGCATTTTTGCATTTCCATTTTATACCTAAATACGTTTAATTCCCGAGGTCTCTGCGCCCGTACGGGAAAAACATTTTAGGGAGGACCCGCTTTACCATATAACATAATAATATTAAAGAGAAATCAAAGGAAACAAATTCTTTGATTTGAAGTTTTTACAGGGAACGGGAAAAGACAAAATATATTTCAACATTTCAATTTGCATTTTCACATATAATCAAGAGATAATGCAGAAAAGATGAAAACACCCGGGAACTATAATAACGTTTCAAGTGGGGGCAAGGTGGGGGCAAAAAGGCCATTTTTCCCCTTGTGTGCTGGGGATAGTGCTGGGGACAATTATTTTTTCATCAAAAATGTTGATAAAATGAAAAAGGGAATCAATGTAAGTTATTGATTCCCTTTTAGATTTTCTGGCGGGGCCGATGGGACTTGAACCCACGCCCTCCGGCGTGACAGGCCGGCGTTATAACCAACTTAACTACGACCCCAAAAAATCATTTATAATTATCAATCCTTCAGTTTTAATGGTAGGCGGGACAGGGATCGAACCTGTGACATCCACGGTGTAAGCGTGGCGCTCTCCCGGCTGAGCTACCCGCCCGTATGCCATTAAAAACGTTTATGGCTTCTAGCAACATTGACATGGCTTGTCAAGCGATAAAAGCACAAAATTATCAGTTCACAGCCTGAGAGCTCATCGGCGGTGTCTCCATAGCGATTGTGGAGCCGATGGGTTTCTCATCCTCAACAAAAGCAATGTTTAAAACTTCGTCAATATGCTCGACAAAAACAATTTTCAGCGCGTTTTGCACATTTTTCGGCACTTCCGCCAGATCTCTTTCGTTGTCTTTCGGAATAATGACGGTTTTAATATTTCCGCGATGAGCGGCCAGAATTTTTTCCTTCAATCCGCCAATCGGCAGAACCCGGCCTCTCAAGGTTATTTCACCGGTCATCGCCAGGTCGGCCCGCACCTTCTTCTTCATTAACACGGACGCAATGGAGGTCACCATGGCAATGCCCGCCGAAGGCCCGTCTTTGGGAATGGCTCCCTCCGGCACGTGAACGTGAATGTCGATTTTTTTATAGAAATTTTTGGTCAGTCCGAATTTCTCCGCCCGCGAACGGATGTAAGATAAGGCAGCCTGCACAGACTCCTGCATCACATCGCCCAGCTTGCCGGTCATGATCATTCTGCCGGTGCCTTCCATAATGGATGCCTCAACCGCCAGGAGTTCGCCGCCGACTTCCGTCCAGGCCAGCCCGACGGTCAGTCCGATTTTATCTTTTCCTTCGATTTCCCCGTGATGGTATTTCGGCACGCCCAGATAATTGGCAACCGCCTTGGACGTAATCGTGACCTTCTTTTTGCTGTCATTATTCACAATCTGTTTGGCCACCTTGCGGCAGATCGAAGCGATTTCCCGATCCAGATTGCGCACGCCCGCCTCCCGCGTGTACTGCCGGATAATTTTCAGCAGCGCCCCTTTGGTGAATTCGACGTTCTCCTTAATCAAACCGTTGGCATCGATTTGTTTCGCGATCAGATATTTTTGGGCAATCTGCAGTTTTTCAAGCTCCGTGTATCCGGCAATCCGGATGACTTCCATTCTGTCCTGCAGGGGAGCCGGAATGGTCTGCAAAACATTAGCCGTCGTAATAAACATGATTTCCGACAGGTCGTAATCCAGATCCAGGTAATTGTCGTTGAACGCGACATTCTGCTCCGGATCAAGCACTTCCAACAGCGCCGACGAGGGATCGCCCCTGAAATCGGAACTGAGTTTATCCACTTCATCCAGACAGAAAACCGGATTGTTGGAGCCCGCCTTTTTCAAGAGTTGAATAATTTTTCCGGGCATCGCGCCGATATACGTCCGGCGGTGACCGCGGATTTCCGCCTCATCATGAACGCCGCCCAGGGAAATGCGGACGAATTTTCTATTCGTGGCTCTGGCCACCGATTTGGCGATCGATGTTTTTCCGACGCCCGGAGGCCCGACCAGACAAAGAATGGAGCCTTTATTTTTCTTCACGAGCGATTGCACGGCCAGGTATTCGATAATCCGCTCCTTGACGTTCTTTAATCCGAAATGATCCTCGTCCAGCATGGCTTCCGATTCTTTAAGCGTGAATTTATTTTCCGTTTTATCCGCCCAGGGCATATCCAGCACCCATTCGATATAATTGCGGACCACCGTGGCTTCCGCGGACATCGGGGTCATCATCTGCAGTTTTTTGATTTCCTGCTTGACCTTTTTGACCGCTTCTTCCGGCATTTTTTTCTGTTTCAGGCGTTTTTCCAGTTCATTAATCTCGTTGCGGAAGTCGTCCTTCTCTCCCATTTCCTTCTGAATGGCGCGCATCTGCTCATTGAGATAATAATCCTTCTGGGTTTTTTCCATCTGCTTTTTCACACGCCGCTTGATCTTTTCTTCCACCTGAAGAATCTCGATCTCGGAGAGCATCAGCGAATAAATCGCTTCGAGCCGTTCGTTGACATCGAAGATTTCAATGATCCTCTGCTTGTCTTCCAGTTTGACATTCAGATGCGTAATCACCACGTCCGCGAGTTTGGAGGCGTCATCAATGGCCACCACAGTCCCCAGCATTTCCACGTGAATTTTCTTGCTGAGTTTAAGATACAGCTCAAAAGACTCCTTGATGCTTCTCATCAACGCCTGTCTTTTGACTTCGTTGCCGTCGTCCACATCATCGATCTCCTGCACCTTCACCAGGAAAAAATCATTGTTGGGAAGATACTCCCTGATAACGCCGCGCGTCTTTCCTTCCACCAGGACCTTCACCGTCCCGTCCGGCAGGCGCAGGAGCTGAATGATAATCCCCAGGGTGCCGATCTGATAAATGTCCTGCTCTTTCGGGTCGTCATCCTTGGCGTTTTTCTGGGCGACCATGAAAATACTTTTTTCGTACTTCATCGCCGACTCCAGCGCGGCAATCGATTTTTCGCGGCCGACAAAGAGCGGCACGATCATATGCGGAAACATCACCACATCCCGCAGCGGCAGCAGGGGAATGATGGCTGTTTTATCCTGATTTTCTTCTTTCGTTTCGTCAAACATATTTTCCATGAAATCCTTAAGCTGATTCAGATTTGGTTTCGTAAATCAAAATGGGTTTTTCTTTTTTCAAGACCACGTCTTCGCTGATCACGCATTCCTTGATATTGTTTTGCGAGGGAATATCATACATGATTTCCAGCATCGAATTTTCCAGAATCGAACGCAGACCGCGTGCGCCGGATTTTCTTTCCATCGATAAACTGGCCACCGCCCTGAGAGCGCCGTCGGTAAATTTCAGCGCCACATTTTCCAGGGCAAACAACTTCTTATACTGCTTGATAATCGCGTCTTTGGGCTCGACCAGAATCTTGATTAACGCGGCTTCATCGAGTTCATCCAGCGTCGCGATCACCGGCAGCCTGCCGATGAATTCCGGGATCAATCCAAATTTCAGCAAGTCTTCCGACCGCACCTCGGTCAGCAGTTCGCCGATTTTCTTTTCTTTCTTACTTTTAATCTCGGCGCCGAAACCCATCGCGTTCACGCCCAGCCTTCTGGTAATAATACTGTCCAGATCGTTGAAGGCGCCGCCGCAGATAAAGAGAATATTGGTCGTGTCCACTTGAATGAATTCCTGCTGGGGATGCTTGCGGCCCCCCTTGGGCGGAATATTGGCCATCGTGCCTTCCATAATCTTCAGCAAAGCCTGCTGCACGCCCTCACCGGAAACATCACGCGTGATGGAAGGATTGCCGGATTTTTTCGCAATTTTATCGATTTCATCAATATAAACGATCCCTTTGGACGCCCGGGCGACATCATAGTCGGCGTTCTGAAGCAGGCTTAAAATAATATTTTCCACGTCCTCGCCGACATAACCGGCTTCCGTCAGTGTGGTCGCGTCGGCAATGGTGAAAGGCACATTGAGGAATTTGGCCAGCGTCTTGGCCAGCAGCGTTTTCCCGGATCCGGTCGGACCGATGAGCAGGACATTGCTTTTTTGAATTTCTATCCCGTCGGAATCGGCTTTGGACAGCAATCTTTTATAGTGATTGTAGACCGCAACCGATAAGATTTTTTTGGTTTTTTCCTGTCCAATGACATACTGGTCCAGAAATTTCTTTATTTCCTTCGGATAAGGAAGCCCCTTCTGTGAGTCCTTCTCAACAATTTTCTCGTCTTCTTCCTCGACGATATAACGGCAAAGTTCTATGCATTCATCACAAATATAAGCTGTTGGACCGGCGACCAGCTTGCGCACCTCGCTTTGCATCTTCCCGCAAAATGAGCAAAAAAGCATGCCGTCCTCCATTCTGTTATTTTTGCCTTTCTTAATCACTTAACTCTCCTTGTTCTGGGTTGTGTTCTCCGGCTTCCTGACGATGATCTCATCAATTAAACCGTATTCTTTTGCCTGCTGACTGGTCATAAAATAGTCGCGTTCGGTATCGTTCATAATTTTCTCCAGGGGCTGCCCGGTCAAATCGGACAATATTTTATTCAATTCGTCTTTCAATCTTAGTATTTCCTTGGCCTGGATGTCAATGTCTGTCGCCTGTCCCTGAAAGCCTCCCAGCGGCTGATGAATTAAAATTCTGGAATGAGGGAGGGCAAACCTCTTTTTCTTTTCTCCTGCGGCCAGGAGTATGGCCGCCATGCTGGCGGACTGTCCCATGCAGACAGTTGAGATGGGCGACTTGATGTATTGCATCGTATCATAAATCGCCATGCCCGCGCTGACAGAACCACCGGGAGAATTGAGATAGAAAAATATTTCCTTGTCCGGATTTTCCGCTTCGAGATAAAGCATTTGGGCGACAATCAAATTGGCCACATTATCATCAATGGCCGTCCCCAGAAAAATGATGCGATCCTTCAGCAAACGGGAATAGATATCATAGGCCCGTTCGCCCCGTCCGTCCTGCTCAACCACCATCGGAATCAAAGTCACTGTCTCGCCTCCGCGTTCAAACCTGTTTTTTCAACCACTTTAATATTGGCATTCTGCTCGATAAAGTCAAATACCTTTTTGTGAACCAGTTCGGTTCTCAGGTAGTCTTTTCTTTCGTCATTCTCGTAAAACTTCTTCAGCGATTCATAATCGCGTCCACTCTGGGTAGCCTGTTCATGGAGATACTGTTCCAGATCGCTGTCTTCCGCAGCCAGCGACTCTTTCTCGGCAATTTTCTTCAGCAGCAGAAACGATTTCACGGTTTTCTCCGCGTCGCCTTTATATTTGTCCTGCATCTTCATCGTAAAATCCATGGCGCTGTTTTCATCGATACCGGCGGACATCATTCTTTTTTGTGTATCGGCCATCATGTAATAAATCTGTTTCTGAACCATGGATTCCGGAACTTCAAAATTATTTTCTTTGATTAATTGGTCAATCATACTATTTTGCAAATTATCCTTGGAGATTTGCTCAGCCTTTTCCTCCAGGGATTTGCGCACATCTGTTTTGAAATCTTCAAAGGAGTCGTATCTCTGGAAGTTTTTGACAAAGCTGTCATCCTCGGCGGGCAATTTCTTCTCCCTGATGCTCTTCACCTTCGACTGAAAAATGACTTCCTGATTGGCAAAACGGCTTTCATGATAGTCTGAAGGGAACGTCACTTTGATCTCCCTGCTTTCACCGTTTTTCATTCCGACCAGTTGCTCCTCAAATCCGGGAACAAATTTTCCTGATCCGATTTCCAGAAAATAATCCTGGGCGTTTAACTCTTTGAACGTCTCCCCGTTGAGGCTTCCGGCAAAGTCAATCACGACGTAATCACCATTGATCACCGGGCGGTCCTCTGCAACCTCTTCCATGGTGGCAAACATCTGTCTGATTTCATCAATCCTTTTCTGGACATCATTTTCCGTTACATTAATTTTTTCTTTCTCCAACTCGATGCCTGTGTAATTTTTAGGTTCAATGTCCGGCTCTGTTTCAAATGTGGCGGAAAAAGCATAATCCGTATTTTCTTTCAGACCGTCCTGACTGATTTCCGGACGTGAAACGGCAATAATTCCTTTATCTTCCAGTGTCTGCCAGTAATATTTATTAATGATATTCGTCGCGGCGTCACTCTCCGCCTGTTCTTTAAAATAGGTTTCCAGAATCTTCCGGGGAATCTTCCCGGGACGAAAGCCTTTTACTTTCGCTTTTTTGCCAATGTCCTGATAAACAGCATCCAACTCATTCTTGACTTCGGTCCACGGTATCTCCAGTGACATCTTTTTTTTGACCTGACTCAAATCTTCAATTTTAACAGCAACCTGACTCACTATATGATCTCCTTTACGATTGAAATATTAGCAAAACCGCGAAAACTGGTGCGAGAGAGGGGAGTTGAACCCCTATTCCGCTTAGCGGGCTGGATCCTAAGTCCAGTGCGTCTGCCAATTCCGCCACTCTCGCCCTGGAGCTTATATATTAATTAAACATAAGAATGTCAACGCAGAACTAAAAACTAAAAAATGAAGGGATAGAAGCTTCCTTCTATCCCTTGATTTTCACTGGTCGGGGCGAGTGGATTTGAACCACCGGCCCTCTGAACCCCATTCAGATACGCTACCAGACTGCGCCACGCCCCGATACTGCAAAGTGAGGGCTCATTACCATTTGAGTAAAACCATGTCAAGAATAAATAAAGCTTTCAACTTTATATGAAAATTTTGGCTCCCCAAACTCGCGGCACGGATGGATTGCTCTGGATTTCCGCAATAATCTTATTGACATTGCGAATTGACCTATGATACTTATCAACACTGAAGATGGCTGATTTATTAATAGTTTATTAAGGTTATTCAAATACTTTTTGTGTCACTCATACTTAAGGAGTTTTCATTGAAACTGAGAGAGGTTAAAGATATACTGGAAGCCAGTGTCGTGGTTGGCGAGGAAAAACTGGATATGGAAGTAAGCACGGCTTTCGGAGCGGATTTAATGAGCGATGTGCTGGCCTTTGCTAAAGCGGGCAGCATCCTGCTGACGGGGCTCACCAACGCTCAAATCATCAAAACGGCGGCCGATAGAAGCATTGCCGCGATCATTATTGTCAGAGGAAAAGAGCCGTCCACGGAAGCGATTGAAATGGCCAGGGAGCTTCAAATTCCGATTTTATCCACCAAGTACATATTATTTGAAACAGCTGGCATTCTCTATAGTAAAGGCATTGTGGGATGCCTGAAAAAAGTGGATGGCGATTTTTACAAATAACCCCCCTTCAATAAATCTTTGATCAGGGAATCTCCGCTCCGGATCATGAGTCCGGAAAGACAACATCGTGCAAATTTTCAATGATTTCATTGACAGTAAAGTCTTGTCTGTGATAGGGAATCACCATTATGAATGTCAACTATCAAAACCGCCGGTCATTTTTTTGGCAAGGAGAACATATTGAAGCTTCGTGAAATAAAAGAAATACTCAACGCAGAAGTTATCGTCGGTGAAGATAAGCTGGATATAGAAGTCAAAACGGCTTTCGGAGCGGATTTAATGAGCGACGTGCTTGCTTTTGCCAAGGCAGGCAGCATGCTACTCACCGGTTTGACCAACACACAGGTGGTCAGAATAGCCAACGTACTCGACATTGCAGCCATTATTCTGGTTCGCGGCAAAAAACCTCCGGCAGAAGCGATAGCTCTGGCCAAAGATGTTCACATCCCCATTTTAACCACAAAATATATCTTATTTGAAACGGCAGGACGACTTTTTGCGAAAGGCATCGTCGGCTGTCTGGAAAAAGTTGAAGCCGGAAGTGAACGCATCTGAAAACATTTTAGTTAAAAACAGTTTTGATGTTGACGGTGGAAATTTTGATACAGCGGGAACCGTTTCCACCCGCATTAAATCCATTCTTAAAGAACAGGGATTGCCTTCCGATGTCGTTCGCAGATCGGCCATCGTCTCCTATGAAGCCGAAATCAACGTCGTATCTTATGCCAAAAGAGGGGTCATCAATCTCACGGTCACACCCGCAGCGGTCGAGATTGCTGTCAACGATGAAGGTCCGGGGATTCCGGATATTGAAAAAGCGATGCAGCAGGGCTATTCAACGGCCAGCCAGCAGATCAGGGAAATGGGCTTCGGCGCTGGCATGGGGCTTTATAATATCAAGTCCTATTCGGATCGGTTTGACATATCATCGGAAGTGGACAAGGGAACTTTTTTAAAAATGATTATTTTAATTCAAAAGCCATAGGGGGCTGTTTATGGAAACAGGAATGATCGCCAGAGAATTAAATCTGAAAGTTATGTCCGGAGCGGACAAAAATAATAACGCCACGGGAGGCTATACGGGAGATCTTTTAAGCGACGTGATGGCCAATGCCCGCGAAGGCGATATCTGGATCACCAGACAGGTTCATCAGAACATCGTTGCCGTGGCCACGCTGAAAGATCTTGCCGCCATTGTTCTGGTCAACTCCTGCGAACCGGCCAGAGACACGCTGGAAAAGGCGATGAAAGAAAACGTGGTGATTATGGTTTCCAGCCAGCCGGCGTTTGAATTGTCCGGCAGAATTTTCAATTTATTGAATTCATCAAAATAGTTTAAGAACAATTCGACTTTTCAGGCTCGGCCAATCCCGGTAACCTATGCTGAAAGTATTTAATTGCGACCTGCACATCCACACCTGCCTTTCCCCGTGCGCTGAACTGGATATGCATCCCCGGGCTCTTGTCGATCAGGCTGTCGCCGCCGGTCTGGACGTGATTGCCGTCTGCGACCATAACGCCTCTGAAAATGTTCTCTACGTCATCAACGCCGCTCAAGGCAAAAAAATAAAGGTATTTCCCGGCATGGAAATCACCACGAGCGAGGAAGTGCATTTTGTGGCCCTGTTCGACTCTCTGTCAGACTTAGCCGATCTTCAGAAATTTATTTACCTGCACCTGCCGGGAACCAATGATGAAGACCGTTTCGGCGTCCAGGCCATTGTCAATGAATACGGGGAAGTCGAGGGCCTCAACGATAAATTATTGATCGGTGCAACGGATATTCCACTCAATGAATTACTGGATTATGTGCATCAACAAAACGGACTGGCAATTGCTTCGCATATCGACCGGGAGAGTTTCAGCGTCCTGAGCCAGCTGGGCTTCATTGATGCCAGCATCCATTTTGACGCTCTGGAAATAACGCCTTTAACCGGTTTTCAGAAGGCGAGAGAAATCTATTCCGATCTGAATCAATATTCCTTTATCATGTCATCCGACTCGCATTTCATTAAAGATATCGGGAAAACATCGACTAAAATCATGATGGCCGAACCGACGCTGACGGAATTAAAAATGGCTTTCGCCCGCCAAAACGGCCGCTGCGTTATGGAGTAATTTATGCTGGAACTTGCCGCTCATATCCTGGACATCGCCGAAAATTCCGTTCGCGCGGGCGCTTCACTGGTAGAAATTAACATCGTCGAGGATGAGAAGGAAAATTTATTTTCCATTGAAATCATTGATAACGGCTGCGGTATGACCCAGGAAGAAATCAAAAAAGTCTTTGATCCCTTTTACACGACAAAAAAAGTCCGCAGAGTGGGACTGGGCGTCCCCCTGCTTTCTGATGCCGCTCAACGAGCCGGGGGAAATCTTGAGCTTCATTCCGTCAAGGGCAAGGGAACGACTCTCAAGGTAACTTTTGAGCTGAATCATATCGACCGGCAGCCACTGGGCGATATTACCGGCACATTCATTATTCTCATCGCCGGCAATTGCGACACAGACTTCCTCTACAGGCACAGGCATAACGACCGGATCTTCAAGCTGGACACCAGAGATATTCGTAAAGAAATCGAAGACATACCTTTAAACCATCCCGAGATACTGAAATATATCAGGCAGTTAATGGAAGATGGATGATGTTCAATAAAATATGTTGATTTTATCTAAAAATATGGCATAATGACCGCCGGTTCTTACAGGTTTATGCAAAAATATGTAAGAATATTGGAGATTTACAGATAATATTTTGCAAAATACTAAAGTATATTCGGGGCGTTATTCACGACAGTTTAAGCGAAATTCAACTGACGGCATAACAAACCAGAAAGATTGAGGAGGAATGTTAATGAAGGCTGAGGATACTGAACTTTTAAAAGAATTCACACCAGATCAAGTCAAGAAATTAAACGAAATTATCAAAAAACACAAAGGCAAACCGGGAAGTTTAATTCCGGTTCTGGAAGAAGCGCAGGTGTGTCTGGAATATCTGCCTGTTTCCGTGCAGAAAAAGATTGCCGCAGGGCTTAATTTGCCTTTGAGCCGCGTGTATGGCGTTGTGACGTTTTACTCCTTCTTCACCATGACCCCGCGTGGTAAACATACCGTTCGCGTGTGCCTGGGAACCGCCTGCTATGTGCGCGGCGGAAAAGCGCTCACCGAAACGCTTCAGAAGGAATTCGGCGTCAAGGAAGGTGAAACGACTCCGGACAGAATGTTCACGCTGGAATCCGTCCGCTGTCTGGGAGCCTGTGGTCTGGGACCGGTTGTTGTTATTGACGAAGACGTGCATGGCCGCGTCAAACCCGCCAAGATCAGAGAAATATTAGCTCAATATAATTAAAATACATTTAAGCCGGGAGGAAACACAAATGGCAAAATTGACCATAGATGATTTAAAAAAAATAAAAGAAAAAGTTCACAAGGAAATGTCCCTGCGTGACGGCGATCGACGCGTCAAAGTTACCGTGCATATGGGAACCTGCGGCATCGCTTCGGGCGCCAAAGAAGTAATGGACAGCCTGCTGCAGGAAATCGAAGCAGCCGGCGCCAATGATGTTTTCGTAACCACTTCAGGATGCATGGGATTATGCAGCCGGGAACCTCTGGTGACCGTCGAGATCATCAATCAGGAACCGATCAAATATGAATATATGAATCCCAACAAAATGAGACAGGTTTTCAAAAGACATATTTTGCAGGGAGAAATTCAGACACCGTTCGTATTGGCCAAGGGATCTGAAGTAATTAAATAATTATATCGCTTGAAACGATGATTTCTTAAGGAGGACGTAGGATAAATGAAAGTTTTACGCGCACATTTATTGATCTGTGGCGGTACCGGATGTCAGGCTTCCGGCAGCCCCGCAGTAAAAAAAGCTTTATTGGAAGCGCTGGATAAGAAAAAATTAACTGAAGAAATTAAGGTTGTGGAAACGGGATGCAACGGTTTTTGCGCACTCGGACCCATCATGGTGGTTTATCCCGAAGGCGTCATTTACATCAATTTAAAGGCTGACGACATGCCTGAACTGGTTGAAGAACACCTGATTAAAGGAAGAATTGTTCAGAGACTGTTATATCGTGAACCGACCACCGACCAGATCATTCCCACCATGCAGGATATCCCCTTCTTCGCTCATCAGGAACTGAGAGTTCTGAAAAACAGAGGATTGATTGATCCGGAGAAGATTGAAGAATACATTGCCCGTGACGGTTATGCCGGCATGGCCAAAGCTTTAACGGAAATGACACCGGAACAAATTGTTCAGGAAGTTCTGGATTCCGGACTCAGAGGACGCGGCGGCGCCGGTTTCCCCACAGGATTGAAGTGGAAATTTGCCTCCCAGTCCAAGAGCGATGTCAAATATGTTCTTTGCAACGCCGATGAAGGCGACCCGGGCGCTTTCATGGACAGAAGCGTTCTCGAAGCCGATCCGCATGCCGTTCTGGAAGGCATGGTTATTGCCGCCAAGGCCATCGGTTCATCTTCGGGCTACATTTATTGCCGCGCAGAGTATCCGCTGGCCATTCATCGTCTAAACGTTGCTATCGATCAGGCCAAGCAGGCCGGTCTTCTGGGTAAAGATATTCTGGGCACTGGTTTTAATTTTGATCTGGAAATTTATCAGGGCGCCGGCGCTTTTGTGTGCGGTGAGGAAACCGCTCTGATGACCTCCATTGAAGGGAAACGCGGCATGCCCCGCCCGAGACCGCCCTTCCCCGCTGTTGCCGGTCTCTGGCAGAAACCCAGCATTCTGAACAACGTTGAAACATTGGCCAACGTCGGCCAGATTATTTTACGCGGATCTAAATGGTATTCCTCTGTCGGCACCGAAAAAAGCAAAGGAACAAAAGTTTTCGCGCTCACCGGCGATGTCAACAACGTCGGTCTGGTTGAAGTTCCGATGGGTACCAAACTGGGCACCATCGTTTACGATATCGGCGGCGGCATTCCCAAAGGCAAAAAATTCAAGGCAGCCCAGTTGGGCGGTCCCTCCGGCGGCATGATTCCTATTCAACATCTGAATGCTCCGGTTGACTACGAAAAAGTTATGGAACTTGGCGCTATTATGGGTTCCGGTGGTTTGATTGTCATGAATGAAGACAAGTGCGCCGTCGATATGGCGAGGTTCTTCATGGATTTCTGCCAGGATGAATCCTGCGGCAAATGCACGCCCTGTCGCGAAGGAACAAAGCGCATGCTTGAAATCCTGACCAATATCACCAAGGGTCAGGGAAAAGAAGGCGACATCGAATTGCTGGAAGAAATGGCCGGCGTCATCAAGAACGCTGCATTATGCGGCCTGGGACAGACAGCGCCCAATCCCGTGCTGAGCACCCTCCGCTATTTCCGCAAGGAGTACGAGGATCATATTCGCAATCATCGCTGCAGCGCTGCCGTTTGCTCGGCGATGTTCAAGTCTCCGTGCCAGCACACCTGCCCGATCGAAATGGATATTCCCGCCTACATCGCATTGATCAGAGCGGGACGATTTGAAGACGCCTACAAAATACTTCTTCAGACCAATCCCTTCCCGTCCGTCTGCGGAAGAGTCTGCGACCATAAATGCCAGACGAAATGCCGCCGTGGCAATATGGATGAACCGATCGCGATCAAGTTCCTGAAGAGATTCATTACCGACAACGCGCCCAGACCAAAGATCGGACCGGTCGAGGTCAGCAGAAAAGAAAAGATTGCTGTGATCGGCGCGGGCCCGGCCGGCTTGACGGCAGCACGCGATCTCGCACAGCGCGGCTACAAGGTAACGGTTTTCGAAGAACTTCCCAAAGCGGGCGGAATGCTTGCTTGGGGAATTCCTTCCTACCGTCTGCCGCGCAATATTCTGGAAGGCGAAATTGACGATGTAAGAGCGCTAGGTGTGGAAATCAAGCTCAACACCCGTGTGGGCAAAGACATCACCTTCGCCAAACTGGAAAAAGAATTTGACTATGTCTACCTTGCCACCGGCGCTCACAAGAGCCAGAAGATGGGCGTGCCCGGCGAGGATCTGAAAAATGTTTTCGGCGGCGTGGAATTCTTGAGAGATTTTAACGCCGATGAAGAAAAATGGATGAAGGGCAAGAAGTCTCTGGGCAAGAAAGTCGTCGTGATCGGCGGTGGCAACTCCGCAATTGACGCGGCTCGCGTGGCGCTCCGCCTGGGCTCCGAAGTTACCATCTTATACAGACGTTTGAAACAGGATATGCCCGCGGCCGAAGAAGAAATCAAGGCCGCCGAAGAAGAAGGAATCAAGATTGATCTTCTGGTGGCTCCGCTCAAGATTGACGGAACCAAAGGCAAGGTTTCTTCGATTACCTGCCAGCGCATGAAGCTGGGCGATTTTGACAACAGCGGACGCAAGAGACCGGTTGCGGTTGAAGGTTCCGAATTCACGCTGGACGTGGACGCGGTCATCGCGGCTATCGGCCAGGTACCGGATATGAGCTTCCTGGATGCCAAAAAAGGCGTGGGCGTCAACAAGTGGGATTGTTTTGAGGTCGGTAAAGTTTATAAATCCGGCACCGCCAATCCCCGCTATTTCGCCGGCGGCGACGCGGCCACCGGTCCGGATACCGTTATCGCGGCCATAGGCGCCGGACATCAGGCGGCTGATGATATCGATGCCGCTATTCGTCAGGCCAATGGCGAACCGGCTTACGAAAAGCCGGCTAAGGAAAAGATTGATGTGCCTCTGGAAATTGACGAAGAAACCGTTGAGGCACCTCAGATGGCTATGCCGGAAATGCACCATGACGCGCGGAAGACGAGTTTTGTGGAAGTCGAACTGGGTTTCAAACCCGAAGACGCGATCAAGGAAGCCTGCCGCTGCCTGCGGTGCGATGCCTCCGTTTAATTCATTCTGATATCAACAACAAAAGAGGTTTGTCCTTCGGGGCAAACCTCTTTTGTTTTCTTCTTTAGTCGCAAAAGCAAGATCGAAAATCCGGATCAGGACAGTTTGAATTTCGCCAGATTCTTTTTATTCTTCTGGGTCATGAATCGGTTGAGCTTGTTGTTGGTTCCTTTAAAGTCGGACAGATACCCCAAGGCGTATAAGGTTTCATTCTTGCGGACATCCACCCTGCCGGCGCCATCCAGTTTCTTAATGGCACCCACATCGCACAGAGCCTTAAAATATTTCTGCAGAGTGATTTTCTGAATATCCAGCTCCGGCAGAATGGATTGATAGAAGCTCTGGTTCGTTATAAAACAGGCGTAAGGATACCGGCCATGATATTTCGGTTCATCCAACTGAAACAGATAGCGGAAAGGTTTTTTTGTTTTGACACTTCTGCTGTCTTTCTTTTCCAGCTCATTGAGAATTTCACAAATCTTGTATTTCTGGATTAAGGGTTCAATCGCGGGATCTTCAATCATCCATTGCGGGGCATACTGAAGCTTCTTCCCCCCCAATTGCCTGAGGCAGGTTTTTTCTATATGTTCTCTGTAGGTGGTCAACGTGTTGTAAAAATCTGTGATGGCCTTGCACTCCAGATAATAAAGCCATTCTTGATCCGCCTCATCCTCCTCATTGATTCCCCCCCAACAGGTCGTCTGGTCAATCCATATTTTAAACAGCCTGTCCAATTCGTCCTTCAGGGAATTGATCTTTGGGGGATGGTCCACCCGGCTCAACGATGTCCCATTTCCAGCCTCCTCCACATCCCCGATCAGATAATCAATGAACGTGCTGAAATCCTTAAATTCCCGTTGATAGATCGTTTCGTATTTTTGACGCGTTGATTTTAAAAATTCTTCGAAGTTTCCATTCCAACTGTCGAACAATGGCTTGTTTGTTTCGAAGTACTTCTTCAGTTTTTTTTCCTGTTGATTCAATGAAACATCTGTTTCTTTAAGGTTATTTTCCATTCCTGCTTATGAGCCTCCGAAACTTTTTAAACATAAAAATTAAAATATATTCTTTCGAAAACTTGACTGCCGGTTTGAAAATACATGTCACTTATAAGAACCTTCCATACGGATGTCAATGCTTTTAAATGATCATAAGTTTTTGAACTTATTCATGACTTACGGTTCTTCTTATATGTTAAAAATTATTACCTTTTTTTTGACAAATTTAACAATTGAGCGTATAAGTGCGGAGGAAAATTACGGCTAAGACTGCTCTTGTCCCGAAACGGGGAGCAGTAAATAAACATAATTTCAAATCATTGAGAAAGGAGACAGGATCATGCCAAGATGGACTTACAAAACAAACATTATTGATCTAGATCAGGTCATTCCGCCCGAGAAAGTCAAATGTGACCTCTCAGGGGACTGCATCGTCACGGATCTTCAGGGAGGAGGTCTTCCGCACTTCAAGGAAATGCTTGACAAAGAAGGCGAAGGTGAATGGGAGCTTGTTCAGTGCCAGTATCATGGAGGCAAGCTGCTTTGTATCTGGAAAAAGGAAATTAAAGAGGCATTTGCCAGCTAAATACATTAACGTTTTTCTGTCGTCAGCTTTTCAGTCATTACCATGCAACAAAAATCAACAAGAAAGCTGATAGAGTCTTAATGCGACAAAAAATCCAGCAATGCGATGCTACGCAATGCATGTTGGTTATTTTAAATAAATGGAGGTAATGTTATGGCTTTTAATGCACCAGCCAAAATGGTCGGACTTGTCGGCAATGCCGGCGTTTACAAATCAAAACTTTCAGTTTTTCAGTTTCTTATTCGCGGGTTCATGGCCGGCGCCTACATCGCAATCGGTGGAGCGCTGTGTACCGTATGCTCAACCGGGGTTGCGCCCTTGCTGGGCGCCGGATTCGGTAAATTAATCAGCGGAGCGGTTTTCCCCGTCGGCCTGATCGCCATCGTGCTCACTGGCATGGAGCTATTTACCGGAGACTGTATGCTCGTCCCCATGGCCGCTATGATGAAACGTTGTACATGGGGTTCTGTATTCAGAAACTGGTTCTGGGTTTATATCGGAAATGTTGTCGGCTCATTTTTCTATGCCTATATGATGTCTGTCGGCCCGTTTGTCGACGGCACCGCGGACGGCACGATGGTCGTCAATGCTTTCGGTATGACGGCAATCAACATTTCCGTGGCCAAGATCCTGACGTACAAGGCCGTGGGAACAGCGGGGCTCTGGTCCTGCTTTATGAAGGCTATCGGCTGTAATTTCCTGGTCAACATCGCGATCCTGCTGGCCATCACTGCGGATGACGTGGTCAGCAAGTTTTTCGGCATCTGGTTCCCCATCATGGCCTTCGTCGCCACCGGATTCGAGCACTGCGTCGCTAATATGTATTTCCTACCGACAGGCAAGTTTTTAACAGACTGGTATCCGGCAACCATTGAAAAGGTCGGCGGTCTGCTGGCGAAAAACGGCGGGTTAAGCTGGGGGGACATCTGGTTCTGGAACATTATTCCTGTGACAATCGGTAATATTATCGGCGGATTTCTTTTCATCGGTGTGGCCTATTATCTGATGTTCAGGAATGAAGTTCCGAAAGACTAGGGGAAGTTCAATTGTCACTACCTGCATGGATCACTTTTTTTGTCTGCGCGGCAGCGGTATTCATTCACTATATGCAAGTGAGGAACACCCGTTTTTTGCTTTTTGCCATACCGGCATTGCTCGCCCTTCTGCTCATCCCCATGATTCTGGCGTGGATGAGTCGGAAAACATTAAATGAAGCGGCGGAACAAAACACCCCCCAGGCGAAGTTCTATAAAATCGCAAAAGTTACTCAGGCGATGACGGGACAGGCTGTCAGCATCAGCGGCAAGGTCAAAAAAATAAGCTTTAAATGGTTGAACAGGCCGCACTTTCATATTGAAGACTTAACAGGTCAGATCAGAGTGATCATGTTCACATCACCCGCTGAAAATATCCAACAGGGCGACGAGGTTGAAGTCCTCGGTGTAGTTATAAAAAATTTTTTCAAACGCAGTGATCCGGCTATTTCGGCAGTCAGCGTGAAGAAACGACTCAAACCATAAAATAAATTCGGGAGGTCATTATGAATTCGAGAGAAATAATCTTTTTAATAGGATTTGCCATTCTTGGCATTACTCCGCTTTTTGCACAGCATCTTGTGGCAGGCGCAACGGAATTGCTCATGCTTGCAGGCATTGCTATTTCCACGGCTACAGCATTTATCAATTCTTGACAGCATGACAGGGCGAAGGTTGACGGCACTGTCTGCCTTCGCTCTGTTCATTCCATTATTTTAACCATAGAAAAAACTTCATTTCAAAATTTGTCGCGCTAAATTTGCCAGTGTTGTCAATCATAAATGACCAAGCTTATTCATAACTTAGAGTCATCAAACTATTTAAACAAAACACTACTTTATGTTTGACAAATTCAACTATTGCGGCTATAAGCCGCTGAAATTGCTGCCGGCATTTTTAACCGTTTTTCATCACGGATTAAAATATGTGCGGTTAGATTGGGGGAGTATCTTAAAGCATTATCAAAGCGCTGTATTAAATTTAAATTAAGAGAGGGAAAAAGTTTATGGCAAATGAAAATTTAGAAACTAAGAGGTGGTTGATCGCGGGCGCTGCTGTAGTTATGCAGCTGTGTCTCGGCACGGTTTACGCGTGGTCTGTTTTCAAAAAGCCTTTAATGGGCGCGCACGGTTGGGCGGAAACAGAAACACAATTAACATTCATGCTTCTGATGGGTGTTCTCGGATGTGCTGCCGCTTTCGGTGGAACACTGGTGGACAAAAAAGGCCCCAAATTTGTGGCCACGATTGGCGGTATCCTGTTTGGTATCGGCACATTAATCGCCGGTTACGCTGACCAGATCGGAAGCTTACCCCTTCTGTATCTTGGTTTCGGCGTCATTGCCGCTCTGGGAAACGGTTTTGGTTACGTGACTCCGATCGCGACTTTAATTCGCTGGTTCCCGGATAAACGCGGCCTGGTCACCGGTCTGGCCGTTATGGGTTTCGGCCTTGGCGCATTTTTCATGGGTCAGATTGCTCCCCCGATGATTGCAGGCTTTAAAACCGTCGATGCCGCTACCGGCGCTGTAACAGCGTCAGGTGTCGCCAACACATTTTATATCTGGGGAGTCATCTTCCTCGTTCTCGTGACAGGCGCAGCCCAGTTATTCAAGAATCCTCCCGCAGGATGGATGCCCGCTGGTTTCAAACCAGCAGCCTCGGCGGTCTCCGCTTCCAATTCTTTCACTTTCGGTGAAGCTGTAAAAACACCCCAGTGGTGGATGCTCTGGGGAATGTTATTCCTCAACGTTTCAGCCGGTCTGGGACTCATTTCACAGTTGTCTCCCCTTGCGCAGGAAATGTACAAACCGCTGGTTGATCCTTCTCTGACCGGCGATGCAATGGTTAAGAAACTGGCTTGGGCCGGCGGTATCGCTGTTGCCATCACAGCCATCTTCAACGGTTTAGGCCGTCTGTTCTGGGCAAAGATTTCTGATAACATCGGACGAAAGGCCGTTTTTGCCACTATGTTCTTAACGCAGGCTGTGCTCTACATCCTTGTCGGAATGGGCGTTGTAAGCAATTTCTGGCTGTTCGTCGTGATCGGCTGTTATCTGCTCGCCTGCTACGGCGGCGGCTTCGCCACGATGCCGGCATTCGCTGCTGATAATTTCGGACCGGGCTACATCGGCAAGGTTTATGGCTTCATGCTCACAGCGTGGGCCTGCGCCGGCATCGCCGGACCGCTTGTTTTCGCCAAGTATAAAGGACAGGCGCTCTATATTGCTGCGGGGCTTCTCATCGCCGGTTTAGTAATCTCGATTATTTTCAAAGGCACGGAGAAAAAAGCCTAAGTTAATCCTTCAAAATTGATGTAAAAGCCCTTTCCGTTTAAAACCGGAAAGGGCTTTTTATTTTCATGCATAATTTTGGAAATATGATAACAGGAAGAAAAAAGCTCTAATGAATTTGTTATGAAATATTTTATAAATTCCACGGCTGAATATCATCAACATGATTTAAATACGCTCGGATGGGAGCTGACCGTCTGCAATTCTCTGGAGCCGGTCAACAGTCCCTGCCGTAGAATCCTTTCATCACCGGATTCTTTTGGCTGTCTTCTTTATATTTTTCTAAAAACAATCATTCCCATGGATAAAGTTGACACTGTTCTGGAAATCGGCGGCGGCATGGGCTATCTGATGCGCGACTTTCTGTCGCTGAATCCCGCCATGCGGGCAAAGATGATTGACATTTCTCCTTTTCTTCTGGACAAACAAAAAGAAGTGCTTCCGTCATCAAAGGTTGATTTTGAGCTTGCCGACATTCTCTCCGTTCCCTTAAACAATCTCACCGGTTTTGATTTAGTGATCATGAATGAAAATCTGGGTGACCTGCCGACACTGGTTGCCGCACAGGAAAATCAAAATGATTCCGGCGCGCCGACCGACAGAATCGATGCAAAGCTGGATCATTTCAATAAACAATACAACCTTCATTTGGGTATGAATCAAAGCGAACACATCAACATCGGCGCTCTGGAAACGGTTGAAAAACTCTGTCTTGCCGGAATAAGATATATCTACTTGAGCGAGCACAGCTGCGAAGCCGCGGTACCCGAGAGCATGCAGGCTTATCTTTCTTTTAATACACCCGGCATTCCCGAGATGATTTCGCTCAAAGGCCATCAGGAATTTACGATTAAATTTTCCTGCTTGCAGAAAATCGCCGAAATGTTAAATTACAAGGCAAGACGAGGGGCATTCGCTGATTTTCTTCCGTTAGACCTCAGCGATAAAGTCAAGACCGCGTTGCGACTGGCAACCCCTTATAACGATGAACAGGAAATCATCCGGCAGTTTGTTTACGATCTTTACAAGTACGAATATTTAATTCTCATCAGAGGAGACGAATCATGAAAATGAAAACGGCGGTTATTATTCTCTCATCAATTTTATTTTTATCCTTTGCGTTCAGTGACGCCTTGGCTTTTCGTTGCGGCATCCGGCTGGTCAGCGCCGGCGATTCCAAGGCGACGGTGCTGGCAACCTGCGGCAAACCGTCCTCCAAAGAAAAAACCTGCAAAGAAGATTGGGTCAGTTCAAGCAGCAGTAAAACCAAAAAGAAAAAATGCGCCGAGAAGGTTGAAGTCTGGTATTACAACTGCGGCGATAACGATTTCATTTATGCCCTGACTTTTGAAAATAACTTTTTAACGGGTGAAAATACCGAAGGGCGCGGTAAGGGCAAATCGGAATGCACGGGAAAGCCATGATTATTTCTTGAATTTATCCGATTTTATGATATCAGCATCGACGTAAAGATAACGTTCGCTGTATGATTTTCTGAACTGAATTTTTACAGCAATATTTTATTCAAAAATAAATCAGGAAGAATGGTATGCGTATGAAAAAGTCCGGTTTGTCTGTCTTATTGCTTTTAATTTTTGCGTTTCTGATCCTTATCACCGCCTGCGAGAAAAAATCGGAAGAAGACCCCCTCCAGGGAATGAGCGACTGGATTCAGTATGGAAATGACAAGGACGGCAGTACTTGGTCCTATAACAGAAATTTGAGTGTCAATAAAGACCGCGAAAATTATATCGTCAACGCCTGGGCCAAAAGAACCCTCTCCGATCAAGGCAGAGAAAAAGCCATTCAGGAATTGAAAACTGTTGGGAAATACGCTGATGGATTTAATAAACTGGCAGAGGATAGAATTCTGAATGAGGTGGACTGCGCCAGACAGCGATTCAGGATATTATCTGTCGTCAGATACGATTCAGACGGCAAAATATTATCTTCACAAAATTTGAATGAAAGCGCGTGGCAGCCTGCCGTCCCCAAAACCAACGGCGGTATTTTTTATAAAAAAGTCTGTCCCCAGCCGTAAAGATTAGGGCTTTTTTTACTGGTTGTCCTTGATCAGCATGGTTGCCGGATCAAGCAGCAGATCTTTCGGTGAGCGATCCGCGGAGCCGCCTTTCAGCGATTTGATATAAACCTCGTCGCCTTTGGTCGCCAGTTGAACAATGGCATCGAACAAGTCCGCCACATGCAGAAAAGAAAGGGGCAGGCCGTTTTCCTGCGGCGTTTCGTGGCGATGCGTGTGGACGGTGAACCAGAGCCCCATGGAGTATTTCTTCGCCAGTTCCTTCAACTGCACGAGCTGTCCCCTGCCCGCCTCATCGAACTTGTAGCCGTCGATAATCACCATGATCGGCTTGAAAATATTCTGCTCCATCAAATCCGTCATTCGCTCTTCCAGTTTCGGTGCGCTGAATCCTTCCACCTTGAACGTCATGATGAAACGATAAGGCTGAATTTTGTCCCAGTATTCCTGAACTTCAGGAATGCCGAATTTTTCAGCAATATCGTGAAATATTTCCTGATACCACAGATCCACCTTGCTCACCGCGTCATGCAGGCTGACGTGCAGAACAGAGTGCTCGCGCAGCATCATATTTAAGGCGAGCTGAACGAGCAGCGCGGTTTTGCCCACACCGGCATAAGCCAGAACGGCTCCAAAACCACCTGCCGGAAGTATATCTTCATTCGCATAACCGAGATTAATCAGCGGATTCCGGTAAAGCATTTCTTTTTTGATCATCATGATATCCTTATACGTTAAATGAATAACATTTTTTTCCCTCTTCAGGGCAACTCCGATGGGGAACATGCTTATTGATCACGCAGCCGACTTCTTGTTTTGAGCGACTTCCAGAGCGATCTTCTCCCCGATCGACTGCGGCACCTGACGGTAAAGGGCAAACTCCATCGTGAACTGCGCCTTCCCCTGTGTGGCTGAACGCAGAATGGTCGAGAATCCGAACATTTCCGCCAGCGGCACCTGCGCCTCAATCACGCACATCACATCTTCATCCTGAGAGCCGATAATCATGCCGCGACGCTGATTCAATAGCCCCATGACCGATCCCTGAAATTCCGCCGGTGTTTCCACAACCACCTTCATAATCGGTTCATGAATGACCGGCTTCGCCCGCAGATACGCTTCCTTGAATGCGCCGCGAGCCGCCGCCTGGAACGCCATATCCGAAGAATCCACCGCGTGGGACGCGCCGTCATTGATGACCACTTTCACTCCGGTTACCGGAAATTCCAGTTTCGGTCCTTTGGCCATGCTCTGCTTGAATCCTTTTTCACAGGCGGCAATATACTGCGTAGGAATCGCACCGCCGAATATTTTATTTTCAAAAATAAATTCCGCGTCGGTCATCGGCTCCAGATAACCGGCCACCCGGCCGAACTGACCGGCGCCGCCCGTTTGCTTCTTGTGCGTGTAGTTAAAATCGGCGCGCTGGGTAATCGTTTCGCGGTAAGCCACGCGGGGATTACCGGTGGACACATCCGCGCCGTATTCCCGCCGCATTCTTTCCACGTAAATATCCAGATGCAGTTCTCCCATGCCTTCGATAATCGTGTCGCCGGTTTCATGATCGACAAATGTTTTGAACGTCGGATCTTCCTTGGCGAACCGGTTGAGCGCCTTGGCCATGGCCACCTGCGATTTGTTGTCTTTGGGCACAATCGCCAGCGAGATAACCGGTTTGGGCACATACATGGAGATCATCGTCAGATTCACATCCGGTGAAGTAAACGTATCACCTGAAGAACATTCGATTCCGAATAAAGCGCCGATGTAGCCCGCCCGCAGAAATTCGACATCCTCCATCTGGTCAGCATGCATGCGCACCAGACGTCCGACCTTGACTTTTTTGCCTGTGCGAACGTTGACGATGGTCGAACCTTTTTCCAGCGTGCCCTGATAAACCCGAATATAAGTCAACTGACCGTACTGGCCGTCTTCCAGTTTGAAGACCAGGGCGACAATCGGTTTTTCCGTATCGTTGCTTAACACAACTTTCTCTTCGTTCTTATCCATATCAATCGCTTCATTTTGTATTTCGGATGGACAGGGCAGAAGATAAGTCACGCCGTCCAGCATCGGCTGGACGCCTTTATTTTTATAGGCCGATCCCATATAAACCGGCGTGATTTCCCTTTGCAGCGTGCCTTTGCGAAGAGCCGCATAAATCATCGCGGTGGAAATTGCGCTTTCATTGAGGATGGCTTCCGTCAATTCATCGGAAAAAAGCGACGCGGCGTCGATCAGCTCTTCTCTTTTGGCTTTCGCTTCTTCCAGAATGTTGGCCGGAATCTCCGCTTCGCGGACCATTTCACCGTTGTCGCCGTCAAAATAAATCGCTTTCATGCCGACCAGATCAACAACCCCCTGCACATCATTTTCGAGACCGATGGGAATCTGCATCGCCACGGCATTATGTCCCAGTTTTGCTTTCAACTGGCTGATGACGCGGAAAGGATTGGCGCCGCTTCGATCGCACTTATTAATAAACGCTATGCAGGGAACCTTGTAGCGCTTCATCTGGCGATCAACGGTGATGGACTGCGACTGCACGCCGCCCACCGCGCATAACACAAGAATCGCGCCGTCCAGCACACGAAGAGAACGCTCCACTTCGATGGTGAAATCGACGTGCCCGGGCGTGTCAATGATATTAACTTCATGGCCTTTCCATTCACAATACGTGGCCGCTGACGCGATGGTTATGCCGCGCTCCTTTTCCAGTTCCATGGAATCCATCGTCGCGCCGACACCGTCTTTTCCCTTGACATCATGAATGGCGTGAATCCTTTTTGTATAATATAGAATTCTTTCCGTCAGCGTCGTTTTACCCGAATCAATATGAGCGCTGATTCCGATATTGCGAATTTTCTGATCATCAATTTTCATTTCTTTTCCTTTTTTTATTGCTTACATAAAATGACACCCCGTCCAGTTCAATCTCTTCCAGATGGGGTGTCCACCATAAACGAGCATTTTGAAGAGGTCTTTCTACATGTTGCAGCGCAATATGTCAAGCAATTATTTTATTATCTGTCGATATTCCATCAGGCTTGTTTCTCAAGACCAAACGTGTTAGTTATATGGCGCTTAACATTTGAATGATAAAGGAGATTTTAATGGCTGAAGAAATCATGCCCGGACTTTTCCGGATTATCATCCCCCTGCCCAACAGTCCGCTGAAAGATCTCAATTCCTACGTCATTAAATCCGATGACCGCAATCTGATCATCGATACCGGGTTCAACCGCAGCATCTGCTTTGATGCCATGGAAAAGGGGCTGCACGATCTGAACATCGATTTGTCTAAAACCGATTTTATGTTGACCCATATGCACTCCGATCATACGGGACTGGTTTCCAGATTGTTCACAGAGACCAGCATCGTTTATATCGGCAGAATCGATTCCCGGGTATTCAACGAAAACATCAACTGGAATGACATGCTCGATTACGCCCTGCATAATGGATTTCAGCTGGAAGAACTGATTAAAGCGGCGGAGAGCCACCCCGGTTTTAAGTACAGACCGCGGAAAATCCCCGAATTTACATTGCTGGATGACGGCAGCGTAATTCAAATGGGCAACTATCGACTGAAATGCCTGCTGACGCCCGGACATACCGAAGGGCATATCTGCCTGTACGAAGAAGAAAAGCAAATACTCTTTTCCGGTGATCATATCCTCTACGATATAACGCCGCACATCGAATCCTGGTCCTATGAGGTCAACTCTCTTAAAAATTACATGAGCAGTCTGGACATGGTCAGAAATCTTCCCGTCAAACTGGTCCTCCCCGGCCACCGCAATTTCTTTACCGACCTTAAAGGAAGAGTCGATGAACTAAAAGAACATCATGAAATGAGAGCCCTGGAAGTTCTTGACGTTCTGGGGAAAAAAACCATGAGCGCCTACGATATTGCCGCCCAAATGACCTGGGATATCGATTGCGAAAACTGGGAGCAGTTTCCCACCGCCCAAAAATGGTTTGCCGTTGGCGAAGCCATCGCCCATCTGCTTTACCTGCAAAGCGACGGTCAAATCATCAGACATCAGGGAGAACAAACCGATACCTATTCAGCAGTGTAATATGAATTGTTCAAAGAAAAATGCTTCACGACGGCAGTTAGAACAATTTTTCTTTTTTCATCTTATCCAGTCTTGACTTCGCCTGCTCATGCCCCCGCAGGGATGCCATGCTATACCACCGGACCGCTTCGGCAAAGTCCTGGGGGACAAATACGCCATCCTGATATATGTCGCCCAGCCATACCTGGGCGTCCGCCTGTCCCTGCTCGGCCGCCTGACGATACCATTTCATGGCTTCATCAAAATCCTGTGAAACGCCTTCGCCGAAAAAGTAACTGAACCCCAAATTAAACTGGGCATCGGCCAGCCCCTGCTCAGCTGCTTTACGATACCATTTCGCGGCCTCAACATCATTCTGGGGAACGCCCTCACCATGATGATACATCAATCCCAGATTAAACTGGGCAATGGCGTCTCCCTTCTCAGCCGCCTCGTGATAAGAAGGTGCAAGCGCATCAACATCCGGCAAAGTCTCTGAATCTTTTTCCTGCTCCCCGCCTGGATTAACTTGAGTTTCCCGAGTTTCCGGCTCAGCGGCTTCACGATCTGACTTGACTCGCTCCGCATCTTTTTCTAAAGCTTTTTTGCTTTCATTGAGCATCTCTTCCCGTATAGCCCGGGAATCCGCCTGTCCATGGGAAGTGGCTTTATGATACCATTTCGCAGCCTCTTCATTGTCTTGTGGAACCCCCATGCCTTTTTTATACATTTCAGCCAGATTGAATTGAGCGGCCACCATTCCCTGCTCAGCCGCCCTGAGAAACCACTTTGCGGCTTTTGCGTATTCCTTCCGCTCCTTGTAGCTCAGAGCCATGTTGAACAAAGAAATTGTATTTCCCTGCTCATCCGACTTGAGATAAGACTTTACAGGCTCTACGACATCCTGCGGAACACCTTTACCTTCGACAAGACGTCTCTGCATTTCGTGATGAACGTCTATGCCTGCTTTTGCATCCCCCTCTTCATCACGTCTTAGGGATTCTGAAGTTTCCTGTGCAACGCTTTTGCCTCCAGGTATTGTATCCAGCATGGTCTTAGCATCCGGATGTCCCTGTTCAGCCGCTTTGAAAAACCAATTCGCGGCCTCTGCGTCATCCTGCGGAACGCCTCTGCCATCTTTGTACATCTCACCCAGATGAAACTGGGCATCCGAGTGTCCCTGTTCAGCGGCCTTCAAAAGCCATTTCGCGGCGCTTGCATAGTTCCTGCCTTCTTTATACCTCATTCCCATATTGAACAAAGCGACAGCATTTCCCTGTTGATCCGCTTCATAAGAGCTGCTTGAAGGCGTCGCTTCTTTTCGCGAAACATCTTTTCTTTCTTCCTGGTCCTTTTTAGTCTCAACCTGAAATGCTGTTTCAATTTTTCCAGGCGCCTCGGCAAAGGGTTTGACAGGCGCCTTCTCCTCTTGCGAAACATCTTTTTTCTCTACAGGTTCCTTCTTAAATTCAACCTGTGCTTCGCTTTCTTTTTTCTCAGCCGCTTCCACAAACGCTTTTACGGTCGCAGCATCCTCTTGTGAAACATCTTTTTTTTCTACAGTTTCCTTTTTAATCTCGGACTGAGGTTCTTTTTCAATTTTTTTAGCCGCCTCGGCAAAGGGTTTTACAGGCGTCGTCTCTTCCCGAAAAGCGTCCTTACTTTCCGTTGGTATTTTATCCTGTTCGCTTGACCTCCCCTTGAAAACTGCACTCAGAAACCTTTTTGCGGCTTTTGCATAGCTCTTTGTATCGCTTTTTTCTTCTCTGGAGGCATTCTCAAGAATAGTGCGAGAATCTTCTAACTCCCGTTGATTTGCCTGATGATATGATTTTGCAGATTCTATCTCTTCCTGCGCAGGGGTTTGAACTTCTTCCGAACTCTCCTCCCGTGTGGTATGAACATTCGCATCAGCCTGGTCATTCACTTTGCGATGCCATTTTGCAGCCTTTGCATCGTCCTTTGGAAGGCCCCTGCCTTCTTTGTACATATTACCCAGATTCATCTGAGCAATTGCCAATCCCTGTAAAGCGGCCTTAAAAAATAATTTTGCGGCCTCGGCATAATCCTGCACAACACCCAGGCCATCGCTGTACATTTCTGCCAGAGTGCACTGGGAATCCGCGTGTCCCTGGTCAGACGCTTTACGATACCACTTTACGGCTTCTCCATAGTCCTGCTGAAAACCGATGCCTTTCTGGAACATCAACCCCAGATTAAATTGAGCCGCGGCTATACCCTGTTCTGAAGCCTTGAGAAGCCATTTCGCGGCTTCCTTGTAGTCCTGCGGAACGCCTTCGCCTTCTCGGCACATCAAACCCAGATTGAATTGGGCCGCGGCATCTCCCTGCTCGGCTGCCTTGAGGTATAAATTAACGATCCCGGCATCATCCGGCGAAACGCCTTTGCCCTCTATGTACATCTTGTCCAGTATAATCTGGGCATCAGCATCCCCCTGCTCGGAGGCTTTACGATACCACTTGACCGCTTCGGCGTAATCCTGTGGAATGCCCAAACCATTTTGATACATCTCGGCCAAATTGAACTGAGCCGTTGCAATGCCCTGTTCTGCCGCCTTTAAAAGCCATTTTGCTGCCTCGGCATAGTCCTGTGAAACTTCACCGCCTTCGTAGTACATCATGCCCAGATTAAACTGAGCAGCCGCGTTTCCCTGTTCTGCCGCTTTATGAATGTCCTTCAGAGATATATTTTTTTTCATATATTTTTTTCTTGAGAATGACTTTCATTATAAAATTATTTAGATGATTTGTCTTTTATCATAACACGATTCGTTTTTTTTAAAAGATAAAAATCATAGCCTTTTGAACGAAGAATTAAAAATAATTTCGGGCGGTAACAAGCATTATTATTGCGGGCAGAAGTTCGATGACGCTAATTTCAAAGCAGGTCTTTGCTCAAATCCTTCCCGACAGTGGTGCTTTTCAATTCCAGGCCTGACAACGAAGCGGCTGTAACCGCGAGATCAGCGATGCGAACAGGCTTTTCACTGACACCAGTCCTGCCGCCCGGCACGGATATAGCGGCAACAATAGGAAGCGTATCGACTGAACCGTGTCCGCCGTTATAGACACGCCAGGGAGGTGTCCATTTGGGCGCCTTGATTCCGACATTGGGAATCTGTCCGTTATAGACGGGAATCTGCCAGCCGTTTTTCGCCAGAATGATGAGATCGGGCCAGATGATGGTCTTTTCTTTATCCATATCCACATAGTAGGTATGATAGAGTTCGCCGGGCAGACATAAGCCTTCCACACCATTTTTCATGTCATCTCGATCCAGCACCCACCAGGGACATTCTTCTTTTCCCGTCTGGGGATTGAGTGTCTGGTGAGCCAGGAGAACGTCCTTAGCCTTGGCAGCCTTTTCTTTATTTTTTCGCCAGTATAAAACGCCGTAACTGCTCACGCTGAAGGCATACATTTCCTTCTTTTTCAGTATTCCGCTTTCCTCGATAACTCCGGCCTTTTCCAGAAGGCCTTCGCAGTCGGTAGAAGAAAAATCTCCGGTATAGAGATGATTCTCGGCAGAGTGGTCACTCAGGAGAATGACATGAGCATTTTCAAGCGCGCCCTGCGCCCCGAGGCCGTCCATCAGGCGTCCGAATTGAATATCTACGTCACGAATAACATCCAAACAAGCTTCTTTAAACAGAAGTTTGTTCCGGCGGCTGACCAGTTGATATTCAGGTTTATCCTCACATCCCTTCGGTGGTTTATAAGGTGGATCGATTTGAATAAATTCCGTCGGATCCCAAGCGCAGCCAATGGCATGGCCGGCATCGTCGCACTGGGCAAGGAGAATATAGGCCATATCGGGTTTTTCCCGTTTAAAGATTTCCAGAGTTGAATCAACAATCCAGCCGTCATGCGGAAAATGATTGGCAAAGTGTTCCATCTGTTTTGCCAGAAGACTTCCCTGCCCTGCATAGAGCCGCGTCATAACATCTCTGGACCCCATAGATTTCCCGAAAAATCCCAGACGTGACGATTCCGGATCACAGGCCGCATCCTTGTCTGTATGAGGATCGGCAAAACTTTCTCTCTGCGGTGCTTTCAAATAATCCGGATGCCTGGGACCCGTTACTAAAATATCAATGCCGGACGGATTTTTTTCGCTGCCGCGGAACATTTCTCCAATCCATTCCTTGCCGGTAATCAGCATGGTTTTAGATTCCGGCCAGCGTTGCTTCCATGCATGAAAGAGTGTATCCACCGGTCTGCCCCTGTCATCCCGGGCAAACGACATGCTGGTCGGCTGGACAATAATATCACCGGCATCATTCCACCCGGTCGGTTGCGCCCATACACTGATAATGCCGGTCTGCGCAGAAGAGGTTCCGGCCAGCGCATTGAGATGATTCATGTCCGTAGCGGCGGGTAGAAAACATTTGGCGTTTTTGTACCATAACGATTTTTTCAGAAAGGCGTTGACGTTGGGCATCAGCCAGTTGCCTTCACCGCCTCCGGGCATACCTTTGGCATCCAGCTCGAAGTATTTCGGATGAAGCGCATCAATGGCAACAAAGATGAGTTTTTTCTTTTGATCATCCGGCAGAGAGGCCAATGCGTTTTTGACGGGGAAAATACCCCGGTTCATCAGAGTGATTCCGCCCAGATAAGTCGTGACTTTTTTCAAAAACGATCTGCGGCCTAACCGACACATCAGGAAGTTTTCATCGTTGATGTTATCTTCTTTCATCACGGTTTTCCCCAACAGTGATACGATGCTCAGATAACCGGCACCGGGCAACGTGATCAGACGTGTCTGTTCAGCCAACCGATCGTGTCTTGAAAAACCTCTTCGCGGTTTATTTCATTGAGCATCTCATGGCGACCATCTCCATAGAATTTTAAAGTCACATCTTCGATGCCCGCGCACTTGAATGTATGATACACTTGAGTCACGCCTTTGGTGTTCGCGCCCACGGGATCTTTCGAACCAGAGAAGAGATAGACAGGCAGGTTTTTGGGAATCTTGGAAATATTCTCTTTTCTGTTAATAGTACCAAGGCCGCCCAGCATATCGCAGAAAAATCCGGCCGTAAAAACGCCCCCGCACCAGGGATCGTGGATATATTTGTCCACCTCGGCATTATCACGGGACAGCCAGTCATATTCGGTGCGGTTGGGCTTAAAAGCGTTGTTGAACGCGCCGAAAGAAAGTTTGTTCATGATGTTGCTTTTCGCCTTTTTCCCGTGCAGTTTAGCATCCAGCCTGGCGACAAAAATGCCAATCTTCCCGATGATACCCGGATCGCCACCGGTTCCTGACAGGATCAGTCCGGTCAGTTCGCTGCCATAAAGCATAGCGTAATGACGGGAAAGGAACGATCCCATGCTGTGCCCGAAAAGAAAGAAAGGCTTCCCCGGATTTTCTTTTTTGATGATTCCGGTGAGCGTGTGCATATCATCCACCACTTTTTGCCAACCGTTTTCATCGGCAAAATAGCCCATGTTTTTCTGAGTACCGGCGGTTTTGCCGTGCCCGCGGTGATCGTTCGCGTAAACGGCATAGCCGGCCTTAGTCAACGCTTCCGCGAATCTTTCATAGCGCGCGGCATGCTCCGCCATTCCATGGGCGATTTGTACAGCTCCCTTTACAGCGGATACGTCATCAGGAAGCCATTTATAAGTAAACACATCCGTCCCGTCAACAGCTTTGAAAGTCAAAGAATCTTTTTTCATCTGATCATCCTCTCTGGCATTGATTATATTCCCGGCAAATGAACTGCAATTTTTCGATTGATCCGCTTGTTTCACAAGCGTCACTCTACCGGATTGAAGATAATCCGGGAATGAATTCAAAATCAAATGAAATGACGCCCACCCTGCTTCTGATTTTGATGGGAATCTTTTTCTCATCGTCGGTTACCCATATTTTCATCTGGGAACTTTCATTGTTTTTCGTTAGATTTTTTAAGTTATCGAACATTTTCATATCCGGCGTTATGGCGATGGCGTTATAGGTTTTGCCGGCAATTTTGACCCGGCTTCTTTTGCCGATCGTTGCGGTGACCTCAATGTTCTGCTTCCCGTCGGTCAGGGGTATGTAAATTTTGGAATTTTGCTGGAGATTTTGCGTGCGGATCACATAGAAAAGGGCCAGCGGATCGAAGGCGCCCGGTGAAATACGGACCGGTTTTGCTTTCTTGCCGAAATTGGAGTAGGTAGCCTGCCTGTTTTTCCAGTCAAAATCGACGATGACATTGCGTGGATGCTTGCTGATGTTATTCTTTCTGTAAAGCAGGCTGCGAGTAATGCCGGTATCAACATACGACTCCTGTCTTTCGCGCACTTTATAGATAACATCCACCCTGGGGCTCGTCTTCGTAATCATTACGAAATGATAAGCTTCCGCACCACTGATCCTGGTAATCGGTAAAACTTCCATAGTGAGTTCTCCAGCATCGAGTTTCCCCCACGTTCCCCGGTAGGCTAACTTCTCGCCCGGCTGAAAAGGAATTTTTTTTCGGGGCGCCTCCCTGGCATAGCCAGCGACCGCAAAACTCAAGATGAGCAGCGGCAAAAGAATATAATTGATGAAGCGTGCCGAACGGGCATAAATCCCGAAGACTCCGCATAAAATGTTTCCGTTCCCTCGCTGGAAATTCATTTTGATGACACTCCTTTCATGGCGCGTTTCATCGACAAGATCCGCGGGCTCCGGCGGCCTCCCATACCTCGCAATGCCCCAGAGCACAGGCTTTTTGCGCGTCAGAGCATCCCGCTTTTATATTCCCCGTATTTAAATATAAGGACGCTCTGTTTACATAGGCAACCCCATGATTCGGGTTCAGTACGATAACAATATTAAAATCACTGATGGACTTTTGATAATCCCCCAACCTGGCCGACAGAACACCCCGGTTAAAACGGCCCAGGATATAATCCGGCTTAATCCGGATGGCTTCGTTTAAGTCGTTCAGCGCCAACTGATGCTGACCCGTTTTCATATAGAGATTCGCCCGGTTGTTGTAGGCCTTCACATAACCGGGGTTGATAGCAATCGCTTTACTGAAATCATCGAACGCTTCCCTCAGCATGCCGTATTTCAGATAAATGGCTCCCCGATTGTTATGAGCGCTATCCTCTTTCGGCTGCAGCAGGATTGCCTGATCGAAATGATGAAGAGCCTCACGATCCCTGCCCTTTTCATACAGAGCCAGACCCAATTGATTGTTGGCCAACGCGTTGTTTTTGGTTACCCTCAGGGAGTGGCTGAAAACCGACACGCTGTTCTTCCAGTAGTGGCACTGGTGCCACGTGAGCAGCATCATCAGACAAAGAAAGATGATCGCGGCCGGAGCCAGAATATTTCGCCTCAATTTTTTGTTTTCGATCCATGACGGGATGCCCCAGGCGAGCGCTAGCGCAATGCCGACAGAAGGCAAATACGTATATCGATCCGCCAGAGCCTGCGAGCCGACCTGCACCAGACCGATAACCGGCACAAGTGTGCCCAGATAAATAAACCAGCCGGTGAAGAGATAAGGTCTTTTTCTGACAGAATAAATAGCAATCAGCGTGATGAACAAAATAACGGCGGCGGAACTTAGAATTTTCCACAGCGGCAGCACAGGTTCATAAGGATAAAAGACAGCCAGATTGTCGGGCCAGAAGATCTTGGCCAGATAGGTGGCGTAGGCCACAATCGCATTGGACGCGCGAATCATAACAGGGACATAATCCAGAGACGCTACCGTTCCTTCCTTGGACTGCGCCCAGACAGCGGTGGCACTGGCGGCAATGCTCACACAGAAAAAAGGGATTTTTTCTCCGACCAGTTTTACCGCCGATTGAAAACCCGCTTCAGTCTTATCGCCATATTTTTGCTGCCAGCGATTCAGCGGCCAGTAATCCAGCAGCAAAAGAACAAACGGAATGGTGACGGCCATCGGTTTGGACATCACTGCCAGAATAAAAATCATCAGCGATAAAGCGTATTGTGATAGCTTCTTCTCCCGCGCGTAGAAAGCGTAGGCGTAAAAACACAAAACCGTGAAGAAAAGATTTAAAACATCTTTGCGTTCCGACGCCCAGGCCACCGATTCCACGCGCAGCGGATGCAGAGAGAAGAGCGCCGAGGCAAAAAAGCACGGCCAGAAATTGCCGGTTGTTTTATATAAAAAGAGAAATAAAAATATGACGCTGCCGATGTGAAGGATGAGACTGACCAAGTGGTGTCCCGAAGCATTCGCCCCGAATAAACGCCAGTCCAGCATATGAGAAATCCAGGTCAGTGGATTCCAACAGCCGAAATGAGTCGTGGTCAACGCCCAATGGATGGTCTGTAAATGGATGCCCTGCTGCACCTGGATATTTTCAGTAATGTATCCGTTGTCATCAAAATTGATGAATTCATTTGCCGCGATAGGACTGAAGGCGACAAAAGACGAAACGACCAGCAATACGATGATCACACATTGATATTTTTTCTTCATGGAGACCTGCCGGTATTTCTTTTAACATATGTCAGTGATCAGGTCAGCAGTTTTTTTATGACTTCTGCTTGACAGCAATGGAGTAATCTCTTATTCTGCGTGCGGCTTTGGTGAATCCATGGAAAAAGTTCTGACGAAAAAAGGTTTGCTTTTCGGATTTCTGTTGGTGGCTTTTGTCATCCTGTTTGAAATCATCCTGGCGCGTTTGTCTCTCCCCGCCTGGCCGGCCTTTATGGTGATGATTTTCTTTTTTGTGATTCACGAAAACATAAAACAGGCGCTGCCCATTCTCATCGGCGGCCTGGCGGGCATTGCCTGCGTTTTACTTTGCGGAAAGTTTATTGAAATCCTTCAGCCGGTTATCGGACATGAACCGTCCAAGCTTCTCTTCATCGGCCTTTTTGTCTATTCCATTGTTCTGTTGAAAGACGCCATTCCTTATGTCTTCAACAGTTACGCGTTTATGTTTTTCCTTGTCGCCTCTCTCGCCCTGCCCACCGCCAAAGTATCTCCTTACGTCTGGATGGGGATTGAACTTGTTGTCGGCGGCATCTTCATCCTGGGGATTTTGGGAATAAACCGACTGGTTGCCGCGATTCTCAAAGAATAATCAGAATGCTGGTGACTTCATCGTTTGCTTAGACAGGTTCATCCCTCAAGACATGAATGTCTTGAGGGATGATTCGTTTTTTCGAGGATTTGTTCCGGTTAGAGCAGGCCGGTGCTGAAATACCGCTCCGCCCGGTCGGGAAGCACAGTGGCAATCACCCATTCCGGATGTTGTTTGGCGGTCTGTCTGGCGGCCCAGATGTTGGCCCCGGAGGAGGTCCCACATAAAAGAGAATTGGTCAGGGCCAGTTCGCGCGTTGTCGCAATGGCGTCGTCATCGGTCACTTCGATGATGCTGTCAATGAGCGACACGTCCAGAATGTCAGGAATGAATCCATCGCCGATTCCCTGAATCTGATGCAGCCCCGGTTCGTGTCCGAGAAGAGCCGATACGTTTTTAGGTTCAACCGCGATTATTTTGACGGCCGGATTTTTTTCCTTCAGAAAAGTGCCCACGCCCTGAATGGTGCCGCCACTGCCGATGCCGGAGACAAAGGCATCAATTTTCTGTCCTGCCTGCCTCCAGAGTTCCTGCGCCGTCTGTTCATAGTGGGCCCGCGCGTTGGTGGGATTTCTAAATTGATTCGGCATATATCCGTTATATTGTTCAACCAGTTCTTCCGCTTTTCGCACCGCGCCGGCAATGCTTTCGCTGTCCGGCGTCAGCACAAGATTTCCGCCCAGAACTTTGATGATGTTTTTTCTCTCTTCGCTCATACCTTCGGGCATCACGATGAATACCTCGTAGCCTTTCGCGACGCCGACCAGGGTGATGCCGATGCCCGTATTGCCGGATGTCGGCTCAACAATTTTCATTCCCGGCTTGAGGATTCCCTCGCGTTCAGCCGCTTCGATCATCGCGAGCGCGACGCGGTCTTTGATGCTGCCGCCGGGATTCAGGAATTCAGCTTTGGCGATAATGTTTTCGTTTCTCAGTTTGATTAGAGGCGTATTGCCGATCAGTTCTATAATGTCATAAGTTCTCATATTTTTTTCCGTATCGTGGTCAGAAGTTCTGCGCGCTTATACTAAAAAACAGATTAAAGTTCATTGTTTTTTTGATGAAATTTGGTCAACAGCCCGTTTACGGATGCCGTTTCCTTCTAGGACCTTCTCCCGTAATGTCTCACCAGCAACAGACTGGAAAATCCGACGCACAGCACGCCGCCCACTGACCAGGCACCGATGCCAGCGGCGGCAGGAACGAGATAAAGAGCGGCAGCGCCAACCGCTGGACCGATGAATTGACCGGCGCCGATCATAGCTTCATGAAAACCGGCGTTGGCGCCCTGATTCTCCGTTACATTCATAGAGTAATAGAGGGATGAGAAATAAATGAGTCCTATCGACAGTCCGAATCCAACCTGCGCGGCTATGAGAAAGCCGACTGACGACGCCATCAGGATTCCAAAGAAACTGACGATCATGATCAAAAACGAACCGGCCAGCCCGTGGAAACGGTAATGCCAGCCCGTCCATTGCCAGAAGATGACAAATGCAGTCATCCGGGCAAACATCCAGACGGAACAGACGATGCCCGCCATGGCCGTGGAAAGTGAAAGCTTGTCGGCAAGAGAGGGAATCAAAGGGATGACCGTGTTAATCGCCACATACGAAAAAGGATTCGCAATCCAGGCCATCCGTATAAACTGCCTGGTCTCGGGGTGGGCAAATTCTGATGTTAAGGACTCTTCAAGAGTACTGCAATTATTTTCCCGTTTGAGCCATCTCGTGGCCAGAGGCATAAACGCCAGTTGAATAAGCGTAAGACCGAGGGGAATCCAGAACAAACTGGCCATGCCGAATTTTTCAATGAGCATCCCTGCGGTAAAATAGCTGATTGAACCGCCGACAGCCCAGGTCACATTATAAATGCCGACCATTTTCGGCAGCGACTTCCCAGCCCTTTCACTGACCAGAATTTCCAGGGCCGGCCACATTAGACAAATGCCCACCGTCCACAGACAATACACCAGGATTTGTTCCGCCGGTGAAGAAAGCAGCATGCCGATAACCATCGATAAGACTACACCGCAGGCGCCTATACAAAGCAGTTTGATGGCGCCATAGCGCTGTGCTAGTTTACCGCCCTGCCAGGACGCGATGATATAGACAAAGCCGCCCAGCGCCGCTGTTGACAGATTTTCCGCCTCGCCGAAACCGAATGTATTCTTGAGATAAAAAAAGACAAAATTAGAATAGTAAACGGCCGCGTAGCAATTAATGAATTCAATGAAATAAAATAAGATTTTTGCCCGACTGATCATCATTACCTTTAAGAACACTCAAGACCAGAGATTAGATGCCCGAATCAAGATCAAGCTTATTAACCCAAAACCAGAGAATTGTCATCATTAATAAGGGGGTTATTCGGACATCATCCAAAACCCGATTTGGAATGAAAAGATTTTGGACAACCAATTCAGGATTTGAGAAGTTCTTTAAACATAAAGAGATAATAATGATATATTTATATCATTATATATTCATCGAGCAGAAACCGGCGTAAATAAATTGAAACATTAATTGAAGAATAATAGCTAAGATACTAGAAAATCTAAATAATCAAAAATAATGAAGCTCTGGGGTATATCAGGACTATTTGATTCCCCAGCGTAAGCTGTTTGTGCGGTGAACCACTTCATCGTAAAGTCTCTCCAGGGGCTCCGCCACTTCTTTTCCTTCCAGTATCGCAACGGCAACCGCTACCGCCTCAACGGTGGACATTCCATCTGATCTATGCGGTTCACGCAGCCGCTTTCTTTCCTTGTCCGGAACGGGCAGCACAAACCTGGGCATTACCTGGAGCGCCGGTGTTCGGCTATACAACCGGCGAGCCTGCTGCCACGTCGCGTCCAGAACCACGATTCGTTCCGGTGGCGGAAAAGTCGCTTGGACACCGGTGCCGTCCGGCCAAAGAAGCCAGGTGCCGGGTGTCCGCAGCAGGGCATCATCAAGTGGGGCAAGACCGATCCGATCCCCTCCGCCGCACGGTATAATTTTCGCATTTGGCATCGCCAGAGCAACCAGTCTGCCTGTGTTGCTCGGCCTTTCTGCTTCCCAGATATGCCGCAAAATCAGAATTTCCGTCCGAGTCGCTACCTTGGGCAGAATCGGGCAGATACAAACTTCCCTGCGCATGTAACAGCGGAAGCAGTGCGTGCTGTTATCGCGCGGCCTCGATGAGCGCATTTTTTATAACCTTTCATTAATAATATAGATGCCAAGGCAGCTTTCATAGATATTTCCTTCTGATGAATCCATAATGCCAACATCTCCAGGACGAGTGTCTTTTCATATATTGTTCAACCGGTTTAAACATTTCATTCAAAAAATAGCAATCTTAAGACATTTAAAATGTTAATCATCAAAGGCCTCCATCAATAATTCATTTTATATATTAATTAGTTAGAGAATTTCCCCAATCCATTTAAAAATCTGGCACGCTATTTTCATTAATATAAAGGCAAATAAAACAAATTACCCCAGGAGGTAACAGATCATGAAAAAGACAGTGGCAACAACAATCGTAGCGGCAGCGGTAGTTCTTTTAACGGCAACTTTCAGCTTTGCTGAATACGCGGCAACAGGAGCCGCCAACTTCCCCTTCTTCCAGTTGGGATGCCTGATCGTTGGCGGGTTGATTATGGTTTCTCTGAAACGTAAGTATGAAAAGATGTATGTCGGCGAGGTGGTTGGTGTGTTCGCTCTCTACACAATTCTGATGGCTCTTTTCACCAATCCGGTTATTAACGCGGTAAAAACATTGGTCAGCTAAAGTATGGCAACAGATAGACAACAGGTAACTGGTTAACGGCTGCGCAAACGATAAAAAACATGATCTGTCGATATAGGTTCACCCCCTCAAGGTCTGGATGACTTGAGGGGGTTTTTTATTTCATCTCTTCCTAAACTGACTAAACTGAATGTCCCGTTGAACGGTCTCTTCCCCGCTCTTTCTGCTCCTCATCAGAATCGACAAATTGGCGGGCGATGTTTCTGAACTGTTCGTGAATGTCCAGGAATGCGTCTACCATGGCGGGATCAAAATGGGTCCCTCTTCCTTTCTTGATCGTATCAACAGCGACATCATGCGGATAGGCTTCTTTATAAACTCGCTTGTTGATAAGCGCGTCATAAACATCGGCCAGCGCCATCAGTCTGCCGCTGATAGGGATATCATTTCCCTTGAGACCCAGCGGGTATCCTGAACCATCCCATTTTTCGTGGTGGGAACAGGCGATTTCTTCAGCGATGGTTAGAAATGACATCTTGCCGAATTTACGGACGGAGGCATGGATCAGGTTGCGGCCGTTGGTCGTGTGTGTCTTGATAATTTCAAACTCTTGCTCCGTCAGTGCGCCGGGCTTGAGCAAAATGTTATCGGGAATACCGACCTTGCCGATGTCATGCAGGGGCGCGGACTTATACAACATATCGATGTTTTGATCACTGAGAAATTCTTTGTACTCTTTCTGATGCTGAATGCGCTTCGCAAGCAAATGAATGTACATTCGCGTACGCTTGATATGGCCCCCGGTTTCCTGATGGCGGTGTTCGGTCAGGTTGGCCAGGCTCTCGATGGTGATATCCTGGGTAAGCAGGAGTTCCCGCATACCCGAGAGAACCTTCTTTTCTTCAATCCTGTACCTTATCACGGTTAGAAAAATGTAGATACAGACAAGCGCCACAATGGGAAATGCCGTGGCGATAAAAAAACCTGTGCGATAAAAAATCTGCTGCGTCGAGAACCATAAACCAACGACAAAGAGCAGCATCGCTAAAAAACAGAAGGCGGCGTTTCTGTAGCTGATCAACAGACTCATCACCGCCCCTGAAACAAGAATAAGCAACACAACCATCAGGTTGGACCAGCCGGGCACCGCAATGAAGTCACCGGTCAGAAGATTATCGACCACCGTCGCATGCACTTCCACGCCTGGAAATACCGGCCCAAAAGGCGTGGTCAATAATTCTTTCAAGCCGACGGCTGAGGTGCCGACAAAAACGATCCGCCCCTCCAGGCGTTCCGACGAGACATTGCCGTCTAGAATATCGGCGGCCGATACGTATTCATATTTTTGCTCCATCCCCCGAAACTTAATCATCATCCGGCCGTACCGGTCGACTGGCACAGAGTTTCCCCTGTAATGAATCGATTGGAGGACATCCCCGTCTTTTTCCAAAATGATATGGTCTTCCCGGTTCAACTTTAAAACCGTGGCAAGAGCCAGACTGGGATACAGCTTTTTTTCATATTGAATCAGCAAGGGCAAACGCCGTAGCGCGCCATCCTCATCGGGACTGAAGTTGAAAAAACCTGATGCACCGGCCTTTTCCGCAAGCATATTTAAATTGCATAAAACGCCGGTGCTTTGCGGAATCTCCGTACTTTCTTCAATTGCCTCCACGTTATGCTTGTAAGAAAACTTGACGGGATGCAGAATACATTGTTCCGAGCTTTTCTTCATCTGGTTGAAATGAAATACATTACCGACGATAAAGGGACCTCTGCCCAGGACCTCAGCAAGAATCTGATCATTGTCCCGCAGCTTTCCGGGCAAATGATCAATATCAATTTTAATCTTGTATGTGTTTTCGAGGTCTTTCATCAGAGGTCCGGCGGATGTCCTGTCCGGTTCGGCAAACACGATATCAAGACTGATAATGGACGGCTTCATAGCTGTGATATTGTCCAGCAATCTGGCGACGCGGTAACGGGGCCACGGCCATTGACCATAACGATTCAGGCTTTTTTCATCCAGATCAACAATGACGATTTTGGGACTGGCGTGATTATTGGGAAAATGTTTTAGTAGCAGGTCATATTTTATATAATCAAGACGCTGTATGAGATCCGGTTTGAGAATAAAGATAGCAGCGCAGCACAGGGTCAACAGAATTCCCCAGACAAGAATGCGGCGGCTCTCCGATCCGCCGCTTACGATACAATTTTTCGAGTTGAAAATGTGATTCTTATTCGATTCTTTTTTCATGAATAATCAGCGCGAATCGTTTTGATTATCGAATGGTGACTTCGACCCTCCGGTTGCGCGGTTCCGCGACTTCATCGGCCGTCCTAATCAGAGGATTTCCTTCCCCATGGGAAGTCACCTTGATAATAGATGGATCTGCGCCTTTGGCCACCATAATCTGAGACGCTGTCTGCGAGCGCTCCAGAGCGAGCCGGTAATTGAAGTCCTTTTCTCCAACGGTGTCGGTATGTCCTGAAATGACAATATCGTCGGAATGCCTGCTCTGCATGACTCGAATAATTTCCGGCAGGACGGCCTTCGATTCTTCGGTCAGATCATTGGAACCCGGAAGGAAATAAAGCGTGAATATGACCGGCGGCACCGGCCTTGCAGCCAGCGCTTCGGAAAAAGTTGAACGGATTTCTTCGGAGCTGAGCCTTTCAACTTTACCCGGCGCTTCCTTTTTATTCATCACCTCAACAGCCTGATTGGCTTCGTTCAGCACCTTCTGTCCGCCTTCCGTCGCGACAGTCACCTGACCGACATGGCCATCGAAATCGGGAATTAAGACAACCGTGCTTTTCGCACAGCAGCCGTTCAGCCATAAAAGAATGATTAAACTCAAGAAGACATGAATCCGGTTCTTCATCAAAACCTCCCCCAAAATAACCGCAAAACAAACAGCAAACGTTCTGCTTTGCCGGTCACCCTTTATAAATTATTTGCAGCCGTCCACCTTGACCAGGAATTGCGTTCCGCGAATACCAACGGTTGCGTCGGGCGTCAGGAACTTCACCGATTCCGGAGCCAGCCGTCCGATAAGTCCGGAAAGATAGGAAGCCGTTCCTCTCACCATTCGCGCAATCATCGACAACAACCCCTTTTCCGGAGCGAAGACATATTCATCAATCACGATTTCGCTGTTAGGCCCCAGAGACAAAATTGTATTGTCTTCAAACAGAATCCCGACAGAGCTGTTCGCGCCGGTACGGATGGTATCTTTCTGAAAAATTTTATCTCCGATAGTCAGGGGCATTTCCTTAGCACCGCGAATCATGAAAGCCTCTCCCTTGGTTGTTTTTGTTTTTCCTATGGGCATTTCATCTGCCATGGCAACACCGGGCAGAAAAATCAGGATGGCTAGACAAAGCATGAAGATTCTTTTCATAGGCAAGCTCCTTATTTCTCTTAACGTTTCGGAATACCCGTATCACGTCCGGAGTCGTTCAGAACGGGCGTCTTTGCTTTAAATGATTAAAAGGTTGCTCTTAATTATTAGAATACTAACATATGTTGTTGACACAGAAAAGGATATTTTACTGCGATTGGGCAATATCTCCATCGTCATAAACGATAAGCTTCATCCGGCAATAAATAATTTACGGGCGAACCATTCCATGATAAAAAATCCCGCAAGAAAGATTAAATCATTTATATCCATAAAAGACGAGTAGCGTTCAGGAATACGACCAATGGCAAATCTGAATAAATGGATCATTAGATTGCTCACCCGGCTGCGCGATGAGCGCATGATCTGGGATTTGATGGGATCTCTCTACAACCGGCGTATTTACGACCTGATTGCTGAACTGTACACCCATATCGCTCAGCAACTGCCGAGCCTGCGTACCGCCCGGATCCTCGACGCGGGCGCGGGTCAGGGTTATCTCTCTGTATTACTGGCCTCACATAGCCCTGATGCTCAGGTGACGGGAATCGATTATTCACTCATACAGGTTCGCCGGGCGGAAAATTACCGCCGGCAGAAAAAAGTGCTCAACTGTGCTTTCGAGCAGAACAATATACTGTCTTTGGCGTTTCAAGACGCCTTCTTTGACGCAACAGTCAGCGTGGGATCGATCAAGCATTGGCCCGATGCTCATCGGGGATTGACGGAAATTCATCGTGTCCTCAAGCCCGGCGGTTGTCTGATGATTGCGGAAACAGATCGCGAGGTATCGGATGACAACCTCCGCAAATTTGTCAAAGGTTTTCACATTCCTTTCGTACCGGAAGATCTGCTCTTCTGGGGCTTACGCCATGTGGTTTTCGGGCAGAGCTTTTCTCAGGACACACTGGCCGCTGCCGTGAATCGCGCCGGGTTTCGCAATATCGAAAGCCGGAAAATGGATTGCTGTCCCTATGTCGTTGTGAAAGCTTGGAAATAAAATATAACAAAATGAGTGGCATATTCGGATAAAAACAAATATTAATTCCATGCGCGTCAGTAGCGCATACGCAAAAGGAGAGATTATGAACAAAAGTCCATTAACGATAAATCCACTGACCAGCCCCCTGTTGACCGATTTATATCAATTCACCATGATGGAAACCTACCTTCAAACCGGTATGGATAAGACGGCCGTTTTCGAATTTTTCACCCGGGCGTTGCCGAAATATCGCGGTTTTCTGATTGCCGCCGGTCTGGATTCCGTCCTCTCCTTTCTGGAGAACCTGCACTTTACTGCAGAGGAAATCGACTATCTGCGCCAGACGGGCAGATTTTCTAAAAAATTACTGGACTATCTGGCTTCATTCCGTTTCAACGGTGATGTCTATGCCTTGCCGGAAGGAACCGTCTGTTTCGCCGGTGAACCTCTGATCCGTGTCGAGGCGCCGATACCGGTCGCGCAGTTTGTCGAGAGCCGCCTGATGAATTTCATGCATTTTGAAACGTCGATTGCCAGCAAAGCCGCTCGCTGCTGCCTTGCCGCCGGCGGCAAAATACTGATTGATTTCGGACTGCGGCGAGCTCACGGTGCGGAAGCGGGAACCCTGGCCGCCCGTGCGGCTTATATTTGCGGATTTACCGGCACAGCCACGGTCCTAGCGCAGACGCTCTATGGAATTCCGATTTTCGGTACGATGGCCCATTCCTATATCGAAGCGGTCGGCGATGAAGAAGAAGCTTTTGTCAATTTTGCCAGAACGAATCCCAATAATGTAACTTTCCTCATCGATACCTATGACACCTTAAAAGGTGCACAGCACGCGGTCCAGGCGGCGAATCGCATGACAAAAGAGGGCATCCGGACCGATGCTGTCCGTCTGGACAGCGGCGATTTTCTCTCTTTATCAAAAGCAGTGCGAGAGATCCTTGATCAAAACGGTTTACCCGACATTAAGATAGTCGCCAGCGGTAATCTTGACGAACATATGATTCAGACACTTGTGGCCAGTAGAGCGCCCATTGACGCATTTGGCGTGGGCACAAAGCTCGACACCTCTGAAGATGCCCCCTATATGGAATGCGCCTACAAACTGATGGAATATGACGGTAAACCCAAGTTAAAAAAATCTTCAGGAAAAGCGACACTGCCCGGCCGGAAGCAGATTATGCGGAGTTTCCGCGATGGGAAAATGGTTAAAGATCTTGTGACACTCGAAGGCGACGCTCAGGAAGGCACTCCCCTGATTAAAAAAGTTATGGCTGATGGCAGGCGCCTGGCGCCGACTGTTGATCTTGCCGCGCTGGCCGCCTATACAAAAAGTCAACTGCAAGCACTTCCGGAAAATCTCCGGCAATTGTCGGAGGCATCATCCTATCCTGTGGAATTCTCCCCTGCCCTACTGCACCTCAGGGAGAAGGCGGAACAATTGATTGGCGAATGAAGCGACAAAAGAGCATCCGTGATTGCGGCGTCGCCGCCTGCACCCGGTTATGCCATGCTTATAACGACAATTCGTTGTGATTCAGGATACGAACGCCCCGTTCTTTCATCCTCTGAAGAGTTGCGGTAACATTGCCCGCCGGCACATCCACGCCCCGGCACGCATCCAGGATAACGCTGGCATGAAACCCCATCTCTACAGCATCCATCACGCTGGAGAAAACACAATAATCCGTGGCCAGACCGCAAAAGTATAAATCTTTTATCTCAAATCCCTGCAGGTAGAAATGAAGACCTGTCAGGGTTTTCTTGTCATTTTCCAGGAAGGTCGAATAGGAATCGATGTTCAGGTCATTCCCTTTCCGGATGATCAAATCGACTTCCCGCAAATCCAGATCCCTGTGAAAATCGGCGCCGAAAGAACCGGCCACGCAATGATCAGGCCACATGACTTGCTGTATCCCATCGATGGTCATGATTTCATACGGCTGTTTCCGATGGGTTGATGCAAAAGAGATATGTCCGGGTGAATGCCAATCCTGCGTCGCCACCACTTTGTCAAATTTCGAGGCCATGCGGTTGACGATCGGAATGATTTTGTCGCCTTCCGACACCGCCAGCGCCCCGCCCGGACAAAAATCATTTTGTATATCGGTAATAATCAAACAATTCTTTTCCTGCGTCACTCTTTCCCCCTTATCACCATCCGAAATTCGGCATCGAATATGTTTCTTCAGTTATCTTGTACAGAACGCCCTTCATCAACAATTCGTCATGGAACAATCGCAAACACTCTGGCCGGCGCTCCCGTTGCGCCTTTAATCGACATGGGAATCACGTACAACGTTGCTCCCTTCGCGGGCAATTTATCAAGATTGGCAATATTTTCCAGCCCGAGTTTATCCGCGCCGCAAATAACGCGGTGCACCCAAAATTCCTGCGACTTCCCGTAATCAATGCTCGGCGTATCGATGGCAATGCCTCTGATGTTTCGTTTCTTTGTCAGAAATTCTGCCACTTCCCTGGAAAATGCCGGAAAACTCAATTCCGGAATCGCTGACAAACCTTTTTTATCCGTGCCCAGAACACGCTTTGCGTCCGGATAAAACTGCGTGCCGATTCCCGTGTACATAATGACCCACGCCCCTGCTGGAATCCGGCCATTCTTTTTCTCCCAGTTCTTAATATCCTCAACCGACAGCAGATAATCCCGGTCGCGGTTGCACTGCGGTCTTGCATCGATTTTTACCGCCGGCCCGATCCACTCCTCCAAAGTTATCTGATCAATGGTCCGCCCGTTTTGTGCAAAATGAAGCGGTGCGTCGGCATGCGTGCCGCCGTGTTCCGAAGCCGCATAAAAGTTTGCCGCATACCAGTAACCCTTATCGGTCATTCCGTGAAACTCCGGCGTCAATTTAAACGGTGTTGCGTTCGGCCAAAAGATTGTATTTTCGTCATAAGCATACGTCATGTCCAGCATCTTTCCCGCGCTACCCGCAGCGTGCCCGGATAAGGCCATCATCGCAACCATCACCGCTGCACCCATTGATATAAGAAATACCTTTCTGATTCCCATGATTGTTTACTCCTTCTTGCACACCTGTACGCTACTTCACCAGTTGCACCCTGGTCAGGCCGAAGAGCGTTCCGATCCAGACCGTCTTGCCATCGGCATCAAGGGAAAGAGCGGCATAAAAGTTGTTGTAGCCGGGAGCACCGGGACCGACTTTCGTGCTGAAACGAATGTTGTTCAAGTTATTCCCGTCCAGGCCGGTCAGATACCAGCCGTCAGGCCTCTTGTCGTAAGTGTACACGATGTTGGAAGCCAGGCTCATCTTCGATACCACAGAAGGCGCCGCGACACTGTTGTTCAGGCTGGCCACGGTAAAGGATCCATCGCTCGTCAGATGCATTCTGACGAATCCCGGTTTCGTTACGGCAGCGCCCAGGGTGCTGCGGATATCGTCATTCCCGTAATTATTTTCAGCATAGATATCCATGCTCTTGTCATCGGTTCCGGGGGCGACAATCAGAGAGTTCTCATCGCTCACATCTTCATTCTGACCGAACGGTGCAAGCTGTGCAAACAAGCGCTGCTCGCCAGCCAGTAAATTGGTTTCAGCACGGTACACGTTGACGTTCATGTATTTTGCATTGTCTGCGATGGTCACAAAGCGGCGGCCTTCCATACGGAAGATGGTGGGAGTCGTACCGGAGCCCTGCGAGACCTGGCCGGACTTCTGCTCTGTCCCGCGGTCGTAATCGGCGTACCAATCAATGACCGGGTTGCCGTCTCCTCCTACACCCAGGCGGTACAGCCGGTGGGTGGTCAGAACGTAAACACCGGAAGAACCGCTGGCGCTGTCCCCCTCATCCACAGAGTGTGAATTGTATATTTGCTGGTATTCACCGTCCAACTGCTCCTTGCGCACGCCGGTCCCGTTCGGATCGTTCAGGTCGATCCATACAACCTTTACCGGATTGCCCGGCGTAATCGCGCCCACTACCGCCTGGGAAGTGGTGAACCAGATATTGCCGTTCTTATCCGGCACCACAGCGTAGAGATCGAGCTTGGTCAGGCCCTGGGGAACCGGTACAGCACCCCCGTTGCCGGTAATGTTGTAATCGTTATCCACGTTGTACCCGTCAATGCCCCCGGCCGTGGAGGGAGTGCGCCGCAGCACCAGCACATGCCCGTTCGACATGGCGGTAACCATGCGATACTGGTTGTCCTGGTAGAAATAGCCCGCGCCGCCGAAGCTGAAAGGATCGCCGGCCTTGGGGGTAAAGAGAAAAGGATAGAGAGCCACAATCTGCATCGTATTGCGGTCAATTGTCGCGACATAGCGTTCATAGGGGGCATCCGCATCCTGCTGGTCGGGCAGGCCCGCACAAACCGTCTGGATATTGCCCTGGGCGTCAAAGGCTTGCGCCGCGCATTCCCCCAGAGGCACAAACCGGTCGTCGCCGGTTTCGGGATCCTTAACAAAAGAAAACTCTACCTGCGCAACCGCTGTCTGCCTGGCGGAGGTCGGCCCGGCAAAAGCATAACTGTCGGACATGTAGGAATCACAATGAACATTATTGTTCGGGTTGGGTGACATGTAGGGATTTTGCCAGATATCGGCAGTCCGCTGCGCGTTGGAATCGTCGGAATCACTGCCGCATCCAGCCATTAGTATCACCATCGCAACCATCACCGCTGCACCTATTAACGTAAAATATAATTTTCTGACATTCATGATTGCTTCCTCCTTATTTGCTCTCTTATTTAAAAATTATTCTTTTCCTAAACGAAATTCCAAATTATATCAGTGGAAATATCCCCAGAGCGAAGTGAGTTAATGAGCGCCGTAAAAGTAAACAGGACGTCCCCGATTACTGTGCGATGACTGCCCAATGACTGCCTCAACCTTTCTTCTTTAATCGATGGCCGATTAATCGATAAATCTCTTCTTTATCTCTTTTGCCAATGCCCCATACTTCGATAATTTCGATTTCTTCCCCCAGCAGGCGATAGACAATTCGTATTTTTTTATTATCAACATACAATTTATAAAATCCTGTCAGATCCATGTTGAATTTATTGCCTAAATGTTCTCCCAGCAATGGATTCTTTGATAATTCTTCGAGCTTTTTATTAACTTTCTTTTTAATGCTGCCATCGAGAGATTTATAATCAGCAGCAGCTTCGGGAATAAATTCTATCGAATAGGTCATCGTTGTTTAAATCCTTAGATCTTCCCATTTAACATTCTTCGAACGTTTGTAATGCTTCATCCTTTTTACGATGACATCATTAATTTCATACTGTTCGATCAGCTCGGATAAATTCATCAGATATTCATATTCGGCGGACGAGAGTATAACAGCCTCCATCTCATTGTTCTTAAGAACAAACAAAGGACTGCCACCCTCTGAGATATCCCTTACACGTTTTGTCAACTCTTTCTGTAATTTGGTAACAGGAATCATCCTATCGGTTTCGATTAACATAATACGGCCACCTCTCTATATTATTATAAGTATAATTATACGTAATATTATACCTTGTCAATCTATTTAATTCCTTGATTGTGGATTTTACCGCGGTAGCGCGCGTATTCCACCATGCGTCCGAACGCAAACATGGCGCGCTCCGGCGTGGGATAACACGGCACGCCCAGTGCCGAAAATCCTTCGTGAACGTGAGCGATCTCCCTGGACGTCCCGCCGTAGTAACTCGCGAAAACAGGCTTGTCCGGATGCCGGCTGAAAATTTCGGCAAAAGCTTCCGAAATGTCAAACATACTTTCCGGCATAAGAACAAAAATAATCAACAGCGCATCGATGTCCTTTTGATCCAGCATGCACCGGGCGATATAGGTGGAAGTTTTTTTCGAACCGTGCTGCTCGATGGCGGACCAGATGTCGATGGGATTGCGAACAGGCGCCCATGGAGGGATCACTTCCGCCAGTTTTTTAAGTGTGGCGGGATTCAGTTCAGGCAGAACAATGCCATATTCTTCTGCGGCATCGGTCGAGGCGACGCAGCCCATCCCCGTGATGGAAAAAACACCCATGCGGTTCCCTTTTGGCAGCGGGAGCTTCTCAAAGGCGGAAAGAGCATCGAAAAAAGCCTCGGGATTGTTCGTGCGCACAAGGCCTGTCCTGCGGCAGACCGCATCGAAAACTGCATCCGATCCGGCCAGAGAGCCGGTATGGGACGCAACGGCAGCCGCGCCCGCCTCGCTGCGACCCGCTTTCATGACCACGACAGGTTTTCGTTTACAGGCCTTTTCAGCCGCCCGGATGAAACGCCGCCCTTCAACGATGCCTTCAAGATACATGCCGATGGTCAGCGTCGCGGCATCGTCGGCCAGATATTCCAAAAGATCGCTTTCGTTGACGTCTCCTTTGTTCCCGATGCAGGCCACTTTGGAAAGCCCGAAAGGCTTGGTGTCCGCTATCCACCGCGCCCACCCCGACGAAAAAACTCCCGATTGACCGATGATTGAAACGCCGCCTGCTTTGATCGGCTCCAGTCCCACGATGGAAGTCGCCATACCAGCGGAGGGATTCAGCGTGCCAATGCTGTTGGGCCCCATGACCCTGATGCCCGATTTCCCGGCCTGTTCGATGATTTCTTTTTGTTCCTTCGCCCCGGTTTCACCGGCGTCCGAATAACCGCCTGTACTCAGAATAACGTTGTTAACGCCCTTGGCCTCGCAGTCCTGCAGGGCTTCCGTCACGGCGGCTTTGGGAATCACAATCATGGCCAAATCCACAGGATCGGGCACATCGCAGACACTGGCGTAAGAGCGCATGCCCAGGATTTCTTTGACCGTTGGATTGATGGGATAAATAGGTCCCCGAAAACCGGCCTTCAGCAGATTGCGTAAAATGATGTTGCCACCTTTCCCCGAACTTCGCGATGCGCCAACAACAGCGACGGATGCCGGACTGAAAAACGAGGTCATCGTTGCAGAGTCCGGGTGTCTCCGGGACGTTTTGGGCTGGCTTCCGTCCAATCTTACCAAAGCGTCCACAGCCAAAACACCGTCCGGATAAGCAATCAACGGATTCACATCGATTTCGAGAATGTCCTGGCGTTCGGATATCAATCGGGAGAGCACCGAAATTACATCCACGATGGCATTGATATCCAGAGGCTTCTGAGAGCGGTAGCCTTCCAGCAGAGCGGCGCCTTTGAGACGCCGAAGCATCGCGCGGGCAACACTGTTATCTACCGGCGCAAGCTCAATAGCGGTGTCACGAAATATTTCTGTGAAGATGCCGCCGATACCAGCAAGGACCACCGGCCCGAACACAGGATCCCGCCTGACGCCCAGGATGAGTTCAATGCCCGACTGCGCCATTTTCTGTACCAGAAAAGCATGAGGAACTTCAGAAAATTTACGGTTCATCTTATGGAATGCTTCGCCCAGAGAAGCTGCGTCGGCTATATTCAGCGCAACTCCGCCCCGCTCGGTCTTGTGAGGAACAAATTCCGAACAAATCTTCAGCGCGACGGGAAAGCCCAACTGACTTGCCGCAACTTCAACTTCCTTTTCATCTTTCGCCAGAATACAATCAATGACAGAAATGCCCGCCTGCTTGATCAAAGTTATCCCGTCAAACTCGTTTAGTGTTGTGATGCTGCTCTTCAATATGAAAATACCTCCGGAGGGATGACAAAAGGTGTCATTCCCATTGTAGATGCTCTACCCAGCGGGTAAAGTCGTCTCATCAAAATCCAAATCGCTAAATCCAAGAAAACGCTCCAGAGTGTCTTTCCACACTTCTTTTATCGCCTCATTGTAAAATGCCATCATTTCCGCATCATGCTCTTCCAGAAACTCCTGAAGTTTGCCTGATGCTTCCACTTCTGAATATTTCATAGGTGCTTTTTCTTTTAACGCCTGTCGAATCATTTCCAGACGCTTTTCTTTTTGGTTTTCGTCAGCTAGATTTATCATCATTGTTACCTCCGTTTGGCCTGATGACATTATATTCTTTTGGAAAATTTTGTCAAAAAACACAGGATAAATGAATCATACACATGGAATTAAACAGAGCGTGACATTCCCCCAATCAACGCCATGAAATAGGAGGCTTGTTGCGCATGGGTATCCGGTGATATCTGAATTTGGGATATCCCACCATCACCGCCCCAAAGCACTTATGGCCCGCGGGTAAATCCAATACTTTCATTAGAGGTTCATGCATGACGGCCGCTAATGTGAAATACCCGGCCCAGCAGGTTCCCAGACCTTTGGAAAAGGCGTAAAGTTCTAGATACGTGAGCGCGATTGCGCAATCCGTCGTGGGAAAAGGCTGATCAGCAGGACTGTGAACCACAATTAAATGCGGAGCTCCTCGCATGACGCGATCTTTGCCGTCAGCCCAGGCATCGACAAGCCGCTGCATGCGCTTTGCTCTTTCTACATCGGTTATAACGGGAAGAATAATTTTCGTGAAATCAACGACCATCCCGGCCAGTTTGCGGACATCTCCAGGATTCTGAAAAACAGTCCAGTGCACCTCTTGAGCATTACTGGCGGTATGAGCATATCGTGCTGTATCGATCATCTCCGCCAGAAGTTTGCGTGAGACGACCTTGTCCTTATACTGACGGATAGAACGCCGTGCCTGAAGAAAATTTTTCACCGTGTCGGCGTCCGGAAGAAGTTCTTTTTGGATTGGCGGACAGGCCACAAGGGGCATTGTGGATAGCGTTAGCGCCCCGTAAGGACAAACCGCCACGCAGTGTCCGCAGTTAAAACAGAATTCTTCACTATTATCCAACAGAGACGGGAAGGATTTCTTGTCGGCCTGGACAATGATTTGAGCCGGACATTCCGCCGCGCAGATGCCGTCCCGTTTACATTTCTTTTGATCAATCTTAAATAGCGACATAATAACTCCTTTCATCTTTGTCATGCCGGCCCCGCATTTGCTGGGTAAACTCCGGCCGGCCATTTTGCCCCTATAGTGCCCTTCAGAGTATTTAGGTTAGTCAGTGTAGTCAGGGTAAATCCAAGTCTTCTTTTTTAATTACTTAAACCTTAACTACCGATTTTAAATTTTCCAATCTTCCAAACACCTTTTTCCCGGAAAGCGGGAATTGTCTGTCTGCGGGCGGCATTCAACAATGTGTTAACAGATTTTTTATTTGCCTTCGCATAATCGGCCAGCGTAATTATTTCATCGCCCTGCAGATAAGCGATCCTTTTATGTAAAGATTCCGTCAGCGCCAACGAGAGAATCTTTTCCATCATTCTCGTCTTTTTCAAATCTTTATATTCCCCGAAAGATTTATAATAAGTTGGTTTCTCTTTGTCGCGAATAATTATATCGGGAAATCCCAAACGACCGAACTGATAATTAATGATCAAGCGACCCATTCTTCCATTGCCGTCGTTGAAAGGATGAATCGTTTCAAAATCGAGATGAAACCTGGCAACCTTATCAATAAAATAAGATGATTGATCAGCGGAATACGCCAGAATAATCTCTTCTATCATTCTTTCTAAGTGTTCCGGTGCTGGAGCAATATGAGTGCCCACACGCACATACTCACCTTTTTTACGGAAGCGTCCGGCGATAGAATCATTAATATTACCCATTAGCATTTTATGCAGAAGAAGAATCAACTCTGCGGAAAAATCCGGCTCGACAGATTTCGTTCTGATGTATTCCATTACACGCGCCAGATTCTTTGCTTCGAAAACTTCCCGCACCGACACATTACGGGAAATTGCCATCTCCATTAAAATGCGCTCTGTTTCTTTGAGTGTTAGCGTGGAATTTTCTATAGCATTGGAATTGAAAACACTTTCGGAAAGCTCGGATTCGTTGATTAACTTGAGCAATGACCCCTTGCCTTTGCTCAACTTATCGTATGCAGTCTTAAGAACCTTGATATATTCTTTTGTCGTATTATTGGTTGCCATGGACGGCACACTAGCATATTAACGAATATTTGTCAATTATTCGTTAATTTGACCATATAATGACATAAGTTAACGTTTTTTTTGTTTCGCCCTTGTTATCCCGAGCAGGCAGGCCATAATACTTCTATAGTGCCCTTTAGGGTATTTAGGGTGAATGCAGTCTTTCACCTGTCTCTTTCTTAAAGTAGCTTTAATCTTTCCAATTCCACTATATCTGAAAAGTCAAGGGTAAAGATTTGACCCCGATTTCTCCGACCTTATGTCAAGGTTATGACTTGTTTTAATGCGCTGATAACTGATATAATAATTTTAAAAGATTGTTATAAGAAGTCGTCATGAAAGAATTTGATTTAAATTCAGAAAGTCACAAGCGCATTAGCAGAAGAAAGTTTTGTCGCATTATGGCAGGAACACTCATCAGTTCAGGATTACTTCCACCTCTTTTGCAGGCTAGGATTTTGGAAACGAAGCCGGAAGAAGATCTTTTTTCTTTTATGAATCGCACGATGGGCAAGTTTGACCGTGTGACGTATCAGCAGATTTTTGGCGCGGCGAATGCCTTCAAGGAAGGCGATCAGATTCTGGGTGTTGCGGCGACGGATGAAGCGGTGCGTTCCAAAGCGCGCCGGCTTTTATCCAACACCCGCGTTGGCGATATTCTGAAGCACCCGTTGTTTGAAGATAAGCTGTATGCCTGTCTTCTGGAAAACCTTTCACCGGAAGCGGTCAGGAAAACAAGTTCCATGACCATGGGCGAGCTGAAAAACTTTTTGCTCTCCCGCAATGAATCTGAAATTCAGCCGATGCTGGACGGCCTGTGCAGTGACGTGATCGGGTGTGTCGTCAAAATCATGTCGAATGAAGAGCTGATTGCCGTCGGGCAAAAAATATTTAATCCGCTGGCCGGAACCAACATAGGCGCCAAAGGCTATATGGGCGCCCGCATCCAGCCGAATTCTCCCACGGATCATCCTGATGATGTCATCTGGCAGATTTTTTCCGGATGGTCTTACGCAACGGGCGATGTTGTACTGGGGGTCAATCCGGTCAGCAGTCTGCCGGAATCCGTTGCCGCTCTGGAAACGGCGCTGGAAGACCTTCGCCGCACGTTTGGTGTGGAGGATATTATTCCACACAGTGTCCTGGCGCATATTGATATTCAGACGGCGGTGGAAAAACAGCAGCCGGGAACAACGGGCGTTTGGTTTCAAAGCCTGGCCGGCAGCGATAAAGCCAACTCGACGTTTGATCTATCTTTAGACAAGATGCTTGAATACGCCGCACAGAGGAACGGGCAATACGGGTTTTATTTTGAAACCGGCCAGGGTGCGGATTTTACCAACGGCAGCGGTCAGGGAACGGATATGGTTATCCATGAATCGCGCAAGTATGGTTTTGCCCGTCTGTTGAAAATGACAGTCGCCAACAGTCAGCGCAAGGCGGGCCGCGTTCCCGCGCCGTGGCTGCATGTGAACGACGTGGCCGGATTTATCGGGCCGGAAGTTTTTCGCACACGCGAACAGCTGGTGCGCTGCTGTCTGGAAGATATCGTGATGGGTAAACTCCACGGTCTGACGATCGGCCTTGATATTTGCTCCACGCTGCACATGGATGTTTCGCTGGATGATCTGGACTGGTGCCAGGATCAGATCATGCCTGCCAACCCGGCTTATCTGATGGCGCTGCCCACCAAGAATGATCCCATGCTGGGCTATCTGACCACCGCGTATCAGGATCATGTGCGCATTCGTGAGCGCTTCGGGTACAAGGTGAATGACCAGATATGGACGTTCTTTCAGCGGCTCGGCGTGATCGATGCCAACGGACGCCCAACCGCCCATTTTGGCGATCCCCTCTGGGTATGGTATCAGTTCCGGCTTGCTAAAGGCGATAAGCGTTCCTCGGCTGCAATCAAGCGCGAGGGAAAACAAAAGATGAAGGACGTCCGCGCCCGCGGGGTTTATCTTGCGGAAGGATTTGACAAGGAAATATGGAAGATGGAGCCGGGGCTGGATCATGAAATCCGGGCGCTGTATGCGGACGCCAAGAAATCCATCTGGGTTGAACTTAAGCCTTCTTTTGTGGCGGCAATACCCGGCGCCGTGCCGCTGAAAACGCGCTCAGCGGATCGGACGGATTATATTCTGCATCCGCAAACCGGCGAGGTATTGGACGATGCTTCTCTGGCGGCGCTGCAAAACCTGAAGGCAAAAAGAAAAGACGCCGTTCAGGTTCAAATTGTCATCTCGGACGGGCTGAATGCCCACGCTATTATGGATAAAGGGCATCTGGCGCCGTATCTTGACGCGCTGGAGAAAAATCTGCACAGGAAAAATTTGAAGCCGGCACCGGAGATTCTGGTGATTAAGGGCGGCCGGGTTCGCGCCGGTTACCGCATCGGCGAAACTCTGTTTGGCGATTTGCCGGAAGCCGGAGAACACAAGGCTATCATTCATATTATCGGAGAGCGCCCCGGCACCATGCATCACACGTTTTCCGCCTACATTACAGCGCCGGCCGCAGGTCTCTGGAAGAAAGGCGAAATCGATCACGATATCACCAAGGTGGTTTCGGGCGTTGCCGATACCGCGCTGAAGCCGGAAAGAGCCGCACTGGAAACGGTAAAAATAATCGAACAACTCTGGAAGGGATAAAATCACTTTAATACCCTCCTTTTTTAAAGGAGGGCTAGGGAGGATTTTTAAGATCCCGCGGCACTACGTGCCTGGGATAATTCGCCTTACGCTTCGACCTACACTTCGTTTGCTCTCAGCTTGGCTTATTAGATTCAGAATCACTTTAATCATGATATCTTTTTCCGAAGGTTTGCTGGCGGCGATCATGAGCGTTAACGCGACAAGCGCATTATCATCAATGCGTTTACTTCCGTCTTTGCAAAGTAAAATACCGGTTCTTTGAAGAAAACAAACAAAAAGTGCGGCGGCTATGCGCTTGTTGCCGTCAATGAAGCTGTGATTCTTTGTCACAAAGTAAAGCAAGTGAGCCGCTTTATCTTCTATGGTGGGATAGACATCTTTACCGTCAAATGTCTGGTATATCGCTCCGATGGAACCCTGAAAGCTTTTATCTTTTTCCTGGCCGACAAGAGCCGAATCCCTGAATTTCTTTTTCATTTGCTCAATGATGCTCCTGGATTCTTCATAGGTCAGTTTATATTTTGCTTTTTTTGTACCTTTGGGCACGATCAGTTTTTGATGATCGTAGTCGTCAAGCAGATTTAATGCCCGCGTATATTCAGAGATGATTTGCACAATGCCCTTTGCCTCATCGGAAACACTTTCCAAAAGAGCCAAATTGCCCAGTAAACGAACGGTTTCCTGAAGCTCTAGGATTTTGGACTGCTGTGCCTTGAGCCGTTTTTCATTGATGGTGTAACCATCCACAAGATGCCTGCGCAAAACATTGGTTGCCCAGATGCGAAATTGGGTACCGCGCTTGGAGTTAACGCGATAACCAACAGAAATAATGGCATCGAGATTGAAGCAGTCAATATCTCTCTCAACAGTCCTCTGGCCCTCTTTTTGAACTATCCGGAATTTCCGGATAGTTGATTTTATATCCAATTCTTTTTCTTGATAGATGTTTTTTATATGTTCGTTGACTGTTCGCAGATCTTTATCGAAGAGAAGCGCCATTTCTTTTTGCGTCAGCCAGACAGTATCCTGCTGCAGGCGCACATCGATTATCGGTCCACCCTTGGCTTTGTAAATTACTATCTCACCTTTTTTGATCTCTTCGTTTTTCATACTTAAACCTTTTATTCAAAACTCTTTGATTTTGCCACCCTTATATATTTGATTTTACGTTTACTTTTAGCACACTTTTGTTGCCATTACACTCTTTGACGCAAAATAATGAGATTGACAACACTTTTAAATGAGGCGATAAGTTAACCATCCATTGTAATAGTTTTTATATAAATACCGGATTCCCGATCGGGTTGGGAATGATGAATGTTTAGGAAATCCGGTAGTGCATAATGAGGGAAGGAAGTGAAACAGAATCTCAAGGGGAAAAACATACTCGTAACCGGAGCGGCAATGGGGATCGGCAAGGGTTTGTCAGAATGTTTCGCCAGGGAGCAGGCGAATCTTATCCTGGCAGACCTTCCCGAACAGAAAGACCTTCTTGAGGCTTGGGCTTCAGAACTTCAGAAGACTTACCGCATCAAGACCTGGACTTTTTACAGGGACCTCACGGAATCGGACGGTCCCGAACAACTCTACCAGCAGGTTGTCCAGACTGTGCCGGAAGTCCATGTGCTCGTGAACAATGCCGGCCTTTGCTGGTTCGGCAGGTTTTCAGAAATGCCCATGGAAAAACTCAATACAATGATTCTGCTGAACTGTCTGGCCTCTGCGAAATTAAGCCGCCTCTTTCTCCCCGCCATGATTGAGCGCAACGAAGGCGGCATCCTGAACGTTTCATCGGTTTCTGCCTTCCAATCCGTTCCGAAGCTTGGACTTTATGCCGCAACCAAGGCCCTGACTCAAAGCCTGACCGAGGCCATCCAGGCGGAACTTCCCCGAGGAAGCAAGGTGGTCATCACTGCGATGAATCCTCCCTTTACAAGAACGAATCTTATCAACGACGCGGGTGTTCCATTGGATTTTATACCGGTCAAGATGTCTTTGATGAATGTTGAAGAGGTCACTGCTTCCGGCGTAAACGCGTTCATACGGGGCAAGGAAAGGTATGTGCCCGGTCTGCTCAACAAGATCACTTATCTCGGAGTATCCAAGTTCCTGCCCCATAGCCTTTTGAAAAGGCTCACCCAATTGCTCAGCCATAGAATTTCCGATTTCATTCCTGCCCGGGTGATGACTTTTTTCAGTTCCTTAAAATCAAAGTAATTGATTTAGCGCTTGAGGTTGCGGATCGCCGCAGCTATGCGATCGAAAGCCAATTCAAGGGTCGCATGGGGGCAACCGAAGTTAAGGCGCACGAAACCCGGGACGCCGAAGTCGGCTCCGTTGGATAGCCCGACGCCGGCCTGCTCAAAAAAGATGTATGGATCGGGAACATCGAGTTCGCGGACGTCAATCCAGGCCAGATAGGTGGCCTCGACATGATTCATGGACAGGCCCGGGATTGAGCCGATAAAGGTTTCGACCAGATCACGATTCCGACGCAGATAATCAATCAACTCAAGATGCCAGTCTTCGCTGTCACGATAGGCGGCCAGAGCGGCGGTGTATCCCATGATGTTCACGTGCGGCACGATGCCCTGCATAACATTGGTGAAGCGCTTGCGCAGTCCTTCATCCGGGATGACAGCCAGCGAACAGCCCAGACCGGGGAGGTTGAAGGTCTTGCTGGGCGACAGCAAAGTAATGGTTCGCTCGGCAATGGCTTGATCGAGCGCGGCAATCGAGAGATGGCGTTTCTCCGTGTCCAGGACCAGATCGCAGTGGATCTCGTCCGCGCAAATGATGAGATTGCGGCGCAGGCAGATTTCGGCCAGGGCGGAAAGCTCATCTCTTGTAAAAACGCGGCCTGTGGGGTTATGCGGGTTGCAAAGAATGAAGAGTTTCGTTTCTTCTGTAATAGCGGCTTCGATGGCTTCAAAATCTATTTGATAGGCGTGGTTCCGGTTGGGATGCTCCACAGTAATCAGTTCACATCCGGCCAACTCAGGCGCAGAAAGAAAGGGAGGGTACGCCGGGATGGTGGTCAGAATGGCATCGCCCAGAGCGGCGACAGCACGGCATGCGATGTTGATGCCCGTGACCAGACCGGGCAGCCAGACAAGCCAATCGCTTTGTAGGTCCCAGTTGTGGCGGGTGCGGAGTCTTTCGATAATCGTCTCCTTGAGTGCCCGGGGCGCGAAAGCATAGCCGAAGATACCGTGATCGATGCGTTCATGCAGAGCAGCAATGACCTGCGGGGGCGAGGCAAAATCCATGTCCGCTACCCACAGCGGTAGCACATCACGGCCCTGATAGATGTCCCATTTAAGGCTGCCGGTGTCTTTGCGATTTATCGGCGTATCAAAATCAAACGGCATTTTCACCTCAAAAGTTTACTGACGCTGTAGAACTGCTCCACGATATCCACCATGCCCATGGTGTCGAGGCCGCAGTATTCCTCCAGGAGCTTCCGGACTTTTTCCTTGTCCTTGTTGTCTTCTGTAAAAGTAACTCGCATGTATTCGTTACTGGCGGTCCCCCCGTCGCCGATTTCCATTTCGTCATAAGATTTGCCGGTCAGAACCGGCAGTACTTTTTTGAGTGAGCAACTGCCGTCCTGTTGCGGATGATGATAGGCAAAATCCCGGAAAGGCTGGATCAGATCAATCATTCTTTCCCCTATGGATTCCACCCAGCTTTTATATTCCGGAAGGACATCAGTGCATTTTTTAAGAATGTTCATCTCAAAGCCGGCGTTGTAGGCAATGACCGATCCTTTTGTGCCCATAACTTCTTTTAGCCTGGCCATAAACTCAGGACGCGGATCATCCGTGCCGTCAGCCAGAAAAGAAAAATGTTCCGGCTCTGCTCCTTTTTCTTTCACAACATGAACGGAGAACTGAAACGGGATCTGCTGATACGGGCTGGAATCGTCAAAAAGTGGAATCGCCGAGCTGCATGTTTCAAAATCCATGTAGTAGGCCGGATATTGAATTGTCTCCAAAAACGCTTTTATCTTTTCTTTGTCAATATACGGTTGACCCGTCTTTTCGCAATCAACCTGTATCTGATGCTTCTCGTTGAGCTCCAAGCCCGCCGGTATTTCCGCAAGCTTCAGAATGCCGTCTTTGATTAATTCCGCCGGCAGTTTATTGTTTCTGTAGAGAAGAAACACATTTCTCTCCGGCAGGAAAGCCCAGCACTTGCCTGTCAAAGGGCATGGATACGGCGTGCTGCAGTGCGGGCCGATGCCCGGCTCGATGAATATGTCCGCGGCAATGGCGTCCAGCATTTCCGCCATATTGGCCTCAATCGTCTTGCTGTATGTTGCTTTGATGGCTTCGGTCACGTCTATCTTCTTCAGCAATTTACCAGGCTCTATGGCTCCCTTGCGGACATACGTATTATCAACGCACATCAGATAACATTTATTGATCTTCAGCCCCGCGCCGGTATAAAGATAATATTGAAAACCGATGTCATGGTAATTGACGTCTTTCAGATCCGTTGAGCTTTTTACTTCAATCAGGTTCCATTCATCTTCTCCGATTGGCTCCAGAATATCCGCGCGGGCGTAGCATTGCTTGTAGGTCAGCGCTGCTTCAAATATCGGCACTCTCTTTGATATTAATTCTCTGGTCGATTTCAGGCCAGCATCAAATGTTCCGGTGTGATCGACCTCCACACCATCGGGAAATAGCTTCTTGGCATAGTCGCCCACCAGATGCCCTTGGTCAAAGATGGCCTGCGTCGCTTCGTCGGGTGAAGGAATCTCCTCCGGTTCATGATAAATATACCAGAGCAGCTTTTTGCACTGCAGGCCGTTGAGATACTTTGATTTGGATATTCTGATGTTCATGGTTGTTTTTTATCACTTTTACCATTTTTTTAGTATATTTTTAGATTGATGACGCTTTATATGCAATCATTATTTTTCCCTTGCCCTTTGCAAATCTCTTTGCCACTCGTACATCGCCTCCCAGCAGCGCATATAGGCATCATGCCGCTTATAATCCTTGCCCTTGATTGTGTTTTTGAAATTGTCATATCGCAATTCAATGGCGGCATTTAAAATAAACAATGCAAATGTCTCCCGGGGAACAACCATCCGGTATGCGTAATCGGCACGCGGAGAGTTTATGACTTCTCCTTCAAATTGATATTTGTCTTTCAGCAGTTTTTGAAGGGCATCCATATCTTCGCTCGCTCTGGCCCTAACCAGAAGCTCGTCTTTTTTGCACGGCTCTTTATGCACGATAGAGTAGAAACCTGTTTTCAGATAAAGCCACATAATATTTACAACCCCTTTTGAAGTTATTTTGTAAATACTATTTCATGATATCGTTCCATAATGCGGCATGTTTTTGATTTTCATATTTACTTCGAATTTCTGGTGAGTTATATTGCCCACAAACAAAAGATGGAGGGAACCATGCCCGAAAAATTCGATCCTTACAAAAGTTACGGTGAAAAACTGATTGGATTGTTCGCCCGTCTGCTCTTTTCAGGAGAGAGTCATTCCCTGACGCAGCTTGCCAGGATGCTGGATTGCTCGAAGCAGACAATTCTCCGTTTGCTTGAGGATATCCGGAAATCTTATGGCATCGATATTGAAGAGACCAAGCAGGGCAACAGAAACTTTTACCGGATCAGAAAATCCGGCGCTTCGCTCCAGAATATCCCCATCACTTCAGCCGAACTTCAGTCTCTGCATATGTGCAAGGCCTTTACGCAGCATTTGATCGGCAAGAAACTTTACGAAGAAGCGACACAGGCAATTTTCAAAAGCAAGGCCGCTCTGGCGGGTGGCCAGCAACTCAGCGAATGTCACTTTGCTTCGTTCCGTCCCGGCACCATTGATTACACATCGCATCATCAGATTATCCATACCTTAATCGAAGCCATGGAAAATCATAAGATCTGCAAACTGACCTATCAGGCCATCGAGGCGCCACGTCCGAAAACATTCTACATAAAACCACTGAAACTTTTTTCTCATCATGACGCCATTTATCTCCACGCGCAAAAGGCCAAAGAACCGGGGAAACCATACCAGGCACCGAAGTATGATCCCCTGCTGGCGGTGCACCGGATGAAAGCGGTCGTAATGACAGATACCGGTTTCCAGCCTGATCAATTTGATTTCGAGAAATCTTTCAATCAGCAGTTTGGACTCATGAAGGATGAATCTTTTCAGGTCGAGGTGGAATTCAGGGATTGGGCAGCCTCTTTCGTGGCCGAACGCATCTGGAGTCCCGATCAGAAAATACTGAAAAAAGGCAAAAACAAGATCATTCTGAGATTTACCGCATCGTCCGAACCGGAATTGATCAGTTGGCTGCTTTCCTTTGGCGAACAGGCCAAACTGATCAAACCGGACCGGCTGGTTAAAGAATTAAGATTAAGGATTGCCAAACTAGCCTGTTGCTATCCGTAAGAACAGCGAAATAATCATCAACAGCCAAGACCAAAAGACTGAACGGAGAGTCTTGTAGGGATTGTTCGCCGAACAATCCGAAATGCGGCGCGTTCAGGGAACGCGCCCTACATAAAAACTTATTTGTCATTTCCAACTTATTGTAATAATTAACATATCCGCACTCACTACTTACAATCAAAAAATAATAATATCGTTCCTTAATATGGAACGGTCGCATGATAATCTATTCCTGAATCAGACATAAAAAGGGAGGAAATTATCATGGCAAAAGAAGAAATCAAGCGGAACGAAAAAGCGCTGGCCGAATACGGCATTATTTATCTCGCGGGCGACATCGATGATAAAAGAGCCGAAACTGTATGCAAGGAAATTATTGAACTCAACATCAAGGGCAACATCAATCAGATCCAGATGGTTATTAATTCACCCGGCGGCACATGCTCTGACGGTTTTTCAATTATTGACATCATGGAATGGTCCAATATTCCCATTTATACAACGGGCGTCGGTATAATTGCTTCTATGGGACTGCTGGTTTTTATGACCGGCGAAAAAGGGCACAGGGTTGTTACGCCGCGGACGTCTATTTTGTCACATCGCTTTTGGGCCGGTCATTTTGGAAACCACAGCCAGCTTATTGCCGGACGCCGGGAGGAAGACTTGCTCCATGAACGCATTCTGAACCATTACATGACTTATTCCAACATCAAAGACCGTAGCGAATTGGAAAAATATCTTTTGCGGGATGTCGACACCTGGCTGTCCACAGAAGAAGCCGTCCAATTAGGCATCGTGGATGTTGTCGAAACCCTGAAAAAAAGAATTTAGGGAGAATAAAATATTATGGACATGCAAAATATTACGAGAAACGACCAAATGTCGTCCCGTTCGCAAGCCGGGCAATTATTCTCAATAGTGCCAAATATCCACTCAAGCATAGATGCAATGCCGTTTGCCAATAATTTTGAATATCTTGATGCGCTGGAGAAAGAAGCTCTGCTGATCCTGGCATTATCGGCGGTCAGACGTGGAAAAACTGATTGGACATTAGAAAGTCCTACCGGCGACAGATTATATGCCTGGCTTGGTTTATCAGCCGGTGATTACACAATCGATAAAATGGAATCCGTACTGACCCGGCATCAACAGATAAATGAATCACGACGGAAGGCATCAATTCATGCCGGCGTCAAATTATTTTTCTCCACCTTTTGCCATGAAAACAAGCTGGATGCATTTGATGAAAAAATACTCTTGTTGCTGTTCATGAATGTCACCAGCGAACGATTTCGGGAAATGTTTTCACTATGTCGGTTTGATGAAGATAAACGGGGCATAAAAATTAATATCATCCTGTCCGCTCTTTGTTCGGATTACAGAGAGCAGCTTGAAAAACGTGCCCATTTCAGCAGAAATGCCTCGCTGGTCAAACACGAAATAATATTTTTCCATACGGATTTTGGCAAAACAAGTTCGCACGTCATGGATGAGACAGCCACCATCAATGAACGACATGTCCGGTATATTGTCGGTGACAGCAATCTGTATAACAGCACTTATAAAGAGATAACCATTGAGAGCAGCAACATCAAACTGGCCAATGTCATCATGCCGGACAACGTCAAAGAGCAAATGGTCGGACACGTCGATAAATATCTTAGAGAAAGAGAAAGTGTCAACGGGTCACGTCTGGATGATTTCCTGGAATACGGCACAGCCCTTACCATGTTTTTTCACGGACCGTCCGGGACAGGCAAAACGATGATGGCCAAAGCGCTTGCGCATCATTTCAACCGGCAACTCATTACCGTCAAACTCGATGATATGCATAATTATTGGCGTCTGGAATATTTAATGATTCAGGCCTTTCGGGAGGCAGCCCTGCTCCATGGATTCGTTTTCTTTGATGAAGCGGACGACATTTTTAAAGAAGGTTCTTATCTGGCCCGGTCGCTTCTCATCCAACTTGAAAAAGCGCGTTGTGTCGTAATTTTCGCGACCAACAAGGCAACCCATATTGATCCCGCCATGGAAAGACGTCTGTCTATGAAAATTCATTTCCCTTTGCCCGATACGGAACATCGCCTTCAAATCTGGCATGCGCTGATGCCTGATTTTATCAAACTTGCCCCGGATGTTGATTTACAATCGCTGAATAACCGCTATCCTTTCAGCGGCGGCCTGATCAAAAACACTATTTTCCTGGCTGCAAACGCAGCGGGATCAGATAAAAATGGCAACTATAAAATAAGCCGGGAAATACTGGAGCAAGCGGCTAATCTGCAAACACAGCAGATGATGGACAATAACAAATATTGCAGGACCTATGTGCCTCTGAAGAAAGTAGATAACCTGCCCCTGGCCGACAAACAACGCTCAGAATTAAAAAATATCGCCAAAGCCTTTCAATATTCGCAAAAGAAAGATTCGGGATTAAATATTCTTTTCAGCGGAACGAATATTGATACAGGCATTCACGCCGTCGATGCGCTTGCCGCCGAATGCGGTCTTAAAGTTAAAGCTTTTAAGTACGGTGACCTGGATACTCTCTGCAAAGACCATGAGGCCACTGACGGGGTCTCCCATGAAAAGGTCAAACTGATTGATTACGCCTTCAGCCAGACAACGGAAGAAACCCATTTACTGCTTATCATTGATTACAACGGCGTCATCAACTGGATTGAAAGCGGCAATCCAAACGATATGGATGTAAATCTAACCTCAAGGAATGGTGTTGCAGCATTCTTGAATCATTTGCGCGAATATCTGGGCTTTTGCTGTCTCGTTATGCATGAATGCCCGAAAACCAATATACCTCTGGAGTTTCATGCCCATTTAAAACTGGAATATCCGCCGGAGAAAATGCAGATGGAACATTGGATAAATAATTTATCATCGTCCTCCTTGAATGACAGAGATCTTGTCACGCTCGTAGAGCAACATCCCATGCACATTGTGGAAATAGATTCCATCATCCACCGGGCATCCATCCAATCACTTGTAGAAGGAAAGCCCAGTCAACCATCTCTGGAAACGGTGAAGACAGTCATTGCACGGTATCGAGGCAAAAATAGCGCACCGGTATTGTTTGGCGGAAATAAAATTTAAGCGGAGATTTATAAATGACAATATTAGATCGTTATAATGCGTTGAAACTGAAAATCACGGAGCGTAAGAAACCTTTTGACAGATTCATTACTTTGCTGGAAGATGAAACCACTTGGCTTACTTCCCCTGCCAGCACAAGGTTTCATCTGGCGGAAGAAAAGGGACTTTTGAAGCATAGCGTCGGTGTGGCGGAATCCCTGTTGAAATTTCGGGAATTTTTAGCACCATCGATTAATGAAGAAAGCTGCGTCATCGTTGGCCTGTTTCATGACATTGGCAAACTGGGCGTGCCGGGAAAACCCTACTATTTGCCAAACGACGATGCGTGGGTGGTGAAAAACAGGGGGATAAATTACAAAACAAATCCAGAAGTCATCGCGATGGGACTGGCTGTCCGCAGTCTCTATCTTATTTCGCAATATATCTCGCTTTCAGAAGCAGAAGCCCAGGCCATTGCTTATCATGACGGCCAGTATATTGACGACAACAAAATCATCGCTCATAAAGAAGAGCCTTTAACGCTTCTCCTTCACTGGGCAGACTACTGGACAGCTCATATTTATGAGGAAGGGCGGTATGAACAACTGAATAAACTGAACCTGCGACGTGAGGAAGTATATAAACTAATTGGAGGTAATTATGAATCTTGTTGACAGAGCCAAGCAGGCATTATGGAAGAAATCGGGGCTTAAACATGACCATAAAGGTTATTTAGCAAATCCAGAGGGGAATCTTTTGTCTGGTGTCATCCCGGAAATGATCAAAGGTGATTACGTAAAAGGAAGTGGTCACGAATGGACAGGTAAATTCCGCGCTATCCATTCGTCAGCGGCGCTTGCTGCCAACACTTTCGGACGATGGAAGATTGAACCGTCAAGGTTGACATTTGCAGGCTATACAGGATTTAATAAGTTAAACTTTGAGGATAAATGCTCAACTGGCCTTGGAGGCACACCACCACATCTCGATGTTCTGCTTCAATCGACAGATACCGTGATTGGTATCGAATCAAAACTCCTCGAACCACTTAGTCTGACTAAGCCCAAGTTTTCGGCCAGTTATACAAGAGACAGGCTTTGCTGTGAAGACGAATGGTGGGCCCTGCTTGAAAGCGTGCGTCAATGGCCAGCATCACATTTGGATGCAGCACAACTCATCAAGCACTACCTTGGACTGCGGCACAGTTACCCAGACGTGAATGATGTACTGCTCGAATATCTGTTCTGGAAGCCTCTCAACGCGGAAAATTTTGACGAATATAAACGTCACGCGGAGGACTTAGAAATATTTAAAAACGCAATACAGAATTCAGACAAGGTACGATTCAAAGCGCTAGACTACTTGCAACTTTGGGACGAGTGGGAGAAAGACCAGAACATGGCTGAACACGCAAAACTGTTGAAAAAGAGATATTGCGTTGAGATATAAGTTGATGTTCCATTGAATGACTCACATTCTCACGAGAATACTTATATGGAAGAAAACATATCATCTGCATCTTTGACAGATATGCAAAAAATGGCAGCGCAAGGTGACGCAGATGCACAGTACAATCTTGGTTTAATGTACAATTATGGTGAAGGCATCCCGCGGAACGATACCGAAGCGTTCAAGTGGTTTCTGGAGGCATCTGAACAAGGCCACGCAGAAGCACAGTTCCATCTGGCAAGGATGTATTATAATGGTGAAGGTGTTACACGGGACGATGGCCTGGCTTTAAAGTGGTATCGTAAGTCAGCGGGACAAGGACATACAGAGGCACTGTTCGCTCTAGGCTGCATTGAATTTTTCCATCAAGGTAATATGTACTTTGACGAAGCCGAAGATTGGTTTGCTCTGATATCAGCACAAAAAGATGAAATCACTTATAATCCCGAGGTGGCAGTGCAGGAACGTCACCCGGCCGATCCTCCAACCGGCCGGCTAATTGTCAAACGGGGCGGTCACAGCATTACCCGGCAGATTCCAAAACCAATTGTTCTCATTGATACCCGTGAAAAATATCCCTTCGACTTTAGCAGATTCAAAAACTGGATCGCTGAGTCGAAAAGCCAGGCACTGAAAGTTGGCGACTACAGCATAGAGGGCATGGAGACATTGCTTGTTCTGGAAAGAAAAACGCTGACCGATCTGATAACCACCGTCATTCAGCAGCGCGAAAGATTTTTCAAGCTCTGCGAAAAAATGACAGAGTATCGCTGGCGCGCATTGTTAATTGAAGCAAGTTACGAGGACATCAAGACACCCTATGATTATGATGAATACAATACACTGGCTCATCCAAACGCTGTTTCCGGCACGCTCGACGCCCTGGAAGCGCGTTTCGGCATCCCGATAATCTATACATCACTTTATAAGCCATTGGCCGAAGAAAAAGCCGCAAGCTGGCTGTCGAAACACTTCACATACTGGTATCTGGAAACAAATGGTTTTGGTCGTGTTTTGCAGGAAGGAGATTTATAAAAATTACAATCTTGCAAGAAAAAAAGAAAATAACGTGGGACGATTTAAATTTCTAATAGCAACTCCCTCATTCGAGGGATATGCAAACCCATTGAATCAATTCAATTTTATCCTTGCAATGTCGCAAAGAAGTTGTAAGATGCTTTTCGTCTAAAGAAACACTTATCTTTTGGATTTTAATATAATATTTAAAAAGTTGCGCTCAAGATGGCGGATATTCTACTAACATTCACAGGCTTTCATGATCCATATTTTAAGGGATTGGTTGATGAAGTCGATCAACCTGGGCCTCTTCTAACTCTCTTGAAAGTTCGAAAATTTGATCACGTTTTTCTTTTCGATACTCCAAAGACAAAAAAAATAACCGACCAAACCAAAAATGCTATTACTAAACACCATCGCGAAATTACAGTTAATGTTCTTGAACTAAATCTTAGTGATCCTACCAATTACAAAGATATTCTAAGAGGCCTCAAAAATCACCTGCAGTCTATCGTTGCAGATTATCCGTCGGCCAAATATTTCATATCTGTCACGTCAGGCACACCGCACATGCATGCGTGTTGGATTCTTTTAACGGCAGCTGGTGTTATCCCCGCGCGTATTTTAAACGTGCGTCCGCCGAACTTTGTAACCAAAGAATATCCTCTTGTTGAGGAGATAGATTTGTCGTCTTTTGATTTTCCCAAAGTGAGATTTCAAGATAAACCTATTGCAGCAGCAGAAAGTCAAAACGATGCAAATATTGTAAGAACACAGCTTGGAATAGTAGGTGATCATCCGGCAATGCAACGTGCTCTTGAAATGGGTGCAATGCTGGCACCTTCACAGTCACCGGTACTGATTTTCGGCGAAACGGGAACAGGCAAAGAATTATTTGCCCGATACATTCACAGATTAAGTGGAAGACCGCAAGAAACATTTGTTGCCGTAAACTGTGCAGCCATTCCGGATAATCTTGTTGAAAGTATTCTTTTTGGACATAAAAAAGGTTCTTTTACAGGTGCAATTAACGACCAGGTTGGTAAATTTACAGCAGCAGATAAAGGAACACTCTTTCTTGATGAGTTAGGTGAACTTCCCACGCCCGCGCAGGCCAAATTATTACGTGTTCTGCAGGATGGCATGGTGGAGCCTGTTGGCCAAACAAAAGCGCATAAAGTTAATGTGAAGATTATCGGAGCGACAAATCGTGATTTACGTAAATTAGTTCGACAAAATAAATTCCGTGAAGACCTTTTTTATCGCTTAAACGTAGGTGAAATTATTTTACCGCCCTTGCGTGAAAGACGTTCTGATATTCCCAAAATAGCTTTAAATATTCTTGATCGGTTGAATGACACATTACGAAAACCCAAACGTTTAACCGCAATGGCTTTGACGAGATTGCAGGCACATAACTGGGAAGGCAATGTTCGTGATTTGGAGAATGTCATTGAAAGATCAGTTCGTCTTTGTCGAAAAGATGTTCTGGACGCCGATGACTTGTTAATCACCCCACCCGTTTCTTATGCCGATCCGTTAGCCGCACTTCCAGTCCCTTATGAAGGTTTTGTGATGGAAGAATTTATAAGCAGTGCGAGAAAGCAAATCATTCTTCGCGCTATCGAAGCGGCAAAAGGCAACCAAAGTCAGGCTGCGCGGATGCTTGGTATTACACCGCAGGCTGTCCATAAGTTTATGCAGCAGTCTAAGAAGAAAGTTTAAATTAAAGTTTAAGTTGTTTTAACCTGGGTTTAAATATAGGATAATTAACCATACTATTGTGCAAGGAAATAAATAAGTAATATTAAAACATTAAGAAATTAGCAGGTCGTTGGCACGGGCCTTGCTCTTATTCACAGAAAAAAAGAAAGCTTTTTAAATAAAACAAGTGAAAGGAGCAAATATGGCAACGTTTAATGTTACAGAAATTATTGATGGCGATACTTTTAATGTCTCTCCGCAATGGAAGTGGAATGGAGAAATTGGTAACAGAATAAGACCGGCCGGTTATGATGCGCCTGAAATTAATGCTTATGGAGGCCAGGCAGCAAAAAATAAATTAGCCAGGCTTCTCCATGGAAGACAGGTTGAATTGGTGACAGCGCACAAGATTGATCGTGGGCGCCTTGTCTGCGAAGTATTTTTGAATAATAAAAATCTGGCGGACTATTTTCCTGAATGCCAATGATTTAAATAAGGAGTTTTTTTGAAGGACTATTCAACTGAAGCAGATGCGAGAATTTTGATTGACGACTTGCTAAAACAGGCCGGTTGGAATCCTGCCGACAAGTCACAGGTGCAAACCGAGGTGTCCGTCCGTGATACCTCAAACAAAATTGCCGAACCTATGTCGTCATACGCTTCAAATGCAAATCAAAGCACGGTCAATTTTAATGCTGCATCTCTAGGCAAAGCTGATTATGTCCTCAATGATCGTCGTGGTCGTCCGCTGGCTATTATTGAAGCTAAAAGAACGGCGGTTGAACCTTACACGGCAAAACAGCAAGCGTTGCCCTACGCTAAAGCAATCGGCGCACCATTCATTTTCCTCACCAATGGCGAACTGATCTATTTTTGGGATTACGGCAACGATGACGCTCGCATTGTGAATTCATTCTTTTCCTGTCGTGATCTTGAAAGAATCGTCGAAATGCGTTCGACACGCAAGACGTTGGCGACGATTGAGATCCCTGAATATTATCTCCGCCAGGGAGAAACAAGAAAAGTGCGCCCGTATCAGCGGGAAACAATGCAGGCATTAGATCATGCTGTAGAATTGGGTAAAAGGCGTTTCCTGATTGAACTACCCACTGGCACAGGCAAAACCGACTTAACCTGTCTTTATCTGAAACGCCTCATCCAAGCCGGTCGGGCAGAGCGCATCCTTTTCCTGGTGGATAGAGAGCAACTTGCCAAACAAGCTATTGAAGCCATTCAGGATGTTCTCAATCAATACAGCAGTTACTGGCTGCGTCCGGGCATGGTCAAACAGGAACAACAAATTACGGTCTGCTTGTTGCAAACAATGATCGGCAGATACACAGAATTTACCAGCGGATATTTCGATGTTGTGGTAGCAGACGAATGTCACCGTTCAATTTACGGTGCATGGCAGACAGCGCTCACACATTTTGACGCTGTTCACATCGGGCTAACCGCAACACCGGCAGCATACATTGAGAGAAATACGTTTCAGTTTTATCAATGCCGCGATGGACAACCAGATTTCGCTTTCTCAATACTAAAAGCATTCCAGGACGAATTTTTATGTCCCTATAAATTTGCTACCGGTATCACTCAAATGATCGCTGAAGGCGCTGAGATCGATGATGAAAAATACGATCCTTCCGAATTTGAACGCAAATGGACAAACGAAGACACCAATAAGAAAATGATGCAGGAGTTCGATCGCCTTGCCTGGCAAAATTACAAAGAACTTGCCCCAGGTCAAAATACTGCACCGGGCAAAACAATCGTATTTGCCATTACCAAGCATCATGCTGCCCGGTTGGCTCATTATCTGAATGAATTGCATCCTGAACTCAAGGGGCAGTATGCGGAAGTTATTACCAGTGACGTTGCCAATGCCGATGACCTTATCCGCAAATTCAAGCGCGAAGACTATCCTCAGGTGGCTGTCAGTGTCGGCATGCTGGATACCGGTTTTGATTGCCGCGAAGTGCTGCATTTGGTTATGTGCCGTCGTGTGCGTAGCCCGATTCTTTATCAACAAATGCGCGGTCGCGGAACTCGCACTGCACCACATATTAAGAAACAAAAATTTGTCATCTATGATTTCTTTGGCAATCATGATTATTTCAACGATTCCGATACCGATGTTTTTACAGGCACGGGATTCGGGCATGCTCCTGCCGGTGAACGTAAACCACAAAAAGAACCACACGATCTTATTGAACTTGGACTCCAGGACGAATGGTTGCATGCAGTTACATATGTCGAAGTCGGACCAATCGGCGAGCGCGTCGATAAACGTGATTACGTAACTAATTGGGAAGGCACAGTTCAATCCGCCGCGAAAGACGACCCAATTGTGCAAAAAATACGTTGTGGCGAGCTGTTGACAGAAGATGAAGAAAAGGTTCTCGCCGATAAACTCAACCGGCGCGAAATGTATTTTAACGAAGAAAATCTTCGCCGGGCATATCGTCAACCGGGCGGCAATCTTATTGATTTCATCAAAGCGGCTTTGGGAAGTCTTAAGATAAAACCGCGTGAAGAAGAACTGACGGAAAACTTTCAGGCCTGGTTGGTATCAAAAAATTTAACGCCGCAGCAGGCGCAATATTTATCCCTTTTAAAAAATCGTGGTATTGCCCGCGGCCGGATTGAATTGGATGACTTGTTCCAACCGCCGCTTTCCATACTCAATGCTGCAGAAATGGGCGTTGAATTATTCGGAGAAAGAGGCCTTAAAGAAATCATCACAGACTTGAATGAATCGGTTTTCATAGTGAAGGCCGCATAAGGAGAAGTAATGAATCAGGATTTACGTAGAAAATTAAACCGGATTACCGATATTCTTTGGGCTGGCGGAGTGACCAATCCGGTTACCTATATTGAGCAGATATCATATCTGATCTATCTTAAACTGCTTGATGAAGAAGAAAACAACCGCGAACTAAAGTTGCGTCTGACAGGAGAACAAACAAACGGCAACAGTAGGCTATTATATCCAAAGCAGGCTGAACGTTTTCGCTGGGCCAAATGGCGTTTCAAGAGCGGCACTGACCTGCGCGATTTTGTGCGTGATCATGTTTTCCCCTATATGGCATCGCTGGTTAAAGAAGAACCGCAGATTGCCGAATATTTTCGTGATGCCGTGTTGGAAATTGTTGATCCCAATGTGCTCAAACAAGTAGTTGATGAGATTGACAGTATTGAATTCGCCAAACTCGGTACTGATGTTAAAGGTGATATATTTGAATATCTACTGACGCATCTTGGCCAATCCGCTCTGAATGGTCAATTCCGCACACCTCATCAAATCCGTGCCATGATGGTTGAAATGGTAGATCCTGATTTGGGAGATACAATATACGACCCCGCTTGCGGCACAGGTGGTTTTCTGATTGATGCCGTAGAGTACATACTGGCCAAATATTCGACGGAAGTTCAAGAATTATCTATTTACGGCGAGGAGTGGTTGGAAAAACGCAACCAGACCATAGCGGAAGCCAAAAAGGATATACCCGCGTTACAAACATACAAAAAAGGCCCCGGCGAAAAGATTCCCGACTGGGGAATATTGGAAAAATCCATATATGGCATTGATGTATCTCGTCAGATGATGCGCATTGCCATGATGAATTTAGTGTTGCATGGTATCCGCCAGGCCAATGTTAAGCGCGCCAACACACTTTCAGATATGGGCGGCCTTACGGAAGATGACCTGAGACGCCGCTACAAAGTAATTCTTTCCAATCCACCTTTTGCCGGCGTGCTACCTAAGGAATCAATACGCAAGGATCTGCCTACAAATTCCAAAAAGAGCGAATTGCTGTTTCTTGGTGTGATGATGGAGGCTCTTGCTTCGGGTGGACATTGCGCTGTTGTTGTTCCAGAAGGGCTTCTTTTCGGTTCGACTTCCGCGCACACGGAATTGAGGAGGAAGCTTGTTGAAGACTTTGATCTTTTAGCGGTAGTTTCTTTACCGGCGGGTGTATTCAAACCTTATGCTGGTGTCAAGACTGGTGTTTTAATCTTTAGAAAACCACTTGCAGGTGGCGATAAAGACAAAAAGACTAAACACAAAGAAAAAGTATGGTTTTATGAAGTGCGCGCCGATGGCTTTGACCCGGATAAAATTACCGGTGGCGGACGGCCTGAAACTCCTGAACGAAACGATATTCCGGACCTGCTTGTTCATTGGAAGAATTATAAAAATTCAAAATTTACAAAACCGCCTGGCGTAGAAGCGGGATCTCTACTTCCTGCAGGGGCAGAAGAACCCCGCTGCTGGTGGACTAATATCAAAGCTGTTGCCGAAAATGATTACAATCTAGCCGCTGGCCGCTACAAACCGCAGATCGCCGAAAAGACACCGGATGATGACCCTACTCAGCTCATCCTGGAAACTCTGGCCGTTGAGCGTGACATTACCGCAGGCTTGGAAAAACTGCTTCAGGAAGTGGAGGCAGTCGAATGATGTGGAGTTCAGTTCAAATAGCAAAAACTTGTTTACGAACTCGAATGCGCGACCCCAGGAGCAATCCCGATACTCCTTTTTTATATGTTGATATTTCAGCAATTGATCGCAGTCTAAAAGTCATCACCGCGGCCCCTGAAATTCTCGGGACAGACGCACCTAGCAGAGCAAGAAAAGAAATCCGCGAAGGCGATATATTAGTCTCGACAGTCCGTCCGAATTTGAATGCTGTCGCTGTTGTTCCGCAATACTTAGATGGACAGATTGCATCAACAGGTTTTTGTGTCCTGCGATCTAACAAAGCGATTATAGACGGAAAGTACCTTTTCTATTTCACGACTACTCCAAATTTCGTAGGCATTCTTAGTAGTAAGGTTCGTGGAGCTCATTACCCCGCCGTCTCCGATGCCGATGTTAAAGAGATTGAGTTGCCATTGCCGACGATATCAGAGCAACACCGCATTGTGGAGATACTAGATCAGGCGGATGCGCTGCGAAAAAAGCGCGTCGAAGCAGATGCCAAAGCTGCTCGCATCCTCCCCGCGCTCTTTTATAAAATGTTCGGCGACCCAGCCACGAACCCAAAAGATTGGCCAATCAGGAATCTTGTTAATGTCTGCACCACTAAGCCAGAGTATGGTGCAAATGCAAGCGCAATCGCTTGGTCAGAAGGGAAGCCTCGCTATGTACGTATTACCGACATCACAGACGATGGAAAGCTTCTTAAAGATGGTATTATGACGCTTGACTTGGAAGCGTGGGAACCTTACCGACTTATTCCTGGTGATCTACTTTTTGCAAGGAGTGGTAACACGGTTGGGAAAAGTTATCTATACAGACCAGAAGATGGATTATGCGCTTTTGCCGGTTATCTGATTCGTTTTAAACCTGACATTAAACAAGTTGACCCACTGTATCTTTTCTCTGTGACCCAAACAAAATATTACCGCTCTTGGGTAGAGGCTCGCAAGCGAGTAGCGGGACAACCTAATATTAATGGGCAAGAATATGCAAACCTCAAAATTCCTTGCCCACCGCTATCACTTCAAAAAAAATTTTCAAAAATCATGGAAGATTTGCTCAAAAGACGAGATAACCGAGAAACAGCTGAGCAATCAATCAATACACTATCTGATGTCCTCTTTCACCGCGCCTTTACCGGTGACCTCACGGACAAGTGGCGCGAGGCGCACATGGAGGAACTTCTGGTGGAAATGGAACAACAGACCAAAGCATTGAACCTACAAAGGAGCAAAGTATGAAGCTGCGGCATATCGCAATTGAGAATTTCCGAGCCTTTGCAAAGCCATTGGAAATTGAGATTGATGATTTTACTGCTTTCATTGGCCGAAACGATGTAGGAAAATCCTCCATTCTGGCCGCCTTGACTATTTTCCTTGAAGGCGACGGCATAAAGATTGATCAGAATGATGCATCGGTACATGGCGACCGTTCCAAGGTGCGGATTACTTGCGAATTCGATGATCTTCCTGAAAAAATCATTCTTGACGACTCCTTTGAAACCAGTCTTGAAGACGAGCATGTGCTCCGATCCAATGGCAGGCTGCGTATTACTAAACTCTATGACTGCACAAAATCCAAAATCAGCCCTTCGATATGGATCAATGCAGAAAACCATCCTGTTGACGAAAAGGGTAATTCTTTGTTGCCCCTAACAATTCAAGATTTGAAGAAGGAGGCTGAAAAGCGCGGCGTAGCCATAGAAAAGGGTGAAGGCACTATCAAGGCACGAATTCGCCGGGCCATAGTTGAACGTTCAGACGCATATGCTTTGCGACCTATCGACATTCCCATTGATAAAAACGAGACAAAAACGCTGTGGGAACAGATTCTGAAGTATCTGCCGATGTGTGCTTTATTCGTTTCTGATCGGTCAAGTTCAGATCAGGACCCCGAAGCGCAAAGTCCTATGGGAGTGGCTGTTGAGCAAGCATTGGCAGACATTGATGATCAACTTGACAATCTGGCTGAACATGTTGAGAAAAAAGTCCAGGACGTGGCGGCCAGAACTCTAGATAAACTAAAAGAGATGAATCCGGAATTGGCGGGTCAACTCAAACCTCAACTCAAAGACAAAAATATCAAGTGGAAGAGCCTCTTCAAATACACGCTTACCAGTGACTTGGAAGTACCTATGGACAAGCGAGGTTCCGGCGTTCGACGGCTGGTCCTGCTAAATTTCTTTAGAGCTGAAGCCGAAAGAAAAGCATCTTCTGATGGGCATCGTCCCATTATTTATGCCATTGAAGAGCCGGAGACATCGCAACATCCCGATCATCAGCGCATGTTGATGCGGGCTTTACTGGAAATAGCGGAGAATACCGGTCAAGTGCTTATCTCCACGCATGCTCCCGGCTTGGCGGGCGAGGTTCCTATCAGTAGCCTTCGGCTCATCGACACGGATGCCGACAAATGCCGTTTTATTAGGTGTACTGCTTCAGAAGACTCGACGACTTTCTTCAGAGACCTGGCGGAGAAACTCGGCATGTTGCCGGACAATCTCGTTCGCGTCTTGGTATGCGTCGAAGGTACTAACGACGTTCGTTTCCTTCGACATGTCAGCCACACGCTCAATGCATCTGATTCGACTATTCCGGACCTTAGCAGAGATCCCCGCTTCGCAATCATTCCTATGCATGGAGGAAACCTGCGCGACGTAGTGAATCTGCATCTCTTCAAAAACTTTTATAAGCCGGAATTTCATATTTACGACAGGGACGACAGCAACACATACGAAAAACAGACGAAAGAAGTCAACAACAGGAAAAATGGTTCGAAGGCCGTCCAGACCTCCAAACGTACCATGGAAAACTACATACATCCGGCTGTTATTGCCCGCGTGACCAGCGCAACAATTGAAGTCACGGACGACAACGATGTCGTCACATGTTTGTGCGGAAAGCTCGGTAAGAGGAAGCCTGAGGTTAAAGCCATTTTGAGCGATGAGGTAGCTCCGGCAATGACAGTGAAAGAGATTAACGAACGTGATCCCAACCGTGAAATACAAGGTTGGCTTAAAGAAATAGCCACTCTTGTCGAGAGGCCTTTGGCAACAGGAGAATAGATGATGGCACAAGGACTAATCACTTGCCCACATTGTGGCCAAGAGTTCGAACTTTCAGATGCCCTAACGGGGAAAATACGGGAACACTTGAAGACGGAACTTCAGCAAGATGTCACTCGCCGAGAAGGAGAGTTGAAGAAAAAACTTAAGGCCGTGCAGGAACAGGAAGAAGCAATCGCAAAATCTCGAGAAACTCTGGAAGAACAGATTCAAACAGGCATTAAGAACCGTCTGAAGGAAATTGAAGAAAATACTACAAAGAAATTAGAAGGCAAATACACTGACCAGCTTAAGGAGTTGAATGATAATCTTGAACAAAAGGACAAGGCAATAAAGGAATTTCGTCAGCAAGAAATTGAACTCAGAAGAAAGCAGAGAGAATTGGAAGAAGCAAAAGAGGAAGCTGAGCTAACAATAGCCCGGAAATTAGATGAAGAACGTGCCAAGATTCAAGATACAGCAGCTAAAAAAGCGGCTGAAGAGCATCGACTTAAAGATTTGGAAAAAGATAAAATCATCAATGATCTGAAAGCTTCTCTCGAAGACATGAAACGGAAGACAGAACAAGGTTCTATGGAACTCCAAGGTGAAGTACTTGAACAAGATTTTGAAACGCAACTGAAAACTTTCTTCCCTCACGATGATATTCAACCTGTTCCGAAAGGCATTCGGGGTGCTGATATTATCCAGTGTGTGCGTACACCGTTTGGTCAGGAGTGTGGTATTCTCCTGTGGGAGACCAAGAACACAAAAGGGTGGAGCGCATCTTGGGTGCCAAAGCTAAAGGACGATGTGATTGCCACACGTGCAACGCTGGCTATTTTAGTGTCTGTTGCCCTGCCGGAGAACATCACACGCTTTGGTCTCCTGGATGGTGTTTGGGTAAGCGATCCGTTATGTGCTTTGCCACTTGCCGCTGCCTTGCGTGAGCAAATTATTGGGATAAACCGAGAACGGACAATCTCGATTGGGAAAAACGAGAAAATGGAAGCGCTCTACCAGTACCTGGCAGGCACGGAGTTTAAACAGAAGATTGAGGGGATAGTAGAAGCCTTTACGTCAATGCAGGCGCAGTTAAATCAGGAACGTCGTGCGATGGAAAAGCACTGGAATCAGCGGGAAAAGCAGATTCAGCGAGTCATGAAGAACACAGTAAGCCTTTACGGTGATATGCAAGGTATAATCGGCGGCCAGATACCGACGATTGCCGCACTAGAATTGGATGATCAGACTATAAAAAAACTGCCACAAGATCTTTCGGAAAAACCGTTGCAAGATTTAGACGGTGCTACGGAAAACGATGATATGCCCTTCTAATGCTTGTTGGATTTGGCGAGTAAGTGAGGCGATCTTTAGTTAAAGAAAGGTTGTAAACATGCTAACAGCCATAAAAATTGGAAATTTTAAAGCATTTGCCGAGACACAGAAAATACCTATTCGACCGTTGACCTTAATTTACGGTGCTAATAGTTCCGGCAAATCAAGTATTCTTCATAGCCTTCTTCTTGCACACCACGCGCACGAAACGGGAGAGCTTGATGTTCATCGCACAAATGTCGGCGGTGAATCTGTGGATTTAGGTGGCTTCCGTCAATACGTCTATAAACGGGAAGCTAACCGTCGCGTAGAATGGGCTATTGATTTGGACACAAGTTCATTTAAAGATAAGCTTGCTGAACTATTCGCGCCCGTCAAGCAGATTACAGTTTTGCTGAATATGGGCATCGGCCTTGATGATCAAGATCGCCCTTTGCCTGGTGCGATACCTGAAATTATTTCTTACGAAATCTTGGCTGACGGGCAGAGTCTTTTACGAATGAGTGGACGGAAAGACGGTAAGCTCCAACTTGACCACTTAGACCATGAACATACTGTTTTTCGTGAAGTCATAAAGGCAATAGTCCTTTCCTCGACAACGACGGAAACAGTTCGTCCGGAAGATTTTGAAGGCTTGAATGAAGCAATTGAGGCTCTTGTTCCTGAAATTGTTGCCGTTCGTAGTAAACTGTTACCTGAAGGTCTTTTCGAATCAAATGTCTTCAACCCCAGCGGCCAGATGAGTTTATATCCAATCAGTAAAGGTAGGAGGCAAGAGGATTTAAATGGGGTGGTTCGTTTAGTGCTCCCTCGAAAGATTGATGAATTATTGCGTGGTCTTGATAAAATAGTTGCCGACGAGCTTGCGCGGCTCAGATATTTGGGGCCACTGCGGTCTTATCCCCCACGCCATTTGACGTTTGCACAGCACCATGATCCCAATTGGTTTGCCGGTGGTGGTTATGCTTGGGATGTTGTTCGATGGGATGAAGAAGTACGTAAAATGGTCAATGAATGGTTAACCGCCAAAGACAGATTGCAGACGCCTTATGAATTACTTGTACGGAATCTAGTCGGCATTGATCAGTTAGAAGGACCTTTACTTGATGGTCTTGAGCGACTGAGTGAAGAAGGCCTTGATTTAGAAAGCGAACCAGATAGTGATCACACAATTGGCGGAGTATGGCCTATTATTAAGGATCCAGAAGCAGAAGCAACTAAAATACAAGATCTCATCCGTAATTCAGATATCGACAAGCTTAGCGAGCTTATAATGATTGATCGTCGATCAAACACAGTTGTGAGTCATCGGGATGTTGGTATAGGCGTCAGCCAAGTGCTTCCGGTGTTGGTCAGTGCTTACGCCGGGGAAAATCAAATTGTTGCCATAGAGCAACCGGAAATCCACCTGCATCCAGCTCTGCAAGCCGATTTAGGTGATGTGTTTATTCAATCAGCGCTTGGAAAAAAGAAAAATAGTTTCTTGCTTGAAACGCATAGCGAACACTTGCTTTTGCGAATCATGCGAAGAATCCGCGAAACATCAGCAGGCAAATTAACAGAAGACTGCATTCCAATCACACCTGATGATGTTATGGTTTTATTTGTCGAACCGGATGGCAATCGAAGCATTATCCGCGAAATGCCAATCAACAAGCATGGCGATTTAATTAAACCTTGGCCGGGCGGTTTCTTTGAAGAAGATTTCCAGGAGTTATTCTAATATGTACTTCTATGTTTTTCTTCAACCTGAAGTATTATCCAAAGCCGCAAACGATGGCGAAGATGCGATGCAGAATGTTGCTTCAATTCTGAGCGGATTTCTTCAAAATTGTTTTTTAGCTGTTTTTGAAGATGATAGATGGTCACCAACGGTCAAAGAGATGCTTATGCAATGGCCGGAAACATCCAATCGAAAAAGGGTCATGTCTCTATTGGTACAACTGAAAAAGCATAAACGATTTCTTTATTGCATTACGCCTGATTACATGAACGAAAAATCGGATATCGATTGCGTATTTGATCAAGCTACAATAGTTCCTTTGGATCTTATACTTATACTCGATGCAGAAAAGGATCGTTCTGCACCGGTGGGAACGGAAATTACTTCGAGACGCAATTATCAAAGCACAGCATTTGAGCCTATTCGGTCAGATATTGCAGTGCATGGAAAAACCTGTATTGATGGTGAAATGGATAATATTTCATTTATGAATTTCCATTTTGCTAGAGCTCTTAAGTATGCAACTGAAATCCATATATGTGATCGGATATGTGGCAGTAAAAATCTTGCTGATAATTTTATCTATACTATCAGAGAGCTAAGTTCTTTGTTGGCCAAGCTTTTACAGGAGCCTGCTTCATGCAGAATAATATTTCATTTAGGGCAACCGGCTGGTCAGTATGGAATTGACCATATTTTGGATCAGCTGAGTATTTGTAAGAGGAATTATTTGCCACAAACAGAAATAATTCTGCAAATATACAATGATGTATCAGGCACCCCAAGCTTACCACATCAGAGATTTATCATGACTGATCAAATTGCTCTCAATATTGAACGCGGATTGGATTTTTTAGACAGAAAGACACGGCGTTGCCGCGATACTTATATCAGTTGTCAAAATCCTGAAGAAGCGCAGAGACTTCTTAATGGCTATGCCTCAAGTTGTTTGTCTAATCATACGGTTGGTTAAATATACTGCTTAAGCAAGTTATGTATCCATACAACAAACGTATAATAAGATTAAATAAAGGCTTTATATGAAAATCTTGTTTAATAGATACGGTAATCCATTTTCTCAAAAAGTAATCAAAAACAGTGTTGAACATTTTGGCACAAGTTACACAGCCACAATGTGCAATATCATCAAAAGATCACAGCGTGGCCTAACACAGAAGATTTTTTCTGAAAACGTCTCTCAGCTTATGGCAAATTTCAAAATGACCCGTAAGGGACTGTTTCATGGGGTTAAACATTTAAATGGTGCCATTCAAGACCCCAATAGACAGATTTCCACGTGCTGGTCACTGATAGGCCAAGATGCCGTCAATCTAAGAAATTATCTCCTGCAACAGAATGTCAGTAATCCCAAAAGAATTCTTGTTGAGTTGACTGCACAAGCGAGAAACCAGGTAAGTTCTGATCTATGGATAATGTTCAAAAAGCTTTTATCCGTATGCATGAGCGACGGATCATATGGCCTTGTAGCTGCAAGTAAGATTCTGTTTGCAGTTTTCCCGGAGATTGCGCTGCCAATCGATAATGTTCAGTGGAAGAGTCTTTTTAAGACGGTTGATTACAGCGACATAACATCTTTGATGGCCGATGAAATCATCACTTGGGAAAACCAAACAGGAAAACAACTTGATTCATGTGATTCTTCAGGCACGTTTACTGTTGTTGCCGTTTACAATGTCATGGCTATGAAAGCTCGGCCATAATTTACATAAAGTCTATTTTAAATTCGATGATTTGGTAAGAAATTTAAAATATTAATTTAATTTATATTCTGATGACCACTAGATCTGTTTATAAATACTTAACTACCCCAAAAGAGCTATTAGAAAATGACTAATATGTGGCAACCACAGTGGACAACGCAGGTAAAAATTGAAAGTGATGGTCGACATCCTTTAGGGCTGAACGCCTTTCATGATGGCTTGGATGAAATATTGATAAAAAGTATCACTGTCGGTGCTAACAGGCTCCGCTATATAACTTATTGTTGTTGGGCTATTGGGAACATAGAAGATAATGAGAAATGCACAGAATATTCTGATTTCGTTGAAGCATTTCGCAGACTTGAAAATGCAATGGTTCTGGGAGTATTTCTATTGGCTCCATCTTATCCTGTCCCTGGCTCTACCGCAATTTCGAAAATATTATATAAAAAATTTGATAAATACGATTGTTCATTTGACCTTATGCAATCAAATGAGTTAGGTGCGTTTGGATTATACTATAAAGCTACAATGTACAATCTTGGTCTCACTGAAGACAATGAAATTGGGATACTTATTTTAACAAAATTAGGAAGATCGTTGTATGAGATAGCTGAGAGATATTACAGTAAGTCACGCCCTGAATATTGGAGAAAATACGTTGGTAAGAAGATAGTTCCAACCAACATTCTGAAAGAATGGGGCGAAGTAAATGATAGCGGGTGTGGCCGCGGAGTACAAGTTCATTGAAAAACAATGTGGTCGAAAGGATACGGATTGGGAACGTGACTTACAGATGGTTTTGCGTTCGGATAACAAACACTACCCTTTCAATCGAGACAGAAGGTGGAAAAATATAATGTATATTATTTCCCGGCCACAAGATGGACTTCTAATTTACAACCGACCGCATGAGCATATTTTTTCAGTGTGGCAAGCGTCGGGGATTGCCGAGCATCAGAAAGGGCTGTCTCGAGCCGGGTGACAGCTGGCGCCTTAGTCCCCATTTTCTTAGCCACTTCTGCCTGAGTTAACCCTGCGCGCTGACGTGCTTGCAGGATCTCGCGAAGTAAAACATATTCTGTTTCCAGTTCATCGTAGGCTGCTTTAAATTCAGGATCTCGCTTCCATTCCGCGACCATCTGGCGATGCGTTTTTGCCGGTATATTTTTTTTCATGATTTACTTACCTCTCGTTGCCGCTTGCGGGCTATATCCAATTCCCGCTGCGGTGTTTCGTTAGTTTTCTTAATGAAAGAATGCAGGACAATTATTCTCTTGCCCACTTTTGTACAGTAGAAAACCCTGGCAATTCCCTCTCTTCCTTTCGGGCGAAGTTCGAAAAGCCCACCGCCCATTGCACGCGAGTGCGGCAGGCGAAGATCAAGACCGAACTCTTCTATCAATTCCGTCAGCCGAACGAATGAAGCCTTTATTCCGGCGGGGAAAGCATCTATTTGCAGACGAACTGCTTCGCTAAAATATTCAATCGTCCAAGACATGACTAAATGTAACAAATATGTTATGTTGAGTCAAGGAAAAGGTGAACACCGAATTGCCTCAAATAAAATGTTACCGAAGGGTTGCATAAAAGGGATACGTTGCCTCATAAACCGATGTTACCGAGAAAAGATTCGGAAACGGAGGTTTAGCGATGAGTCCCAAATCCAAGGAAGA
>Ga0209310_1000073_pt1 | contig 192330 bp, 131 predicted proteins | sample AD_UKC030_MetaG_FD_184415 | JGI IMG/M metagenome (GOLD analysis project Ga0209310, IMG submission 184415) | Active sludge microbial communities of municipal wastewater-treating anaerobic digesters from USA - AD_UKC030_MetaG (SPAdes) (version 2) | ecosystem: Engineered > Bioreactor > Anaerobic... | reverse complement strand
TATTATGTCAGACACCGGCCGGTTTGTCAAGCCCAAAATGAATGCGAATCTGCTCGGCACCCCTGCCGAGTCCATCAATGCTTGTCATGAGCTGGGGTTACGTGTGCAGGAAAGAGTCAGTTGCGGAATCGCTGAGGCCGAGGCGACCATCGTCGTGGCGATGGCCATGCAGCCTATGAGGTTCTTGAGACCGGGGCTGAGCTTCGCGAACGGCTTGTCGAGGACGACGAGCACCAGCACGGGGCCGGCCAGAGCGGTGCGGGCGACCGACGCCAGGGCTCGGAACCGTCCTGTGCCCTGGGACGGGGAACTGACGGTGCCCCTAGCTGTCCGCTCACCTTCGGCGGCAGGAGCAGGTGTGCCCGACGATGGCGTTTCCGCGCTGGTCGCCAACGGTTCGTCGGAGGGAATCGCGGTCTCCTTGGTTGCCTCTTCGGAGCTGTGGGCCCATTGGTCTTCAAGTTGGGCGACCTCATCCGCCCAAGGATTGGCGGCAGGGTTTTCCCCTGCATGCCGGGGCGCAGGACCCGCGTCGGGCTGCTCCGCCGGGTCAGGCCCTGGCGGCGACTCGACTGAACCCGTCGAAGTCCGACCAGCGACGGTCGGCGGCTGGGTGCTGAGTTCAGATGCCTCGGCCGCCGGTTCCGCCCCAGCTGCGTCGGCAGGTGCGTCGGCTGACGGCCCGGGCGCCGCCGCTGTACCGGCCGGGGGGTTTGCGTCGCCATCCGGTGCGGTGCGGGTTTCGGTCGCGTTCGCCTCGCCGGCGTCCGCTGATGCCTCGACCGCCTCGGCGACCATCGAGACCTCATCGAGCAGGGCGTCGATGGTCTGGTCGGGGGCCTCGATTGCGGCCATACCGGTGCCCTCGGCCGCCTGTATCGTCGTTCCGCCAGCTTCTGCTGAGGTGGCTTCCGGCTTGGGTGCGTCGAGCAGGGTGGCGGATTCCGACATACAGCCTGCATCGACCAGCCGGGGGACGGACTTCATTGCCCGGTTCGTCTCCAGATCCGATAATACTGAGCGTGGGTACGCCGCGTTTCTTCATCGAGGCTCTGGTCGCCGGACGGGTCGTTCTCTCCCCGGAGGAGTCCCAGCACATTCTCCGTGTCCGCCGGTTATCGGTCGGCGATCAGGTCGTTCTCTTCGACGGCCAGGGGCAGGAGTCGCAGGGACGGATCACGGCCGCATCGCGCCAGGAGGTCGTGATCGAAGCGGGGGTTGTCTCGTTCAGAGATCGCCTACGGCCGCAACTGGTGGTAGGCTTTGCCCCGCCCAAGGAACCGCGGCAGGACGTCCTGGTTGAGAAATGCACCGAACTCGGAGTGGCCGAACTGGTCCCCCTGCTCTGCGAGCGAGCGGTGGCAGCCGTCTCCGGGCATCGGCTGGAGAAGTGGCGGCGCAAGGCCGTCGAGGCGGCCAAGCAATCCGGCCAGTGCTGGTTGCCGCGGTTGCACGCCCCGCGAACGCTGGCCCAAGTCCTGGCCGACCGAGCTTCGTACGGACTTGTCCTGGTCGGACTCAGCCCCGGCGACGGCGTGATTCCGGAACCGATTGTCGGGCTGCTCGATGCTTTGGCCGGGGCCGGCCGAGTGCTCGCCCTCGTGGGCCCGGAAGGCGGCTGGGAGCCGGGCGAAGTGAGCAGCCTGTTGGCCGCGGGCGTCACCCCTGTCTCCCTCGGCCCCAACACCCTGCGCATCGAAACCGCGGCGGTCGCCATGGCGGTCGTGGTTCACGCCCTCGCTCAACGTCGCGGGATGCACTACGGTGAGACGGGATCGTGAGAAGCGGCGGCGTTCGCGGGTTCGAGTGGCCTGGTTCGATCGCCGTTGGTGGTCCCTGCGGGTGGACCAAGGTATACTGCGAGGTCATGGCGGGCGTGCCGCCTTAGCGAATGCCTGTTTCTGGAGTCCCCCATGCCCTCGATCGCACTCGTCGGCCTCCTTCTCGGAACGATGACCTGCGGTGCAACTCCCGCCACACGGCCGGCCTCGGAGGCCGACCTCAAGCGCAATGGCGCCTTCGCCTTTCCCCAGCAGCAGGCGACGGTCCTCTGCGACAACGCCGATCTTCGCCTTTCAGTCTGGAGTGACGCCAAATACCTCTATGTTCAGGCGATCCTGTGGAAGGACGGCGATGATGCCCTGGGTGAGACCCGCGATGGCCGCAAGATCGGCGACCGTGCCTCACTGTCGCTTGACCTCGACGGGGATGGCAAGGTCACCGGCAAGGTCGATCGGGATTACGCCCTCAATCCCTGGCCCACGCGACAGGGCTTGTACTACTCCATCCTGCTCGATGCCAGGTCATCGACGCATCTCATGAATGACTCCAAGGGCCGGGGTTCGATCCGCTACCTCGAAGTCGCCAAGGATCGCCGCGTGCGGGTTGACAGCATCATCCTCCCCTTGTCCGAGATCGACAAGAAGGTGGGCGACGAGGCTCGGTTCGCGTACTCGGCCTCCTCAACCAGCCCTAAGTTTACGCATTCCTCACCAAAGAAGGTAAAGCCTCTTTCGTCCTCCTTGCCAAAAGCGAATGACCACAGGGTGACCCTCGAGGACCGTCCCGCGACACTGGACCCCAAACAGGTGCCCGAGGGGCGCGAGGATCAGGTGCCGGCGGCCACCGCGCCTTCCAAGCGGCCGCCCAAGCTCAACTCCGTCCCGCCGGAGATCGCGGCCAAGGACTGGCTCAACACCGACAAACCACCGACGTTGGCCGGCCTCCGCGGAAAGGTGGTGGTGATCGACTTTTGGGCCACCTGGTGCGGCCCGTGTGTTGCGGGCATCCTCCACCTGAATGAACTGCACGAGAAACACGCTTCCAGTGGCCTGCGCATCCTGGGCATCACCGATCAGAGTCGTCGCGGCATCGAGAACTTCATCAAAACCAGGCCCATGAAGTACGTCATCGGAACGGGCAGCCAGATGGGTCCCGAATACGGCGTCTCGGGCATTCCGCACGCGTTCATCGTAGGACGCCACGGCAAGCTGGTGTGGGAAGGCAATCCGACAGATCCGGACTTCGAAAAGCAGATCTTGAAGGCCCTGGAGGCACGGTAGGCGGCGGGGGTCCCGCTCAAACGCGATCGGATCGCGGGCACCCGCCGCGGTGATGCATTCATCGGGCCGGCGGGACACGGGTGTGACCTGTCGTCTGATCCGCAGAGTCGCGGCTCGGCGGGGTATCGATCTCGAGATTCCGTCGCCGCCTGATCGGATGCTCTTCTGCGGATCGGATCACGGTTGCCTTGCGGCGGATCCGGACCGGGGCGCCGGAAAGCGGCTCGGGCATCGAGGAGGCCAGCGACGCGGGAAGGGCAAACCAGAACGTGGCCCCGGCGCCAACCCGCGACTCCACCCCGATGCGCCCGCCGAGAACCGTTACGATGCGTTTGGCGATCGCCAGGCCGACCCCGCTGCCCGGCGTATCCCGGTCCAGGCGGCTGAACAGCTCAAAGACCTGCTCGTGATGGCGTTTGGGGATCCCCGGGCCGTTGTCCCGCACGTAGTATCGCAGTTCATGCCCTGCGATCCGGGACCCGATCTCGATGAGGGATCCGTCCGGCCTTGATCCATGGGTGATGGCGTTGCTGATGAGGTTGTCGAAAAGCTGCGTCAGCCGCTTGCGATCGGCGTGCAGGGTGCCAAGGGTCTTCGCGACGACCAGCTTGATGTTCTTCTCTGCCAGACGGGGCTGGTGCAGGGCCACGATTTCCTGGACGAGCTCATGGACGTCTACGGTCGTCGGCGTGTCCACGATGCGACCGATGCGGCTGAGCTCGAGCAGTTCCTCGATCAGCGATTTCATCCGGTCGGCGGCGCCCTGGATGCGGCGAATGAAATCGCCGAGCCGCTCGATACGGCCAGCCCGGAGGTCCTGCTGGACGTAGCTCGCGAAACCACTGATCGTCACCAGCGGCGACTTCAGGTCATGCGAGACCGTGTGGATGAGTTGTTCCATCTCGGTGTGCTTGCGCTCGAGCTCGTGGTTGGTGTCCTTGAGCTTCCGCTCGGCGAGCCGTCGCGTGGTGATGTCGTTCAGAATGATCAGCGTGCCGGCGAACTTGTCGCTGATGTCGAGCATGCGGCACAGCTTGATCTCGAAGTGCCGGTGGCGACCGCGCCGATGAAACGCTTTCTCAAAGGTGAGTTCTGTCGTCGTCTGGTCGTGGAAGGCCGCCAGTTCGGCGGCCAGCCAGGAGACTTCGTGCTTGCGGTTGCTCGGGCTGTAGTAGAAGGCCCCGGGTGTGAGTACGCCCTCGAAAACCTGTGCGGCGGCGAGGTTGACATGTTGCACCCGACCATCGGCATCGAGGAGCAGGACCGGCAGCGACAGGCTTTCAAGAACGGTCAGGAATCTGTTCTTCTCGTTCGCGAGTCGCCGGTTCGTGTCCCGCAGTTCGGCGAGGCGGTGCTCGTCGCTGGTGCCGGCCCATTCCGTGCAGAATCCGATCTCGACCCGGTCGAAGAAGCGCTCGACGAACAGCGTGGTCAAGTCCGCCGTGTCGCCGAAATCGCCGCGATCGCGAACCAGATCGATGTAGGCCTGGCGGTAGTACTTCATCAGGCCGAGGAACATGGACAGGGTGATGCCCCGGGCTCGATGCCGCTGGGCCTCGACGCGGCCAAAACGCGAGCAGGGATCTCGCAGGAAATCCTCGTTTGGGTCCAGTTCGGGAACATCCGTGTGAACGTCAGTGGCCGTGGCGAGGGCATCGGACAGCCCCGCGATGGACAGTCGCCATGCCTCCTTCAGGGTGGAGGTGTACCTCGTGTAGTCGTGAAGCTTGGCGTAGTGGAGAACGCGCTCGATCAGCCAGTCCTCGTTCGCGGCCACCAGCGCGCGGAGCCGCGGACGAGCATCGGCGAGCGAAGCCGTTGCCCCAGTTCCTGACCCGCAGCCTGTGCCTTCGTCATGAGTCGTGCCGCACCCCTTTCGTCCGGAAAGGGCCTGTCTCCTGTTGTGTCATCGGGTGAACGAGTCCGGCGCATTAACCCGCCCCCGTCGGGGGCACGGGATTCGTGGCCCCAACGCGGGTGGCGGCGGCGTCTGGCCATCGGCCGGCCGAAGGACACAGCATCGGTCTGATAATCAAGGCGATCGCGCGCTGGCCGGAGAAACGGCGTCCTACCAGGCCATCCAGCCGCCATCGATGACCACGTTGGCCCCGGTGACGTAGGAACTGGCCTCGCTGGCCAAGAAGACAAGGGCGCCCTTGAGTTCCCATGGCCGGCCCATCCGTCTCATGGGGCTCTTGGCCGAGAGCTTCTGGACCATCGCCGGACTGACCGTGGGAGCGGGGAAGGGACCGGGCGTCAGGCAGTTGACCCGGACGCCATCCTTGGCCCAGTAGACGGCCAGATGACGAGTCATCGAGAGGATGCCGCCCTTGAGGGCGTGATAGGCCACCGGGCTGGACATGGGTACGTCGGTGTAGGCATCGGGATAGGAGCCGACCACACCGTACATCGAGCCGATCATGATGATGCTGGCCCCGCCCCCGCGCTCGACGGCGTGGCTCCGGATATGCCGGGCCAGGAGAAAGCAGCCGGTCGCGTTGGCCAACTGACGGGTGAACTGCTCCGCGGTGATGTCTCGCCAGTCGGCGGTGACGCGCTCGTAACCGTTGTTGACCAGGATGTCGATCCGCCCGGCGGCCCGGAGCGTCTCCCCAACGCCTTGTTCGATCGATGCGGGTTCAAAGTAATCCAGGCTCACGCCCAGGTGGCTGGCTCGCCCGATCACGGGCAGGGAGGCGGCCTGGTTCTGGGCCCTGGCCTTGTCGCGGCTGGTGACCACCACGGATGCGCCCGCTTCCGCCATCGCCCGACAGAAGGACTGCCCCAGGTATCCGCTCGCGCCGGTGATCAGGGCCACCTTGCCTGACAAGTCGAACAGTGTCTGAACGGTCGGCTCTTGTGCGGGAGTGGTGCTCATCTTGCTCGTCCTGAGTGGCTCCTATGTGCTCGCCATCCGGTCATCGTGCCAGAGATACCCAGCTCGGGTGATCCGCCGCGCCAAGGACGGTCAAGTTGACGCGCAGGGTCTGCAGCCCCTCGTCCAGCGTGCAGGCAAAGGGCCCCTTGTTTTCGAGGGCATCGAGGAAAAGCCTCGCCTGGTTGACAAAGATGTCGTCACGCTCTCTGGAGAACTCGAACTCGGTCTTCCAGCCCGCGTCGGGTTCGACCATGGACTGCCAACGAGCGTTGTTCAGGTCCCAGCGGGCGGTGCCGCGCTCGCAGATCACCGTGAGCGTGTTCTCGTTTGGAGCCTGGTGCTGGTTCAGGCTGTAGCAGCCCATGACCCGGCCGTGGCGTGCGATGAGATGCACGGTATCTTCGACGGTCACGCCTTCAAGAACCTGGTGAGCCGCATCAGCCATGATCCGGTCGATCGGCCCGACCAGGAACTCCCCGGCGTTGACCGCGTGGGTGAGCACGTCCTGGATCGCGCCGCCGCCGGTGGTCCGGCTGGTGTAGTAAATCTCCCGGTAAGCCGGCCGGTACTTCGGAAAATGCTGGCCCCAGGTGCCGACAATCTGCACCGGCCTCCCGAATCGGCCGGAGTCGATCGCTTCCTTCATGGATCGCAGAGCCGGATGTGAACGATAGGTGTAGGCGACGGCAGCCTTGAGCTTCCGGTCTGCGATAACCTGACGCAATGCCTCGATGCCGTCAACGCAGAGGCTCAACGGCTTCTCGATGAACAGGTTCTTGCCCGCCAGGGCGCACTTCGTGGCCATTGGAATGTGCAGGTGCGAAGGCGTGGCAATCAGCACGGTGTCGAAGCGACCCTTGTTCAAGGCCTCGTCCAGGTCCGGGAAGGTCTCGGTGATCCCGTAGCGCCCCGCAACCGCGGTGCGCAGCGTCTCGTTCGATTCGCAGATCGACAGCTCGGCGCGCCCCGTGGCTTTGAACGTCCGTGTGTGACGCTCGCCGATGGAGCCGACGCCCACAATCAACATGCGATGACTGGCCATGAATCACTTCCCCTGCAGATAGCCCTGGGCGGTGCGGTCCAGCTGGTTACTGAACTGGAAACCCAATGGACGGAACTGCTCCTGGATCCGCTTGAGACCCTCCTTGACCAGAACGAGATCCGCGTTGTGACACAGGACCGTCGCCCCCAGGCTCAGCAGCCATCTGGCGTGGTCGGCATTGAACGCGGGCGTGCCCCAGTGCTTTCCCGTGTTCTTGGCGGCCTTGGCCACCGCTTCGACCGCCCTTTGGATCCGCGGGCTCTCGAACTGGCCAGGGATGCCGCTCAGCACCGAGTAGTCAGCCGGCCCGAAGAACAGGCCGTCGACACCTTCCACCCGGGCGATCGCCTCGGCGGCGTCCAGGGCCTGCTGCTCCTCGATCTGCATGAGCAGAAAGGTCTGTTCGTTGGCGTGACGAACGTAGTCGGCCATGGGCATGCTGCAGTAGGGCATGTCCGGATTACCGCCGTCAAAGCCGCGCTTGCCCAGCGGCGCGAACTTGGTCCACTTGACGGCTTCAGCGGCTTCCTCGGGCCCGTCGCAACGCGGGTACATGATGCCCTGAGCACCGGCCTCCAGCAGCCGCCCGATACGCATGAACTCGCCCTTGGCGCATCGGGCCAGGATGTCGGCCGTCCCGACCCGGGCAGCCCGCATCATCACCGCGGCGGTCTCCACGCTGTAGAAATGGTGCTCCAGGTCCATCCAGATTCCGTCAAAGCCCATCAGGCTGGTCATCTCGAACACCGACGGATCGGTGAAGTGCAGCATGGTCAGAAGCACGGGTTGATTGCGAGTGAGCTTGGCCTTAACGACACTCGGTCTCATGTCTGTCTTAAGCTCCGGTAGGCCCTGCGGTTCGGGCGTCTGTCATGAGTCAGCCGGGCTTTCTGTTGACAAAAAAAAGCCCTTCCTGTAAACTCTAATGGAGCTTGCTTTTAACAGAAGGTGTGTGGCCATGTCAATACCGCAACCGGATCGGGCTTCTCTTCGCGAGCGGGCCTACCAGCGGCTTCGGCGGTTGCTGGTGCTGGAACAACTGCCGGCCGGCGAGCGATTGCGGGAGACGGAGTGGGCGGAGCGGCTCGAGGTCAACCGGGCGGCGCTTCGCGAGGCGTTCGCTCGCCTGGAGGCCGAGGGGTTTCTGAAGAAGGGGGCCAAGACCGGCTACTTCGTTCCCGACCTCAGGGCGGAGGATATCCTCGAGATCATTGAGGTTCGCATCATGCTCGAGGGCGGGGCGATCGAGCGCGTCGTGCGCCTCGGCAAGAACAACCCCCAGGAATTGCGGTTGATGATCGAGGCCTGCAGCCAGTTGGAGCGGCTGGTTCACGAGGAGTACCTGCTGGGAGTGGCCGAGGCAGACCGGCGGTTTCACGAGGCCTTGGTGAACGCTGCGGGCAACCGTCGCCTGGCAATCCTCTATGAGCGAGCGCCCCTGCCGATCATCCACCCCCTGATCATCACCGGCGAGCAGTGGAAGACTCGCGTTCAGCAGACTCTGGACGAGCATCGGGCAGTCCTGGAAGCCATCCTGGACGGCAATGTCGCCTTGGGCCAGCAGTTGCTGCGGACGCATCTTGACCAACGAGCGTTCGTTCCCCTCTACGCTGGCTGACGGACGGGCCGGAGGACGGACGATCACTGCCGTTCGTTCCGCGAACGGGTGCTCCCTTTCCATCGGAGGCTTCCGTGTTCCTCGCTTGTTCTGCCAATCTGGGCGTGTCCGCTCTTGGCGGGCTCGGCAGCCAACTGGGCGGCATGCTCCTGATTGACTGGCTGGTGGTGGTCCTCTACGCGGCCGGCATGCTGGGCATCGGCGTCTACTACTCGTTCCGTACGACGAGCACCGAAGACTACATGCTCGGTGGGCGCAAGATGGGCTCCAAGTCCATCGGGCTGTCGCTGTTCTCCACCTTGTTCAGCACGATCACCTACATGGCCCTGCCCGGCGAGATGATCAACAAGGGGCCGGCCGTCATCTGCTGGATGGTCAGCCTGCCGATCGTCTACCTGATCGTCTGCCACATCTTCATTCCGCGTTTCATGGCCCTGCCGTACAACAGCGCCTACGAGGTTCTGGAAACGCGGCTGGGCTTGCGGGTCCGCCTGCTCGGATCGGTGATCTTCCTCCTGACTCGTCTTCTCTGGATGGCTCTGATCATCCACATCACCGCCCAGAAGATCCTGATCCCCGTTCTGCGGTGGGATGAGAAGTGGACGCCGTACGTCGCCGTCGTCATCGGAATGGTCACGTTGGTGTACACCTTCCTCGGCGGGATCCGCGCCGTGGTGTTGACCGATGTGATTCAGACGATCATCCTCTTCGCGGGTGCGGTCGGGGCACTGCTGTTGATTACCTGGGACATGGGCGGCTTCGGCGCCTGGTGGCCCAGGACGTGGTCTCCAAACTGGGATCAGCAGCCGCTCATCAGTCTCGATCCGACGGTGCGAGCCTCGGTGGCGGGCTCCATCGTGTTCATGTCCCTGTGGTGGATCTGCACCGCCGGATCCGATCAGCTGGCCATTCAGCGGTACCTGGCGACGCGCGACGCCGGCGCCGCGAAGCAGGCCTTCTTGATTACCCTGGCATCCAACGTGTTCGTGACCCTGCTGCTCGCGGCGCTGGGATTCGCCCTGCTGGGCTTCTTCAGCGCCCATCCCGAGCATCTGAAGGCCGACGGGCTCTATCTCAAGGAGAGCCTCGACCTCCGGATTCACGGGGACCGGCTCTTCCCGTACTACATCGTCCGCTTCCTGCCCCCCGGCATGACCGGTTTGGTGATATCCGCGCTGCTCGCCGCGGCCATGTCCAGCCTGTCGGCAGGGGTGAACTCTTCCTGCGCGGTGCTGAGCACGGATTTCATCGATCGACTGGGCTATCGTGCGGCCAGTGAAAAGACGAACGTGCGCCGAGCCCAGGCCCTGGCCCTGCTGGTCGGTCTGGTTTGCGTGGGACTGAGCCTGCTGATGAGCCGCGTGACCGGGAACTTGATGGAGGTGACGACCCGCACCAATCACGTGTTCGTCGCTCCCTTGTTCGGCCTGTTCATGATGGCCTTGTTCGTGCCGTTCGCTACGCCGTTCGGCACGACCATGGGGACACTGGCGGGATGCCTTGCGGCGGTGTTGATCGCCTACAAGGACATGATTTTCGGCGGGCTGCCGTGGAGCTTCCAGTGGATCAGCCTGGCGGCTCTGGCGGTGAACCTGCTGGTCGGGATTCCCTTGAGCCTGTGGGTATCCGCGCAGAAACGGCCCCGCCACGCTTCTTCTGCCGAGCTGGCAGAGGGCCGCAAGCCGCCGGATCGCGACTGAACGGCACGGCTGCAAAGGGAATCGGCAAGCGAGGGTCCGCCCGCAGTGCCAGGGCCCGCGATTAATCCGTCGTCGCGGGTCCGCGGGCCGGACCGCCCGCGGGCTTGGGCCGATTCAGGCGCCTGTACCTGACCCCAACGCGCCACCCGAGACACCGACCTTGAACCGCAGGCTGGTTGCGCCTACATTGGGATCTCGAAGCCGTGTGGCCTGAAGCGTGCAACCTGGGTCCCAAGGATCGATCGGCCGGAAACCAGTCTCGCGTTGGTGTCTGGGACCGGCCCTGAGCAGAGGAGAAACGTGGTGAACAAACCTCAGAACAAACCCCGCTCACCGTATTTCAGTTCTGGCCCGACCGCCAAGCGACCGGGATGGAGTCTTGACGTCCTGGCCGACGCCTGGCTCGGTCGTTCACATCGGGCCAAGAACGGAAAGGCCCGCCTGCAGCAGGCAATCACGCTCTCCGCCGAGGTTGCCCGTATTCCCAAGGACTACCTCGTCGGAATCGTCCCGGCCAGCGATACCGGGGCTGTCGAGTGCGCACTGTGGAGCCTGCTGGGTGCCCGGCCAGTGACCATGCTGAGCTGGGAGAGCTTCGGCCAGGGCTGGGTGACCGATGTGACCAAGCAGCTCAAGCTCAGTGCCACGGTCATGAAGGCCGACTATGGCCAGATCGTGGACTTGGCGAAGGTCAACTGGAACGACGACGTCGTCTTCACCTGGAACGGCACGACCAGTGGCGTGAAAGTGCCCGACAGCTTCGCTCCGCCGGCCGATCGCCAGGGACTGGCTATCTGCGACGCAACCAGCGCGGTCTATGCCATGCCCCTTCCCTGGGAACGGCTGGACGTCGTGACCTGGTCCTGGCAGAAGAGCCTGGGCAGTGAGGCCGCACACGGAATGCTGGTGCTCTCCCCCCGGGCGGTCGCGAGGCTCGAAAGCTACACCCCGACTTGGCCAATACCCAAGATCTTCCGGCTCACCAAGGGCGGCAAAGTCATGACCGAGATCTTCGAGGGATCGACGATCAATACGCCTTCGATGCTCGCTACCGAGGACTACATCGATGCCCTGAAGTGGGCGAAGGCACTTGGCTACAAGGGCAAGACCGCTTTGGACGCCTTGCTGGCTCGCAGCGCCGATAACCTCGCGGCCGTGGCCGGCTTCGTCGCCAAACACCCCTGGGTCGATTTCCTGCCGGTCAAACCGGAGATTCGAAGTTGCACCTCCATCTGCCTGAAACTGACCGCCGACTGGTTCACGACACTGCCGGCCGACCAGCAGGCCGCCTTCTGCAAGAAGGTCGCTTCCTGCTTGGAGGCGGAAGGCGCGGCCTATGACGTTGGAGCCTACCGCGACGCCCCCCCAGGCTTCCGGTTCTGGGGCGGACCGACCGTCGATCCGACGGACATGGCTTTCGGCCTGGAGTGGTTGGCCTGGGCCTACGAAGAGAACCGGCCAAAGTAGTGGTTCCCCTGGCCCGGCTACTATTATAAATGTGCAGGGTGGCGGCTTCTCGCCGACAGGGTGCCTTTTTCGGAGGTAATGGACTGAGAAACGACTGGCGGGGGTGGAACGTGGCTCATCGGGGGTAGAGCCTGCCGATCCACACGTTGCCCTTGGCCTGCGGCTTCCGGTCCCCAAACCATGCAGCGTTTGATGCTCAAGTCGAAGATCCACCGTGCCACGTTGACGGGTACGGAGATCGACTATGAAGGCAGTATCTCGATTGACGAGGACTTGATCGAGAAGGCTGATTTGTTGCCCGGCGAGCAAGTTCACGTGCTCAACGTCAGTACCGGCGATCGGATCATCACTTACGTGATCAAGGCCCCGGCCAAGTCGGGCACGGTCATGCTGAATGGTCCGGCCGCCCGGATGGGCGTTCCCGGGGACCCGCTGATTATCATCTCCTATTGCCAGCTCGACGATGCCGCCGCCCGGCGACACAAGCCGATCGTGGTCCATGTCGATGGCAAGAATCGGCCGGTGAGCAAGTAGGGCGGAGCCGTAAGGTCGGGGCTATGCGTGCCGATGCCGGTGGACGCCGAATTCAATCTAACGTCATTTGTTTCAGTGGTTTAAATGTCTTTACTGGACCATGTGCTCCAGGTGGGCAGGGGTCCGAAGGGCGAAAGCCTGGCGGCCGCTCCGATACAGGTGGGAGAAGCGGGTGTCGACGGCTTGAGTGGGCGCCTTCGGGCGAATGCGGGCCAGGCCTCTCGGACGGCCCTCATGGGGCTCAAAAAAAAGCGCCTTGGGCCCCAGACGAGGCCTTTGACAGCGGCAGTGAAACGGCTATACTGAGCGATCTTCGGCTACAGGCATGGGCGGTCCCGGTATGCCCGCGTGCCGTGAGAGCGGGCAGGGAGTGCCGGGATTGGCGGCTTGAGGCCGGGGTAGCCCGCTGCTGTAGCTCAGTGGTAGAGCGCGTCCTTGGTAAGGACGAGGTCATGGGTCCAATCCCCATCAGCAGCTTTACCAGTGGTCGCCGGGCGGAATCCCTCGGGACGACTTGCCCAGGGTGTGGGCCGAGTGGCGAATAGGTGGCTTGAGGAGGTGCGGTTGCGTCGGACGTGGCCGCGACTGAGGCGCGAGTGGCGCCTCCTCTTGTCTGTTGGGATAGTGCTGGGATTTGTCGTGCCGGGAGAAACTCGGCGTGGCCGACGCGTGCAGGGCGTTCGGCGGAACAGAAAACGGCTTGTAGAACCCATTAGAGTGGAGGATCTGGTTACATGGCCAAGGCTGTATTTGAACGCAAGAAACCGCACGTGAACGTGGGCACGATCGGTCACGTCGACCATGGCAAGACGACGTTGACCGCGGCCATCACCATGGTGCAATCCAAGAAGGGCCTGGCCACCTTCAAGTCGTACGACGAAGTGGCCAAGGCCTCGGAGAAGGAAGGCCGCCGCGACCCGACGAAGATTCTGACCATCGCGACGTCGCACGTCGAGTATGAGTCGGACAATCGGCACTACGCTCACGTGGACTGCCCGGGACACGCCGACTATGTCAAGAACATGATTACCGGTGCCGCCCAGATGGACGGCGCCATCCTGGTCGTGTCCGCGGCCGACGGCCCGATGCCCCAGACCCGCGAGCACATTCTGCTCGCCCGCCAGGTGAACGTCCCGGCGATCGTCGTCTTCCTCAACAAGGTCGACCTGGTCGACGATCCCGAGCTGCTCGAGCTGGTGGAGATGGAAATCCGCGAGCTGCTCAGCAAGTATGATTTCCCGGGCGACGAAATTCCGATCATCAAGGGTTCGGCGAGCCTCGCCCTGGCCAATCCGGACGACCCTGAGAAGAACAAGTGCATCGGCGAGCTGATGACTGCCATCGACAGCTACATTCCCGAGCCCGCGCGGGACATCGACAAGCCGTTCCAGATGTCGATCGAGGACGTGTTCAGCATCAAGGGCCGTGGCACGGTCGGCACCGGTCGTATCGAGCGCGGCATTGTCAAGGTCGGCGACGAAGTCGAAATCGTGGGCCTGGGCGAGACCCGCAAGACCACGGTCACCGGCGTCGAGATGTTCAACAAGACCCTCGACCAGGGTCAGGCCGGCGACAACGTCGGCGTGCTGCTGCGAGGCGTCGAGAAGACCGCCCTCGAGCGCGGACACGTGCTGGCCAAGCCGGGCACGATCACACCGCACACCAAGTTCCATGCTCAGGTGTATGTGCTGAAGAAAGAGGAAGGCGGGCGCCACAGCCCGTTCTTCAGCGGCTACCGGCCGCAGTTCTACTTCCGTACCACGGATGTGACCGGCTCCCTCAACTTGCTGGGTGGGGCGGAGATGTGCATGCCCGGCGACAACATCGAGCTCGAAGTGGAGTTGGGCAAGCCGATCGCCATGGAGGAAGGGCTCCGTTTCGCGGTTCGCGAGGGCGGCCGCACCGTGGGCTCAGGCGTAGTGATCAAGATCGTCCAGTAGCGTGCGTCGGGCAGGACCCCGCGGGCGGACGGACCAGCCGCCGCACGGTCTTGCGGACGCACCATGGGCCGGTCGCGATGCGATCGGCGCGTTCAGGTTTCCAGTGAGCGAGAGGTTCTGGCCATGGCCAAGGCAAGCAAGCGGGAGTGGGTCTGGCTCCAGTGCAGTGAGACCGGGGACCTGAACTACCGTATTTCCGTGAATGTGTCGGGTGGCACTCCGAAGCTGGAGTTGAAGAAGTACTGCCCGCGGCTTCGGAAGCGCACGGTACACAAAGTCAAACGGAAGTAGGAGCGTAGCTCAATTGGCAGAGCACCGGTTTCCAAAACCGGCGGTTGGGGGTTCAAATCCCTCCGCTCCTGTCATGAGTCCTCGTGCTTCGGGAGGTGTGGTTTCGTGAGCGATGCTGTCTCGGGAAGCGGGAGCGGAGGGAAGCCGCAGGTCAAGACAACCCTGGGTGGCGGCGGTCTTCGCCTCTACCGGCCTGGCCAGGGCTATTACACCCGGCTCGGCACCGCCCTCGGCGCCGGAGTCATCATCATCGCCGGCGGTCTGTTCATCGGCTCGCAGCTGGGGGGCATCATCAACCCCAAGGCCAGCTATGCCCTGCCAGTCCAGTATGGCGTGTCTGTCGGCTTCATCCTGGTGATGGCGGCCGTGCTGTACTGGATCGTCGGGCTAAACCGCAAGGCCAACGAGTTCTTCATCGCCACCGAGGGCGAGATGAAGAAGGTCAGCTGGTCCTCCAAGAAGGACGTAATTCGTTCGACCAAAGTGGTGATCGTCTGGGTGATCCTGATCGGCGCGTTGATCTTCCTCGCGGACATCATCTTCATGCAGACCTTCCGCTGGATCCACGTGCTGAAGGCATAGACAACGGTTCTCCCGGGATGCGGCTATTCGGAATCGGATCATGAGCACACCTGAGTCGGACAACAGCATGGTGACAGCGGCGGGCAGCTCCGCCGGAGCGACGGGGGCATCACAGCCGGCTCCGCCGCCCGCCACGCCCAAGGCCGGCGGCGTCGAGCCGACCCGGCCGGGGATGAAATGGTACGTGCTCCGCGTGGCCAGCAACAAGGAAGACCAAGTCTGCGAGGCCCTCGAGCGCAAAGTGAGGATCGAGAAACTGGAGAACAGGGTCGGGCGGGTGCTCGTTCCGACCGCCAAAGAGAAACGCATGAAGGCCGGCCAGGTCCGGGTTTATGAGAAGAAGCTTTACCCCGGCTACGTCTTCGTCGAGATGGCCACCGAACAGGACGGCTCCGTCTCCGAGAACGTGTGGTTCATGATCAAGGAAACCACCGGCGTCGGCGACTTCATCGGCTCGGACAACAAGCCGACCAGCATGCGCGAGCACGACGTGGAGCTGATGCTGCTGGCCTCGGCCAAGGAAGACGAGGAGGCCTCGCTCCAGGGGCTCGAGTTTGCCAAGGGCGATCGGGTCAAGATTAAGGAAGGCTCGTTCCAGAACTTCGAGGGGCACGTGGACAGCATCGATGAGACCAAGGGGATTGTCACCGTGCTGCTGACTATCTTCGGCCGGGCGACCCCCGTGGACGTCGAATACTGGCAACTGGAAAAGATGTAGAAAGGTACTTGAGCCGTGGCAAAAGAGATCGTAACCGTCATCAAACTGCAGGCCCCCGGCGGGCAGGCAACCCCGGCCCCGCCGATCGGTCCGGCCCTGGGCCAGCATGGCGTCAACATCGGGCAGTTCGTCCAGCAATTCAACGCCCAGACCAGTTCCTTGGGTGGCATGACCGTCCCGGTCGAGATCACCGTCTACAAGGACAAGACCTTCAGCTTCATCGTCAAAAGCCCCCCGGCGGCGGTTCTGCTCCGCGAGGCGGCCGGCATCGCCAAGGGCAGCGGTGTGCCGAACAAGGAGAAAGTCGGCAAGGTGACCTGGTCGCAGATCCGGACGATCAGCGAGCGCAAAAAGAAGGACCTCAACGCATTTGACCCCGCCCACGCCGATCGCATCATCGCCGGCACCGCCCGGTCGATGGGCATCGAAGTGGTGGAGGGTTAGTGCCGTAGCGACGTGGGAGAGGCGGCTGCGATCTGACCACGGATCGGCCGCCCTTGTGCGTGGTTTCAGTGGGAGGCAAACATGCCGCATTCGAGCGTGGTGTACAAGGAACAGGTGGCCAGGCTCGGGGATCGCAACGTCAAGCGATCAATCCCCGACGCCGTCAAGCTCCTCAAGGAGCTGACCGCGGTCAAGGTCAAGAAAAACTACAAGGGAGCCCGGACCCGGAAGGGTTTCGACCAGACCATCGAGCTGGTCATGTGGCTGGGCATCGATCCCAAGCAGGCCGACCAGATGGTCCGTGGGTCAATCTCGCTGCCCAAAGGCATCGGCAAGACCAAGAAGGTCATTGCCTTCTGTCCTGATGAGCTGGCCAATGACGCCAAGGCTGCAGGAGCAATCGAGGCTGGGGCCGACGACCTGATCAAGAAGGTCAGCGATGGATGGGCCGACTTCGACGTGGCCGTCGCCCACCCCGCCGTCATGGGCAAGGTCGGCAAGTTGGGTCGCGTGCTCGGCCCGCAGGGTAAGATGCCCTCGCCGAAGTCCGGCACCGTGACGCCCGATGTCGTTCAGGCGGTCAGGGAGTATGGAGCCGGCAAACTCGAGTACCGCAACGACGCCGGCGGCAATGTTCACGCCATCGTGGGTAAGGCGAGCTTCAGCCCCGAGGATCTGGTAGCCAACATCGAGCGGTTCGTCGATCACATCCGCAAGACGAAACCCCCGGCGGCCAAGGGCCAGTTCATCAAGCGGGTGTGTGTCTCGGGGACCATGACCCCGTCGGTGGTGTTGGATATCAGTTGAGACCTCTGGACAAGGTGTGAATAAGCGATGAGTAAACCAATCAAGGACCTGATGACCCAGGAATACCGTTACCGGTACGGGAACCTGGACGGCGCGTGCATCGTGAGTGTGATCGGCCTCGACGCCATTGCGACCAACAAGCTCCGAGGCGAACTGCGAGCTAAGAACCTGCGCCTGCAGGTGGTCAAGAACAGTCTGGCCAAGCGAGCCTTCGGCGACACCGCCCTGGCGCCGATCAATGCCGCCCTCAAGGGCCCGTGTGCCCTGGTCACCGGCGGCGAATCCGTGATCGACGCGGCCAAAGCCCTGGTCGGCCTCAAGAAGAACTATCCTAAGATGGAACTGCTGGTCGGCGTTCTCGACGGCGACAGGGAACTCGTCGGCGTCGAACAACTCGCCACCATGAAGAGTCGGACGGAGACCCTGGCGGATCTGGCCGGCCTGATTCGGAGCCCTGGCGGCCGGCTGGCTGGCTGCCTGTTGGGAGGTGGTCGCATCGCCGGGTGCCTCAAGGCCCTGATCGAGAAGGCTGAGAAGGCCGCCTCCGCCGAAGCCGCACCTTCGGCGAACTGATCGGGCCTTCGGCGAAGCCGGTGGGTTCGGAGCCTGTTTGTTCCTCCGAGTGCTTGGGTTCTGGATGTGGATGATAAGGTAGCGGTCGACGGCCGCCGCAGATTGGTCCGGTGCACCGGATTAAATAGGCGTCAGTGGGACGCCACCTATCAGGCGGGCTTGTTCGTATCGCCTGGAAATACGAGGAGTTAGGTACAATGTCGGATGCCCCCGCGAAAACGTTCAGCGCCGAGACGAAGGACCTGGCGGCGAAGCTCGTTGGTTTGACACTCAAACAGGCCCAAGAGCTGGTGGACTGCCTGAAGCAGGATTACGGCATCGAGCCCGCAGGCGGCGGGGCGGTGATGATGGCTCCCGCAGCGGCCGGCGGCGGAGCGGCCGCAGCGCCCGCTGAGGAGAAGACTTCCTTCGACGTGATCCTCAAGAGCGGCGGCGAGAAGAAGATCAACGTGATCAAGGTTGTTCGTGCGGCCACCAACCTCGGCCTGAAGGAAGCCAAGGATCTGGTCGAGGGCGCCCCGAAGACGGTCAAGGAAGGCCTGCCTAAGGACGAGGCCGAGAAGCTGAAGAAGGAGCTGGAAGAGGCCGGAGCCGCCGTTGAGATCAAGTAGGTACCCTGACGCGAATCCGGCCGCGAGGTGACCCCTCGCGGTCCGGACCGCGATATCCGTCTCTGTCGCCCGGAAGGGCGGCGGGCAGGAGTTCAAACTCCTGCGACTGGGCTTGGGGGACCGAGCCTGCTCGCACGAGCTTGAACCGTCCCTCCTCCCACGGAGCGTGATCGGCTGACGCGTCGGCCCAACGAAGGCCGGCGGCAGGACCGCCAGTCGAACAGATGGCTCCGCGCCGGATTCCGTCCTGATGGTGACCCTCGCAGGAAAGGAACCATGGGTATGCTAAACTTGAAGCATGTTCGGAGTTTCGGTCGCTTGGGCGACTCCCTCCCCATTCCGCCCCTGACGGAAATCCAGACGCAGTCCTACGCGCGGTTTCTTCAGGCAGAGGTCGAGCCCGGCAAACGCAAAGCCGAAGGGCTCGAGGCGCTGCTGCGGGAAGTGTTTCCGATCGAGAGCTATGACGGAAACATGTCACTCCAGTATGTTTCCTATGAGCTGGGCAAACCACGATATACCCCCGACGAGTGCCGCCAACTCCGTCTGACCTACGGCATGCCGTTCCGGGTACGGGTCCGGCTCACCCGCAAGAACACCGACGTCATGACCGAAGACGCCATTTACCTGGGCGAGATCCCCGTCATGATGGGTGGTGGCGAGTTCATCATCAACGGCGCGGAGCGAGTCATCGTCAACCAGCTTCACCGCTCGCCGGGTGTGGACTTCGTCAAGGTGCAGGCCGAGGGCGACCGAGCCCTGCACGCCTGCCGCATCATCCCCGAACGCGGGAGCTGGATCGAGATCGTGGTCACCAAGCGCGACCTGCTGGCTGTTCGCATCGACCAGTCCGCGAAGATCCCCGCGACCACCCTGCTGCGGGCCATGGACGACAAGTACGGCTCCAACGAAGCCATCGTCAAGGCGTTCTATGGCGACAAGATCCGCAATGCCCGCCCCGCTTCGCTCAAGCCGGAGATGTACGTGGTGAGCGATATCGTGGACGACGATTCGGGTGATGTACTGGTCAAGGGCGGCTGCCAGATTGGTGACGCGATCGGGCGCATTCAGAAGATGGGTCTCAAGAGCGTGGCGGTCATCGAGAACGTCTCCGATCCGCTGGTCCTGAACACCATGGCCGAAGACGGCTGCAGCGACTACGAAGGCGCGTTGCTGCGGGTCTACGCGAAGCTCCGGCCGGGAAACCCCCCCCAGAAGGAGAAGGCCGAGAAGCTGCTCCACGAGAAATTCTTCGACGAAAACCGCTATCGCCTCGGGCGGGTCGGCCGATTCCGTCTCAACCGCAAGTTCAACCAGGACGTCGCCGAGACGGAGATGACTCTGCGGGTCGAGGATTTCGTCAACTCGCTGAAGTACCTGCTGCTGCTGCGGAGCGGCGAGGCATCCTACGAGGTCGATGACATCGACCACCTGGGCAACCGCCGCCTTCGGACCATCGACGAGTTGGCTGCCGACGAGATGCGCAAGGGATTCCTCAAGCTCCGCCGCACGGTCCAGGAGCGCATGAGCCTCAAGGACCCCGAGACCATCGAGAAAATCGCTGAGCTGGTGAACTCGAAGAGCATCTCGTCGAGCATCGAGTTCTTCTTCGGCCGCGGCGAACTGTCCCAGGTTGTCGACCAGACCAACCCGCTCAGCCAGCTCACCCACGAGCGGCGTCTGAGTGCGTTGGGCCCGGGTGGTCTGAACCGCAAGCGAGCGGGCTTTGAAGTCCGCGACGTACACATCAGCCACTACGGCCGGATCTGCCCGATCGAGACGCCGGAAGGCACGAACATCGGTCTCATCGCTTCACTGAGCATTTACAGCACCATCGACGAGTACGGCTTCCTGGTCACCCCTTACCGCAAAGTGAGCCGGGGCAAGGTCAACGGCGAGACGGCCATGCTCAGGGCCGACGAAGAGATGATGACCGTGCTGGCCCCTCCGGAGGTGGCCGATCCCCAGACCGGCAAGCTCCACGATGGCGCGTCGCTCGCCCGAATCAAGGGCGACCTGGCCATGGCCGACGCCAAGCAGATCGAGTACGTGGATATCTCCCCGAAGCAGACTGTGGGCGTGTCCGCCTCGCTCATCCCGTTCCTCGAGCACGATGACGCCAACCGTGCCCTGATGGGTTCGAACATGCAACGCCAGGCGGTCCCCCTGCTGCGTGCCGAGCCGCCGATCGTGGCGACCGGCATGGAGAAGGAGGTTCCGCTGAACAGCGGCATGGTGATCCGGGCCCGCAAGGGCGGCACCGTGACCGCGGTGGATGCCAAGCGGATCGAGATCGACGGGACCGAGGAGTATGTGCTCCGCAAGTTCCAGGGTCTCAACGAGCGCACTTGCCTGAACCAGAAGCCACTGGCCAAGCTCGGCCAGAAGGTGGAGAAGGGCCAGATCATCGCTGACGGGCCGGCCTGCAAGAACGGTGAGCTGGCCCTGGGGCGAAACGTGCTCTTCGGCTTCATGACCTACGACGGGTACAACTTCGAGGACGCCATCCTGATCAGCGAACGGCTGCTCAAGGACGACGTGTTCACCAGCATCCACATCGATGAGTACGACATCGAGATCCGCGAGACCAAGCTGGGCCGCGAGGAATTCACCCGGGATATCCCCAACGTCTCCGAGCGGGCCCTGGCCAACCTGGACGAGAACGGCATCGTCCGGATCGGGACCCGCGTCGGGCCAGGCGACATCCTGGTCGGCAAGGTGAGCCCCAAGAGCAAGAGCGAGCTTTCGCCCGAGGAGAAGCTCCTGCACGCGATCTTCGGCCGGGCGGGCGAGGACGTGAAGAACGACTCCCTCGAACTGCCCGCCGGCGAGGAAGGGGTGGTCATCGACACCAAGTGGTTCAGCCGCCGGACCCACCTGACCGACGAGCAGAAGAAGCAGCTGCAGAAGCAGATGCGCGACTATCGCAAGGTCCAGGACGACAAGGTGGTGGACATCTTCCGCAAGATGTGCGCCGAGGTCGAGCGATCCACCGGCCAGGTGATGGTCGACCCCGCCACCAAGCAGAAGGTCGGCCACTCGGAATCCAACGAGGTCATCATGGAGCAGGTGGACAGCTTCACCACCCAGATGACCGGTGGCGACGTCAAGTGGCTCAAGTCGGCGTCTGCCAGAGCCGAGGCCCAGAAGATCATCGATCGCTACTGGCCGCGCGTCCTCGAGATCATTGAGGAGCGCGACCGCAAGCTTGCTCAGATGAAACGCGGCGACGAGCTGCCGTCCGGCGTGCTCGAGATGGTCAAGGTCTACGTGGCCACGAAGCGGCACCTGGGCGTGGGGGACAAGATGGCCGGTCGCCACGGTAACAAGGGCGTGATCGCCCGCATCCTCCCCGAAGAGGACATGCCCTTCCTCGAGGACGGAATCCCGGTGGATATCCTGCTGAATCCGCTGGGCGTGCCTTCGCGTATGAACGTCGGCCAGATCCTCGAGACCCATCTGGGTTGGGCGGCCGCGATCCTCGGCTTCCAGGCCGTGACCCCGGTCTTCGACGGGGCCAAGGAGAAGGAAATCCTCGAGAGCGTCAAGGAAGCCAATCAGCGGGTCAGGGAACGCCGTGAGCAGAAGGAGGCCATCCAGAAGGCCGGCGACACCCGCGAAGTGATGGTCGAAATGCCTCGTGATCACAAGGTCCGGCTCTATGACGGCCGCACCGGCGAGCCGTTCGATCGCCCGGTCACGGTGGGCCTGATCTACATGATGAAACTGCACCACCTGGTGGATGACAAGATCCACGCCCGCTCGACCGGCCCGTACTCGCTGATCACCCAGCAGCCGCTGGGCGGCAAGGCCCGCACGGGCGGCCAGCGCTTCGGCGAAATGGAAGTCTGGGGCCTGGAAGCCTACGGCGCCGCCTACGTGCTCCAGGAACTGCTGACCGTTAAGAGCGACGACGTCGAAGGTCGTACCAAGATCTACGAGTCGATGGTCAAGGGCACCAATACGCTCGAAGCGGGTACACCGGTTTCGTTCGATGTGCTCTGCAACGAAATCAAAGGGCTGGGCATGAACATCCAGCTCGAAAAGAAACACCTGATCTGACGGCTGGTGCAGCGAAGCGGCGTGTGAGCGGAGAAAAAAACGGTTCTTGTTGAAACAAAGGACCCTTAAGCCATGGCAGACAACGTTTACGATCGAATCAACGACTACGGCAGTGTCAAGATCTCGCTGGCGTCGCCCAACGACATCCGGAGCTGGTCGTTCGGCGAGGTCAAGAAGCCGGAGACCATCAACTACCGAACCTACCGGCCGGAGAAGGACGGGCTGTTCTGCGAGCGGATCTTCGGGCCGGAGCGCGACTGGGAATGCGCCTGCGGCAAGTACAAGGGCACCAAGCACAAAGGCATCATCTGCGATCGCTGCGGCGTCAAGGTCACCCACTCGCGCGTGCGACGCAAGCGGATGGGGCACATCAACCTGGCCGCCCCTGTTGTCCACATCTGGTTCTTCAAGGCCATGCCCAGCCGTCTGGGCGCCTTGCTGGACATGAAGACCAGCGATCTGGAGAAGGTGATCTACTTCCAGGACTACATGGTCGTCGATCCGCTGGATTCGCCGCTCAAGCCCCGCCAACTCCTCAAGGAGGAGGAGTACCGGGCGGCCCGCGAGAAGTACGGCGATCACGGGTTCGTCGCCGAGACCGGCGCCGAGGCGGTCAAGCACCTGCTCCAGCACCTCGATCTGGCCAAGACCGCCGAGGAACTGCGCGAGGAGCTGGCCCATACCAACAGCAAGCAGCGGATCAAGGACCTCAGCAAACGGCTGAAGATCGTCGAGAACCTCCGCAAGAGCGGCAACGATCCCGAGTGGATGGTCATGGAGGTCATCCCGGTCATTCCGCCGGACCTCCGCCCCCTGGTCCTCCTGGAGAGCGGCAACTTCGCCACCAGTGACCTCAACGACCTCTACCGCCGGATCATCAACCGCAACAACCGGCTTAAGAAACTGGTCGATCTCAACGCTCCGGAAGTCATCATCCGCAACGAGAAGCGAATGCTTCAGCAGGCGGTCGACGCCCTGTTCGACAACGGCCGATGCCGACGGGCTGTCCTCGGCAGCAGCAACCGCCCGTTGAAGTCGCTGACCGACATGATCAAGGGCAAGCAGGGTCGGTTCCGCGAGAACCTGCTCGGCAAACGCGTGGACTACTCCGCCCGGTCGGTCATCGTCGTCGGGCCGGAGCTCAAGCTCCACCAGTGCGGTCTGCCCAAGAAGATCGCTCTCGAACTGTATCAGCCATTCATTATCCGCAAGCTCAAGGACCGCGGCCTGGCCGATACCATCAAGAGCGCCAAGAAGATGCTCGAGCGCCGCGACCAGGACATCTGGGATATCCTCGAGGAAGTCATCATCAACCACCCGGTGCTGCTCAACCGTGCACCAACCCTTCACCGGATGGGTATCCAGGCGTTCGAGCCGACCCTGGTCGAAGGAAATGCCATCCGCATTCACCCTCTGGTCTGCAAGGGCTTCAACGCCGACTTCGACGGCGACCAGATGGCCGTCCACCTGCCCCTGTCGATCGAGGCCCAGGCGGAGGCCCACGTGCTGATGCTGTCCACCAACAACATCTTCAGCCCCGCCAATGGTAGCCCGATCATGTCCCCGTCCCAGGATATCGTGATGGGGATCTTCTACCTGACACTGGATTACAGCACTGGCAAGGAAGACCCCCGGCGCAAACCGCGGTTCTTCAGCACGGCCCACGAGGCCATGATGGCCTATGATCAGCGCAAGATCGGCATCCATGAGAAGATCTTGTGCCGTGTCGACCGCAAGCAGTCGATCACCGCTCAAACCGCCGGGGCCCAGCCCGTGCCATCTAATGGCATCGTCGAAACCACCGTCGGCCGGCTGATCTTCAACGACATCCTGCCGGCGGCCATGCCAATGTACAACTACCCGCTCAGCCAGAAGGGCTGCGGCCGGGTCATCGCCGATTGCTACCACCAGCTCGGCCGGTCCGCGACCATCGATCTGCTTGACCAGATCAAGAACATCGGCTTCCGCTGGAGCACCCTGGCAGGCCTGTCCATCGGCATCCACGACCTCCGCGTTCCCGCGGCCAAGGGCAAAATCATCGCCGCCGCCCAGAAGATCGTCGACCGTACCGAGCGGGAGTTCAAGCAGGGCTCCATCACCCAGCTCGAGCGGCACAACAAGCTGGTCGACGTGTGGGTCCACGCCCGTGAGCAGGTCACCAAGGAAATGATGAAGGAGCTTAAGCACGACCGCCGCGACGAGCAGGGGAGCTACATCCTGGAGAACGTCGAGGGCGGCGCCTGCTACCTGAACCCGATCTTCCTCATGACCGACTCGGGCGCTCGTGGCTCGGTGGACCAGATCCGCCAGCTGGCCGGCATGCGCGCCCTCATGGCCAAGCCGTCGGGCGAGATTATCGAGACGCCGATCAAGTCCAATTTCCGCGAGGGCCTGACGGTACTCGAGTACTTCAGCTCAACGCACGGGGCCCGCAAGGGGTTGGCCGATACCGCTCTCAAGACCGCCGACTCGGGCTACCTGACCCGCAAGCTCGCCGACGTCGGCCAGAACGTCATCGTCAACCATCTGGACTGCCGTACGATCAACGGCGTCACCAAGGGCGCAATCTACAAGGGCGAGGAGATCGCCGTTCCGCTCCGCGAGAGCATCGTTGGCCGCTGCGCCCGCGACGCGATCCGCAATCCGATCACCGACCGGCTGATCGTCGACGAGAACGAGATCATCACTCGCGAGATCGCCACCCAGATCGAGAAGCTCGGCCTCGACACCATCCGGGTGCGCAGCCCACTCACCTGCGAGAGCCCGCGGGGCGTGTGCGCTCGCTGCTACGGCGTGGACCTCTCCACGAATGTCCTGGTCGAAGAAGGCCTGGCGGTCGGCATCATCGCCGCTCAGTCGATCGGCGAGCCCGGTACTCAGCTCACCATGCGCACGTTCCACACCGGTGGCGTGGCCACGCGTGCAGTCGTCGAGAGCGAGATCCGCAACGCCCAGGCCGGCCGGATCAGCTTCGCCGAGCTGTTTGCGGTGGAAGTGCCTTCGAAGGAGCCGGGCGGTGCCTCGCGCATCGTCGCCCTCAAACGCAACGGCGAAATCATCGTGCTGGACGCCAAGAATCGGGAACTCGAGCGCTACAAAGTGCCTTACGGCGCCGAGATCCTCGTGCGTGAAGGACAGGAAGTCGCCGCCCGCACCCAGTTGGCCACCTGGGATCCGCACCTCACGCCCACCCTGGCCGAGAAGGCCGGCCTGGTCCGCTTCAGCGACATCACCGAGGGAGAGACCGTTCGCATGGAGCAGGAGCGGGAAGGGGCCAAGTACGTGGTCATCGAGCACAAGGGAGAGAAGCACCCGCAGATCGTGATCGAGGACCGCGAGGGCAACGTGCTCGACTACCACTATCTGCCCGCCAAAGCCCGTATCGAGGTCAAGGAGGGCGATTCCATTGTTCCGGGTATGCTGCTTGCCCGGCAGCCCCGGGCTATGGGCGGTACTCAGGACATCACCGGCGGTCTGCCCCGGGTCACCGAAATCTTCGAGGCCCGTAAGCCCAAGGAGCCCGCGGTCATGGCCGAGATCTCCGGTGTGGTCGAGATCCATGCCGACAAACGACGCGGCAAGATGACCATCGTCATCAAGAGCGACGGCGGGATGACCAAGGAACACCATGTCCCGCAAGACAAGATGCTCCTGGTGCACGGCTCGGACCGCGTCGAGGCCGGCGATCCGCTGGTCGACGGCCCACTCGTCCCCCACGACATCCTGCGGATCAAGGGCGAGGAGGCCCTCTACGTCTACCTGCTCAACGAGGTGCAGGCCGTCTACCGCAGCCAGAACGTGACCATCAACGATAAGCACATCGAGATCATCCTCCGCCAGATGCTGCGGAAGGTGAAGATCGAGTCGCCGGGTGACACGAACTTCCTGCCCAGCGAAGTCATCGACAAGTTCCGGTTCCGGGCCGAGAACGAGCGGATCGAGAACAGCATCAAGATCAAGGACCCGGGCGACAGCGGCTTGGCCGCCGGTGCGGTCGTCACCCGCGAAGAATTCGATGCGGCCGTCGCCAAGTGCGAGGAGGCCGCCGGAACGCCGCCAACCAAGGACCGAAAACCTCGCCGGGCGACGGCGACCACCCTCCTCCTGGGAATCACCAAGGCGTCACTGGGCAGCGAGTCGTTCATCTCCGCGGCCTCCTTCCAGGAAACCACCAAGGTCCTGACCGAGGCCGCAATCAGCGGAGCCACCGATACCCTGCTGGGCCTGAAGGAAAACGTCATTCTGGGCCACCTGATCCCGGCCGGAACGGCTTTCAAGAAACACTTGAACTTGCGCGTGAAGCATCTGGCCGAGCCCGTGCCCGAGAAGGAACTGGCCCCCGCCGAGGCCCATGCCATGATGGCCGAGGCTACCGCCGCCGCCGCCGACTTGGCGTCCGGTACCGTGGCCGCAACCCCAGTCAACGTGCCGGTAACGGCCGCCGAGGGAGAAACGCCCCAGGGCGGTTCGCAGGAGTAGTATTCGACTCGAACTTAGGGTATGCTGACGAGACTGTGCCGGCCGGGTGCACCGGCATCGCATGAAAACGAGGAAACGAATGCCGACAATCAATCAGCTTGTTCGAGTGGGTCGCGAGAAGCAGGCTCGCAAGTCCAAGGTTCGTGATCTTGAGCAGAGCCCCCAGAAGCGGGGCGTGTGTCTGCTCGTCAAGACCCAGACGCCTAAGAAGCCGAACTCGGCCCTCCGCAAGGTGGCCCGTGTTCGTTTGACCAACGGCAAGGAAGTGACTGCGTATATCCCGGGGATCGACCACAACCTCCAGGAGCACTCCATCGTACTCGTGCGGGGAGGTCGTGTCCGCGACCTTCCCGGCGTCCGCTACCACATCATCCGCGGCACGCTGGATTGCGCCGGCGTGGGCGGAGACAAAGAGAACCGGCCCCGGAATCGCAGCCGCAGCAAGTACGGCGTGAAGCGCCGCAAATGACCCTCTTGCCAGCCGCCGGCTAACTGCGGCTTCGCTGATCGCCCACACCGGCTCTTGGCCGGTGACGAGCATCGTAAAGGGCCGTGGCCTCGCGAAAGGCCACGGCCCTTTGTGTTCGTTGACCGCGGGACCCAGCGGAGTCCTCGTACGGCCACCGCGGCCAGGGGGTGATCTCCCGATGACGATGCCCGGATTTTTTGTGGATCGTCTTGGCACTCTCGGCCGATTGAAGCGTATAATAGAAGTGACTACGGTGCTCGTTGGCCTGCTCCAGAGTCCGGGCGGCGATCCAAAGGCATCGCACCGGCGGAGAATGGTCCAACGCCGCATCAACCTTGATCAAGGGGCATCGGTGTCCTCGCCGGCATGCCTGGCGAGGCTGGACCAAGCCCGGCGACACGCGTCGAGTCTGGATGGCGACAACCGGATGGCGGGTGACCCGGGATGCCTAGTCCAGAGAGGAGGTGACCCAGTGTCTTGTCGCATAGGTGAGCTGCCATAACGCAGCAAGCTATTGCTGCTTCTGGCAGCTACGCGAAAACTGTTTGTCGATAACCAAGACCCTGCGGCTGGTTCCCGGCCGCAGGGTCGTTTTTGTTTGACCCCCCCATGGCTACCCACTATGCTCTCCCCAGACAAACGGGGCTGGACGGGATGTCCCGGGCTGTCGCGCGGTCAGCCCTTCCTGGGTGCCGGAGACCAGCCCTGCTTCAGGCATGAACCCGAAGGTCGACGTCAAGTTCCTTGGCGGCCAACGCCGTGTCCCGTGTCTGGAGCTCGAACCTGATGCGTATTGCACTCATCAATCCCGTCGCCCGGCGTTGCCAGGGCTACCACACCATGGGAAGCAAGATCCCACAACTGGGTCTTCAGGTCCTGGCCCGGCTCGTCCCTGAGCCCCATACCGTCGATCTGATCGACGAGATCTTCGGCTTCGAAGCCACGGAGCGCCGGATCCGCCGAGGTCACTACGACCTGGTCGGGGTCACCAGCTACTCCAGCGGGGCCACGCGTGCCTATGAGATCGCCGCCCAGTGCCGCAACGAGGAGATTAGGACCATCATGGGCGGGCCCCATGCCTCGGCCGTCCCCGACGAGGCTGCCCGTTCGTTCGACTCCGTCGCGATCGGCGAATGTGACGACATCTGGCCCGCAATCATCGCCGATGCCGAGAAGGGAGCACTGAAGCCCCGCTACATCGGCCACACCGTCGATGTCAACCGGACGGGCATCGGGCACGCGAGCCAACACCTCCAGCCGATCAACGGTCGCTACGACGTAGCCAGTATCCAGACATCACGGGGTTGTCCCGTCGGCTGCGAGTACTGCAGCGTGACCAAGTTCAACGGGCCCGCGATCCGTCGCCGCCCGATCGAGGAGATCCTCGAGGAATGGAACGAGACCCCCCGCCGGTTCATCTTCGTCACCGACGACAATTTCTTCGGGGTCGGTCCCAAACACGCGGAGTGGGCCAAGCAGCTGCTCGAGGAGATCATCCGCCGGGGCAAGAAGCGACTCTGGTTCAGCCAAACCACGATCAACATGGGCGAGGATGCCGAGGGCCTGCGTCTGGCCTACCGGGCCGGCTGCCGCGGAATGCTCATCGGATTCGAGACGTTCAATCCCGAATCACTCAAGGATTTCCACAAGGGCATCAATCGCAATAACCTCCTTCGCTACAAGGAGTTAGTCGAAGGGTTCCATCGCGCTGGAATCTCGGTTTTTGGGGCGTTCATCATCGGCGCTGACCAGGACACCGAGGACACCGTGGCCGAGACCGCCATCCAGTCCGTCAAGCTGGGCATCGATACCATCCAGATCACTAACCTGACGCCGCTGCCCGGCACCAAGCTCTACGAGCGATGGATGTCCGAGGGCCGCATCTTCGCCACCCACTACCCCGAAGACTGGGAGCGCTACACCTTCGTCGAAACCGTCTATCATCCCAGACGCATGACCGCCTCTCGCCTCGATGAGATGATCTACGAATTGCGCTACGCGGCAGCCAATACCTCCTGGGTGTGGCTTCGTACTCTTCGGACGTGGTGGATGACGCGGAGCCTGACCAGTGCGCTGTTCATTCATGGCATGAACCGGGGCTGGAAGCGGATGGCCAGAATGCAGCTGCCCCGCGACGAGCAGCGCTTCGGCTTCACCCCGCGGTCCAACGACCGCACCCGCAAACTCCGTGACGCCTTCCATCTGACTCTGTCCAAGTACCCAACCGCTCTGCCGGCCCCGGAAGCGGCCACCGCGTGAGCCCTGGAATCGCCGGGCCTTCACGGGTATAGATAACCGACCAGCACGCGTATCGGAGGTGACCTGTGGTGCGCATGGTTTACCCTCTCATCGTTCTCGCCGGGCTGACCGCGGCCGGCTGCCAGACCGGGGCCCCCTTGTTCAACGGCCGCAACCTGGCCGGCTGGACCGAGATCGGCAGCACCGACGCCTGGACCGCCGAGCCGGGGAAGATCCTCAAGTGCAACGGAAAGATGAACAAGTACGCTTGGCTGAGCACCGATCGCAGGTACAGCGACTTCGTGCTGGATCTCGAGTGGCGGGTTTCCGAGAAGGCCAATTCCGGCGTCTTCCTGCGCGTGCCGGATCGTGAAGGCCGCAGTTCAATCAAGGGCTTCGAGGTTCAGATCCGCGACGACGCGGTGGATGAGGACCTGACCGACGCCAGCGGGTCCGTGTTCCGGCGGGTGCCGGCCACGGCCAAGTACGCCAGACCAACCGGTCAATGGAACCACTTCCGGATCACGGTGCGTGACCGGCATGTACGCGTCGAGCTGAACGGCCACGTGACCGTAGACACCGATTTTGACAGCGTCCAACCCAGGGAGAAGGACCCGCCCATGTCCGCCGTGTCCAACCAGGGCTACATCGGGTTGCAGAACCACGGTACGCCGGTCGAGTACCGCAACCTCCGGTTGCGCGAACTGGAGTAGAGCCGCCAGCAGCCATGGGCAGAAAGCCGCCATCTCGAGGAGGAGGAGACAAACGCCGGGTCGATTTCCGCCCCAACCGCCAGCGACCCGGGCGGCGCAAGCAATGGCATCCCCCGGCCGAGCAAGACAACCGTCACGATCAGGTCGCACCGTTCAGCGAGAGCGTCCAAGCCCGGGGTGACCTGTCCCGAAAACGCACCATCATCGAGCAAGGCGGCGATGTCCCGGACGGCTCGCTGGCCGAGGGCATCGCCGTCGCGGTCCGCGGGCAGTTCGTCGACGTAGACGATGGACAATGCGTTTGGCCATGCACGGTGCGACGTATCCTGCGCACCATGTCTATTCGCGACCGCCATCCGGTCGTGGCCGGCGACCGCGTCTGGTTCGCCGTCGTGGCCGACAGCCAAGGTCAACTCAAGGAGGGCGTCATCGTTCGGGTGGCCCCGCGCCGGACGTCGCTGACGCGCAGCGACGGGCGGAAGACACATGTCATCGCCGCGAACGTCGATCAGGCGCTCATCGTGAGCTCAATTCGCGAGCCGGTGCTGAAACCGCACCTGATCGACCGTTATCTGGTCGCCTGCCATGCGGGGAATCTCACGGCCATCATCTGTGTGAACAAGTGTGACCTGGACACGGAGGGCGAAACGAACGAGATCGTGGACCGCTACCGCTGTCTGGGATATGCCGCGATCGCCACCAGCGCGGCCACAGGCCAAGGGCTGCAGGAACTGCGTACACTCCTGGCAGGCAAGGCAACCCTCCTGGCTGGCCAGAGTGGCGTGGGCAAGAGTTCGTTGGTGAACGCGATTCAGCCAAGCCTCAATCTGCCCACCGCCGCCGTCTCCGCCACAACTGAGAAAGGTCGTCACACCACGACAACCGCTGTCTGGCTGAAACTCGATATCGGTGGGGCGGTCATCGATACGCCGGGTATCCGGGCCCTCGACGTGGCCATGATCCCGTTGAACGAGTTGGAGACCCACTTCGTCGAGTTCGTCGATCGCCTGCAGCATTGCCGCTTCCCCAACTGCGTGCACATCCACGAGGAGGGCTGCGCCATCCAAGAGGCCGTCGATGCGGGCGAGGTCGACCCGTCGCGCTATGACAGCTACGTTGAGCTGTTCTATGAACTGAGCGAGACCCGCAAATCGCGCTACGAATGAGCAGATCACGCCCAGCGGAGATGGTCTGCTCACTTGGTTCGGATCATCGCCCGGATGGGGCTTCCGTCGGCTCCGGCGATCTTCATCGGCAGGGCGATCAGTTCATATCTCCCGGCAGGGGCGGTGTCGAGGTCCAGCCCTTCGAGGATGATGACACCGGCGCCGAGAAGAATACGGTGGACCGGAGCGTCCCCTGCGTCGAAGCGGTCAACCGACAGGTAGTCGACGCCCACCAGCGGGGTCCCGATCTCGACCAGCAGGCAGGCGGCGTCGGCGGTGAGGGCGAAGAACTGCTGGTCGAACGTGCTCTTGGACCAGAGCCGGCCGCTCGTCGTCCTCAACAACACACGGTCGCCCGGCGGGATCGACGCCCGGTGGATGTCCTCGGCGGTAACGTCGCCCTCCTGAGCCACATCCACCACGGTGGCAGGTCCGCACAGTCGTTCGAGCGGCAGGGAGGCGACGTCCATGCCGCCATCGATATAGTGCAGCGGTGCATCAACGTGGGTGCCGGCGTGAACGTTGGTGTGGATCTCGCTCAGGTTGGCGGTGCTCGGGCCGGTGAGGGTCGCAACTCGCCGGAGCTCAAACGCCAGATCGCCCGGCCAATGGACGATGCCCGGCTTCAATGTGCGGGTAATGTCGATCCAGTTGCCCATGCAGTCACCGGGTTCATTCAGCGATACACGCATGAATCGTCGCCGGCCCCGGACGATGCCGAGAACCGTACCTGGGAACCGCCACTCTCTGGTCCATGAGTACGTTCTTCATCCGGAACGCTTCCCGGCCCTCGGTTCTCCTCCGTTGCGGTCCGCAGCGGATCAATGTTCGGTGACGATTTGGACATCAGCTGGGCGCTCACGCGCCTCGAACCTGCGAAGGGACCAGTCGTCGCGGCGGGCGGTCAGACGTCCGGCGATTCGGCTGCCGTCTTCGCAGACCAGTTCAAGGCGCAGCTCGCGCACCGCCTTCGCCGCGGTCGACTCACCTCTTACTCCGATGGTTCCGCCGGTGATCAGGGCCAGGCCGGCATAGTCGCCACGCGTCTGAATGAAGAAACCCCGAGCCGCATTCTTGCCACCCGCGATCGAGGACCGGCTGCCGGGTGGGGCATCCGCGGGCTTGGTGTCGCTGCCGTTCTGCACGCCGGTGGTGGCCGGAGCCGTCACGGTGCAGAACGCCGGTTCGACTACGCCAGCCGGAATCCGCAAGTAGAGGAGGAAGGTGGGGCGGCCGGTGCTGGCGCCGGGCAAAGGTAATTCGATCAGGACCCGATCCACTTGGCCTCCGGGCGACCAGTATGCTCGGTCGCTGTGCAGTTGGACGCTCTGCTGGCGGCCGGCAAGCTGAGGCTGTACCAGTTGCAGTTCCGCGGCCGGCCCGCAACCGGACAGGGATGTGAGCCCGCCGGCGACCATGAGTGATAAAACGCGCAAACCAGCGGTCGGCCTGGAGATAACCTCACGCATGGCCGGGATTGTAAACGCGCCGCCCTCCTTCGCCAATGTCGGGGTTCGCCCTTGCTTGCCAGGTGGTCCTTGAGTCTGCACAATAGTCCTTCCGTTGAGGGTTCGGTTACTGCAACCCCGGTGACTTGCTCTGATTGGAGACAGACGATGAAGCGCATTCTGATGTGGCTTGGCTTGGTGTCCGGTTCACTGGTCCTGAACGTAGCCTCGGCTCTGGCCGCTCCGGCGGCTGTGGGCCGATGGAACATCGTGATCGGCGGCGACCAACCGAGCGGATACTGCTGGGTCGAAATTCTGGCCGACGGCGACAAGTTCAAGGCGAGGTTCCAGCCTGAGGCAGGTGGCTGCCACGAGATCGAGCCACCCAAGGTCGAGGGCGACAAAGTCACGTTCAAGGCCGGCTGGACCTACACCGGTACGGTCAAAGGCAACGCGATGACCGGCGAGCGAGTCAACGGCAACAACAGGCAGAAGTTCTCCGCTAAGCGATGGGCGCCCATGCTCAACGTCACCGGCGACTGGAGCCTGAAAGCCGAAGGCTCAACCGAGAAGCGGACGCTGACCCTCGCGGCGAAGATCGGCAAGATCAGTGGCAGCCTGACCGGCGACAAGGAAGACAAGATCTCGGATGTGAAGATGAACCAGGGCACGCTGACCTTCAAGGTCGCGGAGTCGGTCTATCGCGTGGTGGTCAAAGGTGACATCATGGAGGGCGAAGTGACCGCAGGCGGCAGAACCGCCAAGCTGCTCGCCACCCGCGAGCGCAAGTACGGCGATCCCATCGAGTTGTTCAACGGCAGGAACACCGACGGTTGGAAGCCGCTGGGCGATCCCAAGGACTTCAAGTGGGCAGTCAAGAAGGAAGGGAACGATTCGATCATGTGGACCTCGGGTGGAGCCAACATCGTCAGCGAACAGAAGTTCGGCGACTTCAAGCTCCACGTCGAGTTCCGCGTTCCGCAGCACGGCAACAGCGGCGTCTACCTCCGCGGCCGGTATGAAATCCAGGTGGCCGACAGTCACGGCGGCCCACCCAGCGGCGGCGGCTGTGGAGCGATCTATGAGCGCATCCTGCCCTCCAAGAACGTCTGTAAGGCGCCAGGTGAGTGGCAGACCTACGACGTCACCCTCAGCGGCCAGTACGTGACTCTGGTCTTCAATGGGGAGAAAGTGATCGACAACGTCGAAATACCGGGAATGACCGGCGGGGCCATCGACAACAACGATCTCGAGCCCGGCCCAATCTACCTTCAGGGCGACCACGGCAAGATCGAGTACCGCAAGATCACGATCACCCCGGCCAAGTAAACTCGAGCACAGCCCGGATCAAGATTCCACGGGGCAGGATGACACCCACTCCTGCCCCGTCTGTATGGGCGGATCGCAACGTCACCGCCGGGCCCTCAACCCGGATGACGTGCAATTGAATAACCGTAAAGCATTGTAAATACAAGCTTTACATACATTGTCGCCGAGAACGCGAAAAACGGCTACCCTAACAGTTGCCAAACATCCGATCTGCAGTATACTTGGGCCTGCAACCAACGGATGCTGGAGGATGGTGGGCTCTCTGAGCGAGGAGTGATGGGCATGACCGAAGAGATGAACACAAAACGAGGCCAGGCCCTCGATCGGGCCCTGCAGCAGATCGAGAAGAGCTTCGGCAAGGGCGCGATCATGAAGCTCGACGCCGAGGTTCCAGTGGTGACCGATGCGTTGAGCACCGGCGCCCTGTCGCTGGATCTGGCTCTGGGAGGCCTGGGGATCCCACGGGGACGAATCGTGGAGATGTTCGGCCCGGAGTCGAGTGGCAAGACAACCTTGGCCCTGCACGTTGCCGCCTCGGCTCAGCGGGAGGGCGGTGTGGCCGCGATCGTCGACGCCGAACATGCCTTGGATCCGACCTGGGCCAAGAAATGTGGCGTCAAGCTCGAGGAGTTGTTGTTGAGTCAGCCCGATAGCGGCGAACAGGCCCTCGACATCGTCGAGATGCTGGTGCGCTCCAACGCCGTGGATTGCATTGTGATCGATTCGGTGGCCGCCCTGGTCCCCAGGGCCGAATTAGAGGGTGAGGCCGGGCAGTCGTTTGTCGGCCTTCAGGCCCGGCTGATGAGCCAGGCGCTCCGCAAGCTGACCGGCCTGGTCGCCAAGAGCCGCTGCGTGGTCATCTTCATCAACCAGCTTCGCGAGAAGATCGGCGTCACCTTCGGCAATCCGGAGACTACGCCCGGCGGGCGAGCCCTCAAGTTCTACTCGTCAATCCGACTGGACATACGCCGCGTGACCACGATCAAGGAAGGCGAGGAGTCCGTTGGCAATCACGTCCGGACCAAGGTGGTCAAGAACAAGGTGGCCGCCCCGTTCAAAGCTGCTGAGTTTGACATCATGTTCAGCGGCGGCATCAGCAGGGAAGGCGACTTGATCGACCTGGCCATCGCCGAAGGCTTGGTCGACAAGACCGGCGCCTGGTTCAACTACGGTTCCGTCCGCCTTGGCCAGGGTCGCGAGAACAGCAAGCAGTTCCTGCACGACAATCCGAAGCTGTTCGAGGAACTTCGCCAGGCGATCCTGACCAGGCGATTGCCCGAGCCGGCTCGGAAACCCGCGTCCAAGCCGGATACCAGGCCGGAGGCGAGAAGCGACTCGAAAGCCTCCGCCAAGTCGGAGGGCAAGAGCGAAAGCAGGCCTGAGCCTAAGTCCGCCGCCGATACTAAAGGCAAACCAGTTCCTGCCAAGAAGCCTGCCGGGAAAAGGTAGAGCGGCGGATGAACTGGCGGGACGGTCCCACGAAGACTCAATCGGGTCCGGCACGCCCGTACTCGCGCAGCCTCCTGTACCCGCAACTCGTGCAACCGTCCCAGGAGAGACCGGTGGCCATGCCTTGCGATCGCGACTCTGTGTGAGCGCTATGAACGGCCGCCCTGGACTCCCGGGAAGAGGCCTGTCCTCGAAACACCTCCGCCGAATGGTCGTCCTCGGATCGCTGAAGCCAGCCGATAGCGGGCCAACAAGAGCCACCCATGGCAACTCCAGACCCCATGGCACTCCCGGCACGCCGCCGTTAGAATGCCCGCGTTCACAGACCAAGTTGTTAATCTAGGTAAGGAGAGTGCGTTCGATGTACAGAGTCGTACTGCTGCGACACGGTGAGAGTGACTGGAACAAGCAGAACCGCTTCACCGGTTGGACCGACGTGGACCTGTCCGAAGTCGGCATCAGGGAGGCCACCGAGGCCGGTGCGGTGCTCAAAAAGGAAGGCTACACGTTCGACGTGGCCTACACCTCGGTCCTGAAGCGGGCTGTTCGCACGCTTTGGATTACCCTCGACCAGATGGATCTGATGTGGATTCCGGTCTACCGCTCGTGGCGGCTCAACGAGCGGCACTACGGCGCCCTTCAGGGCCTGAACAAGGCCGAGACGGCCGCCAAGTTCGGCGAAGACCAGGTCAAGATCTGGCGCCGCTCGTATGATACGCCGCCCCCGCCGCTGGAGAAGATCGATCCCCGGTACCCTGGCGCCGACCGGCGGTACGCGGATCTGACCGAGGGCGCCCTGCCGCTCACCGAGTGCCTCAAGGATACCGTCGCCCGGTTCCTGCCCCATTGGCACGATGTCATCGCCCCGACAGTCAAACTCGGCAAGCGGGTACTCATCGCCGCCCACGGTAACAGCCTCCGTGCTCTGGTCAAATACCTGGATAACATCAGCGATCAGGCTATCGTCGAGCTGAACATTCCGACCGGCATGCCCTTGGTCTATGAGCTGGACAAGGAACTCAAGCCGATCAAGAGCTACTACCTCGGCGACCCGGACAAGGTGAAGGCTGCAATGGCCGCCGTAGCCGCCCAGGGCAAGGTCAAGAAGTAGTTGCGCAGTCTGCCTCGGCCGCGGGATCTCTCGAGCGCCCGGGTCTGGACTTGCAGTCGCGTCAACGCCAAGGAAGTCGAGCCTCGGCTGGCCCTGGGATCCGCGCCGCGCTCTGGGCCCGCTGCGGGTTTCAATGCCCGTGATCTCGATCCTATCCGTCTATGGAGTAGGGGAGGTCTGCGTCATCAGGTTGGCAGTGCCGTGAGTAGGCCTTGTCTGACTCCCCGGCTCGGCCATCACGCATGGTCACGGCAGCTTGACGTCTCGATGTCGTGACATCGCTTTCCGTGGCGACGTTCTGATGGCTCGGCGTTCGGCTTGTCTCTTCGGGCCCCGTTTCGGCTGCCCGCTGGAGGGCTTTGTTGTCGCGGGGTCCGGCTGGGGCGGAACATCACCGATACAGAAGGGGCGCCAGATGGGCTATCCGCAGCGAGTGTACGACCCGCTGTTTTCGGGAAGGACCACCACCAGCCCGCGAGGCCCGGACCACCCGGGACCGTTGCTCCTGCCTTCTTCGACCTGGATATTCGCCCGGTTCGTGTGCGGTCGCGCCGGCAGCTTGCATGCCCGAGGAATTGGATTATAATACCCGTAGGTCTGAAGAGCGTAACTTCTTTTCGGACAACAGCCTGCAAACGATCCGAGACGTCCGGATCTACCCTTGAGTTGGCTCCGGGCGTTCGTGGAAAGCTTGGGGAATCGGACCTATGGCCACTCATGTTCACCAGACCGTCTCGGCGCCGGCGGGCGAAGCGGAGGATGCCTCTTCGCGGCGGATCGTCGTGGTCGCCGCGCCCGGGCGTCAGACTCTGGGCTGGGTGATCGCTGTGCTTCTGGCCGTGATTGCCGCCGCCCTGGTCATGCGTCTCGACGACGCCGCTCTACTGCGCTCGAGCTTGGCCCAGTCCACGCCGACAGGCGGTGGGCTGGCGGCTGGCGCTCGGTCGGTCTACGCGTTCACCGGACAACTGGACGGCAAGACCTACGGCCTCTTCATGATGGACGTGGACAGTGGTACGATATGGTGCTACGAGATCGCGAAGGGGCAGGCGGGCATGGGCTCCCATTTGAAGCTTGTGGCGGCTCGAAGCTGGATCTTCGATCGCTACCTGGAGGAGTTCAATGTCGCTGCCCCGACGCCAGCGGAGGTCCGGCAACTGGTCGAGCAGCAGCAGACCAACCGCCCTGGAGCGGCCGGTCCTGGTAATCAGAAGCCGCCCGCGAATCCCTGATCAGAAGGCGGCATGGGAATCGAGGATTCCTCAGCGCAAAGGACGGATGATCTATGGCCAACAAGATGTACTACAACCTCGACGAGGCAACCGCGAGACTGGGCTGCACCGAGGATCAGTTGCGCGGGATGGTCCGAGCGGGCAAGCTGCGCGAGTTCCGCGATGCCGGCAAGGTGCACTACCGCGTCGACGATGTTGACAGACTGGCCTCTGTCAGCGGCGACAACGTCCAGCTTGAAGGCAGCGGTGAACTGACCTTGTCCGTGGAGGACAGCCACGATCTGCCCGCCGCCAAGGGCGATTCCGGTGCGGGCCGGAAAGGCAAGTCCTCAGACAGCAATGCCCCGGTCGACCTGGGCGGCTCGGACAGCGGATTGTTGAGCCTCTCCGGCAGCGGCAGTGGCGAACTGCAGTTGGAGGACAGCGATACAGCCGCTCCGCCCGCCAAGCCCGGAAAGGCCGCCGCCAAGGCCAAGGAGAGCAGCGGCACCGGTGACGCCCTCAGCCTCGAAGAGGTCGATAAGGAAGCCGTCGACGGGATGAAAAAAGACGACACGGTGATCACCAACATCGGGATCAGCGTGTTCGATGACGAGGACCTGGAGATCGCCGTCGACCCGATGGCCAAGACCGTCGTGGCCGCCGGAGGCGACGAGCATATCGCATTGGACGGCAGCGGAGCGGGTTCCGGCCTGCTCGATCTGACCCGCGAGAGCGACGATACCTCGCTGGGCGCCGAATTGCTCGAAGGAATCGACATGGGTGACACGGCCGAGACGGTCGTGCCGGCCGAGACCGTGGTCGAAGGTGGCGGCGCCGAGGCCGGCGCCGAGTCCACCGGACTGCCGGATATCAGCGCGGAAGCGGGACCCTCAACCGGTGCCGGGGTCATCCAGGTGGGCACCGTCGAGGCCGCCTCGCCCGCCTTCACCGGCCTCCTGGCGGCTGCGGCCATCGTCCTGGTTCTGGTCGCCGCCATGGCCATCGCCACCAGCATGAACGCCTGGCCAGGCTACCTCGATACCCTCGCGGGCCAGTTCTGGTTCTTCCTGATCGGCACGCTGGCCACCGGTGGCGTCTTCGCCGGTGTCGGATACCTGGTCGGTCGGCAAGCGACCGCCGGCCCCAAGCCAGCCAAGCCCAAGAAGGAGAAGAAAGCCAAGAAGGGCAAGAAAGGCAAGGGCAAGGAGGAGGAGGCCGAACCTTCGTCCGAGGGCGAGCAAGTCGATATGGACGAGATCAAGCCGCTCGAGTGACTGTCCCCTTGTGTCCCAGCCCGCCTGAGATCATACTGATTTGCCCGGAAGGCTTGGTCCGGGCGGAGTGGTGAACGTGAAGAAGACCAGCCCCGGGCCACGGATGGTGACCGGGGGCGGACGGCACCGGGTGGACGAACGGTCCACCCATACTTCCATCGGTTAGAGGAGAACCGCAATGAGATCCTACTGGGTATGGGGCGTGAGTGCGATCCTGTTGGCCATGGGCAACGTGGGCTGCTACTACGATCAGTGGCAGGCCTCCGAGCGCGACAACCGTGTGTTACGCGAGGACCTCGGCCGCGCCAAGCAGGATCTCGCCGACGCCGAGCAGATGCTCAAGCAAAAGGACACGACCATCGCGTCGCTCAACAGCCAGCTCTCGGCCAAGGACCAGATCATTGCCAACCTCAGCGCCGAACGCGATATGCTGAAAAACGCCTTCGGCAAGGCCCAGGGACTGCTCGACAAGAACCTGGCCAGCGTCCCCGGTGTCATCATCAACGCACAGGTCCTGCCCAAGCCCCTGCATGAGGCGATCAAGAGACTGGCCCAGGAGCATCCCGACATCCTCGAGTATGACGAAGCCAAGGGCGCGGTGCGGTTCAAGGCCGATCTCATCTTCCCCCTCGGCAGCGATGAGCTGGGCAGCGGTGTGCCCGTCGATGTCCTGAAGAAGTTCGCGGACATCGTTCGAGAGAAGGCCACCGGCTTTGACGTGATCGTCGTCGGTCACACCTGTACGACACCCATCGGCAAGCCCGAAACCCGGGCCAAGCATCCGACCAACTGGCATCTGTCGGCTCACCGTGCGATCGCGGTCATGAGTCTGCTGGCCGGCCAGGGTATCGAGATGACCCGCATGGGCGTCATGGGTTATGGCGAGTACCGCCCGATCGCGGATAACGGCACCGCCGACGGCAAAGCCAAGAACCGCCGGGTCGAGATCTTCCTGGTGTCGAAAGAGAAGGTCCAGTCGATGAGCAGGAACGTGTCTGCGGTCAAGCACCTCGGCTTGGCCTTCCTGCGGGCCGACGCGGGCGGCAGGCACGGCTCCTGATCCGTCGATCGGACCACAGCCCCGGACCCCCGCGGGTGCCGATTCGCCGGTCCGGCGGAAGCAGCCATACGGGTCTTTCGAAGAGGCGTTTCGCTCAACGTGAAGCGTCTCTTCTTTTGCGCTCGAGAGCGCGCCTAACGCGTTGTTCTCGGCTCGTCGACGTCCGTGGCAAGCGCGCTCCACGGTTCCAGCCCGACTCGTGGCCGAGAGCACAGTCACAGTCGATCCCGCGACACACATGGCAGACTCGCCTGGTCGTGCGCCCCCGGGGCCGCTCACCGATTGCAGATCGCCGACAACTCGCGCCTCCGCGTTCTCCGGCTCGACTTGCACATGGAGGCGAGTTATGCTCGTCCGGCATGGCAGGTCCATCCCCGGTGGTCTGAGTACTAAGGAAAGGAGAGCCCATGAATGCTGGGAAAAACGTCAGCCGTCGAACATTCCTGAAGGGTGCCGCGGCGGCCGTGGCGGCGCCCTACTTCGTGCCCGCCTCGGCCTTGGGACGCGGCGGGTGGAAGCCGCCAAGCGAGCGGATCACCGTGGGTTTCATCGGCATCGGCAATATGGGCGGCGGCCATCTGGGCGGCTTCCTCGAGGACAAGCAGATTCAGGTGATTGCGGTATGCGACGTGGACGCGGTCAAACGCAAGAGGGCCTTTAACCAGGTCGAGCGGAAATACGCCGCCGACCGCCAGGCCGGTTCCTACAAAGGCTGTACCGAGTACCACGAGTTCGAGAAACTCCTCGAGCGACCGGACATCGATGCGGTCCTGGCCGCCGCTCCCGACCACTGGCACGCCATCATTGCGATCTGCACCATGCGGGCTGGCAAGGACATCTACAGCGAGAAGCCACTTTCGCTGACGATCAGAGAGGCTTACGAGATGGTGGCTGCCGCCCGGCGCTACAACCGCGTCTTCCAGACCGGCAGCCAGCAGCGCAGCGAGTGGAACTTCCGCCGGGCCTGCGAACTCGTCCGAAGCGGCCGGATCGGTAAGCTCAAGACCGTCCACGTGAACGTGGGCCCGCCTTCCGAGGAGAAGTACCTGCCCGAGGAGCCGGTTCGCGAGGGCCTTGACTGGGACCGGTGGCTGGGACCCGCCCCTTGGCAGCCGTACAACGCGGAACGATGCAGCGGTGACTACAGCGGCGGCTGGCGGCGGATCCGTGACTACTCCGGCGGCATGATGACCGACTGGGGCGCCCACCACTTCGACATCGGCCAGTGGGGTATGGGCATGGATGAGAATGGACCGGTCGAAATCATTCCACCCGACGGCAAGGACTACAAGACCCTCACCTACAAGTACGCCAGCGGCGTGGCCATGTATCACGCCGGCCAGGCCGAGGGGCATGGCAACGTCAATGGCGTTCTGTTTACCGGGACCGACGGCCGCATCGAAGTCAACCGCGGCTACTTCAAGTCCTGGCCGGAGGACATCGCGAACTCGCCCCTGGCCGCCAACGACGTGCACCTCTACGAAAGCCCCGGTCACCGCCAGGACTGGTTGAACTGCATTCGCAGCCGCCAGCGCCCGATCTGCGACGTCGCCATCGGAGCCAGCACCATCACCGTCTGCCACCTGGGCAACATCGCCTACTGGCTGGGCCGCCCGCTCAAGTGGGACCCCGTCAAGAAGGAAATTCTCAACGACGCCGAGGCCGGCCGCTGGCTGGATCGCCCCAAGCGAGCCCGGTGGAGGTTCTAGCTTCTTGGGCGCGCGTGCGACCGGCATCCTGCCGGTTGCCAACAGACTGGAGGCCTGTCCCACACCTTCAGCCGAGATAGGCACAGAGCAATGGTGATGCTGGTGGACTGTAAGTGAATGACAATCGGTTTCCCGAAGGAGACAGGAATCATGGATAAGCGTTTGAGCACAACCACACGGATTCTCGTCCTGGCGGCGGTCATGACCGTTGCGACGGCGTCGTTTGCCCAGGAGAAGACCGCGGCTTCGGAGGCGGAATACGCGAAGAAGATCGACTCGCTGCTTCCCGGAATGGGTGCAGAGAGACTCGTCGACCGGCGCGAGCCGCAGATGGCATTCGAAAAGCTCTGTTTCGAGGCCAGCGCCCCGGGCAAACCCGCGGCACGTGAAGCCCTGTGCAAGGCCCTGATCGCCAAGGTCGGGCCGGAAGTGGCCAAGCCCGCTCGGATCTGGCTGCTGCGCAAGGTCGAGACCATCGGCCGCGACGAGGTGGTGGCCGGCCTGGCCAGACTCCTTGGTGACCCGGACGCGGACATTCGCGAGACCGCCCGGCGGGCCCTGGAAAACAACCCTTCGCCCGGCGCGGCCGGCGCTCTGCGCGCCGAACTGGACAAAGCCAAGGACGTGAATTGGCGGGTGGCCTTGATCAATGCTCTCGCCTTCCGCCATGACACCGGCAGCGTCGGTATGCTGGCCAAGCTGACCGAGAGCCAGGAGGACGCTGTGGCCCTCGCGGCCGTCTCTGCTCTCGGCCGGATCGCTGATGAACCTGCTCTGAATGCCTTGGCCGCCCTGCGGAAAAGCGGCCGCCCGGCACTGAAGTCGGAAGTCATCGATGCTTCGCTTCGCGGCGCCGAAGCTCTGGCCGCCGGAGGCCAGGCCGATCTGGCCGCCAGGATCTATGAAGAACTGGAGACTGCCGGCCAGGCCGAGAACATTCGCGTCGCCGCCCTGACCGGTTACGCCCGGACTCAGGGCGCGAAAGCTCTGCCCAAGCTGATGGCCGCACTGAAAGGCACCGACCAGCGAATGCAGCTCGTGGCCGCCCAATGCTTGCAGGGTCTGCCCGGCAGGGAGGCGGGCGGGCAGATGGCCGCCGCCATGGAAGGAGCGCCGCCGGCTACCCAGGCCGTCCTGCTGGGAATCCTCGGCGAACGCAAGGATGCCTCCATCCTGCCGACCGTCCTGAAGAAAACCGATGACGCCAACGCCGACGTGCGCGTTGCCGCCTTAAGCGCGCTGAAGCACGTTGGCGGCCCTGGCCAGGTCACCATGCTTGCCGAACGAGCGATCAAGACCAAGGACGCGGAGGCCGCAGCCGCTCGCGACGCCCTGGCCATGATGCAGGGCGACGACGTAGACAAGGTCGTGGTGGCCGGGACCAAGGCCGGCGACTTGGCGGTGCGGGCGGAACTGGTCAGGACGCTCGGCACTCGCCGCATGAGAGACCACATGGTCTCGGTATTCGCCGCGGCCTACGACAAGGAAGAGACAATCCAGATCGCAGCCCTCGACGCCCTCGCCATCCTGGGCCGAGAGAAGGATTACCTCATGCTGGTTGATCTGGTGGCCAATCTGAAGACCGATGCGGCACGTAACGCGGGCGAGAAGGCTGTGGTTGAGGTCGCCAGGAAAGTCGCCGACAAGAGCAGGCAGGCGGCACCGATCCTGGCCGTTCTGCCCAGGGCGCCAATCGCCGGCAAGGCGGTGATGATCCGGGTTCTCAACCGGCTGGAACTGGCCGATGTCAAGGTCCTTGATGTTCTTCTCCCCTGCCTGGATGACGAAGCGGTGCGGGCGGACGCCGCCCAGGCCGTGGTCGGTATCGCTGCCCGCCTTGGCGGACAGGAAAAAGCCGTGGCCGCACTTGAGCGCATTCGCGAAGTCGGACCAACCGACGCGCTGAAGAAGGAAGCCCAGAAGAACCTGGACAAGCTCAATCGCGTCTGCCTGGCCTGGCTGTTCAGCGGCCCCTACCGCGAGAAGGACGCGGATCTCGACAAGCTCTTCGACGTGGCCTTCGAGCCAGAGAAAGCGGACGGCAACGCGAAGTGGAAAGCCCTTCCGGCGCCCGCAAGCGACGCTCAAGGCAAGTTCGACCTCGGCGGCGAGCAGAACTGCGTCGGGTACGCCAAGACGACGATCGTCTCCGACAAGGACCAGGACGCCCAACTGGTCATGGGCAGCGACGACGGCCTGAAGGTCTTTCTCAACGGCAAGGTCGTACACGCCGCCAACATGACCCGGGCCTTCCCGGCGGAGTTGGACAAGGCTCCGATCAAGCTGAAGAAGGGCGACAATACGCTGCTGCTCAAGATCACCCAGGGCGGTGGCGAGTGGCAATTCAGCTGCGCGGTGACTGCCCCGAACGGCGAGGCGATCACGGGAGTCAAGTACGAGGCCCGTTGATGCCGTTCCGCCAGCGAATTGCCCTCGGCGGCGTATCGCTCCTCCTGGCCGGTGCGATCTGGATGCCGCTGCTGCATCTGGCCGGGTTGCGGGCTCACACAAGCGTTCTCTGCGGGACCTTCGCCGCCGAACGAAGCGAACAGGTGCTCAGCAGCTTCTTCGCGGTGATCTACATCCTCTTCTACATGGCGACCGTGATCGTCGCGCCGATCCTGGTGATCGCGGCAGGGGTCTTTCAGGCACTGATCAAGTTCGGGAGCCTGCGCCAGGGACCGGGCTCGGAGACTGCTGCACAAACGACGGGCACTTCGCAGATCAACGCTTCCCGTTGAACTCACGGACCGCGTCGAGCATGGCCACGATATTGGCGACCGGCGTGTTCGCCTGGATGTTGTGCACCGCGTTGAAAATGAATCCGCCGCCCGGGGCGAAGACGGTGCACTGCCGCAGAACGTGCTCGCGGACCTCCTGCGGCGTGCCGAACGGCAGCACCTTCTGCGTATCCACGCCACCGCCCCAGAAAGTCAACTGTTTGCCGTAGTTGGCCTTCAGCATGGTGGGATCCATGCCCTTGGCCGAGCACTGCACCGGATTGATGATATCGAAACCGGACGCGATGAAACGCGGCATGAAGCCCGCGACCGCGCCGCACGAGTGCTTGAAGGTCTTCCAGGTGGTGTGCTTGTGGATCCAGGCGTTCACCTTGCGGTAGTACGGCTCGTATAGCTTCTCGAACGTCGCAGACGAGCAGAACGTGGATGATTGGGTGCCGAAATCGGTGCCACACACGAAGACCGCGTCGACCGCGTTGCCCACCGCGGCGTGGATCTTGGCCAGATTGCCGAGGGCGACGTTCATCTGGCGCGTGAAGACCTCCTGAATGTAGTCCTGGCGAGTCACCGTAGACATGTACCATTCCGAGACGTCGCGAATGCCCTTGGGGTGCTTGAGAGCGGGACCGGGCACCATGGCGATATCGCCAAACGACGTTCCGCCAAACGAAGCCACGACCGCACGGCCGGTGGCCGATGCCCGCTCGACCTCGCACTTGAAGTGAGCCAGATTGAAATCTGAAATCGGGCCGAACTCCTCGGCATTGTTCGCCGGATCGAGTTTGTCGTCGTCGATCGGCTCCTGCCGAATGATCGAGTCGAAGTAGAAGCCGTTCTTGGGCATGCGCCCGCTGGGGGGAGCACTGGTATCACCCTGGGGATAAATGAGGATGTCACCGTTCGGCTCGACCGTGGTGTTGAACTGTCCGGGGACAAGCACGTCGAGCCCTTGCGGGTTTCGCCATTCTTTCCAGTCGGCCACGGGGAAGCCGAACATGGTTCGCGGCGACCGGACCGCAGCGGTATCGATGCCCATGGCTTCGACCAGATCCTCCTCGAGCCATCCAAGCATCTGGTACGGCTCATGGATCTTGACCCGCTCGGGCTTGAGACCGAAGTGCTTTCGCAGGGCGTCCACACAGCTCACGTGGATGCCGGTGACCGGCGTGCCGCCGAAATCGATCGGCACGGCGTCGGGTGTGCGGTGGTTCAGGCTGGCTTGAACACGCTGTTTGCTGGTGATGGTGCGCATGCCGGGCAGTATAGTCGAGGCAAAGATGCACATAAAGAGGTCGGCCGCTCGCCCGGGCGGAGATGATGCCGTCAGCTCCGGGAGGCCCGCTGCCGAAAACCAGAGCGTCACGCCTTGCACGACGGGTGTCGGGCCTGTCATCCTGCCGGCCGGCTCTTCGCTCCCCTCTCGTTGACGTACAGCTTGACGTTATGTGTCGAGCCCCCGGTGGCCACCAGGTCGGTGTGGCCGTCACCGTTCAGATCGGCGGCCACGACCCCTTGAGCCGCGATCCCTCCGGCATCGATGACGAATCGAGCCCAGTGACTCAACCGGCTTGCCGACCGACGGTAGCCGTACAGGCTCCTGCCGTCGCCGCGGTAACCGGCGACGATCTCGTCCTGTCCGTCGCCGTCGAGATCTGCACAACACAGGGCGTGCCCCACCTGCAAGGAGTCGTCGATCACTGCTCGAAGCCACAAACCTCCCGGCTCGCGACCATCCGGCGGCGAGTAGACCGCTACCCTGTTGCCGTGCCACGGTTCGACGGCCGCAAGGAACCGCCCGGCATTCAGTCTACAGCCAACGGCGACCTCGCTCGATCCCCGGTTGGGTGATGCACCGGCGTGACCGGTCCCGAGTTGCCGGCGAGACCATCGCATCGTCGCCTCGTCGGCCTCTCTCCTGAAAAGGTGAATGCCCTCGTTCGAGGCGGTCACCAACTCGTCGCGCCCGTCACCATCCCAGTCAATCGCGAGCAGGCCATGAACAACGGTGAGGCCCTGGTCGATCACCTCGACGGGCCAGCGATCGCGAATCGGATTCGAGGGAATGCTATGGCACAGGAGACGAACCTGCTCACCTGCGGATTCCGGCAGCTTGGCCCCTCGGCCGAGGATCGGCACGGTGATCAACTCCTTCAGTCCGTCACCGTCGATGTCAGCCCAACGGATGCGGTGAGCGGTCGGCTCGGCATGGATGCGGATGGCAGTCCATTCCGGATCCTGCCCGCCCGACCGGCGGAACCAGCTCACGGTACCACCCTTGTCGCTCTTGCCCAGGTCAAAGTCACTGGCCACGGCCACATCGGGCCGCCCGTCGCCGTCGATGTCGTTGATCGCCAGGTCGATGTTGTTGCGCGTCTGCGTGCCGGAGATCGGGTGCCTGGCCCAGCGGTCGTCCTTGCCCGGGTTCTCAAACCAGTCCACGGTTCCCGATTGCTCGCCCAGGGCGACAATGTCCGGCCGGCGGTCGTCGTTCATGTCCGCAACTGCTACTTGGTAGCCGCCAGGAAACGAATCACAGACAACCACGGTACGGAAGTGAGGTGGCGGCCGGCTGTCCTCCCCGGCAAGGCCAACCGCAGCCCAAGCCCCCATCGCCAAAACGACGACCATGGTGCGCGGAATCATCACTAATGCTCCGTCTTTATTACCGAGGCTCTACTGCTCAAGCGTGACCTTGCCGATCAGGTAACGCCGCTGACCGTCGTCCTCGGCGTACGGCAGTGCGATGACGGGCGTGCCGTCCCGCCGGCCGACCGAGACGTACACATCATACGTGCCCGGCCTGGTCGTCGGAGCGATCAAACCGACGGTGAACAGACTTTGATGCGGCTTGACCGACGCCTCGCCCGGTGGACCAACCGGCAGCGTACGCAAGTTCAGCGTTTCGTCAGAACAGACGGCCACGATGCCACCTTTGTCGTCCTTGAGCGTCAGGGCCGGAAAGCCGCCGGGATGGCACGGTGCCACGCCCGCATTCGCCCAGGTCCACTCGACCGCAAACGGTTGGCCGATACGTACGCGTGCCGGCCAGCTCGCCTCACGAAGCTGAAGCCGATAGCCGAGCCGGCGGTTGATCTGATCGATGATCTCGCGATTCTCGGCCAGCTCCTCGCGCGGCCACCAGTGAATCGACATGTAGCTGGCGTGGTACTCCTCAACCGATTTGGCCAATAGCGCGCCGCCGCGCCAGGCGTTGCGCTCCTTCGACGGGCCGTAATGCTCATGCTCGAGGATCACCGGCAGCTTCGGCCAGAACTCCTGGGCCATCTCGGCGTGAAACCAGGAGTTCGGCGGTGCCTGCACGCAGATGCTATCGTCGCGCAGACTCACGCCCTTCGAGAGCGCATAGTCGGTGAGCGGGAAATGCCGGCCGGGTTTGTCGTGACCGACGACATCGTCGCTGATGCACAGCAGTGTGTGCTTGAAGTGTTTGCAGTAGAGATCGATGTGCCGGCGGACAACGGGATCGGATCGGTCTTCAGGCACCTTGCTGCTCATCAGCGTGTGGCCTTCCCCCCACAATCCGTAGGAGCCGACATCGATGAACGCCACGCTGGGATTGCCGTCGTAGCGGGCCGCCATCGCGGCCAGAAAGCGATCGAGCTTCTCGATGAACACCGGGTCGCCGAAGCCCGGGTCCCACAGCCCGCCATTCTCGGCCGGGCCCATGCCCATGTTGAAAAAGACGCCCTTGGCACCGGCCTGTTTGACCCATTCGGGGGTCGCGAATCGCAGCCAGCTTTCCGAGCAACTCACCCGGATGGCGATGCGTTTGCCCTTGGCGATCCAGCGCTGCGCGGGCGTGTCGAACAGGGCCCAGTTGAATTGACCCTCCTGCGGCTCCAGGTAAGCCCACGGCACGCGAAGGTAGACGGTCGAAAGCCCGGGGAAGTCGTCGAGCGTATCCGCAGGCTTAAGCTTGGAACCGTAGTTGGTCGCGATGTTTGAGTAGAAGTGCATGGTCCAACCCATATCGGGGTTGACCAGGGCTCCGCCGGTGTCGGCTGGGCGGGTAGTGACCTTGTCAGCGTCCGCGGCATGGGCAGCCGAAAAGACGGCGACCAACGTGACAAAAACCGCCGTCCGAAGCACATGATTGCGCATATCAGAACTCCTGCACCGGCCAATGTTGGCCGACCACAACTCGACATCCGAAACGGGGCACCATTCAGAGATGATACGGGTACCGCTGCGGCCTTCCCAGCATGCGGTTGGCCTGCTCGTCGCCGACCACCTGCTGCTTGACGCCGTCCCAGACCAGCTTGCGGCCCAGCAGGAACGACAGGTTGCCGAGATTGCAGAGCGTGGCCACGCGATGGCCGATCTCGATATCGACCGCCGGCCGGGTGCCGTTCTTGATCGCCTTGAACCAGTCGGCCTTGTGGTTCATGTTGAAGTCTTCGTACTCGTCGGTACGCGGGATGACCACGCCGCCGGGCGGCACCTTGAAGTTCATCGCTTCCGGCTCCGCGCCCTTGTAGGCCCCTTCCCACTCCAGGATCAGCCGGCCCTTGTCGCCCCAGAAGACGTTGCCGAACTCCGACTTCCCGACCTTCTCGCCCGGTTGCCCCCAGATCAGTTCCCAGTCCGGGTCCTTGAACGTGTAAACGACCTCCATGGTGACCGGGCAGTCCCAGAGGCCCTTGGTCGGCGCCGTGCCCTTGGCATCGACGGTGTACGAAACCTGTTCGTCGGCGTTCATGCACCACAGCGCCGTACTGAATTGGTGGGCTCCCCGGTCGCGAATCTGCCCGCCACCCGATTCCATCAGCCAGCGGAAGACACCAGGGCAGTAACGCTGGTTGTACGGACGCCACCGCAGCGGACCGAGCCAGAGATCCCAATCCAGCTCTGCCGGCGGCTCGCTGTCCGCGACGGGGTTGTCATCCACCGGGGTCTCGTAGTGCCAGCAGGTGACCCGCTCCACCTTGCCGACAATTCCGTTGCGGATGGCCGTACACGTCGCGTGTGCCGGCTTGGCGGTCCGGGCTTGGGCACCGACTTGGACGGCCCGCTTGTTCTCCCGTGCGGCCGCCACCATGGCCTTGCCTTCCTCAATGGTGACCGAGGCCGGCTTCTCCACGTACACATGCTTGCCGGACTGGCAGGCGTGAACGGTCTGAACAGCGTGCCAATGGTCGGGTGTAGCGATGACGACCGCGTCGATGTCCTTGCGCTCGAGGATGTAACGGTAGTCGCGGTAGGGCTCGACGCCCGGATCGGCCAGCTTCACCGCGCTGGCCAGCCGATTCTCATCCACGTCACAGACGGCCGCGATGTTGACCCTGCCCCCACGGCGGAAGTCGAGCATGTTCTTCAGGTGCACCGTGCCCATGCCGCCGACGCCGATGTGGCCGAGGGTCAGGCGGTCGTTGGCTCCCGGTCGATCGGGAGCTGCCAGGGCCCTCGACGAAATGACGTGCGGAAAGCTGGCGACAACTCCCGCCGCCTTGAGCAGTGCACGCCGTGTAACCTGTGACTCGCGTCGAGCCATGTCTGGCTCCTTTCGATAGGTGGACGTATCGCCCTCGATCCGAATCGCGCCGAGAAACCGCTCACCTCATGGATCCGACTGCAGCTGGACGAGCAGATGTCCGCGGCCCGGGATGCGCGGCCACATCGCGACCTCGCCGTTAAGGAACGCGAATGTCGCGCCTTCGATTCTCACCTGCTTTCCCGACAGCCCTACGTCGGACAACTTGAACCGGATCTCTCGTTCGGCGGCCGTGTCCGCCAGGTTGAACACGTTCAGGACGGCACGCCTCTCGCTTGCCAGGGTATGCACATGCACGTTCTCGTCAAGGCCGTAGAATACCCCCTGGGTGAAGAACCGCTTCAGCGACAAGTACGTCCGCATCGCCTCCTTGTGAGCTTCCCATACCGCCGGGTCCGCGTGCCTGCCGCCGACGCCGAGGTGCCGGCATGTGCTCGCAAACCACCAGAACTGCACGGCGTTGACGTTGTCCTTCCGCAGGTCGATGTGCAGGTAGTAAGGAATGCTGTAGGCGAGGTTGGCGTAGTAGAGGCTGAGCGCACGCCCGCTGTACAGGTCATGATCCACGTTCCACATGTACTCATAGCCCCAAAGATCGTCGAAGTCGCCCTTGTGGCCGTGGATGAAGTACGTGGGCGTCCAGCGGACGTCGAAACCGCCGACCAAAGGATCGTGCATCTCGATGAGCAGGTCGGGGTACTCCTTGTGCACCGCCTGGGCAATCCGTCGATAGGCGTCACATTGCTCCTGGCGGGTGAACGGCAGCGAGTGGCCGTGGCTCTCGTCCCAGCATTCGCCGGTGTACCACGTCCCATCAAACATCTGGTAAACCGCGCCGTTCTTGGCCAGCTCGAGGAGTCGCCTGACCTTGGTATCGAAGTAAACCGACGAGCCGCCGCACAAGCTGTCCAGCCGCTTGCCCTCGCGATCCTTGCGGCGGGCCTCAACCGGATAGCCGTTGATATCACTCCAGCCGGCCAACGGCGTGTGCAGCGACAGGGCCAGGTTGTACTTCTCCTTGATCAGCCTGGCGAACTCCTCCTGCGGTCCGAGGCGATCCGCCGCCCAGATACAGGACGACATGGCAGTATCCCACCCGGGGTCAAGGTACAGCGCCTCGCAGCCCAGTTCGTGAGCCTTCTCCGCCTCGGCGAGCATGTCGGAGCGGCGGTACAACTGAGCCCGTCGCTCGGCCGTATCCGGCCCTCCCCAGAATGGGTTGTCGTACAACTCGTTCCAGTGTACCGGCGGATTGAACCCCTGCGGCGTGACATGGCCCGCGCGTTCCATCGCACGACGGAAGGCGTAGGTCGCCTCCTTCCATCCGCCATCAACGACCTGATACCGCGTGGTGCCGAAGGTGAATGAGGCCCCCGGCTTCAACTCCGCAGCGGCGGCCGGCTCGCCGAACTTCCATCGACCCGCTCCGCCAAACCGCATGACCATGACAGATTCCTGCATTCCGTCTCCCGGTCGCCACGCCGGTTCCAGCAGCGACCATTCCATGGCCGCAGGGTTGTACTTGGCAATCAACAACGTGCTATCGGGGTGGCACCAGGCCCAGGCTTCGGAGCCGTGAGCGGGATGCGTCGTGATCCGCGACCCCCAGATCCCTTCGATTGGATTGGCATGGTTGAAGGCCCCCAGCCGCCAGACCATCTCCGCCAGAGGCCATTCGCACAGCACCCCCGTGACCGTGTCGCGACGGTAGGGGATCGGTGCGAGACGATCACCAGCCGTATCTGCAAACCACTGCCCGCCACGGTTCAACTGCTTCGCCAAACCGCACACGAAGCTGCCTGTGTCCAACGGCCTATTGCCCGTGTTCTTGAGTCGTATCTGCTCGATGAGCGCACCGGGTTCGTCGGCCAGCGCCGTCCAGGTCTGCTCGATTTCCAGCCAGTCGGACCTGGCTGTGATCGCAAGTGCCTGGCTACCACCTGAACCCTCTTTGAGTGTGGGATCGCCAACCCGCTGCGGCGCGCTGCCCTCAGGCCAGACGTAATCCGCGTCGGCATACAGACGGCCGGTGACGAGATCACGCAGTTGCCGCGGATTGGGAGTCCCCTTCGTCGCGACCAGCAGCTCCAGTCGGCCGTTGACCAGACGGATGTCTCCACTCTCCGCCCTGCGCTCGATGACCGCTCCGGGCGGCACTTCATTTCTCGCGGCCGCTCCGGTACCGCCCACGGCAGATGCGAAGCTCGGAGTGTGGCCGGCCGCCGGCTGCCAGTTGACGCGGGCGAGATCAAACGACGCGCCTTGATCACTCGCTCGCCATCGGAGCACGCCGTTCGGCGTGGGCGCGTGCAGCACCGCCTGGCTGAGCAACTTGCCGGTCCTGGCCCGCACTTCGGTCCGGGTCGTCGTCGCCCGATGCTCGATCCGGACGTCCAGCCATCCGGCCGGTGCCGACTCCTCGATCGCGTCCGTCCGGCTCAGCGGCGTCCCGGTCATACCTGCGGAAACCCCGCCCTGATCGGCGGATATCGCAACCTGCCAGACGGGACCGCGTGCCCCCGCCGGCAAGTCGTAGGAGATCAGACTCTTGCCCGATTGTGGCCGAATCGCGAACTCCAGATCGAAGGCGGCCGTGAGAGCCAGGCCCTCGGATACCAGCACACCCCCGGGCAGCAGGACGGCATGCAGCCCGTCATGCTCCGGAATGGCCAGACCGTTTTCGGCGGCGAATTGGCCCGGCGCAATCACCCGGACTCCGGCCGGCACCGTCGCAGGCGGGGGCGGGTCCCACGCCGCTCGCGGCCAGGCGAGCAAGGCCAGAGCGTCGTAGCTCACCCAACTGCCGCCGAGCAGCGTCAATGTGATCTCGTTGTCCCCTTTCTTGAGCTGCTCAGCGGGAAGCACAACCAGGAACATGCGCGGTGCGCCGTTCGGATCGCCGTAGAAAGCACGGCCTCGCCCCAACGGCATCGCCTGCTTCCAGACGCTCTGGCCGTTGAGGACGACCTCCATCGTCGAGGCGAGTTGTTCGTGGGTGTCAGTCAGAGCCAGTAGCAGGACGTGCGGGCCCTTCGCGTCCTCGGACATCTCGAAATGAATCTTGAACGGAACCACCGGCCGGCCCCCCCAGGTAGTGTCCTTCTCGCTCGGATGAATGAACGGGAAGTCGCTCGGCGGGTTCTTGCCGACCTCGAAGGTCACCTTCTCGCCAAACCGCTTGGCAAACTGCTGGGCCTGGTCGAGGGCCAGCCCGAACTCGGCAGTCCGCCCGTCGAACTGCCCGATCTGCCAGACCACCCGGGCATGCTCGCGGTTGAGCAGCCAACTCTGAATTGCACTCCCGGTCTCACCCTGCCCCGCCGTCAGAAGACTGCATAACAGGCCGGTCAGCGCGATCATAGGTCTGCTCCATCAAGAGGTCTGGCGTTCACGCGATGGGCGAAGTGTGGCCCGGTTCGACTCTTCCGCCAAGGTAGTGGACCCCGCTACATGCTTGACCAGCGAAAACCCGGCGCCTCGATCGTGGTCACCGGCTTGCCGTCGATCAGCATACACGACTGTTCGATCTGCGGCCCCTTGGCGGCGAACCCATACTGAGGCAGTCGGTACTTCTTGCCCCCCAGCTCCACCTCGCGAGGTTCCTTGCCGAAGTTGACCGCCACCTCCGTCCCATCGGAGAACCGCGTCCGCTGCACCGCCCGGTCGGCGGTGACGAACATATGATCGACCAGCTCGGCCTCCGCCACGGCCCGGTGCAGCCAGGTCGTGTTCCGGCAGGTCCGCAGGAACAGCTCGCGGTTCACCTCCCACGAGCCTTCCTTGTTCGCCCACAGCATCGGGATAGTGCCGTATAGAATGTTGAACGCATCCTTCCGCTCAGCGTCTCGGGGATCAACGGCCATCAGCCAGTCGTTCGTGTCACCCCAGTACCAGGTCGAAACCACACAGTCGTGGAAGACCAGCTCCCACAGCGGCGCGCGGCATTCGTGCCCGCTCCACTTGCCCCACTCTTCCCACGTGGCGCAGCCGTACGGCCCGCTGAACTTCTCCTCGCGGCTTTTCGGACGGATCAGATGACCGGCCGGCCAGGCGAACAGGTTGCTGCTCATCATCCCTTCGATGTAATCCAAATGCGGCACGCCCCACCAGATGCCGTGCTCGCCGCCGACCACGAGTCCAAGCGATCGCACGTACGCAAGCAATTCCTCGCCGCACCGCCGCTTGTCGCCCTTGGCCAGCGGGTGGTTGGTGTCGTAGCACTCGTACAACGCCTCGGCCGTGGTTACGTCTATGAAACGCCCGACGAAGGGATGCTCCTGCAGCGCCTTCGGGATAACCAGCTTGGCCGTCGGCACCCAGAACGAGGGACACCGCTTCATGAACTGTGTCTTCCTGTCGTACGTCAGCCACGCCTTCATCCGTTCGCCATCGGCCTTGAGCACCGCCCGGTCCGGAAGCAGGTCGTGATGGGAATCGGGCTGCTTGCCGGCCTCGATCGACTCAATGTCGGTGTAGTTGTCGTACTCGCTGGTCACGTAGCCCATCTCGTTGGCGGCCTGCATGCGCCCACGCGACGGCGCCCCATGCAGGATGATCCGGTCTACGCCGGCGGCCTTGAACTCGCTGGCGTAATCCCGCTCACGCTTGTCGTTGCAGCCCCAGACATCGACGGCCCCATACAAGCGGCCCACGTTCGGATTCTCCTTTCGCTTCTCTGCCAACGTCACCAGCAGCCCCTGCGCCCGGGCATATTCGCGGTAACCCTTGGCCAAGGCGACGTACCCGCCCTTGGAGGTGAATCGATAGAGCAATCGACGCGGGTGATCGAACGTTCCCTTGCTCCCTGTCCAGGCCACACGCGGAAGATGCACTTCCCGCTCACCCACCTTGTATGATTTGGACTCCACCACCGCGTCGTCGCTCGTTTCCAGCACGATCGCGTATCCCATTCCTCGTTCGAGATCGCAGATGCCCACCCAGGGCATGTCCAGCCGATCGCCCCCCAGCCACTTAGGCCGGAACGGCTTCTGATCCAGCGAGTAGAGATGGCCGTCCGAGTAGTCCGCAACAGCCATCACCGCTTGGGGCGTATCGAGCACGAACGGTTCAAAAAACAAGGCATACTCTATCGGCGACTTGCGGTCAGCCATGTCTGCCTTCACCCGCAGATCAGCCGTGCCGTCGGGCATGGTCAGTGTGACGGTCATAACGTTGGCCTTGTCCTTCGTCCAACCGAAGATCCCCTCAAGAGCAAGGCCGTCCTTGACCGCACGCACGTTCTTGAAAAACAGTTCGCCCGACCGCTTCTCGGTCTTCACCTGCCGCCATTCGTGCCCGCTGCCCTTGTCGAGGACGCTGAGCGTGCCCTCTTTCGGATCGAGGTTCAGACGCAGCTGCGTGTTCTCGACGATCCACAATCCGCCGTCCTGCCGAGTCGCGGTATCGGCGAACGCACCGAGCACTGTCAAGCAGAATGCCGTCGTGACCGCCGCAACCACAACGGTTTGTCGATCGCGATATCCGCCAGGACATGCCTTCATCACTTCACCTCGCGCCCGCAAGGGATGAACCCGCCATCACAGACGGCCGCATCATAGCACATCCTGTCAAGCCTTGCCCGTTGATCCGCCTTCGATGTTGGCTGCTTCAGCGGCTCTGCCCACCGCAGGCGGATCCATAGGTTGGTCGTTCTACGGCCGGTCCACCGCGACCACCGTCTCCTCTCCCTTGTTCTTTCAGCCCGCTTCGAGCGGGCTTGTCTCTTGTTCGAAGCGCGCCGGGACGATCGCGGCGCCGAAACCGTCTCCACCGATTGACACAGCCGTACCTACGAGCCTATCGTGGGCCGAGTCCGTCTATCGGAGGTGATCCCCATGTCTCGTTCAACGACATCACGACAATTGCGCGGTGCTGCATTGATCGCCACCCTGGCTGCGACGGCTTGCCTCGTTGCTCCGGCACAGGCTGATGAGCCGGCCGCAGCGCAGCCCGCCGACCGTAACCTCGCCCGAGGTGCCAGCTACGTCATGTCACCGCAGCCGACGTATCAGCACTGTACCGATCCCGATGACGCCTCCCAGCTCACCGACGGCCGTCTCACCGAGGGGTACTTCTGGACGCAGAAGAGCACCGTCGGCTGGCAGTCGGCGGCCTTCGTGACGGTCACTGTGGACCTCAACGGCGTCAAGCCCATCGCCGGCGCCTCCTTCCGCACCGCGGCAGGCGTCGCCGGAGTCCTCTGGCCGGCGGGCATCCATGTCCAGGTCAGCGAGGATGGAAAGGACTACCGTCAGGCCGGCGATCTGGTCGAACTCGATGAAACCCCGGGAACCATGCCGGCGGAATACGCCGTGCGGAAGTTCATCACCACCAAGCTGGCCACCCGTGGGCGATACGTGCGATTCGTGGCCATTCCGACCGGACCTTTCTTGTTCTGCGACGAGGTGGAAGTCCTCCGCGGGGCGGACCTACTGCTCCAAGGCGAGCCCGCCGGCACGCCGGTCGGCGATCTCAGCGCTTGGTGCAGTCGAGTGCGGGTCAAGCCCGCTGTCCGCCGGCGTTTCGACCTCGACGTGCACGGCCTGAAGCGGGCCATTCAGACCGCCAAACTGGACCAGGCTGCCAAGGCTCCTCTGCTCGGCCGGCTGAACGGACTGGCCCAGGATCTGCTCGCGAGCGTCAAACGCCTGGATCACGAATCGTTCCGAGCGGTTCTGCCCGTCAACCCAATCCACGCGCGCCTTTTCGCTGTCCAAGCATCATTCTGGAAGGCGCTGGGACACGGCGGACTGTCAGCTTGGGTCGTCCAGCCCTACGACCCAACAGATCCCTTCCAGCCGCCGGTCGCCATACCCGGACAAATCGAAGTGCACACCATGGGCGGCGAGTACCGTTCGGCCGCGTTCAACCTCGCCAACACGACAGACACGCCGGTCAAGGTATCGGTCCGCTTCCAGGATCTCCCCAACTCACCTGCTCCGCCCTGGATCACGGTCCACGAGGTCCCCTGGACAGACACGGTTTCCGGGCAACCGGTCACCGCGGCTTTGCCGAGTGCGGCCCGAACAGGCCAGGGCTGGACAACCGAGGTAGTCCCGGGTCTGGTGCGACAGGTGTGGCTGACCTTCCATGCCGTCGATCTGCTCCCAGGCGAGCACGCCGGCCATGTGATCATCGAGGCCGACGGCATCAAGCCGCTCAGTCTGCCCGTGCGACTCAAGGTCTATCCCATGACCCTTCCCCCCAGGACCACACTCTGGGTTGGCGGATGGGACTACACCGACAACGAAAGCATGTACGGCATGAGCCCTGCCAATCACCAGGCCCTGGTCGAGCATCTGCGGAGCCGGTTCGTCAACGCCCCCTGGGCAACGTCCGCCTCGATCATGCAGGTCACCTTCACCAATGACAGCCCGCCCAAGGCCCAACTCGACACCCGGCGGTTCGACGCGTGGCTCAATCAGTGGCCGGATGCCCAGGCCTACTTCGTGTTCGCCTCGGTGGGCGACAACTTCCTGGGCGTCCCCATGGGCACCGAGCCGTTCAATCAGCGCGTCGGGGCGTGGATCTCGGCTTGGGTGGACCACCTCAAGACACGTGGGATCGAGCCGGATCGCTTCGGACTGCTGCTGGTCGATGAGCCTCGGGCCCATGAACACGACAATGTGATCATCCCCTGGGCCAGGGCCATCCGGGCGGCCAATCCCAAGGTCCTGGTCTGGGAGGACCCCATCTACGCCAAGCCGAGGGACGGCCGGTCGGAGATGTTCGAGCTCTGCCACGTCCTCTGCCCGAACCGGCCCATGTGGCTTGCCCACCGTGAGGAGTTCGAGGCATTCTATCTCCGCCAGCGCGATCGCGGCCGCACGCTGCAGCTCTACTCGTGCTCCGGCCCGGCCCGGCTGCTCGACCCGTACTCGTACTACCGGCTGCAGGCCTGGCATTGCTGGAAGATCGGGGCAACCGGCTCATTCTTCTGGGCGTTCGGCGACAACGGCGGCACATCGTCGTGGAACGAGTACCTGGCGACAAGTGGACCCTATACTCCCTTGTTCCTCGATGATCGTTCGGTGACCGCCGCCAAACAGATGGAGGCGATTCGCGAGAGTGCCGAGGACTACGAGTACTTCGTCATGCTACGCGCCGCCGCCGGCCGCGAGGAGGCTGCCGGCACGAACAGCTCCGCACTGGTCAAGGCCCGATCGCTCGTGATGCACGCGGCCGACGAAGTACTCAACGCGACCGGCGTGAACAATCTGAACTGGCACTCGCCCAAGGACCGCTCAAAGGCTGATGCGGTTCGCGTGCAACTCCTGGAATCGCTGACCGAACTCACGGCCGGACAATAGCTCTCCGCGTCAGTTGCTGAAAGACACGTTGATCTCGGTCGGCAGCGCCGGCTGGGTGAACGTGAAGGTCAGCGTGTCGCCGCAGCCGAAGTCCGTGCCGTCCCGATAGACGTCAGTGTCCGTGCTCGGGCCAATGTCCCCAACGATAACCAGCTTGGCGTTCTCGATGAAGATCGCTTGCAGCTCCTCACAGTCGCGGGAAAACGACGCCGTCGTGCCCGGTGCAATGGTCGCCTCGTACTCCGTGCCGACTGCCTCGAGCAAACTCTCCAGGATGTTCTGCTGGGCGGCATAGTAGAGCCGCACTTCGACAGGAAACGCGGTGTTGTTCACTAGCCGTACGCTGGTCGTGTCCGGCGATATCGAGATCGGGCAGCCATTGCCCATGCACAGCAGCGCAGCCAAACCCAGAAACAAGAGGGGATTTCGTCTCATCGCGGGCCTCCTTGTCCGGCGCGAGTTCAGGCTACCTGGAGCAGGACCCATCCGTTGGCCCCGCCGCCCTCAGGTCAATGCACATTATAGGCCCCCCTTCGAGAAATGGAAGCAATCGGCGGGTGCCGCTCTTCAGAACAACCCGAAAGCGGCACTGCTGGGGGAAGACCAGGCTGGGACCCCCGGGATCCTCCAGATCCTCGCGCTCCAGCCGTACATCCCGGAGAACAACCTCCTTGCCCCAGATCCGGTCAAAGCCCGGCGGCCATTCTTGACCCTCCTACTTCTCGGCGGGCGTCGGGGCAGGAGCCGTTGCCGAAGCTGGGGCCGGATGGGCATCCCTTTCGAGGGGCACCAACTCCGGCTTGGCGAAATCCTCGAGCATGACCGGCGGAAGCCGGAACACCTGGCCCTCCTTGTCGGCGAAGTAGAGTCGCGATTCGGACGGCTGCCGGGGATTGCCGTCCGCCCAGAAGGCGTAGAAGCCGGGATGGGCGTTCACCGGGCGGCGGACGTAGTTGTGGTTGTACGGGCTCTTGTAGGTCAGGTACCGCGAGTGCCAGAGTCGGCCTGCGTTGTCGCTGGTCCACATCATTAACTCGCCGCCCGGGTTGTACGGCTGAGGCGCCGCAGGTTTGCCCCGCCCGGCCAGCATCGGCCCGATCAGCCGCCAATGATTGCGCTCTTCAACATGCAGGCATCCACAGTCATAGTTGTTGCCCGCCAGAGGCAGCCCGTTGGTCTCCCACCCGTTGCCAATCCATCGGGCCGTGGTCCATTTGCGCGGTCCGTGCTTCGGGCCCGACTGCCAGCCGCGACTGGTCACGAACAACACGATCGGGAAACCACGCGAATCGAAATTCAGATCCACCAGGTAGACGAGCTGGCCGACCGACTCGAAATCCTGAACCAGGGCGGGATTCTTCACCTCCGTGAGCGGCACCTCCAGCTTCTCGCCGCGGATCGTCTGCCAAGTCCGCCCGAAATCCCTGGTCTCCATGTAGTACAGGTTCGTCCGGGCATTCAGCCCGCCGTTGACCGGATGATAATTGAACGCCGTGCCGATCTTGTCCTTGTACCGCCAGCTCACCTGATAGTGGCCCTGGGCGACGCCGGCCAGCATCTTCGGCTCAGACCAGGCCACACCGTCCGGGCTGGTCATGCAAAAGAGCCTGCGGCCCTCCTGGTAGCGGGTGTGGAGGAATAGAAAACCCTTGCCTTCGATATACCACGGCTCAGGATAGGAGAAGTTGGTCTCCCAGACCTGCTGGAACGAGTCGATCTCGTACGGCTTGGCACTCTTGAAGACATAGGCCGGCCGCGCGGTGCCGTGAGCGGCCACAAAGACCCACACGTGACCCTTGTCGTCAAGCTGAATCGTCGGGTTGTCGTGGGCGTCATCCGTCTTCTTGTCCATCAGCAGCGTCGGCCGGGGAACCATGCCGGTCCTGTGATCGAAATACGAGACCATGATCAGCAGGCTGCGCTGGTCCGACAGGGCGCCCTCCGCCGCCATACCGCCGTACACAAAAAACGTCTTCTGGGCCTTCTCGGCGTAATGGGCCATGGGCAGATGGTTCGAAGGGTAGGTTCCTAAGCCGCCGCTGTACTTGAACTTATATTCATCATCGGTCTTCTGGTTCGCGTACCAGATGCCGTGGTACCCTTGAGCCCGGGGACGGGGTACCGCCCGGGCATCGCGGTCGGGCGCGGCGGCCGCCATAGCCATGGCCGCGGGCAGCACAATCACCATCACGGCACCGAAGGAGTCAGAACGCAGCATCGGGCAACCTCCTGCGACACGGGGCGATCAGGCCGCCATGATAATCGATCACAACGCCGGGACACCAGGAATACCGGCCCTGCCCGTGCCCCCCTGACAGAGAATCAGGTCCGGCGACCACGCTCGGGACACGCTCCAACGCGCGAGACGCTGAACAGCGAAGCCCCGAGCCCCGAAATCCACCTCACGCGCCCTGTTCCGCTCGGCAGGGCGGTAGTGTACCATGGCTCAACAGACCGTGCCGTGATTCGACGGAATGGTGTTCTTGACCAAGGAGTCGACCAATGCACCGCCCACTGTCGTCGTCCGGACAAATCGTCGTTCTGGGTACCGTCCTCCTCGCGGCCGCATTGCCGACCATCGCTGCCGACGCGACGGTCTCCGAAACCCAGTCGGAACGTGATGCCCGCATGGCCTGGTGGCGCGAGGCCCGCTTCGGGTTGTTCGTCCATTGGGGACTCTATGCAATTCCGGCGGGCGAGTGGAAAGGCAAATTCGTGCCCCCGGGCGGTGGAGAGTGGATCATGAACACCGCCAATATCCCCATCCCGGAATACGAGCAACTGGCCAAGCAGTTCAACCCCGTCAAGTACGATCCCGCCGCCTGGGTCCGTCTGGCCAAGGCCGCAGGGATGAAGTACATCGTCATTACCTCGAAACACCACGACGGCTTCTGCCTGTTCGACAGCAAGGCCACGGACTACAACGCCGCCAGGGCCACGCCCTACGGAAAGGACCTGCTCAGGCCGCTGGCCGACGAGTGCCGCAAGCAGGGCCTCAAGTTCTGTACCTACTACTCCATCATGGACTGGCACCATCCGGCTCAGTACCGGCACAACGATAAGGCGTATAACCCCACCAACATACACCCGGAACGGAAGGCCGAGTACATCAGCTTCATGGAAACGCAGCTCAAAGAGCTTCTCGATGGCCCGAACCCTGAAGTGCTCTGGTTCGACGGCGAATGGCTGCCCTGGTGGAAAGAGCAAGACGCCGTCGACCTGTATAACAAGCTGCGTAAACTCAAACCGTCGGTGATCATCAACAACCGCATCGGCACCGGCCGCCAGGGCATGCAGGGCATGGATAAGAAGGATCGCAAGTACGCCGGCGACTTCGGCACCCCCGAGCAGGAAATTCCCGAGACCGGACTGCCGGGCGTCGACTGGGAATCGTGCATGACCATGAACGACACCTGGGGCTTCCGCACCGACGACAAGAACTGGAAATCGGTCGAGAAACTGGTGCGCAACGTCATCGACACGGCCTCCAAAGGCGGCAACTACCTGCTCAACGTCGGACCTACGCCGGAGGGGGAGATACCCCAGGCCTCCGTCGAGCGACTCGAGGGCGTCGGCAGGTGGATGGCCGTCAACGGCGAGTCCATCTATGGCACCACGGCCAGCCCGTTCAGGAAACTCACCTGGGGACGCTGCACCCGAAAGCCCGGCAAGCTCTACTTGCACGTGTTCGATTGGCCAAAAAAGGAACTCATCGTTCCCGGCCTGAAGGATACGATCGAGAAGGCGTATCTGCTGGCTGACCCGCACAAGAAACCGCTCACCGTGTCCCGCAAGGGTGACGATGTCGCCATCCTGCTTCCTGAGAAGGCTCCCGACCCCATTGCTTCCGTGGTGGTGGTCCAGGTCGGGCCGGCCGCGTCGGCATCAGTCCGGTAAACACCCACCGATGCTCAGCCCGGACCTTGGCTCGTCCGCTGCTCCACGATGCCCCGGCCGCGAGGGCCGCCTCTGCCCAAGGAATCGAAGAGACGCCGAGAGAGGCGACCACCTTATCACCGTTGACCGCCGGTTGACGATAGAAACTCTATCAGCTCGCTGTGGCCGAGCCCGCGGGGACGCCGCGCCGGCTGCGGTGTGTCTACAGGTCCGTTGAGACCGCGCGGGCCGGTAAGTATGATTGAAGGTCAGTCAGGAGGCCGGCAGCTGGGACAGACCTGCTGCCGCTCCGCCGATATCGTCCAGTTTCACGTCGGGACGATTGTCCGGGAAGGACGGCCATATGAATGAAATAGCGCTTCTCGCCAGGCGTTGGCTGGCCCCGCCGGTGCTCCAGGACGACCTCAGAACGCACCAGGCCCGCATTCTCTGGGTCATGCTGCTGCTGGCGGTCTGCATCACTCCCCTGCATTTCGTTGCGGCCGGTCTGGATCCGCGTCATGCCGCACGGTTCACAGTCATCGGTGTGCTCTCTCTGGCCATCGAGATCTTTCTGCTTTGGCTGACTCGTGCCGGCCGGGTGCAGACGGCCAGCTGGTTGTGTGTCAGCCTCTTCTGGGTGTTTGCCACCTGGACGATCATCACCAGCGGCGGCGTGCACGCGGTGTCGTTCATGTCCTACTTGGTCTTCATCGTGTTGGCCGGGCAATTGTTCGGCGTGCGGGGCGGCGTGGCCATGGCCGTGCTCAACATCATTGCCGCCGCCATCATGCAGATCGCGGAGGCGCGTGGCCAGCTGCCGCTGGTGCTCCCTCGCACCCCAGGCGCGCTCCTGGTCGAGACGGCCTTTCAGTTCGCCTGTGTGATCTCGCTGCAGGCCGTGGCCGCATTTTCGGTGAGAGACGCAATGGCCAAGACTCGCCGGGAGATCGACGAGCGGCGGACGGCCGAGGCGTCGCTTCGGGCGAGCGAAAGCCGGCTTCGGGCCGTGACCTCCACAATGCCGGGAGTTGTATACCTCTTCCGGATGGGGCCCGACGGACGGATGCGGGTGACCTACGCCAGCGAACGGTCCGAGGAAATCCTCGGAATTCCGTCCGCGTCCGAGAGGTCCTTCGAGCTGTTCCTCGAGCGGGTGCTCCCCGAATGCCGGGCGGGGCTTCTGGCATCGATCGATCAGGCTCTTCGCGATAGAAGAGAGTGGGAGTACGAAGGTAAGCTGCGCAAGCCTTCGGGCGACGTTATTTGGTTCCACGGAAGGTCGAGTTCGATCTGGATGGAAGGAGATGAAATCGTTTACAGCGGGGTCATCATCGACGTCACCGAACGGCGGCAGGTGGAGGAGGAACGCGCCCGGCTGGCCGCGATTCTGGAGTCCACGAGCGACCTGGTCCTGATGGCCACGCCGGACGGGCGCCTGTTCTTCCTCAACGCGGCTGGGCGGTGGATGCTCGGTTGGGATGAATCCGTCGATGTCACCGAACACCATCTCCCCGATCTGCATCCGGAATGGGCCTGCCGCCTGATCACCGAGGAGGGCATTCCGACCGCCTGCTCCAAGGGCGTGTGGCAGGGCGAGACCGCCGTCCGGGGACTCGAGGGCCGGGAGATCCCCGTGTCTCAGACGCTGATGGCCCACCGTTCTCCCACCGGCGAGTTGGAGTACCTCTCGGCGATCATTCGCGACGTGAGCGAACGCAAGCGGGCGGAAGAGGCGCTGCGCCGCAGCGAAGAACGATTCCGCCTCGTGGCTGAATCGACCAGGCAGCTCGTCTACGACTGGAACGTCGTCTCCGGCACCCTCCTGTGGTCGGGCCTCATTCAGGAGATCATCGGCTGCTCGGCCGATGAAATGAACGCGTGGGGCCTCAGCGGCTGGGAGGAGCACATTCATCCCCAGGACCGCGCCCGGACCATGACGGGCTTGGATCGAGCCAGACAGGAGCATGCCAGGTTCTGCTGTGAGTATCGCCTCCGTAAAGCGGACGGCACCTACATCCACGTCAGCGACGAGGGGACGTTTCTGGTGGATGCCGCGGGTAACACCACCCGCATGCTGGGGGTCATCAAGGATGTCACCGAGCGGAAGCTCGCCGAAGAGGAGTTGCGGAAGCTGGTCGCCATCGTCCACCGCAGCACGGAGCTGGTCAACATGGCCGACCTCGATGGGCGGATGGTCTTCCTCAACGAGGCCGGCGGGCGCTTGCTGGGAATTGCGCCGGAACGCGTCGGCGAGTATACCGTGTTCGACGTCATTCCGGCCGGATCACAGGACATGGTCAGAAACACACTCCTACCCCTCCTGAGGCAGGGCGGGACATGGGAAGGAGAGCTTCAGTATCGCAGCCTCGATGACGGACATCTGATTGACGTGTACGTGATCGCGTTTCCAATCGCCGATCCCGACACCGGTCAGACACTCTACTACGCCAATGTCTCACGCAACATCACCGACCGCAAACGGGCCGAGCAGGAGTTGCTCGCCGCTCGCCAGAGGCTGAGCGACATCATCGAGTTTCTCCCCGACGCTACCCTGGTGATCGATCGGGACAAGAAGGTCATCGCCTGGAATCGGGCCGTCGAGCAGATGACCGGAATTCGTAAGGAGGAGGTCCTCGGCAAGACCACCTACTCGCTGGGCTTCTACAACGAACCCCGGTCCATCTTGATCGATGTCGCACTGGACCCAAATGACGAGACCAAGAAGCGCTATCCCTCGTTTGAGCTCAGCGGCAACACGGTGTTCGGTGAGGCCTATGTACCCAAGGCCTGGGGCGGAAAAGGCGCCTACTGCTCGGCAACGGCTTGCAGGCTCCTCGACGTGGATGGCAATGTCATCGGAGCCATCGAGTCGGTCCGCGATATCACCGACCGCAGGAATGCCGAAGAAGCGCTGCGCCGGACTACGGCCACCCTGCAAGCACTGATCACCGCTTCCCCTCTGGCTATCCTGGCCCTGGATGTGGATGGCAAGGTGATCCTGTGGAGTCGGTCGACGGAGAGGATGTTCGGCTATCCCGCCGAGGAGGTGATCGGCCAACCCTACCCCCTCGCACCACCCGGACGCGAACACGAGGTGCATTCGGTGATCGAGCAGGCGATGCAGGGCGAGACCATGAGCGGCGTGGAACGCGTTCGGCAGCGCAAGGACGGAAGCCTCGTCGATGTCAGCGTGTCGACCGCGCCCCTGCGCGATACCGGCGGCAACATCGTCGGTATCATGGCCGTCCTCGAGGACATCAGCGGCCGAAAACGAAGCGAGGAGGCACTGCGGCAGTCCGAGGAGCGATTCCGGAGCATCGTGGAATCCTCGCCCATGGGGATGCATCTGTACCAGCTGACGCCCGAAGATCGACTCGTCTTCACGGCCGCGAACCCGGCCGCCGACCGGATCCTCGGCGTGGCACACAAAGCCGTGGTCGGCAAGCCCATCGAAGAGGCGTTCCCCAGCCTCGCGTGTACACACGTGCCCGCCCTCTATCGAAAGGTCGCGACCGGCGAACTCGGAGCTCAGGCGTTCGAAATGCCTTATCAGGCTGACCGACTCCACGGTACCTACGATGTCCATGTGTTTCGGACGGGGCTGTCCTCGATCGCCGTGGATTTCTTCGACATCACCGAACGCAAGCGGTCGGAGGAAGAGCTGCGGCTCAATGCCGAGCGGGTTCGCACCCTCCTGAAACTGAACCAGATGACCGATGCAACCCCCCAGCAGATCACCGACTACGCGCTGGAGGAGGCCGTGCGCCTGACCCAGAGCACCCTCGGCTACCTGGCGTTCCTCAATGCCGACGAGACCGTCCTGACAATGCACTCCTGGTCCAAGCAGGCGATGCAGGAGTGCGCCATCGTCGACAAGCCGATTCACTACCTCGTGAAGGACACCGGCTTGTGGGGCGAAGCGGTCCGTCAGCGCCGGGCAGTTATCACCAACGACTATCTGGCTCCAAACCCGTGGAAGAAGGGGCATCCACCCGGCCACGTCGCCGTGAGGCGACACATGAACGTGCCGGTGTTTGCCGGCCAGCACATCGTCCTCGTGGCGGGCGTCGGCAACAAGGAGGGCGAATACACGGACGGCGATGTCCAGCAACTCACCCTGCTCATGGAGGGCATGTGGTGGCTCATCGAGCGAAAAAGGGCGGAGGAGGAGCTCCGCGAGCATCGCGATCACCTCGAGGAACTGGTCAGCGAGCGCACCGCCCAGTTGGCCGAAGCGAAAGAACAGGCCGAGACGGCCAACAAGGCCAAAAGCGAGTTTCTGGCCCGGATGAGCCACGAGCTGCGAACGCCCATGAACGCGATTCTCGGCTACACGCAGCTCATGCGCCGCGATCCGGCCCTGACCCGCGGGCAGGCCGGACAGCTGGACACGATCAACCGCAGCGGCGAACACCTCCTCGCACTGATCGACGACGTGCTCGACATGGCGAAAATCGAGGCCGGGCAGATGTCCCTGAACGAGTCCAGCGTCGATGTGCGCCAACTGCTCGACGCCCTCAACAGCCTCTTCGCGGTCCGGGTGGGACATAAGGGCGTGGAGCTCGATATCGCCTGCTCCACGGCCATCCCGCCTCGGGTGCGGACCGACGAAGGTAAGCTCCGTCAGATCCTCGTCAACTTGATCGGGAACGCGGTGAAGTTCACGGCCCAGGGGCGGATCGACGTGCGCGTCAACTACCGCGGCGATGTCGGCTCTCCCCCGGGACGGCTCGTCGTCGAAGTAGAGGATACGGGCTCCGGTATCAGCGAGGAGGAATTGGCCCTCCTCTTCCAGCCGTTCAGCCAGGGCGAGGCGGGCCAGAGGACCCGCGGCGGCACCGGCCTTGGGTTGGTCATCAGCAGGCGGTTTGCCGAACTGCTCGGGGGAACCCTCGCCGTCAGAAGCGAACTCGGCCGTGGCAGTGTCTTCGCCCTCGAGATCGCCGCCCCGCCGGTCGAGAGCGCCGCTACCACCGACCTGGGACCTCGCCAGCGGGTCATGGGGCTGACCGAGGGCGAAAGACCTCGCCGCATCGTGGTCGCCGACGATGAGGCCGATAGCCGAGTGCCACTGGCTGAACTGCTCCGCGGCGTCGGCTTCGTGGTCCGCGAGGCGGCCAATGGGCAGGAAGCAGTCGATCTGTGCGATTCCTTTGCCCCGGACCTGATCTGGATGGACATCCGAATGCCCGTCCTGAACGGCATCGAAGCGACCCGCCAAATCAGGGCCCGCCCGCCGACGGAACGGCCGGTGGTGATTGCCTTGACCGCGAGCGCCTTTGAGTCCGATAGGGACAGACTCCTCGCAGTCGGATGCGACGATCTGATCCGCAAACCGTTCCAGGAGAACCAGATCTTCGATCAAATTGCCAAATACCTCGGGGTACGGTACAAGTATGAAGAGAGAAAGGCAGACGGGCCAGGCTTCACTCGATTGACCGCTTTAGATTTGACGATTCTCTCGGCCGACAAAAGAGCCGATCTTCACCGGGCGGCCGTCCTCGGTAGCGCCAAGCGGCTCAGGCAGGCGGCCTCGGCTCTGGAAGCGGAGCACGGCGAGCTCGCCCGCAAGCTCTTGCGGATGGCGGATGAGTACGATTTCGAGGCGATCATTTCCGCGACCCGCCCCCACGTGGAAGGGGCTTGAAAGCGCCGGTCGTCAGATAGGAAGGTGATTCGAGACTCCACGGTCGTCGGGGACGTGGCGGAGCGTGAGCTATGCCCGCGAGTATCCTGGTCGTCGATGACATGGTCGACAACGTCCGGCTGCTCAACGGACTCCTGGACGCACGCGGCTATGAGATGCGCTCGGCTACGGACGGCGCCCAAGCCCTGGCTTCCGCCTCGGCGGAGCCGCCCGATCTCATCCTCCTGGATATTCGCATGCCCGGGCTGGACGGCTACGAGGTGTGTCGTCGGCTGAAGGCGGACCCTGCAACCGCCGACATCCCGGTGGTCTTCCTCAGCGCGGCCAAGGAACCACTCGACAAAATCGAGGCGTTCGCCGCAGGCGGCGTTGACTATGTGACCAAACCCTTCGAAGCGGAGGAAGTGCTCGCCCGGGTCTCGACCCATGTGGCCCTGAGCCGGTTGAGACGCGAGCTGAAGCAGGCGAACGAGGGACTCGAGGAGAAGGTGACGGCCAGAACGGCCGAACTGGCCGCCGCCAACGAGCGGCTCCGTCGCGAGATCGCCGACCGGATTCGAGTCGAACAGGAGCGGACCTCGCTCCAGGAAATGCTCCACCAGGCCCAGAAGATGGAGGCCGTCGGCCAACTGGCCGGCGGGGTCGCTCACGATTTCAGCAATCTGCTTACTGTGATTCTGGGCAATATCGATATCGTGCTCGACCGCCTGCCCGATCAGCCGGTCGTGCGCGATGCTGCCGCGGTGATCCAGGATGCCGCCGAACAGGCCGTGAACGTCACACGATCACTGCTCGCCTTCGCCCGCAGGTTGCCATGTGACAGGAAGAAGGTCTGCCTGCAGGAGGTCATCAAGTCATCCTGCAAGATGCTCCACCGTCTCTTGCCTTCGGGTATTCAGGTCCTGGTCGATACCCCACCGCAACCGCTGTGGATCGACGCCGACTCCACGCAGATCCAGCAGATCATCCTGAACCTCGCAATCAACGCTCGAGACGCCATGGCCGACGGCGGCACGCTTCAGCTCTCGGCCTTGTCCGACGAACCATCGCCAGCTCCGGGATCACCCGGGACCAGGGTGCAGCCGCCCCGCGCCTGCCTGGTCGTGGCCGATACGGGCACGGGCATACCCGAAGAGATCCTGCCACGACTGTTCGAGCCGTTCTTCTCCACCAAGCCGCGAGGGCAGGGCACCGGGTTGGGACTCTCGATCGTCCATGGCATCGTCGAAAACCACGGCGGCGCCATCGAGGTTCAATCGGAGGTCGGGCGGGGAGCGGTGTTCAAGGTCTGGTTCCCTCGCATCGAGGCTCCCACACCGAAGGAGCTCGCCGGCCCGGTGCCCGCCGCCGCGCGTGGCAGCGGTGAAGTGATCCTGGTCGCGGAGGACGACCCCTTCGTTCGGGACACCTTCTCGAGCGTGCTTCATCAACTGGGGTACGAGGTCATATCAGTGGCGGACGGATCCGCTCTGCTGGACCAGTGGCAAGCCGACCAGGCCCGCATCCGAATGGTGATTACCGACAACGAGATGCCTGGCCGGAGCGGCATCGATTGCTCCCGAGTGCTCCGCGGGCAGGGGGCAACCATTCCGATTGTCATCACCACCGGTACTCTCGACGACGACGCCGAGTTTCGTGCCGACGAAAGAACGGTGCTTGTCCGCAAGCCGTTCCGCATGGATGAACTCGCTCTCTTGGTTGAGCGATTGCTGAAACTGACCGACTCAAGAGAGCCGTCACCGGCCGAAACGTGAGCGAACGGCACAACCTTGCTCCAGGGGCTCCGATGGGGCCGCTTCGAGTGCACCTTCCTCATCTCCAGCAGATGTGCGACGTCGTGTCCGCGAGGCACTCCCCTCGTTCCGGTAACCGAACCTCGCGCGGCCCCGCGATGACCACGTCACCAGCCCATATACTCGTTGCCCGGAACGCCGGCGGCCGATATACTGGATGTCATGAACCCCGCGATCGCCACGCCGGACGGTCTTCGCCCGGGGGGCCGGAGAGGGTGATCTGTGCCTGTCGGCCGACACCCTCCTCGACCGCGGTGGCGACAACGACAACAGGCCGAGCAAGGTCTCCGCCGACATTGAGAGCCGAAACTGACCCATGAGCAAGGCAGCCAGACACAGCAGCCCAGGCTGGGGAGCGTCCAAACCCCGGGAGGAGGAGACGGCTCCCGTCTCTGGCTGGGCAGTACGGCAGCGGACCGAGAATCTCAACGTCACCGACACGATCCCCCTGGTCTGCCCTCGCGAACTCAAGACCGAGCTTCCCATGACCTTGCCGGCCAACCGCACGGTGGTCGAGAGTCGCGACATGATCCGGCAGATTCTCGGCGGCTTCGATCGCCGGTTGCTGGTGGTCATCGGTCCCTGCTCCATCCATGACGAAAAGGCGGCTCTCGAATATGCCGGTCGACTCTGCGAGCTGAGCCAGAAGGTGTCCGAGCAGTTCTTCGTGGTCATGCGCGTCTACTTCGAGAAACCGCGGACCACCATCGGCTGGAAGGGCTTGATCAACGACCCGCTCCTGGACGGATCATTCGCGATGGAGACAGGTCTGAGGAAGGCACGCCGCCTCCTGCTGGCCATCACCGAAATGGGCCTGCCGACGGCCACCGAAATGCTCGACCCGATCACTCCTCAGTATATCGCCGACCTGATCAGCTGGGCCTCGCTGGGTGCCCGGACCAGCGAATCGCAGACCCATCGCCAAATGGCCAGCGGTCTGTCCATGCCCGTCGGCTACAAGAACAGCACCGAGGGAAACCTCCAGGTCGCCATCGACGCAATGCAGTCCGCCCGGCACGCCCACAGCTTCCTGGGAATCGACGACGATGGACGAACCGCGATCATCAAGACTCGTGGCAACCGCTGGGGGCACATGATTCTCCGCGGCGGCCGCAACGGGCCAAACTACGACCCCAAGAACGTGGCCGACGCCACCGCCCGGCTGCGCAAGGCCTGCCTCCCCGCCGTGGTCATGGTCGACTGCAGCCACGCCAACTCCAACAAGCAATTCCAGAACCAGGAACTGGTCTGGCGCAGCGTCCTCGAGCAGCAGATCGCCGGCAACCCTTCGCTCATCGGCCTGCTGGTCGAGAGCAATCTCTGCGAGGGCAGCCAGCCGTTTGTCGACGATCCGACCAAGCTCCGGTATGGCGTCTCCATCACCGACGAGTGCCTCGGGTGGGAGAAGACCGAGGAGATGCTCCTGACAGGCGCGACAATACTGAAGGAAGCGGCATCGAGGACCCGGTGAGGATCGATCAGCCCGTCGCACCTTTCCGCGGGGCGAGCACGCCTATCAGCACTCCGTGACCGGCGAATCAGGCCTCGGGCCCGCGCCCGACGCCCGGAACGGCTCGCGGTTCCGGGTCCGGCACCTACTTCGCTCCGGTGATCCCCACTACTTCCGAAAGCAGTTGCCCGTTGGTCGCGACACCCTGCTTGCCGTAAATGGTGGGCGTGCCTTGCCAGTCGGTGAACGTCCCCCCGGCTTCCTCCAGGATGGCAGGTAAGGCAGCCATGTCCCAGAGACTCAGCTCCGGGTCAATCATGATTTCCGCCCGCCCGGTCGCCACCAGCACATACCCGTAACAGTCACCCCAGCCGCGAGTCAGCTGGCAGCGACGACGAAGAGCCTCGTAGACGTCGTAGCGATTCTCCTTGACGAAACCGCTGACCCCGGTCGTGCAGAACAACGCCTCGGACATCCGGTTGACCGAGGAAACACGGGCACGAACCGGGGACTGCTCACCCCGCCCGTGCCAGGCGCCCAGACCGCAGGCGCCGTAAACGTACTCGTCCAGCCCCGGCAGCACAATCACGCCAATCACGCAGCGACGTTCGTGCTCCACTCCCACCAGCGTCCCGTAGAGCGGAACACCGTGAATGAACGATTTCGTGCCGTCGATCGGATCGAGAATCCAACGATAGCCGGAGACTCCCGGCCGGTCGGCCATCTCCTCGCCGACGATGGCATCCCGCGGAAACGCCGAGGCAATCCGCTCACGAAGCAGTCCCTCGGCCTCACGGTCGGCCACCGTGACCGGCGTGCCGTCACGCTTGCGCTCAACCTCGAGGTCCGGACGGTGAAAGTACTTGAGCGTGTGCTCCCCAGCCATCCGCCCGGCTTCCACCGCCAGTTCCAGTCGCCCCTTCAACTCGCCCTCGTTCATCGCCCGCTCTCCTGGTCCACGGCCGGACCGCCCGGTCATCACCGCGGGCATTGTACCCGGAGCATCAGCGGGCGCGTGGCCCCGAACAGATGCGGCCGTCTGCATGCGGACTTCACCCTCGAACAACAGCCGAGCCACGCGAGCAGAAACGACCTGCGGAACGATCCTGTCCGTCTTTAAGATATTGAACGCCAATAATTTATGACTCGATCGGCCTGCCCGGAAAACGACCCGGCACGCGCGGCCGGGCCCCGTCGCACCCCTCGCCGACAGGCCGCCACCGAACCACCTTGACCCGGGCGATATCGCCCGGTACGCTAATAAGTCTTCACCGGCCCCAGGGACCGGTGATCCTGCGGCGAAGGAGCGCGCTGGAAGCGGCAACCCTTGTGACCGGCCTCAGGGGGCGGCGTCCCGCGGGTCTGCCTCGGATTCAGTTGGCGGGTTTGTTGGAAGAACAGGAGCGTCCTTAGATATGGGTAACTACTGCGGGCCGAAAGTTCGCCTCAGCCGAAGCCTCGGCGTGCCGATTGCGGAGACTCCCAAGCACATCAACCTGAAACGCACCACCCGGCCGGGCCAACACGGCTTCCGCCCGGTGCGACGCACCCTCTACGGCCGTCAGCTCGCGGAGAAGCAAAAGCTCGCTTTCTACTACAACGTCCGCAACACACAGCTTCACCGCTATCTCGAGCAGGCCGGCAAGTCAAAGGGCAATACCCAGGAGGCTCTCCAGCAGCTGCTCGAATCCCGGCTGGACAACGTCATCCGGCGTTGTGGGTGGGCCCGAACCATCTGGCAGGCTCGCCAACTCGTCGCCCACGGGCATTTCCTGGTCAACGGCAAGAAGGTCGACCGTCCCGGCCTGGGCGTCAGCGCCGGCGATATGATCAACGTGAAAGACAAGAGCAAAGCCTTCATCAAGGGTTGTGCCGAGATGTGCGCCGACGCGGTCGTGCCCAGCTGGCTGGCCGTCGACACCAGCAAGGGCGAGGCTCAGGTAACCCGCCTTCCGAATCCCGAGGACGTTCGCCTGCCCTTTGAGGTAGACTACGCAAGAGTTATAGAGTTCTACACGCGCTAGGCCTGCCGCTGGTGGCCATGACGGCGCGAAACTTCCTTGCTGATGACCTTGAGGGCATCCGTCACCGCGCCGCCGCCGGCCCGCCCCCGAAATCGTAGCTCGGCTTGACAGTCGGCTGCCGGGCGGTCGCCTTCGGCTCGACCTCGACTGCAGGGTGGCGAAATACGACCCGATGACCGGCCGACGCGCCGCCGCAGTCGACGAGCGCCGCCCGCCGTCCGCTCGGTCCTGGCCGGCCGGCGTTTGGCCTGGCGACGCACCAGGGGTTTGAACGATCCCCGCTTGACCCCGGCCGCCCGAGCCGTCAACCATGCCTCCGGCAGCAGCTTCTTCATGGCACAATCCCCCTCCGGCCGGCACAAATCATGTCGGACGCGAGGCCCGCGACGCGATGGCCGGGCTTCGCTCGAGATACACCGGAGGAATGCGCAAAAGCTCATGTCACCGGGGAAAACTGCGGATGAGAGGAGTCGAACCTCCACGATCTTGCGATCACAAGGACCTGAACCTTGCGCGTCTGCCAATTCCGCCACATCCGCTCGATGGGCTAAACACAGCTATTAAAAGGCCCGCGGCAGGGATTGTCAAGACTCGTCGAAGAGCTGGCCCTGGACCTCGGAGACCGGCTGTCCAGGAGCGGCGTACGGTATACCGAGGTGCCCGTAACCGGCTTGGGTGGCCACCCGGCCCTGCTTCGTCCGAATCACGAACCCGATCTGCAGCAGATACGGCTCGACCACGTCCTCAAGCGTGTCTCGCTCCTGGCCGAGCGTGGCCGCCAGGGCCTCAATGCCGGCCGGTCCGCCCCGGTAGACCTGGATCAGCGTGCTCAGGAACGCCCGGTCCAGATCGTCCAGTCCGAGCTTGTCGATACCCTGCAGATCCAGGGCCTTGTCCACGACCTCTGGCGTCAGCCGCCCCTCAGCCCGAACCTGGGCAAAGTCGCGGGTCCGCTTGAGTAGCCGATTCGCCACCCGCGGCGTGCCTCGCGAACGCCCGGCAATGGTCGCCAGAGCCGCCGCCTCGGCCGGCACCTTCAGCTTGCCCGCCGATCGGGCCAGAATCTCCGCCAGATCCTCCTGCTGGTAGAAATCGAAGTGGAACAGCATCCCGAACCGGTCACGAAGAGCCCCGGTCAGCAGCCCCGACCGGGTCGTGGCTCCGATCAGCGTGAACGGCTTCAGCGGAATGTTGACCGTCCGGCCGCTGATCCCGCTGTCGATGGTGAAATCGACCCGAAAATCCTCCATCGCCGAGTAAAGGAACTCTTCGACCGGCTTGCTGAGCCGGTGAATCTCGTCGATGAACAGCACGTCGCCGCGCTTCATCTCGGTCAGCCAGTGCATCAGGTCGCCCGGCTTGCTGATCGCCGGCCCACTGGTGATGCGGATGGTGGCCCCGAGTTCGTTGGCGATGACATGGGCGAAAGTGGTTTTGCCCAACCCCGGCGGCCCGGCCAGCAGCACGTGATCCATCGGCTCACTTCGGGCCTTGGACGCCTCCAGAGCGATGCGAAGCTGCTCAATCAACGCCCGCTGCCCGATGACCTCGTCGAGCCGCTGCGGGCGCAGGGACAGGTTGAATGCATCCTCGTCGTGTCCGATCGACTGCTGCGATATGATCCGTTCGCGGGCCACGTGCCGGATGATAGCCGGCAGGACGAACACATGCAAAGACCTCGGCAAGACACGTACGCGTCGTGAGGAGGCCATCAGCCAGCAAACCTGTCGGGTACTCACCGTTGAAGAGCGAAGCCCGCCGGAGCGGATGAGTCAGCCGGCGCGCGGCCCAAAACCACCGTTGCGGCCTGTCGATGTGCTTGTCTCTGGATGCATCTTGATCGCGGACGCGTTCGTTGCGGCAATACTGGGTTTCTGCTATCGTCGGACCATTGAGATCCTGGGTCGGCGAGGACGGACCGCAAGCTGAGCCATCTGCTGCGTGGGGATCGGCGACAGGCCACGCCGTCACGCAGGGCAACGAACGGCTGGCCCATGTCCGCGGGCTCACCGCGAGCGAGCTATGGAAGCCCCGGTGGCCGGCTCCCCTTTCTCACGGCTCCATTCTCCATGCTCAATTCCTCCGCGTTGCGGTACACAGCGCGGGGCTCATCCCGCCGTCGTACTTCGCACCTGGTAAGCCCGCCGGATCCACTCATCGCAGCCGGCTGTGTCGGGATGCAGTTGCCGGGCCCGTTCCAGCCACCGCTGGGCATCCGCATGTCGTTCACCCAGCGCAACCAGTACCTGGAGGGCGTCGCGCATCTCAGGCGTCCACATTTCGACCGCGGGAGCACTGGCCTCGCCCTCCGGAACGCTGCCTAGCGCGAACTCGCCGACCTTGCCCTTCAGTTCCGCAATGATCTGCTGAGCGACCCGTTTGCCCACCCCGGGCAACTTGGCCAGTGTATTGGCGTCGCCCGCTTCGATGGCCGCCGCGATCCGGCCGGGCGGCATGTCCAGAGCCTTGATCGCCCGGCGCATGCCCATCCCCTTGACCTTGATGAACTGCCCGAAGAACGCCCGCTCCTCCTCACGCAGAAAGCCGATGATCCGCGGAATCAGGTTGCCCCCGGCGCTGCTGCCTTCGTAGTACTCCAGCGTCAGCAGCGTGACTTCCTGCCCCTTGGCAGCCAGCAACTCACCGGCCGTGTGCCCGCTCAGCAGAATCTCGTAGCCGATCCCGTCACGGTCAAGCACGCAACTGTCCTCGCGAGCCTCCAAAACAATGCCGGTGATGCGAACGATCATGGCCGGGTCCTACTGGGTGAGCAGATCGTCGTTGACCGGTGCGATCCGGGCCGGGTGCTGCATCACGCCGACGGCACACAGGGCGACGGCCAGGGCGTCGGCTACATCCGGCGGCTCCGGCAGGGCATCAAGTGACAGTGCGTTCGCGACGGCCGCCTGCATCTGCTCCTTACTCGCCCGCCCACTGCCGGTCAGATGCCGTTTCACCGTCGTCGACGGCAGGTGCAGAATGCGGCATTCTCGCCGGGCAGCCTCGAGCAGCAGCACTCCGCGAGCGTGGGCCATGAGAATCGCCGTCCGCGGCCGCTGATAGTGCGAGTAGATCTGTTCGACGGCCACGGTATCAACGTCGTGCTCGTCCAGAACCTCATCCACGCCGGCCGCCAGCTCCGCCAGCCGCAAGGCCAGCGATTCGTGCGTCGAGCAGCGTATGACCCCGGCGTCCACGACCTGAACAGTGTCCTCGCCGTTGTCCACGCGGAGGACGCCATATCCTGTGATCCGAAGCCCGGGATCCAACCCGCACACAATATGCACGTTCCTGGCCATCTTCACCGTCTCTCAGCACGCCCTGTTGCCGTCCAGTCCTTCGGAGCCTCGGCTTGCCCCGGGCCTTCCCCCCCTCACCAAGCGTGCATCAAGGGGGCCTTCCCTTCCTCTACCAGCTGGAAGCTGATCGCTGACCGGTCCTGGCTTCCGCCCGTTTCGGCTTCCTCAGTTCCCCTGCCTCCAGCTCGTGCCGTCCGGCCGATCCTCGAGCCGGATCCCGACCGCGGCCAATTGGTCGCGAACCATGTCGGACAGGGCATACTGCTTGCCCTTGCGGGCCTCGGCTCGCACCGCGATGAGGATCTGCATGAGGTCCTCGACCAGCTTGCCGCCCGTGTCCGGCTTGGCCGGAGGCCGCTCGAATAGCCCCAGCAGTCTGCACAGGCCGCGAAGTGTCTGTGTCGCCGCGGCGGCCAGGGAGGCTAGCTTGGTGTTGTCCGCCGTCTCCATCCGATGATCGTCCATGAACCGATTGATCGCCGTGACCATTTCGAACAGGATGCCGACCGCGGCGCCGGTGTTGAAGTCGTCGTCCATCGCCTCCAGGAACCGGTTCTGAAAGTCGAGTCCGCCGAAGACGAAGTCCTTCTCGACGTCGTTCTCAACCGCGCTGTGGACCTGTGCAAGGTCGGGTCCGCTTTCATACGGACTGTGGCCGGTGACGCGCTGGATCCGCTCGAACAGCCGGTAGAACGCCTCCAGCCCTTTCTGCTTGGCCTCCAGCTCTTCATCCGAAAACTCGATCGGCCGTCGATAGTGGGTGCTCAAGACCACGAAGCGGAGCAGTTCGGCCGGGTACCTGCTCAGCAGGCTGCCCAGCGTCAGGTCGGCCATCTTCTTCTGCATCTCGGGGTCCGACTTGCTGATCTTCTTGGTCTTGAAACGCGTCAGATTGTTGTGCATCCAATACTTGGCGAACGGAGCCTCGTGGCAGGTCTCCGATTGGGCGATCTCGTTCTCGTGGTGGGGGAAGATGAGGTCCATCCCGCCGCCATGGATATCGAACGTCTCGCCCAGGTACTTGCCGCTCATGGCCGAGCACTCAATGTGCCAGCCGGGTCGGCCCTTGCCCCACGGCGAATCGTACTGGACCTCGGCCGGTTCGCCGGGCTTGGCAGCCTTCCACAGAGCGAAGTCGCCGGGATTGCGCTTCTCTCCGCCGGCCAGCTCGCGCGAGCCGGCGACTTGGTCCTCACCCTTGCGGTGCGAGAGCCTGCCGTAGTCGGAATCGGCGGTCACATCGAAGTAGACATCCCCGCCGGAGACGTACGCGGCATTCTTCTCGATGAGCTTCTGGCACATGGCTACGATCTCACCGATGTGCTCGCTCGCCTTGGGCATCTGGTCAATCCCGTGCACCCCAAGCTGTTCCAGGGCCTTGAGATAACTGCTCGTGACTCGGGCCGCCAGCTCGGGAACCGTGCAGCCCTGGACCTTGGCCTCCTCAATGAGCTTGTCGTCCACATCGGTGATGTTCACGATCCAGACGACGCCGAAGCCCTTGTAGCTGAGGTAACGCTTGACCGTGTCGAAAATGATCGGACCGACCGCGTGCCCGATGTGGCTGGGTCGGTAGACCGTTGGCCCACACAGATAGATGCCCACCTTGCCCGGCCGAACCGGCACAAACAGCTCCTTCTGTTGGGACATCGTGTTATAGATCTTCAGCGACATCGTCATTCCTCAGCTGCGTACCGGCCACCACCAGCACTCGAATCGCAAGGTCGGATCAAACACCGCAGCCATGGCTCGCGGAGTACGCCGCGGGCAAGTCCCGGCGAATCCCATACAGCGTTCGCCTCTCTCACTTCTCACCTCTCGCTTCCTCATCGCTGCAGCCGGCAACGCTGAGCCCCACTACCGCCGTGCAGGCGATCGCCTCCGCGCGGCCGACGGCGTCAAGCCCTTCGCCAGTCTTCGCTTTGATGCTCACCGCATCGAGTGGTATCCCCAGCAGCCGGGCCACCTCCGCTCGGATCGCAGTCTTGTACGGCCCCAGCTTGGGTCGTTGAGCGTGGATCGTCGCGTCCACGTTCACGACCCGATAGCCCCTCGCAGCCACCTTCGCCAGCGTCGCGGTCAGCAACACGCCGCTGTCCGCCCCACGCCACGCCGGGTCCGTGTCCGGGAACATCTCCCCGATATCCGGCAGCCCCGCCGCACCCGCCAAGGCGTCGATCATCGCGTGCAGGACCACGTCCCCATCACTGTGTGCCACCGGCCCGTGCGTGTGCTCGATGGCCACATGCCCCAGGATCAGCCGGCCGCCCTCGGCCAGCCGATGAAGGTCCGTGCCGATGCCGACGCGAACAATCGCCAATCTGTCTCCTGCGGTGCTCAAAGCGTGCTCAAATTACGCGGCAAGCAGGACTAACGCAAGGGAACGCCGGGTCAATGCCCGATATGATAGGCCTCCGTGGCCGTCCAGGCGGCCAACCTCACCTCTGATTCTTGAGTTGTCATCGCCTGCGTTCCCAGGTCGCTTCGTCCCCAGGTCGCTTCAGCAATTCCTCCCGCCGAAGGCCCATCCCTCGGCCGAGTGCCGCACCGCCGGTTCCCCGAAAACCACCTCCCTTCTCGTGGGTCCTCCCAGCTCCCTTCAGGGTGGCTTGCCATATCAGGACGCCGCCCAAAGTGTCACGGTTCCTGAGCGTTTCAGCAGGAAACAGGGCTATTGATTTTGACCCGGACGGCGTGGTACCCTGTAGATTCATGGCTACTGCCTGATGCCGAAGTCGCGGTCTCACTCCCTTGAGAGCGTCATGGCTCGTCGGTTGCCATGCGCGGCCCGGCTTCGGATGACTCCTCGAGATTCCAGCAAGCGTTTCATCGGGATGTAATGGAAACAAAGTCCGCCCCTGCAGCAAGAGTCCTGCGCGGCGCGACAGGAGCACAAAACCTTGAACGAACAGGAAAAAATGCAGTTCTTCTATGAGATGTTTCATTCCTCTCTCTCTCGTCTCGGGCCGGGGACCGAAGCGTCGACGCTGAAGGCCCTGGAGATCGTGGCGGCCGCACGGCCGTCACCGACAACAATCGCGGCGGGCGGCCGGCTCCGAGTGCTGGACCTGGGCTGCGGCACGGGTGCCCAGAGCCTGATCCTGGCTCGGCAGCTCGGTGAGAAAATCCTCGCGGTTGATAATCACCAGCCCTACCTGGATGCCCTTCGACGTCGAGCCGAGGCGGCCGGCGTCTCCGAGCGCATTGTGCCGTTGCTCAGTGATATGCGGGCGATGGAATTCGGCGAAGGCGCTTTCGACCTGATCTGGACGGAAGGTGCGATCTTCTGCATGGGCTTCCTCGATGGGCTGGTCAAGTGCCGAAAGTGGCTCGCGCCCTGCGGATTGCTCGCCCTGACGGAGATCTGCTGGCTGCAGGCGGACGTCCCTCAGGATTGCCGAGATTTCCTCCTGCAACTGTATCCGCCCACGATGGACATCGCCGGCAATCTCGCGGCGATCCGGGAGCGTGGATATACGGTCGTGGACCATTTCACGCTGCCGAAGTCGGCATGGTCCGAGGAATACTACCGACCCATCGAGGCACGGCTCGAAGTGCTTCGAGAGCAGTATGCCGGCGATTCAGAGCGGCTTGGTATGATTGAGATGATCCAGGCGGAGATGGATGGATACCGCAAGTACTCCGACTACTATGGCTACGTGTTCTTCATTCTCAAGCGATGAGCGGATCATGACCGTGACCACGCGCAGAAGTGCCGCAAGTGCAATGGATGTGGTCGATCTTCGCGGCCGGTGCGATCGGAGAGGGGCTCCGGCATGCTGCCGGGCCCCTCTCCTTTGGCTGGCATGGCCGGCCGGTCCAGAGGACCTGCCGGCTTTATCTCTCTTGCTCCCTGCATCTGGTTGGTACGCGTGATCTGTGGGCACGCTGTTCTTCCCGAACAGCGGTTTCTTTCGCCTATGGCAATCCCGTGATCTGTGGGCAACCTTCTTCTCTTTCCGCTCTCGTCATATCCGTGCCCATCCGCGTAATGAGTAGTCAATTCGCTCTGCTCGCCCAGAGAAGGTGAGGGCTCGGAAATGGTAGTCCAAAGCTGGACACAAGAGGTTTTTCGCTGCATAATCAGAAGCGATCCGGTGGCGTAACGGGAAACCGTTAACGAGAAGGGCCAGCCCCTCCGCACACCTGCCCGCGCCATGGGCAACCAGGTAGGGCAGGCGGTTTCACGGTATGCCGTGGGTCCGCCTGCCGGGAGCCGCAATAGAGGGAACGCCGAAACCGGCCAGGATCCACACGGAGACCTCGCGGTGAGATGGATCGCGTTGTCGGTGACGTTGTGCCTCTGGGCGATGACCTGGCCGCAGATCCTTCCGCGCGAGGCGGACTTGCCGCCATGCCACATGATGGGGCTCATCGCGTTGGCGGGGGGATGGACGCTGGTGGAGTTCGAGAAGGCCCGTAAGGCGAAAAAACGCTAGGCCGCGCCGCCATACCTTTACGTTTCCTCCGCGCGGCCCCGCTCATCCCCTCGCACTTTGCCCTGGTCACTTCTATAATATAGACGATGTCCTCCCGCCTTCCGTCCGAAGTTGATCTCGAGGCTGCCCTTCGGCTGACCAAGACGCGGCTGAAGGTGGTATCACTGGCGATGGCCGGGGCAGCCTGGTCGGCGGCGGTTGTCCTCTGGCTCCTGATCTTCGTCATGATCGATCACCGCTTGACCGGCGGCGTCCCCGACCCCTTCCGGCGCGCGATTCTGGCCGTGTTCCTGGTGGGAAGCGCTATCTGGCTGGCCGTGGCCGGCGTCTTGCCCCTCGTCCGCCGTATCAACGACCTGTACGCCGCCCGACTGATCGAGCACGCCCACCCCGACCTCCGCAATGCCCTGGTCGACGCCATTCAAATCTCCCGCCACAGCGAGGTGCCCGGCTCGATTCGCTCCGCGGTGATGGAACGGGCGGTCCGTGATCTCGATCAGGTGGACACTCGCCGGATCGTCTCCACGCGACGGCTGCGTCTGGGAGGATGGATCAACGCTGGCGCAGTCGTACTCCTGCTGACCTACGCCCTGGCTGCCCCCAAGCCGGTCATGCCGAGCATCAAGCGGGCGTTCGGTTCCCAACTCCCCGCCCCGACGCGAACCCAGATCGTTGAGGCCACCCCCGCGCATGGCGCGTCCGTTCTCCGCGGGGAACCGGTCGAATTCACCGCTCGGGTCGACGGACGGCGGCCGGAGACGGCCACGGTCCGGTTCAGCCTCGACGGCGGGATGACTTGGACAGTGGGGCAACAACTCACCCTGCTGCCCGATCCAACCGGCCGGCAGTGGAAGGCGATCAAGGCCGGACGCGATCTCCGCGAATCGATGGCCTGGCAGGTCGTGGCCGGCGACGCCTGCTCCGAGATCCGGCGGCTGGAGATTCGCCCCATCCCCGAAGTCACCGGCGTCAATGTACGCTGCGAGTATCCTCGCTACACCCGCCTGGTCCCAACCACCCGGCCCGGAGGCCAGATCGACGCCGTGGTCGGCACGACGGTCACCGTCAGGGCCGCCACCAACGTGCCTGCCCGCGATCCGGTCATCGTTTTCGGCCATCCCCCCGCGAGAAACGTGCTTCTGCTGCCCGAGCCTTCAACTCAGCAACCCAAGGAAGTCATCGCGACTTTCCAGGTGGTGACCGACGACGAATACCGCATCGAGTTCAAGGACGCCTACCGCCAGCCAAACCGCGATAGCTTGCGATTCTCAATCCGGGCGCGACCCGATCAGCCGCCGGCCGTCACCGTCGATCGGCCCGCCCCCGAGACCGACCTGCTGCCCCAAGATGCCCTCTCGCTGGAAGCCACGCTTCAGGATGATTTCGGCCTGACCAGGACCGCGCTGGCCTATCGGCTGGAGGGCGCAGAAGAAAACCCTCGGGAGATTGCCCTCTCGTTGCCCCCGCGGACCAGTGCCGGTGCGGCCGCGCTACGCGAACAGGTACCCCTCGCGAAGATGGACGCTCGAGCCGGCAATGTCATCGAGTGGTGGCTGTCCGTCTGGGACAACCGCGAGGACCTCAAGGGTCAGCCGTCCCACCAGCGGACCGACAGCCCTCCTCGCCGGCTCGTGGTCCGCAACCCCGACACGCTGACCGCCGCCGACAAGAAGCGTGACCAGAAGGAGCCCAGAAAAGACGAGAAGAACACGACCGCTTCCGCCAGCCAACCGGCCGGCGCCCCTAACGAGGCCGCTCTCGACTCGAAGGACGCCGGCCTGGACCAGGTGACGGCCACGCAGCCTTCTTTACCTACAGACCAAGTCGCAGCATCCCAGCCTGCCGGGACACCCCAACAGACGGCCTCCTCCCGACCCGCCCAAGGCTCTACCACCGCAGCCACCGCCCAGCAAGGCGAGGGATCACAAACGGCGGCAGTATCTGACGGCAGTGCATCACAAGCCAGCCAGGCAGCGGAAAGCCAGCCTTCCAGAACGGCTCTCGCGGACGCATCCACGGGGCAAGATGCTCCTCAGGACCGCCAGAGTGGAACGTCAAACGAAGCCAACGGGTCTTCATCCGATCAGGCCTCAGACCAAGCTGGGCAAAACTCCGGCGAATCGAGTCGACGCCCGGCGAGCCCGGACCAAGGTCAGGCAGCCCAGGACTCCGACAGGGACGACGGTTCCGAAGCCGCTCGCGATTTCGCCCAGTCCCATGCTAGGGAATTCGAAGCTCTGGAGCGGCATCTGTTGGGCCACGATCAGGCCCTGGGCACCGAAAGCCAAACGCCTCATCCCGCACCAAACCAAGGTCAGGCGTGGAACCAGCGTCAGAACGCCGGCGGCTCCGGGGCGACCCAACATCCCGGTACGCCAGGCCCCGGAACGGGAACCGCCGGTCAGGGACAAGGCTCCGACCAAGGCCCGGGGCAGGGCGGGCAGGGCCCCGGTCAGACCCCTGCACCGGGCGGACGGGATGCCAATCAAGGAAACGGCCAGGGCTCGCACGGGCAAGGCCATGGATCCCAGGAGGGTCCCGTCACCAAGGGTCAAGACCAGGGCGGTGGGGCGGGTGGCACCCCAGGTCAGGACACGCATTCCGCCGGCCAGGGATCCGGACAAGGCACTCAGGGTACCCAGGCTGGTCAGGCTGGCCAGGGCACCGGCCAAAACAACCAGGCCCAACGCCGTGGGCAGGGCACCGGGCAAGGAAGCCCGGGTTCCGATCAGGGTACCGTCTCTGGTCAAGGCTCGGAGGACCCAGGGCGAGCACCCGGGCAGGGGACCGGGCAAAGCTCGCAGGGCGAGAGGCAAGCTGCGGGCCAACGTCCAGGGCAAACTCAAGGATCAGGTCAGGGACAAGGTACCGGACAAGAGCAGGTCCAAGGTGAAGCCTCCGGTCAGGGGCAAGGCTCTGGTCAAGGGCACGGATCAGGTCAGGATCCCAGCCAGGGGCAAGGGCCAGGTCAAGGCCCGGGAACTGGTCAAGGACAAGGCAACGGACAGGGTCACGGGACCGGGCAAAGCCAAGGTTCCGGTCAGGGATCCGGACAAGGCCAGGGGCTAGGCTCAGGCCAAGGTCCCGGCACCGGTCAGGGTTCTGGCCAGGGGCAGGGACAAGGACAAGGGCAGGGACAAGAAGCGGGGCAGGGGTCAGGACAGGGATCCGGGCAAGGCTCCGGACGGGGTTCAGGGCAGGGTCAAGGCTCGGGGCAAGGCCAAGGGCAAGGCCAAGGGCAGGGACAGGGGCAAGGTTCGGGCAAGGGCTCAGGGCAGGGCAGCGGCCAAGGCCAAGGACAGGGACAAGGAGCGGGGCAGGGTCAAGGTTCGGGTCAAGGTTCGGGGCAAGGACAGGGGCAAGGCTCAGGCAAAGGCTCAGGGCAAGGCAGCGGCCAAGGCCAAGGGCAGGGTGGCGGCAGCGGAGTGGTGGGCGGTGGCGGATCGCAGGACTCCAGCCACGGCGGCGAACGGCTGAGCACCCCATCGAGCCAGCCCAACGGTTCCATCGCGCCCCTTGAGTCGCCCGACAAGCCCAGCCCCAGACTTCCCTCCACCGGGCGCACCGAGCAGGCCGTTGACGCCCTCGAGCGCTCGCTGCGTCGCGGTGATATCGATGAGAGGCTCCTGGCCGATCTCGGCTGGACCATCCCCCAGGCCCAACAGTTCGTCGATGCGTACAAGCGCACCAAGTCGTCGGCTCAGCCACCACGAGCCGACCGCACGTCTGTCCCAACCACGCAGGTCTTCCGCGACGAGAAGCCTTCCGGCGATCGCGTGGTTCTCCGTGCTGGCAGTCCGACCGCCCCCGGGGCCAGAAGCCTCAATGCCTCTGACCGGCGATCCCCCGACGCGACTCACGACCTCATGGAAGTCGGCCGCCAGCGTGTCCTGCCCAAGTACGAACCGCTGATGGAAGCATACTACCGTTCGCTGACCTCGCGACCCGCCAAGTGACTCGGCCGCTGATCAGCGCGCCTTCGATTTGCGGTGACAGGAAACCCTGGTAAGTGCCGCAGCCGCAACGCCGCTTCGGCTCGGGAAGACAAGCTCGCCTTCTGACCACATCATCGGGTGCGGGCCCGATCGGTCGGACCCGCACCGTTTCAGATTGCAGGAATCCCGCCGATGCGCATCAGCTCATTGGGTCAAGCCCTCGCAATCGGGGTTGCTGGCCTGGGTCGCCTTGATGGACGGACCGCTGAAGCAGCCCTGGAACTCCCAGAAGTCCTCCGCATCGACGGCGAAATTGTGGTTGCGATCCAGGAATCCACAGCCGATCCGGTATCGCTCGAATGGACCGCTGAAGCATGCCTGGAAGAAGCCGAAGTCCTGTTGATCCACGTCGCCATCGCCATCTACGTCGGCGAAGGGGACGTTGGCCTTGCAGCTGGGGTCTTGGCCGCAGTCGGGGTCGGCACAGTCGGCCAGCCCGTCACCGTCATCATCCATGAAGTCAGTGCAGTCCGTTTCCACCGGGCAGGACGCCACACCCTGGCAGTCGGGGTCCTCGCAGTCGATCAACTGGTCTCCGTTTTCGTCCAAGAGGTTGTTGCAGATCTCGCAGTTGTTGGGATCCTGGCACGTCTGGGGCCGGCCGACCATGATGTGGTCGATCCAGAAGGTGGCCGTCCCGCTCCAGTCGCCGTTCGTGTAGCTGGTCGCATCGTCCACCATGAAGTCGAGAAGCACCTGGGTGAGTTGATCCCGCGCCGGAACGCTGGAGGACGGCAGGAACGCGTCAACCACGTGCCAGCCCCGGTCATTCACGCCCACTCCGCTGGAGAGGAAGTTTGTCCAGCCGGGGACGTACTCCCAGCTCGTGCCCATGTTGCGGAACACGACTCCGCCTTGAGCGTGGGCGCCGTAGGTGGTCTTGGGGGAGGCGGGATCAAACTTCACCCGGGCGATGATCCAGTTGTAGTCCCGTAGATCGATGCCAAGGGGTGAGCCGGTGGAGACATCCCGCTGGAAGGTGACTCGGTTCTGGTCCCGGGTGAGGTTCTTGTCCCACGTGACCGTGACTTTCATGGAACCGGAGGCGGGGTTGTCGGCGTGATCTACCGTGCCGTCCCACTCCACGTGGCTCGGAACCGCGTTGGCGGTGGCGTTGCAGGTATCGCCTCCGGTGGGGCACCAATCGGCGATACCATCGGCCGTGTCGAACTCGCTCCACACATGAAAACCCTGGGGGGCGATGGGCGGCGTGGCCAGTACGATGTTGTCGATCCAGATGGTGACCGGGCCGGTTACCCGGGCGACGGTGTCCCAACGGGGATCATTGCCCCAGAACTGGATCCTCCAGGCACGGACGTCCTTGAGATTCAGGGAGGAGAAGTTGCTCATGGGCATGGAAACGTGGTACGTCCCGGCTCCGCTCATGCGCGTACCGCCGGAACGCACCCAAGTCAGATCCGGGCCATACATGGGTCCGAACTCGACGTAGGCGCTGGTGCCCTCGTTCTGGACGCCGAAATCGACGCGCATGTCGATCTCGAACGAGCCATACCCACGAAGGTCCAGGCCTGCCGGCGGAGTCCCGCTCAGGGCGAAATCCTTGGTGATCCAGAAGTTGTTGCAGCCCCTGTCGGCCGGGTCTTCCGGGTTCGTGCATACGTCCACATGCTCGTCGCCCGCGCAAGCGTCACAGTCAGTGGCGGCGCCGGCATAGTTGACCACCACCTTCATCTCCCCGCCTTCCACGGTCTTCGAAACCAGCTCGCCGCCCATGTTCTCGCCGGCCACCCACTGGTCCGCCTCCGCCGGGTCGTTGAACTTGTTGATGATCAGCGGCTCGGTGGCCGGCGGGGGCGGCGGCTCCTTGGGAACAAACTTGATGTTGTCAACCCAGAAGGTAACGTCGCCGGCCATCCTGCCGAGCAATTCGAAACCGACTCCCTGAACATTCGAGGCCGAACTGGGATTGCCCGCGTAGTTCTTGAAAGAGGCCATGGGGATGCTGACATGGAACCACTGGTCGTCGTTGAAGCCGTTGATGCCTCCGCCCAGCGATCTGGCTGTGGCAGCCTGACCCATCCATTGCGATTGCGCAACGCTGCCGTAAAAGTAGCCGATGGTCAGGTAACCGTGATCGCCGGTGCTTCTCTTGGCCGAAGTCGAAGTGACGTAGATGTCCATATCCAGGGTGGCAACACTGAGCATGTCGCCGAACGGGGTCGGTCGGGCAATCGCGATTCGGCGGTTGGCGGTTGCGTCGGTGAAGTGATAGACGATCTTCATGGCCCCGCTGGTGGTAGAGCCGGCGGCATCTGCGGCGGCGTCAAACGTGAGCGGATCCATGAGCACGCTGGCGTCACCCCAGACCTTGGACCAGGAACCGGGAACCTCCTCCGCGGTGTCAAATGTGCTGACGATCTGCCCGAACGCGGCGGGCACCATCAGACCGAGCAGCAGCGCCGCCCACGGGCCGGCGATCTTGTTCCGCGACCACATTCCAGCACCTCCATTCAAGTAAGACCATGGCCCGCGCCCGGGCGACTGAGCCGTCGCGGACTTGCGATGCTCAGAGCACGCCCCCATGCGGCCAACGAACGCCGCCAGGTAGCGAAGCCGTGCGCGTCCGCGACGACATGACATGCACGATACCAAATGGGTCGTAGCCATCAGACAGAAACGATGGGCCTGCTCCGCGAGGGCACTCCTGACGCCCCACCCATGAAGCGGCTCATCGGAAAACCCTCCCCGCAAACAAAGGCCCGGCCTACACGGCGACCGAGAAACCAACTCGATCGCCATGCCGGCCGGACCGTCGAATACCAGGGCCGCTGGCCAAGCCGCCCGGCCAACTGTCAAGCTGCCCTCAGGCGGGACGCCGGCGGCGAATAAGAAGCAGACCACCCAACGCAATCAAGCCGCTGGCCGGCTCGGGCGTAATCATCACGTTGTCCAGGTAGAAGTTGACCGGTACCGCGGTGTCGGAATTGGCACCTGTCCAGAACTGGAACCATTGGTCGCCAGGTTCCCAGCCAAGCTGGCTGAAGGGATAATCAAAGTGCATGGTCAGGAAAGTGGCGTCGTCGGCGCCATGCCACCCGGAGACGGTGAAGATGTTGTCCGTCTGGGTCCAGCCTGTGGCCCCGGCGCTGTTGCCCACGATGTTCAACTGAAACCACGTCTGGACTCCCGCTGGGAAGCTGGCCCCATCGACCATGGCGTCGAAGGAGATCCGGGCGGTGCCGAGGTTCGCCAGCCTCTGCATCTCCACCTGCTGGTTGTCATTTCCGCCCCCAGGTTCCCAAGAGAACTCCTTCGTCAGCATCATCTGCCAGCCCCCGGCCGTATGTGTCTGCTGGACCGTGGGTGTCCCCGACCAGTCACCCGGGGCGGCCGGAGACCACGCGACGTTCTGGAAACCCTCTTCATCATTGTCGAACGTGTAGGTCAGCTGACCGTACGCGGAAGCGCTGAGGGCAAGCGCGGCAATGACCGCAGTCACCAAGTAAATCTGTCTCATCCTCTCCTCCCTTCAAAAGCGGTGAATTGACTTCCTTCCACACTTCGCCTGGTCGGGGGAGCCTCATACCATGTCGCTCCCCGTCAGCAGGCGGCAACAAGGTTCTGAAATGCGCGGATAAGCGATTGATGCCCTTCCACTATCTACGCTAACAAAGCCCGACTAAGCTGTCAAGCCTGCGTCAGGACCGATCGGTCCAGATGAGCGTGCTTCTCTCCGGTCCGGCGACTCTGAAGCTCGGGCCGCGAGTTGATCATGGGCGGCGTTAGCCCATTGCCGGAAAAGGACATACAGAAGTCAGCCAGACTTGGCGGTCGCCATCACCTGAGTATGCCTCGGCCCAGGCCTGTGGACCCAAGACGCCGGATAATCAGCCCTTGATCGCCGTCTTCGTCGATCCGACGGATACTCCCGGCCCGGACACGGCCGCCAGCGCATTCCAGGCTCTGGCCACCTTGCCGGCTCAGTCCGCCGTCGTGGGCACGTCTTTCCAGCCCTGGGCCGGCAAAGTCGCTGAGTCCTTCCGCCTTCTTTGCGATGACCAGGGTGACGACGTCCGTTCGTTTCGACCACGATCACGACTGTGATGTCGATTTGGACGACTTCCTCGTATTCCGGGATTGCCCTCCCGGTCCGAGCGTGCCACATGACGGTTCCACGAACTGCCAGTTGTCCGATGCGGATACAGATGGCGACGTGGACCAGACCGGTCTTGGGAAGTTACAGCGATGCTTCAGCGGGGCGGACATCCATGCCCATCCCGATGGCGCGGACTGACCGTGCCACAGGCTTCTTGCAGTCCGGCTCTCCTTTCGCGCCGGCACGGGGCGTGGGTACGATGTAGCGATGAACTCCAGCGATTCAGTGATGAGCATTGGCGGCCGATCGTCGTTCAGGAGGATGCTGATACCCCTCGTCGATCACTGTGTCGGAAATGCGTTCACTCGGCAAAGTGCGGAAGTAGCGAGTTGAGGGTAGATCCGTGAGGCACACGTTCCGATTGTCTTTTCCCGTCCTGGTTGCCGCATCGGTCATTTCGGCGGCGGCCATCGGCTCGTTCGCCGCCGATGCCGGACCTGCTGCTCGGCCGAACATTGTTCTTCTCATGGCCGACCAGTTCCGCGCCGACTGTCTGGGCAGCGACGGAAACAAGGCGATTCGCACGCCCAACCTTGACGGCCTCGCGGCCGACGGGGCGCGGTTTCGCTGTGCGTACACCTCCACGCCATCCTGCACGCCAGCTCGCAGCGGTCTGTTGACCGGTCTGTCGCCGTGGCATCATGGCATGCTGGGCATGGGGCGGATGGCCGAGCACTACGAGCGCGAGCTCCCCGCATTGCTCCACGGGGCGGGCTACTACGCGATCGGCGTCGGCAAGATGCACTACTACCCGCAGCGCAATCTTCACGGCTTCGATAGGACAATCCTGGACGAGTCCGGCCGCATCCAGACAGCGGACTTCGTCAGCGACTACCGCTGCTGGTTTCGCTCGCTGGCTCCGACGCTCGATCCGGACGCCACCGGCATGGGCTGGAACGACTACCGGGCCAAGACCTACGCCTTGCCGGAGGAGCTGCACCCGACCCGCTGGACGGCCGACGTGGCCGTGCGATTCGTCCAGAACTACAGCGGAGCGTCGCCCTTCTTCTTGAAGGTCTCGTTCGCCCGCCCGCACAGCCCTTACGATCCGCCGGAGCGGTTCATGAAGATGTACACAGACGCCCAAGTCCCGGCCGCTCACCTCGGCAGCTGGGCAAGCGGCAACGACGTCCCGCTCGATCCGCCGGACTACAATCGCTGGCGGGGCAATCTCGGTCCCGAGCAGGTTCGCCAGTCTCGCCGGGCCTACTACGGGTCGGTCACGTTCGTCGATGAGCAGATCGGCCGCATCCTGGCGGCGTTGCGCCAACGCAAGCTGCTCGACAACACACTCATCCTCTTTACCGCCGATCACGGCGATATGCTCGGCGACCACCATCTGTGGCGAAAGACGTATGCCTACGAATCCTCGGTGCGTATTCCGATGCTGATCCGCTGGCCTGTGAGCATGGCGGCCGAGCGCGGGCAGGTGCTGGCTCAGCCTGTCGAGCTCCGCGATGTACTGCCGACCTTCCTCGACGCCGCGGGCATTGCCGCACCCGCAGACGCTTTCGACGGCAAGAGCCTGCTGGAACTCGTCCGCGGGAACGCGGCCGGCTGGCGGTCCTGCATCGACCTGGAGCACAGCCGCTGCTACAGGGGCACCGAGCACTGGAACGCTCTGACCGACGGCCGGACGAAGTACATCTTCTTCTCCCAGAGTGGCAAGGAACAGTTGTTCGATCTGCAGTCGGACCCCGGCGAACTGCACGATCTCGCCGGCGACGCCGGGCACCGCGAACTGCTCGAGACGTGGCGCGCCCGCATGGTCAGGCATCTGGCCGAGCGCGGTCCGGCCTTCGTCCGTGACGGCAAGCTCGTCTCGCCGCGCCCGGATATGCTCTACGGCGATCGGTTTCCCAAGAAGGCTGGACAAGAGCCGTCCAGTACTCTTCTTGGTCCCAGGTAGTGCCTCAGAGGGCGGCGACGGTCCTGTCCGCTGAGAGATGAGACCCGCGACAGCGTTTGCCGCAGTGCTGCCCGAAGTGGTATAAGCTCTGTCTTTGACAGAGTCACTCCCTGCCGGATGTGTAGCAGGCAGGTGAGCTCTCTCTTCGAGATTCAGCGTCAAGACAGGACCTTCCGTGAACGAACCTCTCACTCCCCGCCGGATCATGGAATCGCCGCCTGGCCCTGAGACCGTCATCGACGGCCGGCAATACGTTTACTTCGGAGGCACGAGCTACCTCGGCCTGCACGGCCACCCGGACATCATCGAAGCGGCTTGCACGGCAATGCGCAAGTACGGCATTCACACCGCGACCTCCCGGCGCGGCTTCGGCAACAACCCCGTCACGCTCGAAGCGGAGCGATTGGCGGCCGCCTACTTCGGCACGGCCGGTGCCTTCTACTTCCCGTCCGGCTACTTCGGCACGACAACGCTCATCCACGCCCTCGGCGACACGTTCGATCTCATCCTGGCCGACGAGCATTGCCACTTCAGCGTCATGGAAGCCGCCCCGCTGCCGGGTCGTCCGATCCATCGCTTTCCCCACTGCGACCCGGACGGACTGGCCGCCGCCCTTCGCGAACACGTGCCCGTGTCCACAAGGCCCCTCGTGCTGACCGACGGCGTCTTCTCATCTACCGGAGAGATCGCGCCCGTCGATGCGTACCTGACGGTGCTCCGGGCCCGGCCGGGGGCGACCATCCTGCTCGACGATGCCCACGGCGTCGGAACCGTCGGCGAAAACGGGCGAGGAACACTGGACCACCTGGGCCTCTGGTCCGACCGGGTCAACGCCGACGCGAGCGAATGCCCCCCAAACTCCACCCGACTGTGCTTCTGCGGCACGCTCAGCAAGGCCCTCGGCGGCTTCGGTGGCATCATTCCGGGAACAACCGCGTTCATCAATCGCCTGCGTTCGGCTTCCCATCTGTTTGACGGGGCCAGCGCCCCGCCGACGGCCGCCGCCGCCGCGACCGCGAGAGCCCTTCAGATCGTCATGGCCAGGCCGGAAATACGTGCCCGGCTTCGCCGGAACGTGCTGCACCTTCGCCAGGGCCTCCGCGACCTCGGGATCACCGTGGCCGATAGTCCCGCTCCTATCGTTTCCGCTCGATGCGGCACCGGTGAACGCATGCAGCGACTGCACGAGGAACTCAAGGAGCAAGGCTTCCTCGTACCCCATACGCGAAACTACACCGGCGTCGGCCCCGAGGGCCACATGCGAATCGCGGTTTGTGCCGGCCACACCCAAGAGATGATCGACGGCCTGCTGGCCGCGCTGCGACGGTTGCTGTGAACAGGTCGCAGCGGTCGGCCTCGAGACCTCACCTTGGCGTCAGCACGGTCACGTGATCCCCCAGCGGCCGCCACACGCGCGGATCAGTGGTCGTGAAAACGGCCAGCGTGTGCACGCCGAGGGCCGCCGCCAGATGCGTCATGCCACTGTCGTTGCCTGCAAACAGGTCGGCCTCGGCGATCTTCCGGGCAGCCGCGAGAAGATCCGCCTCGACGATCAACCCCTCGCCACGCCGCTGGATTCGATCGTGAAGACCCGCAAAGCGATCGTCACCTGCCTCGCACTCCGCCGGCCCGAGCATCCAGGCGATCGCCGCTCCCTCCATCTCGTCCGCCATGGCCATGAATCGTTCGACCGGCCAACACTTGCCTCGACCACCGCTGCCGGGATGAATGACGACCCGCACCGCCGAAGTCTCGCCGGTGTCCCCAATGACTGGACTGTCTGATGATGACGCTGCTGGCGTCCTCTCTATCCGGATGAACGCTGGCTTCGTGCTGCTGATCGCCAGAGCCTGGGCTTGAACGGCCGCTTCCCACTGCGCGGTGATGTGCCGCCCGGCCGCCAGGGTCTCCTGGTTCGGACGAGGATCGACCGACACGACGCATCCGGGCGTCGCCGCACAAAGGCGGCGGTCAGACGCCTCCGCCGGTCCACCGAGGAAGCTCAATACCAGTACCGCCCGCTCCAATCGCCGAGCGAGGCGCTCGTCCAGATCGCTGCCCTCTCCATAGAGCGTGTGCAGGCCCACCTGGTCGGGCGAAGTCCAGGTATCGACGACGCTTCGCCCGGCCGCAACCCGGGCCGAGCCTGCCGTGGCAACCACCTCGACACGTGCAGCCCCGGCTGCCTCTCTCACAGCTTGGATGACCGGAAGCGTCAACACAAAGTCGCCGATCGCTCCCTGGTGAAAGACGAGAATCACGGGATCGCCCCGACTCGCCGGGGCTCCGTCTCGATGTTCCACTTTCGGTGTTCTGGCTTTCACTCGATCCACCCGCCGCCAAGAACGGTGTCGCCTTCGTAAAGCACGGCAGCCTGCCCGGGGGTGATCGCGATTTGTCCGGCGTCGAATCGGACCCGGAACCGCTCGCCGGGCAGCGGTTCAACAGTCGCCGGCGCCGCGCGATGGCTGTAGCGGATCTGAACTTCGGCACGAAATGCCCTGGCCGGCGGATCGGTCAGCCAGTGAACACGATCGGCCTCCAGCACATCCCGGACCAGATCCTCCTTCTCTCCGACGACCACCGCGTTGTGGGCCACGTCGATACGCGTGACGTAAATCGGATGTCCGGCAGCCACGCCCAGTCCGCGCCGCTGACCGATGGTGAAATTCACCACCCCGTCGTGCCGTCCCACCTCGTGACCCGATCGGTCCACGATCGGTCCTTCGCAAAACGCCTCCGGCCGCCGCTCACGCACCAGCCGGGCATAGTCCCGGTCCGGTACGAAGCAGATATCCTGAGATTCGTGCTTCTCGCTGACCTTGAGCCCAAACCGCCGAGCCTCGGTGCGGACCTGGTCCTTGCTCAGCCCGCCGATCGGAAACAGCGCCCGGGCCAGCATGCCCCGGTCGATCCCGAACAACACGTACGACTGATCCTTGATCAGGTCCACGCCCCGGCACAGTCGATGCCCTTCGCCGACGGCGACGATCCTGGCATAGTGCCCGGTGGCCACGAAATCCGCCCCCGCCGCCCGCCCGTAGTCAGCCAGCCGACCGAACTTGAGCTGCTCGTTGCACATCACGCACGGATTCGGGGTCCGGCCGCGAACGTACTCCTCAACAAAGTAGTCGATGATCCGGTCAAAAGCCGGCTTGAAGTCCAGGGCAAAGAACGGGATGCCCAGCTTGCCGGCCACTGCCCGGGCGTCCGCCGCGCCGGCGGCACTGCAGCAGCTCCAGCGGCCGATGTCAGGCTTGGCCGCAGAGACGTCGCTCACCCCGCCAGCCTCGCCCTCCACAGGGGCAGGGGCCCGGACCCCGGTACGCATGAACAGACCCGTAACCTCGTACCCCTGCTCGTGCAGCAGGCACGCGGCCACACTCGAATCCACGCCGCCACTCATCGCGACGACCACCCTGCCACGACTATGCGACATTTGACCTCAATGCCGGATCCCGGGTATCACGAGACATCAGACAGGGACGATTATAGGATCGCGCCGCGATGACCCACAAACGGAAGGATGGCCATGATCAAGACACTCAACGTGCGCACCGGCTCGCGATGTCAGATGATCGACGTGACCGACGAGGTGCAAGCCGCAGTCCGAGAAGCCGGTCTGGTTGACGGCGGTGCGCTCTGCTACGTGCCCCATACGACGGCCGGCGTGACCATCCAGGAGAACGCCGACCCGGACGTGGTCCATGATATCCTCTGGAAGCTGGGTCAACTCATCCCCCGCGACGACAGCGGCTTCCGCCACAGCGAGGGAAACAGCGACGCCCACCTCAAGTGCTCGCTCATCGGCATGTCCCAGACCGTCCCGGTCGAGGGCGGACGCCTCGTTCTGGGAACCTGGCAGGGCATCTACTTCTGCGAGTTCGACGGCCCGAGGCACCGACAACTGCTGGTCAGATGCCTGGCCGGCAGCCCCTGACACCCCCACTGAACACCAGATCCGTCCAGGTCCACTCGGCGGACAAGCCTTCTTGTCCCAACGGCCAGACGCTCGGCGGCGTGAGCGTATCCTCTTTATAGATAATGATTTACGGCGATTCCAGCCCCCGTCGCCCCGGGCCAGCCCTGGGGCTGGCAACCGCCCGCCAATTCGTCTATACTGCCTAGGCTCGGCACGGATGGAGCAGGCGCGAGAGGTTCGCGCCGCGTTGCCGGCGTCTGTTTTTCCCCGTCGCGGCTGCCCTCCCCATCAAGTCGCAACGTTGTGAGATGACTCTCCTCTCCCGGGATCGAGCGAAGTGAGAGCAAAGGCACAAAGGTCTACGAATGGTCGATTATAACCTGATCCATAGTCTCGAATTGGACAATAGCATTGAGCAGCAGATGATCGATGCCCTCGGTTCCGGCGAGCCGAACCAGGAGACAATCGCCTCGGTCATCGACGCGACGGTGGGCAGCTTCCAGCCCGGTACCCTGCTCAAGGGCCGCATCGCCGGCTTGGTCGGCGACGACGTCATCATCGATGTCGGCCTCAAGAGCGAGGGCCTGGTGCCCGCCAGCGAGTGGGACGATAAGTCAGCCATCGATATCGGCGATGCCGTGGATGTCTGGCTCGAAAGCGTCGAGTCCGACAGCGGCTTGGTGGTCATCAGCAAACGCAAGGCCGACCGGCTGCTCAACTGGCAGCGCCTGGTCGAAACCGCGCACGAAGGCGATGACGTCCGCGGCCGGGTCATGCGCAAGATCAAGGGCGGCCTGCTCGTCGATATCGGCGTGCCAGTGTTCCTGCCCGCTTCACAGGTCGATATTCGCCGCCCAGGCGACATCGGGGAGTTCATCGGCCGCGAGATCGACGCCAAAATCCTCAAGATCGACACCGAGCGCCGCAACATCGTCATCAGCCGCCGCAAGTTCATCGAGGAGCAGCGCCAGACCGCCAAGGAACGCGTGCTCAATGACATCAAGATCGGCGACGTGCGCAAGGGTATCGTCAAAAACCTGGCTGACTTCGGCGCCTTCGTCGATCTGGGCGGCATCGACGGCCTGCTGCATATCACCGACATGAGCTGGGACCGGGTCAACCATCCGTCCGACTTGCTCCGGATCGACCAGGAAGTCGAGATCAAGGTCCTGAATGTCGATCGCGAGAAGGAGAAGATCGCCCTGGGCCTCAAGCAGCTGACCCCGAACCCCTGGGAGAACATCGAGACCCGCTACCCGGTGATGTCGCGACACAAGGGCGAGGTGGTCAACATCACCAATTACGGCGCTTTCGTGAAACTCGAGCCCGGCGTCGAGGGCTTGGTGCACATCTCCGAGATGAGCTGGACGCGGAGAATCAATCACCCGTCCGAGATCGTCAACCTCAGCGATGAGGTCGAGGTCGTGGTCCTCGAGATCAACAAGGACAAACAGGAAATCAGCCTGGGTATGAAGCAGATCGAGTCCAATCCCTGGACCAGCGTCGCCCAGAAGTACCCGCCCAACACCATCATCGAGGGCAAGGTGCGGAACCTGGCCAACTACGGAGCCTTCATCGAGATCGAGGAAGGCATCGACGGCCTCCTGCACGTCTCGGATATGAGCTGGACCAAGAAGATCAGCCACCCATCGGAGGTGCTCAAGAAAGGCGATACCGTCCGCTGCGTCGTGCTCAGCGTGGACCAGGAGAAGATGCGCGTCGCCCTCGGCACCAAGCAGCTCAGCGAGGATCCGTGGATCCAGGCCATCCCCAAAACCTATATCCCCGGCCAGATTGTCAAGGGCAAGGTCACCAAGATCACCAATTTCGGCGTCTTCGTCGAGCTGGAGACAGACCTCGAGGGCCTGCTGCACGTGAGCGAGCTGGCCGACCACAAGGTCGAGGATCCCCACGACGAGGTCAAGGTCGGAGCCGAAATCGAGGTCAAAATCCTGCGCGTCGATCCGCAGGAACGCAAGATCGGGCTGAGCAAGAAGCGAGCCGAGTGGGCGACCGAGGAAGGTACCTCGCGCTCCGGCGAACCCAAGCTCCGCCGGGGCGGCCTGCATGGCCCGGGCCAGGCCTCGACCGATGTGATCACCAACTTCCCGTTCCGTACGCCGGAAGAGAACCCGAACAAGGATGTCGAGTCCTGATCGTCGCCGAGGGCCGGGAGCCCTTGTTCGCCGTTAGTTGACCGGGCCCGGGCCCTACGACGCGGGCCAGGACACATAGGAGGCCGCTGCCATCGCGATCGAAAGTGGATTGCAGCACTATCTCAAGCAGATCGACGAAGCCCCGCTCCTGACTGCCCAGGAGGAGCAGGAGCTGGGGCGGGCGATCCAGTACGCCCTCAAAGTGCCCGCCCTCTTCCAGCAGCACGAGATCACACTCAAGCAGAAGGAAGAGGCCGAACTCACCGCCGCTCGGGCGCGCGATCGCATGATCCTCTCCAACCTGCGCCTCGTGGTCAACATCGCTAAAAACTACCTCAACCGCGGGCTGGCCCTGGCGGATCTCATCGAGGAAGGCAACATCGGCCTCCTCCGCGGTGTCGAAGGCTACGATCCCACCATGGAGACACGGTTCAGCACCTACGCCTCATGGTGGATCAAGCAGGCCATCAAGCGGGCCTTGATCAACTCCGTTCAGCCGGTACACATCCCCGCCTACATGGTCGCCATGATCGCCGACTGGAAGAAAGCCCTCACCGAGCTCGAGCAGAAACACGGCAAACAGCCAACCTTGCAGGAGATGGCCAGGCACATGAACCTCACCGAACGCAAGGTGAGAATCATCCGCCGCGCGGTCAAGGCGTTCAGTGCCCCTACCCAGTCGGGCAGCGCCGACGGCAGCTTCGGCCTCAACGAACTGCTCGCCGATCAGAAAACACCCTCGCCCCAGGACTCGGCCTTCAGCAACGCCGACGCCGAGGTCATCAGCAAACTCCTCAGCAAGATCGACGAGCGCGAAGCCACCATCCTGAAGCTCCGCTACGGCCTCGATAACCAGGAGCCCATGACCCTCAAGCAGATCGGCGTCAAGGTCGGATTGACCCGCGAACGCGTCCGCCAACTTGAACGCGAGGCCTTGGTCAAACTCCGCGAAGCTCTCAACGAGATGTGAATCGGCCGTCGACACGCAGCCTTCCACGCCGCTCAGCCTGCAGGACCCTCGTATTCCGCACAGGTCTTCGGCGTCTCCCAGACCCGGACCCGCTTCAGCCGGGCCGGCCCCATCCGCCCCTCGAGCAACCCCCAGATCGTTCGAGCAATGTTCTCCACCGAGGGATTCACCGAGGCAAACTCCGGACAGTCACGGTTCAGGTGCTTGTGGTCCAGCCGGTCAATGACCTGCTGCTTGACAATGCCCTCCAGCGACTCGATGGGCAGAAGCAAACCCGTGCTCGGGTCCGGTTCCCCCGTGACCATGACCTCCAGGCCGTAGTTGTGCCCGTGCCCGTTGGGGTTGTTGCACTTGCCGAAGACGCGACGGTTCTCCTCATCACTCATGGTCGGACAGTGCAGTCGATGTGCGGCCGAAAACTCGAAACTCTGCTGAATGTCCACCATGTTCGGCGCTCCCGCCTGCGTGGCATAGGAGAGATAGGGCGTGACGTTGAGTTGCCAGTCGGCCCACCACGTCCCGGGCGGGGGACTGTTGAGCAGATCGACGGCCAGCGCCCGAATCAACTGCTCGCCGGTAACGCCCGGCCGCTCGTTCCACAGGCAGCACACCATTGGAATCGCTCGGTCGCGAATCAACTCGTCGATCACGACAACGTTGCATAGGTAACCGCTGATCGGATCGGGATCCCCCGTCACCCCGGCCCGCAAAGACAGGTAAGGCTCAACACCCACCGCGCTCGGCCAACCGCCCCAGCTGTTGGTCGTCGGCCGGTCCAGCGGGGAACCGACGCTGAATCGCACTTCTCGGGTCAGCCGCATGGTCGACGATCTTTAGAGCTCACCGCTCTTGGAGGCGTCCAGGAAGCCTTCGAGCTTGCGGGACCGCACCGGGTGCTGAAGCTTGCGGATCGCCTTGGCCTCGACCTGCCGGACCCGCTCACGCGTCACCTTGAAAATCTTGCCAACCTCCTCCAGCGTGTACGTGTACCCGTCGCCAATCCCGTAACGCAGCTTGAGAATCTCACGCTCGCGGTAGGTCAGCGTCTTGAGGACTTCCTCGATACGGTCGCGGAGCATCTCGTTACCGGCCGACTGAACCGGCGACTCGGTGCTGTCGTCCTCGATGAAATCCCCAAAATACGAGTCCTCGCTCTCACCCACCGGACGATCCAGCGAAATCGGATGCCGGCTGATCTTCATCACCCGCCGGGCCTCGCTGACCGGCATCTTGGCCTTCTTGGCGATCTCCTCGATGGTCGGCTCTCGGCCAAGCTCCTGCAGCAGCTGCTTGGCAATGTTCCGCAGCCGACTCATCGTCTCGATCATGTGCACCGGAATCCGGATCGTGCGGGCATGGTCCGCGATCGCCCGCGTGATCGCCTGGCGAATCCACCAGGTGGCGTAAGTGCTGAACTTGTAGCCGCGACGATACTCGTACTTGTCCACCGCCCGCATCAGCCCGGTGTTCCCTTCCTGGATGATGTCCAGGAAGCTCAGGCCGCGGTTGCGGTACTTCTTGGCAATCGAAACGACCAGCCGAAGATTGCCACCCGACAGACGCCGCTTGGCGTCCTCGTACTCCGAGAAAACCTGCTTCATCCTCTTGAGCCGTTCGCCCAGCTGGCCGGCACTCTCGAGCACCAGGGACTCCATACCGGCTAGTTCCTCGCCCATCGCCTGGAGATCATCGTCCGAGGATTCAACCCGCTTCTTCTCCTCCTCGACCCGCCGTTCGAGGTCACGCATCTTGCGGTGCACCGACTCGAGCTTGCGCATCAGCGGAATGATCCGGCTGGTACGCAACGAAAGCTCCTCCAGCAGCTTCGCGATCTTGCGACGCCGGGCATTCATCTGCTGGATCGTGGTCGCCTTCTCCTTCGCCGCCATGCGCACGGCCTGCAGTCGCTGATGGTCGCCGGTGTTGTGCTCCATCAGCTTGCGGACCGTGGCCAGGTTCTCAGGCAACAGCTTGGTGATCGTGTTCTTGGCCATGGCTTCGGACGTCGAGATCTTCATCGTGCGGTCAAAAGGCAGCCGGCCGTCCGAAACCTGCTGCAAAATGTCAACCGCCTGCGTGATGCAATAGTCGCTCTCGAGGACCTGCTTGCGGAAGGCCATGCGGGTCAGCTCGATCTTCTTGGCCAGGTCGATCTCTTCCTTGCGGGTGAGCAGCGGAATCTCACCCATCTGGGTCAGGTACATGCGGATCGGGTCGTCGATCCGCCGCGAGCCGCTCTCGTCGGCCTCGACCGCCTCGACTTTGCCGTCATCGTCGGTGTCCCCAAGATCCTCGGGTTCGGGCAGCGGCGGCAGCGAAGCGTCAATCTCCCCTTCGTCGATCTCGGGCTCCTCTTCCATCGCTCGCTGGCGGGCGGCGGCGGCCAAAACCTCCGCCGCGATGCCGCCCAGCCGCTGGGCCTCGACTTCGTCCACCATCTCGATCTTGTTCTGCTCGAGCTTGAGCATGATCGTCTCGAGATGGTCCGGGGCAATCGCCTCGTCGGGCAGAATCTCGTTGAGTTCCTGCCAGGTCAGATACTTGCGCTTGCGGCCCAGGTCGAGCAGGATCTCGGTTGCTCGATCCACGGGATCCAGAATCATCTGATCGGTGTCGGACATCGTCGTCTCCAAAGCACGCGGGATGCACCAACCCGCGCCACACACCCTCTCGCGGCGCCTCTCTTGGTCACTGCAGCAGGAACTTGCGGCGAGCTCCCGCTGGTGCAAAGTGCGTTTGCCGAATGCCGGCCGCAAGGGCCCGCAACCGCTCGTCTTCTTCCTCGCCAGCCGGTTCGCCTTCCGTGCCGGCTCGCTTCTGCCTGATGCTCTCCGCCAACCGGTGCGTCTCCCGGAGCCGAGCACATGACTCCAGGCTGGCTAACGCTCTGTTCAGCACATCCTCGTAATCCCCCATCTGCTCCCCGGCTGCTTGAAGATCGGTGATCAGCTGAGCGAACTCCGTTGACTCAAACCGCCCAATAAACTCCGCCAGGCGGAAAGCCCCGCCTGGGGACATCACCTCGACCAGGGCCCGGGCCACCCGGCACACCGAGGCGTCGGCGATCAGCTCAGCCTCGAACTTGCCGGCCACCCGCCCATACAGCTCCGGTGCGTTCAACAGAACCTCCACGATCTCCCAGAGGGCCCGTTGCTCTGCGTCCAGACGCAACGCCAAACCGGTCTTCTCGCCCTCCCCCGAAACCCCGCTCACCGCCGCCGTTAGCGGACGGCGAAACCGCTGGGCCATGCGGTTAAGCTGGTGATGCAAATCCTCCGCCCGCAAGCCCAGGATCTTGCTTAACTGGTTGACCAGCAAACCCCTCTGGATGGGATCGATGACGCCCCGACCCGTCCAGGCGGCCAGTTCCTGTAAATACGCTTCAATCGCTCGTCTCCGCCCAGGACCGGTCGTCCCGGCTTCGTACTGCCGGACAACCTGGTGCCACCTGAATTCTAGCGCGCTGACCGCGTTTTTCAGCACTTCCTCAAAAGCACCCCCTCCAGCCGCCAGAAGGTAGTCACAGGGGTCCTTGCCCTCCGGGACCTTGGCCAGCATCACCTCCAAGCCCCCCAGCAGGGTCACCGAAACCGCCCGCTCCGCCGCTCGCTGGCCCGCTTCGTCCGAGTCAAAGACCAGGATCACGCGGTCCGTATAACGACGAAGCAACGCCGCGTGAGCCTCGGTCATCGCCGTGCCCAACGTCGCTACCGCCTCGGTAAAACCAAACTGGTGGGCCATCATGCAGTCGGTGTAGCCCTCGACCACAATCATCCGACCAGCCTTCGCGGCCGCGTGCTTGGCCCGCTCAATCCCGAACAGACTCGAGCTCTTGTCGAACAGCATCGTACCGGCCGTGTTCAAGTACTTCGCCGGATCATCAGCCAGCGTGCGCCCCCCAAAGGCAATCAGCCGCCCCGTCACATCGTGAATCGGGAACATCAGCCGGTGGCGGAAAGCGTCGTAACTGCCCCCTCGCTCACGCTCCTTCACCAGACCAGCCGCCTGCAGCAGCCCCGGCTCAATCCCCGCTTTCTTCGCCTGTTGGATCAGCCCGTCAAAGCTGTCGGCCGCGTAGCCAAGCCCGAAATCCTCCACCAACCTGTCCGTCAGCCCACGCTTCGCCACGTACTGCCGAGCCACCTCTCCACCCGGTCCTGCATATTGACGGCGAAAAAACTGCTGAGCCCAGTCATTGACCCGGACGAGGTCGCTCTTGCCCGGCCCCGATGAGGTCGTTCCCCCCAAACGCTCGAACTCCAGCGAAATCCCGGCGCGCTCAGCCAGCATCCGGCGCGCCTCAACAAAATCCACTTTCTCTTTGAGCTGAACGAAGGTGAAGAGGTCCCCGCCAGCCCCACAGCCAAAACACTTGAACGTCTGCCGCGCGGGATTCACCATGAACGAGGGCGTCTTCTCCTCGTGGAAGGGGCAAAGACCCTTGAAACTGGCCCCCGCTCGCCGGAGGGTCATATACCCGGAAACGACGTCGACGATACTGAGGCTATCGCGGATCTGCCTGGTGATGGTTTCGCGATCAGCGGCTGGCACCTTGAATCCTCGTGTTTGCCCCAGCCCGGTCGGCCGTGTTCGCTCCGGGTCCCCGTTGCTTCGACAATGATCTAAGCTTATGCTCTGTCGGACGTTAGGCCTAGAAACTCAGGCCCCCGCCACCCACCTCGCCAAATGGTAGGACCGAGAAATATACCACCAGTTTCGGGGCCGGTCAAATCAACTTAGCATTTTATCCTTCAGTGAGTTACAGACGTTAAGATGGGAAGCAAACCACATGCCACCAATCCCTCGAAGTCGCTCCCTTTCCAGCCCCGGGGGATGCCCGAGCCGCGCGTCGTCCCCCATCCCGCCATCCCTCCATCGCAATGCCGTTTACCCACTACTGGGTAAATATGCCCGACCGTGGGGATGGCCCTGCTGCAGCGATCCGGCGCCGACCGGTCCGCCTGCCCTGAATCATGGAACACGCCGCAGCCAGGTATTCGCCAGCACCATCTCCAGGGCAAGAAGGACGAACACGCCAACCAGCAGGGGGGGGAAAGAGAGCGGTCCGACGCGAAGGGGTTGGGTCGCTAGTTCCTTGTACTGGTAGAAACGCTTCTCGACCGTCTCCTCCTTCTCCATCTTGTCGATCTCGGCGTAGATGTCCCGGAGAGAGTCGGTGTCGGTGGCACGGAAGTAGCGGCCGCCCGTGGCCGCGGCAATTCGCCGAAGCGCATCCTCGTCAATGCGCACCTGGGTCGAACGCAGGACGGTGCGACCCGAGAACGGATCGATCATGGGCACCTCCGCCAGGCCCCGCGTGCCCACGCCAATCGTGTAGATCTTGGTCTCGAACGTCGCCGCCATCTGAGCGGCCTGCCGAGGATCGATATCACCCGCGTTGTTCTCGCCGTCGGTCAGCAGAATCATGACTCTGCTCTTGACCGTCGGGCCACCTCGAGATCGCCGCTGCTCATCCAGGGCCCGCATCTGCTCCACGCCCAACGCGATCGCATCACCGATCGCCGTGCCATCCTCGTCCTGGGCTCTACGCGGATCGACGATCTCGGTCTTGCTCAGAGCCTCGAGCAGAAAATCGTGGTCCAGCGTCAGCGGACACTTGCTGTCCGCATATCGGGCAAAGCTGATCATGCCGATCAGGTCGTCGGGCCGGCCGGCCAGGCTCCCGGATCCCTTCACAAAATCGCGAGCTACGTTCTGGACCGCGGTCAATCGGTTTACCCGCTTGCCGTTCAGCTTGAAATCCAGGGCCTGCATACTCCCCGACCGATCGACCAGAAGCTGAATCGCAATGCCCTCGGCCCGGACGCGAGCCTGTTCGTTGCCTTTGCGCGGGCGAGCGACCGCGACAATCAGCAGGATCAGGGCGGCTGTACGTAACGCCGGCAGCAGCCACCGGGCTCGCGTTCGCCAGGTGCGCGGCAGCCGGACAAGGGGGGCGACCGAGGAAAACCGAATGGCGGTCGGCCGATTATGCAGGTAGGCTCGCCACCAGATCACCGGCACCAGCAGGAGCAGAAGGAGCGCCCAGCGGGAATTCTCCTGGAACTCGAAGCCGCTTAGGGACATCATGGCCCCACCTCCGGCTCCGTTACCTGCACCCGCTCAGCGGTCGATGCGCCAGGCCCGATCAGTGTAGCCGTCCGGTCAACGAAGGTCTCCGCCGCCCCGAAGGCCTGGTCGATCTCGGACGGCTCCGGCGTGTACCGGGCGAACTTGACCATGTCACCCGCTTGCAGGAACCGGGCGAGCGAGTCGCGATGCTCCTCAACCAGTGCGGGGTGGCTCTTCGCGGCCGCCAGGAACTCCTCGGTGGTCTGCTCGGCGGCCATGATTCGGAATCGCCGCTCAATGTACAGGCGGACGATACCGGTCATTCTCGAATAGAGCTCGTGCACCAGGCCACGCTCTACCAGGTTGTCCTCGCGAAGCCGGCGCAGCTCTTCCCGCGCCCAAACGTGGGGCGGAATGGGCCGCGCGAAACGAAGCCTCGCCCAGCGACGACGCAGGTATACCCATAGGCCGGCCAACGCCAGGACCGCCGCAGCCGCGCCGGCCGTCCAGAAAAGCGATGCCCGGCTGCGCGGCGCAGGAAGCTCAACCGTGCCACGAATATCCTCGAACTTCTCCAGGTCGATCTCGCCTCCGAGCGCCGAAAGGACTTTGATCGAAAACGGAGCCGAGGAGAAGTGATGAGCGATGAGTGAAGAGTCATGAGTATCCAAAGCCGAGTGTTGAGTGCTTGGCGTCGAGTGCCGAGTGCTGACTGCGGAACGCTGACCGCTGACTGCCGAGTGCTGAGTACCAGGGGCACCGCCCGGACTCACGCTGGTGGGCTTGGCAGAGCGGCGATCGGTGTACTTGACGGCGATGCTCGGGATCTCGTAGCTGCCGGCGATGAGCTGATCGAGCTCGTATTCCTGCCGCCATCGTCGACCGCGGTCCGTGGGTATGGCAGCTTCGTCACGATGGCGGCGGATGCGGAACTCGCCGATTTGCTCCTCGAACCTCGGCATCTCGACGTCCACGTCGTCGGGGGCGATCACCTCGATCGTCAAGCCCAGCTTCTCGGCCACCAGAATCTGCTCCTTGGCTGCCCGAACGGTCATCTCAACCGGCCCGTCTTTCACGTTGACCTCGACCGGCTTGAGAACCTCGGCCGCGGGCTGGGAACGATGACAACCGCCGGCCAGACCAAGACCTATGCCCAGGCTCAAGATGATCCATGAACCGCGTGCAAGCCGGCAGAAAATGCCGCGCTCCAGCCGCCGGAATGGAAAACGGCGAACGGCGAATGGCGAAAGGCCGGCCCAGCGTGTGGGCTCGGTCTCCGAGCATCTCCCTGTCCATTCTCCATTCTCCGTCCTCAACTCCCTCTCACCTCCTCGTCTCCCGCTTCCGAAAGAACCGGGTGAGCGGCTCGACAAACGGCTCGCCGGTTCGCGCCTCGATCGCGTCGATCTTCATCCTTCGCAGCAGGGCATCCCGCTCCTCGGTCATCCGGCAAATGTCCTCCTCGTATTGCCTTCGCACGCGCCTGCTCGAGGTATCCACGAGCACCACCTGCCCCGTTTCGGCGTCCGTCCACTGAACCAGGCCGATGTCCTCCATCTTCTGTTCCCAGGGGTCGGAAATCACGATCGGGATGACATCATGCCGACGGCGGGCGACGCGCATCGCGTCCTCGTAGCTGCCGGTCTGGAAGTCGCTGACCACGAAGACCACCGCCCGCCGCTTGACGGTCCGGTTCAGGTGCTCCAACGCCGCTCCCAGGTCGGTGCCTGATCGGCGAGGGCGGTGGTACAGCAGCTCGCGCACCACGCGAAGTACGTGCCGCGCGCCCTTCCGGGCCGGTACGGTCTTCTCGACTTCGTCCGTGAAGCACATCAGGCCGATCTTGTCGTTGTTGCGGATCGCCGAAAAAGCAAGCGTCGCCCCGATCTCCGCCACCAGATCCCGTTTGAGCTGCTCACGAGTACCAAAGCCGTGCGACGCACTCATGTCCACCAGCAGCAGGACGGTCAGCTCACGCTCTTCGCGGAAAACCTTCACGAACGGCCGGCCGTACCGGGCACTCACGTTCCAGTCGATGGTCCGCACGTCGTCCCCATACTGGTAGTCGCGCACCTCCTCGAACTCCATCCCTCGACCCTTGAAGGCGGAGTGATACTGCCCGGCCAGCACGTCGTTCACCATGTGCGACGTGCGAATCTCGATGCGCCGGACTTTCTTTAGGAGTTCAGACTGAAGCATGAACGCATCTCCAGAGCCAAACGCCAAAACCCGGATGAGGCAGTCTTTCGCATGCCCCCATGCCTGCCACCGGATCCTGTGTCTTTCCGACGATCGTGCCAGGGATGCTCATGAACTCATCACCATCCCGGATGTCCCGCCGGTGTCGATCTCCATGCACCAGCCTTTCCCGTTCACACCAGCCGAGCCGGCAGAACGCCTCGAAGCTCATCGGCAGCCCGGGCAGGCGGTGCTGCGGTACGCCACACACTCACCTGCCGGACCACTAGGGTACCGGCACATGATCCAGGATGGCCCGCACGACATCCGCCGCACTCTTCTCCTCGGCCTCGGCTTCGTAGGTGACAATCACGCGGTGACGAAGCACGTCAAGGGCGACATCCTTCACATCCTGCGGGACGACGTAGCCGCGGCCGGCGAGAAACGCGTTCGCCTTGGCCCCCAGCGTCAGATAGATGGTCGCTCGCGGCGAAGCACCATACTGGATCAGGCCCTCAACCGGTACACTCGCCGCAACCGGGTCACGCGTGGCCACGACCAGATCCACGATGTAATCCTTGATCTTGTCATCAATGTAGATCTCGTCGACCACCGCCCGGGCCTGCTGGATCGCGGCCGGCTCCATGACCGGCTGGATCGAGCGGTGCGGGTTGGTCGTGGACATGCGGTCGAGGATCTCACGCTCCTGACTGCGGTTCGGGTACGAGACGATCAGCTTCAGCATGAACCGGTCCACCTGGGCCTCGGGCAGCGGGTACGTCCCTTCCTGCTCGATCGGGTTCTGCGTGGCCAGAACGAGAAACGGCTCCTCGAGCGGGAACGTCTGCCTGCCGATGGTCACCTGCCGCTCCTGCATGGCCTCGAGCAGGGCACTTTGAACCTTCGCCGGCGCTCGGTTGATCTCGTCCGCCAGTATGAGGTTGGAGAAGATCGGCCCCTTCTGGACCACGAATTGGCCGTCCTGAGGCCGATAAATCATCGTGCCGATCAGGTCCGCCGGCAACAGGTCGGGCGTGAACTGCAGCCTCTGAAAGCCGGTGTGAATGCCGGCCGCCAGACAGGAAACCGCCGTCGTCTTGGCCAGCCCCGGGACACCCTCAATCAGAATGTGCCCGTTGGACAGCAACCCGACCAGCATCTTGTGCAGCAAATCGTCCTGGCCGACAATCACCTGCCGGATCTGCTGGAGCAGCAACCGAAAAGGCTCGCTCTTGGCTTTGACCTGTTCGCCGATCTGTTTGATGTCGTACTGCGTGGTCCCCATGGCCCGTTCTTCTCCTCTGTCAGCCGTTCGGCGGGCCTGCCCAGGCCACACCGCAGGCGGACTATTGAACACAAGATGAACCTCGACTGCAAGATGCCAGGCCGGAAACCCTCCCTGCCAGTCACGGCACCCTCCCCGCCCAGCGGACCGGCCCTGGTCGCTCCGGCCGGCAGCGCGGTTTTCACCTTATTACGTCGCCATCGGCCGATCGTTCAGGCTCAGTGGCCGAGGAACGACATGACCCCGGGTACCAGAGTCCGGCCGACGGCTGCGCTACGACCCGGCTCGCGGACCCGGCAGGCTTACCCCTTACGCCCGGCCCGAGATCTCCACGAAATCAAGGCGGCTTCCTGGTATGATGGAGTCTCCAAACGCCAGCCGAAGCCGCTCGCTCGGACAGAACGCTGGCCGGGAGGGATATCCCTATGGCACGCCTCATCCATGACCGACACGGGCCGGCTGCCCTGCTCGTCCTCCTGGCGGCGGGCGCCGCCTTGGCCGCCGATCCCGCCGGACGGGTCCACGGCCACGCCCGGTTCGAGAAGATCAAAGGCAACCCGGCCGCTGGCTATCTCGAACTCTACGAGACTAACCTGTTCCTGTCCGGTTGGGACTCGCTCCCCCCTGGCCCGGCCCGCCGGTTGGGAACCACCCTCGACGAAAACGGGTCGTGTGTGATCCGGACGGTGCACGACGGCTCGTACTGCATCGAGGGGTTGGAGGCCGGCTCCTACTCCATCTTGGTCAACCAGCCGCTGTTCTTCGTCGCTCCCAGGATCGTGCCGAACGTCCCGGTTCAAGATCCGGGCGACCTTTCCTTCAATGTCGAACTCGGCCTGGACTTCTCTACCTACTTCAAGACCGACTGGGTCGGCAATGCCCCCGACACACACGCCCCGGACAGCCCCTGGTATCAGACCTTCGTCGCCACGGGAACGGCCATCCGCGGCGTGGCATTCAGCTTCGCCGGGCCAAACAAGAACCCCGTCGCGGTCGCCATCCTCGAGGACAACGGCGATGCCGACGTCCGCAAGTGGAGGAAGATCGTCGAACGGACCGACTCCGTGAGCATCAGTGACGTGACCGACAACTGGGTGCGATTCCGATCCGCGGAGGCACCCACCGTCGCCGGCAGGCAATACGCCGTGCGCCTGACCGTGCTGGGCAACACCATCCAGCCCTACAAACGTAACAAGGACAACCTCAGCTACGCCCATGGCCGGGCCTACGATTCCTCCGGCAAGGCCATGAACTACGACCTGTGCATCACCGTCTTCAGCGACAACGACAACACCATGGTGACCATGAACAAGCGAACCAAGGGACTCGGCGATCTGCGCGACGGTAACTTCGCGTGGAAGTGGGGCCAGACCTTCACCGCACGAGGGGCGAGCCTGGCCGCCGTCGATGTCTGGGCCGCCGGGGCTAACTCCAAATGGGACCTCGAGTTCATCTGGAGAGTGTACCCCGGTTCAAACCAGACCGGTCCGACCGGCCCGCAGATCGGACCCACCAAGATCACCCAAGCGGCCTACCAGTCGTTCGGCGTCGGCTTGCATGGTGTGAGCTACAACCCCAACGAGATACTCCTTACCCCCGGCCAGTCCTACTTCATCGAGTTCGAGGTCCATGACCCTCCATCGGATTCGCAGGGCTTCAACCCCTTCATCATGAACGACGACGGCTACGACCAGGGCAACGGCTTCATCTGGACACTGAGCGGCTGGGGGGGCCGGCCGTACGACGACGTGTGCATGACCGTCGTCGAGTACGCCCTCCTCGATCCGGTCATCCAGTGCAGTCCGGCTGTCATCGAGAGGAGTGCCTACCTCGGCGCCAATGCGGCCCCCGACCTCTTCAGCGTCGCAAACGGTGGCAACGGCACAATGTCCTTCGAGGTGGACGAAACCCTCAACTGGCTCGACGTGAGCCCGCGAGCCGGAACGGTGATCGGCAATCCGCAGACGGTCACGATCAGCTACGCCACCCGTCCGCTGCCCCTCGGCACGTACCAGGGCACCCTGCGCGTGTCAGCCTCAGGTGCCACGAACACGCCGCAGTCCGTCACGGTTAATCTCCACGTCGTGACCGTCCCTGCCGACTTCAATCATGATACCGACGTCGATATGGATGACTTCGCCCACTTCCAGGCATGCTACTCCGGCATTGGCGTCACCCAGGCCGACCCGGCTTGCGCGGACGCCCGGCTGGACGGCGACCTCGATGTGGACAAGAAGGACTTCGAGCTGTTCATCCTGTGCGTCAGCGGTGCCGGTATCGTTGCCGATCCGACCTGCGTGAACTGAAACCGGGCACGGCGCGGCCCGACCGGAGACACCATGGCCAACGGCTACTCCATCATCGCATGGTGCGTGGTTTCCGTGCTCGGGCTGGCCGCCGCCACCGCCGAATCCCGCCCCGGATCTTCGACGACCGTGAGCTCACCCTGGAAAGCACTCGCCGACTATCCCCGCCCTCCGGCGCCGGATACCGGCTGGGGCATCCACGACAACCCGAACTGCTCCTGGAAACCGAAACAACCCGACGAGTTCTTCAAGGAGTTACGCAGTCGCTACGGATTCACCTGGTTCAAGGTGCTGGCCTGCGGGGCTGACAAGCTCGACGTGGTCGAGGCCGCACGTCGCCAGGGTGTCGAACCGGTGGTCCGGCTGTACGTCGATCGGCCCAGCCCACATTACCCGCGCCCGGGCGACGAGGAGACCAAGTTCCGTAAGCTGGTTCAGGCCTACGTGAAGGCCGGCGCACACTACATCGAGGCCGGCAATGAGCCCAACCTGAACTTGGAATGGTCGGAGGGAGAGTGGGACAAGGGCAATCGCGCGGCGCGGCTGTGCATACAGTGGCTCAGGGCCCGCCGGCTGATCGCCGAAGAGGGCGGCATCCCCGTCTTCTACGCCATGAGCGTCGGCGGCAACGACGGGCGAAACGCCGGCCAGTGGTGGGACGATTGCTTCAAGACCTTCGCCAAGATGGACACGATCGCACAGGCCTTCGCGGGTTGCGCCTTCGGCGTCCACTGCGGGCCCCTCAACCGGCCGATCGACTACCCCTTCAATCCCGAGAAGAACCTGCCCCACGCAACTCGGCAGGACCGTTTCGACTCGCTCATGAAAGACAATACCACCTACCTCGGCGTCGAACTGCTCCAGTACCTGATGGCCAGGTACCTGCCACACCCGATTCCCATCCTCGGCACCGAGGGCGGAGCCTTTCCCGACAACCACGACGACAAGAGCTACCCGCCCGTCACACCGGAACGTCACCGCGACCTCAACCTCGAGATCCTCCGGCGATTCAACCCGGCTCACCCACGCTACTGGGGCGATCCGCTCTTCGCCCAAATGAACTGGATCTACCACGCCGACACGCCGCCGTTCGCCAACGACAGCTGGTTCAACCACCCCAGCTACGGCCGAATGCCCATCCTGGAAGCACTGGAGAAAGAGCCTCGCTTCGATCGGGGAGCGACCCTCGGCGGCCACACGCACGGCAGGCCGCCGGGCCCGCCAGGGAAATGAAACGCGTCAGACCTCGGTCTACACCCTGGGCGCCGGCTTCGATTGACTCCACCATTCAGCGAGTCGGGGTCAGTCCATGCAGTCCGGATCCGCCGGAAGACCCGCTCCGCTAAGACACTGCGTCAGCAGGGCCGCGTCGTTCTTGTCAACGTCCTCGTCGTCGTCCAACTTTGCGTTCTCACAGACTGGATCGGTCTGGACCACGCCGATGCCGGTCAGGCATGCCTGCAATCGGCCCCAGTCGTCCAAATCCACGTCGCCGTCCCGGTCGAAGTCCGACTTGACCGTGGTGATGTCCAGCTTGATGGTGAGGACCTGCCGGTCGTTGTAGGCCGCGGGGTCCGTGATCAACAAAGTGGCAGTCTGTGGGCCTGCGCCGACCCCGGTCAGATCGTAATGGATGGTGATAGGGTCGGCATCGCCCGTCGATTCGCCGCGGGTGGACGAAAGAACCACCCACGAGGCGTCCGACCAGATCTCGTAACTCAGCGTCCCGATTCCCGCATTCCTCACCGTGAAGGTGTCGTCGGGAGGACTCTCACCAAACCTGAACGTGTGGCTGAACGCCGCGGGCTCAATCGCGATCAGCGGCGCCAGCGGCGGAGCCACTGTGACGCCGCGGCTGATCGCGGCTTCGTTCATCGCCGCATCGTAGACCGTGACCGTGGCCGTGTAATCGCCCGGCGGCAGCGTGCTCGTGTCCCACTCCAAGTGGAAGGGATCCTGCGCCTCCCGCACGCTGGCCACGACCTGCTCCTCGGTCACCTCGACCAGCGAGACGTCGTCGAACCACGCGGCCACACCCGCTCCACCCTCTCCGGTGTTGCCGGCCTTGAGCACCACCGTCAGGATGTTCCCGGTGGCGGTGCGTTCCCCGTGGCGGCTGTTGTAGTCGTACTTCGTGCCGTCCTGGCTGTGAGCCCAGAGCCAGCCGAAGGTCGCTCCGACGTTCCCTCCCAGACCCGTGCCGATCAGGTTGTCGTACGCGTACATGTAGTTGGTACGCACCACCGGCTCGCCGCCACTGTCGGCCTGGTCAATGTCAAAGGGACCGTCCAGCAGCAGAATCTCGAACCAGTTCAAGGACCCGGTCTTCTGCCCGCGCCAGGAGGCGTCAACGCGATAGGTCTTGCCCGGCTCGACCGTTACCTGCTGGTGGACGCCGAAGCTCCCCGTCGTCGAGGAGCCCCCAAGCTTCAGACAGAAGCTGCCCTGATGCCCCACCTCGGTATCCGCGAAATCGCGAACGAACGGACCGCCCCAAGGCGATTCCCAACCCGCCCAGCCGGTGGCATCCCCAGTCTCGAAATCACCGTTGACAAGCAGATTCGGTCTCCTGGCCTTGACCACCAGCTCCGCCTTGGCCAGACCGTTGTTGTCGCCGGCGCCGGAGCCGGTCACCCTGATCGTGCCCGCGACCGTCTGGCCTTCGTCCAACGAAACACTGTCCAGCCAGGGCGAGCTCTTCTCCGCTGCTACCGACTCGCCGCGGTTGGGAAAGTCCATTCGAACCGCGGCCACATGATCGCCCACCACCGTGATCAGCGCGGTCGTGTCCGTGCCCAAAGCACGATTGTCCGCCCAGGCGATGTGGCCTACCTGCGTCGGATCGTAGCCCATGGTCAACGAGCCGATGGCGTCAACCGCCACCGAGTCGCGACCGGCCATGATGAACTTCCGCGCCGGCGACGCCTTGGTCACCACGCCGCCGTCGCCCACCGGCCCGTTGGTGATGCCCACCAACCCGTCCACCACCGCAAAATCGTTCGGCCGGACCAGGTTGAGATCCACGATCGTGTACTGGACAACGTAGTTCTCGACGTTCGTCGCCGCGGGAACCGGATAGTCGCCACCGTCCACCACCGTCCGCCCAAAACCGCCCGAAGTGGTGTGAACCAGGGACCACTTCATCTGCTGCGTGTATGGGGCAAACGTGGCGTGATAAATGTCGCTCGGGGCGCAGCCCACGCGATTCTTCATCGCCAGCGTGACAGCGCCGTTGCCGTGGTTCTTCAGGACCGGCACACTGATCAGTACGTCACAGAAGCCGCCGTCCGCCGGCTTGAGCAGCATTCGGGGAACCCAGTACTTCGTCCGAATCACCCCGTTCGGGATCGTGACCTCCGACACCCGGCTCACATCGTGCTTGTCCAGGCCTCCAGTGTCATTGAGGTCGTAGAGCTCCACCCCGGTCTCGTCATCAAGGCGATCACCGTTCGCGTCGTAGCCGGAGTCCTTGAACGCCTTCCAGGTCACCCGCCGCGACGTGTCTTCGTTGTCCCGCGAGCTGGCGGTGCCTTCCGCGATCACTATCCGCCCCGCCCCGGCCTCCTGGACCAGCCGTACCACGGCTCGCACCACCCGCGGATCCGTGGTGATGCCGTCACCCGCCGGGGCCAGGGTCTCCACCAGATTCGGCTTGATCACCACCGTTTGGCCCGGTTGCACAATGCTCCCCAGGCCGCCCGCCAACCCCACCGCCCTCCGAACCATCCCCTCAACCTCGGCATTCGCCAGCGGCTCACCGACATCCTGGACAATGGCCACCGTGGTCGGCTCCGGTATCGAGGTCCGAGGCGGCGGCAATTGGACACCGGCGGCCGCCACCTCCTTGTCGTTCGAGTACACGTTCACCCCGGCAGAAACCAGTACGAAGAGAACGCTCGCCAGAGCCACCGATCCCGTCGCCAGTCGAACCCTCCGCCAGGGATCATCCCCCACCCGCTGCATCCTCCGGCGAGCCAGAATCGGAACCACCAGCACCGCCAGGGCGCCAAGATTGGCGGCCGCAGCCTGCTGGCAGGGGTAGGCCATCCGCCTCGGCTGCACGCCACTCCGCCAGATCAGCCATACCAACGAGGCGATCGCAATCGCAAATCGGTTGCGGAACAGGACAAACCAGGTCCATCCCCACAGCCTCAGGACCAAACCCAACCGACCCGTCGCCGCACGTCCGGCCGGGGCTGGGTCCGCGACCCGAGGAGAATGCACAACCGGCCGCCCACGACCTCGTCGATGCGGGCACGCCCCGTGCTCGTTCGGCTCATAACCCATACAGAATCCCATTCCACTTCCAGGGAGGGACTTCCATCTACTCCGCAACACCGGCTAACCCGTCTCACCTCATCGGCATCGCCTTCACCCGGTCGGCATTCCGGACGCCGAAACGCTTCAGCCAGTAACCGTACTTGTCCATGTCCGCCCACTCCCGCGGAGCCAAGGGCACCGACGCGGCATGGGCGTCAAAAAACACCGCGTTCGTGAAGCGACCAAGATGCATCTTCCGCGCTACCCGCCTCGTCCCGGGACTGTCGTTGATGTTCACCGCCCCATTACCCTCGGGTAGGTGTTCCCCCAGCCACGTGTCCATCGCGTCAATGCCATTCGCGCTCGCTTGGCCGTTCTCGTAGTTCCTCCGGCAGGTGACCAAAGAAGGACCAAGCCCCTCGACGTTCCGGTCCTCATACTCCGCGTCCGTCAGAAAGATGGTCTCCGTCGGCTGCTTCACCTTGCCAAGATTGGACATCTTGGCTTCGATCCATTGGCCCTCCTGGCCGGCAGGCCTTGAGACACGGTCAAAATCCAGGGCGTTCACCACATAGTCGAGAAACGGACTCGCAATAGCCTTGCTCCGCTCCGGACACTGAAATACGCCTTGCTTGGCCACCGGGACTTCGTTGCAGTTGGCGTACGGCCGGCGGTCGCCCAACATCTTCACCACCAGCATCGTCCAGTTGATCTCGAACTGGTTGCTGCCCCGGGGAACCCAGTCCCGGTTGCTCGTGGCATATGCCGCAATCGCCACGCCAAACTGGTGCTCGTTGCTCAGGCATTGCGTGTTGCGAGCAGCCGCCCGCGCACGCCCCAGCGAGGGCATCAATACGGCAATCAGCAACGCAATGATCGCCACGACCACCAGAATCTCAATCAGCGTGAATGCCGGACGGGTGACAAAGGCAATCGTTTGTACCGTTCGAGAACGCATCGCATCACCATCCTTCGCCTGCTACGTTCCCAGTGAGCCAATCGTGAGACTCGACCCCCGCCCCGCACGCCAACCCGACACCGATCGAACAGCTGCCATCGAACGGGTCAAACCTAGTATAGCCACCTCCACGTTCCATGTCACTGCCGCAGAACCCTTGCCCCCAGCTGCCCCACCAGCCAACCGGCAGCTGATCCGTTCATCTGACAGTGTACTTAAGTCATCTCCGCTGGCTTGTCCGGCTCATCGCACCGGCCTCGCCACATACAACGCCAGCGTGGTGATGTCCGCCGGGCTGATCCCGCTGATACGGGCCGCTTGACCCAGGTTCCGGGGACGGAATCGGGAGAACTTCTCGCGGGCCTCGAAACGCAATTCCGTCAGCGTGTCATAGTCGAGCCCCGCGGGAATACACCGCGACTCAAGGTGCCGATATCGCTCGATCAGCCGGTGCTCACGTTCCAGGTAACCGGCGTATCGGGCCTCGATCTCCACCGCTTCGCGGACTGCGGCTGGATAGTCGCCCACGGCCAACTCGGGCACGCGTACGCCCAGCTCCGCTAGACGAACCTGAGGCCGCCGAAGCCACTCCGCCAGTGAGGCCCCGTCCAGCCGCGTAGCCTTCAGCGCCGCCGCCAGGAGCTCAATGCTGGCCCGCTTGGCCTCGAATGCCGACCAGCGACGGTCGTCTACCAGGCCGATCCGTCGTCCGATGGGCGTCAGCCGCTGGTCGGCGTTGTCGCTTCGCAAGTGCAGCCGGTACTCGGCCCGCGACGTGAACATGCGGTACGGCTCGTCAGGCGGCTTGGTGACCAGATCGTCAACCATCACCCCGATGTAGGCCTCATCACGCCCGAGTACCACCGGATCACAACCCCTGATCCGGGCCACCGCGTTGATGCCCGCCATGAGACCCTGCCCCGCCGCCTCCTCGTAGCCGCTCGTCCCGTTGATCTGCCCCGCCAGGTACAGACCGGCGATCCGCTTGGTCTCCAGCGTGGCGTCGATCTGGTCGGTGGGAACCCAATCATACTCCACGGCATACCCGTATTGCATGATCCTGGCACGCTCCAGCCCGGTAATCGAGCGGATCATCGCATCCTGCACATCGGACGGCAGCGAGGTCGGAATCCCGTTGCAGTAGACCAGCGGACTGTCATAGCCCTCCGGCTCGAGAAAGACTTGATGTGAGTTCTTGTCGGCAAACCGCATCACCTTGTCCTCCACGCTGGGACAATAACGCGGCCCCCGCGACTTGATCTGCCCAGAGTACATCGGCGCCCGATGTATATTGCGGCGAATGATCGCGTGCGTCCGTTCGTTCGTGGAGGTGATCCAACACTGGATCTGTGGCCGGGTGATGGCTGGCGTCAGAAACGAAAAGGGCACCGGAGGTTCGTCGGCCGGCTGCGCGGTAACCGCGGTGTAGTCAATAGACCCTCGGTCAATCCGTGGAGGTGTCCCAGTCTTGAGGCGCCCAAGCGTGAAGCCAAGGTGGCTGAGGTTCTTGCTCAGCCCTACCGCCGCCGCTTCACCGATCCGGCCACCTTCCCATTGCTGCGCACCACGATGCATCAGGCCGCGAAGGAAGGTGCCCGTGGTGATAACGACCGCTCTGGACTGAAGTTGCCGCCCGTCGGCCAGGCGAACACCGGCTGCCCGTTGACGTCCCGCCCCGCCCACACCGGCCTCGACCACCAACGCCTCAACCAGGCCTTCGATGATGTCCAACGAGCCGGCCGTGGACAACATCCCCTGAACGGCTTCAGCGTACAGCCTCCGGTCAGCCTGCGCCCGCGGGGCCCAGACCGCCGGACCCTTGCTTCGATTGAGCACCCGGAACTGAATCCCGCCCTCGTCCGCGGCCACGGCCATCACACCCCCTAAGGCGTCAATCTCGCGGACAATGTGCCCCTTGCCAATGCCACCGATCGCCGGATTGCACGACATCCGCCCGATGGCCGCCACGCTCATCGTGACCAGAGCGGCTCCACACCCCATCCTCGCCGCGGCCCAGGCGGCCTCCGTGCCCGCGTGTCCACCACCCACCACAACCACGTCGTAATCCATACCTGATCTCGTCAACACTCAAGTCGCCCGGGTACACCGTCCGAATATCAGGCTAGCGGGCTCATGATTCAGGGTCAACCGACCGAGAAATGACGCAATTCATCTGTTTTGCCTCACTTTTCTCGACCCGGCGGAAATCCGCGGTGTATAGTTAACCTGAGAAATCACAGCCCAAGTCACGCCAATTTGCGTGGGAGGATTCGGACATCACGGGCCAAGGACGGCCGTGACGTCACTCGTGGGAATCGTGTGGGGCCTGTGTGGAGCGGCCGTCAGTCCGCGATCCCCGAGGTTCTGTCCCAGTCAAGCAACAGGTCCGTCGGCCTGGAGGGTGGCCGCCGGGGAAACGGTACCAGTTCGAGAATACCGGTCCTTTGGAGCCGGACACGCGGTCATGGTCGAACGCGGCGGACGCGTCACCCCGCGAGAAACCTGTTCGGGAAAGAAGCACGGAGGCCAGGTAATGCCAGCGGTTAAGCAATCCCACCAACGCTCTTCAGAGTACGCTCTGCCCCCGTTCCAGGCAGATACGGGTTTCCCCGATCTCCAGAACGCGGCTTCACGTCGAGCGTGCCTGATCCAGTGGGTCCGCTCCACCCCCGACGACGAGAAACGGCAGGGGAGGCGGCGCAGCCTGCGCTGCGAGATGACCTTGCTCAGTTGTCCCGAAGATGTCAGCGATACCCAGCCGGCCCGCATCGTCGGCGATGTCGTCGAGTTCGGCGACGGCGGACTGTACGGCGTCGTGCCCATCGGCTACGGCGTGGCGATCGGCCAGCGCTACACCTTCCAACTCGCGATCCGCGAACGCGGGCCCGAGCCGGGCTCCGGACAAATGATTACCCAACAGGGACTGATCGTCCGCACCGAGCTGCTGATCAATGCCAACGGCGAAGGGGATCGGGTGGGGATCGGCGTCCGGTTGTTCGGCCAGCGATGTGGCTTGGTGCCCATGCCCGACCGCATCTGAACGGATACCCGTCGGCAGGCAACGGCTGGCCCGGCATCGTCTACCGCAGACGGTTCGGCCGCTGACCGCAGAACCGGCCTCTCAAACCCATCGAGTTATCGTCGCGGGGGGGCTTGGTGTGTCGAGGTTCCAAAGACCGCCTCGGCCGCCTCCATGACCGTTTCCGATAATGTCGGATGGGGATGGACGCACAAGGCCAGATCCTCAGCCGTGGCACCCATCTCAATCGCCACCACCGCTTCCGAAATCAGCTCGCCCGCTCCAGAACCCACGATGCCCACGCCGAGAACCTGCTTGCTGGTCGGTGAGGCGATAACCTTGGTCACGCCGTCGTTGCGACCGTTGGCCGTGGCTCGTCCTGAGGCACCCCACGGGAACTTGGCAATCCTAACCTCTGTCCCGGCCGCCTTGGCCTGGTTCTCGGTCAAGCCGGCCCAGGCGATCTCCGGATCCGTGAAAACCACCGCCGGGATGGCCTTGGCATCCACCGCCGCCTTGTGACCCGCGAACACGTCGGCCACCACCTTGGCCTCGTAGGCCGCTTTGTGGGCCAGCATCGGCTCCCCGGCAATGTCGCCAATCGCCCAAATGTGCTCGTCACTCGTACGCAGCTGCGGGTCCACCTCCACGAAACCACGCTGGATCACCTTGACCTTCGTGTTCTCCAGCCCCAACCCGTCGCTGTTCGGTGTCCGGCCGACCGAAACAAGCACCCGCTCAAACTCCGCGGTCGCCGGCAATGCCTTGGGGCCGGGCTTGGCGCCCCCGACCGCCTCGAACGTGACCGCGACCCCACTGCCAGCCTCGGCTACCTTCGACACCTTGGTGTTCAAGTAGACGCTCTTGAACGTCCTCTTGAGCCGTAGCTCGAGAACGCGAACCAGGTCCCGATCCGCGCCCGGCAGCAGCCCGTCGGTCATTTCCACGACGGTGACCTCGCTGCCCAGGGCTGCGTAGACCGTCCCCATCTCCAAACCGATGTACCCGCCGCCTACGATCAGCAGCGTCTGCGGCACCGTGCTGAGCTCCAATGCCGAAGTCGAGTTCCAGATCCGGGGACTGCCAGTATTGAACGCCGGAATGACCGCGGGACGCGAGCCGGCCGCCACCACCGCCCGCTTGAACTTCAGACGGCCTTGGTCGGGAGCCGCCCCACGCTCGGTGCTGAGCAGAAGCGTCTGAGAATCCTCGAACCGCGCCCACGCCCGCACCAGATCCACCTTGCGAAGCTTGGCCATCTGCCGGATGCCTCCGTTGAGCTTCCCGATGACCTCGTTCTTCCAGCTCCGCAACCGGGCCACGTCGATCCGCGGCTCGCCGAACGAAAGACCCCACTCCTTGGCCTCCCGGGCCTCGCCGATCAGGCGAGCGACGTGCAGCAGAGCCTTCGATGGAATACACCCCCGGTTCAGACAGACACCACCCGGCTCCGGATCGGCGTCAACAAGCGCGACCTTGAAACCCCGGTCCGCGATCGCAAACGCGGCCGCATACCCCCCGGGCCCGGCACCAATGACCACCACCTCGGTTTCACGGACCGCTGCATCACTCATGTGAAATCATCCTCCGCACCTTGCCTGCGTGGTCTGCCCCGCCTCCCACGCTCATGCCCCCAGGAGCAGCACCTCCGGGTCCTCCAGCAGGCCGGACAGCTTGCGAATGAACCGCGCCCCGTCGGCTCCGTTGATGACCCGATGATCGTACGACAGGCACAGCGGAAGCATCAGTCGCGTGGTGAGTTTCCCGTCAACCACCGCCGGCTCCTCCTTTGAACGGGCCAGCCCGAGAATCGCCACCTCCGGATAGTTGATGATCGGCGTGAACGCCGTGCCGCCAATCCCCCCCAGGTTGGTCACCGTGAAGGTGCCACCCTTCAGTTCGTCTAACCCCACCTTGCGCTTCCGCGTCCGCTCGGCCAGCTCGTTCATCTCCGCCGCGATCTGCAGCACGCTCTTGCGATCCACGTCCCGCAGCACGGGGACAATCAGCCCGGCCTCCGTATCCACCGCCACGCCAATGTGGTAGTAACGCTTCAGAATCAACTCGTTGGTGCGATGCTCAAAGGACGCGTTGAACTGCGGGTGGGCCTTGAGAACCGTGGTCAACGCCTTGAGTACAAAGGCCGTCACCGTGAGCTTGGCTTCCTTGCCCTGCGGCGTGTCGCGGAACCGCTTGCGGAGAACCTCCACCCGCGTGATGTCGCACTGCTCGAACTGGGTCACGTGCGGGGCCAGACTCCAGCCGACCGACAGGGCCTCGGCCGTCTTCCGCTGCAAGCTCGAGAAAGGCACCCGGTCGACCGGGCCCCACTGGCTGAAGTCAGGGAGCGCGGGGGCGGCCACCGCCCTCGTGCCCCCGCCAGCCGCCGCGGCCGTGCCCGTCGTCATGGCCTGTTTGACAAAGGCCTTGACCATCTCGTCGGTGATTCGCGTGTCCGGATGGCTTTGGGCGATGACCCGGAGATCAACGCCCAACTCCCGTGCCAGCCGTCGTGTGGCCGGACCGGCCGCAATCGGAGCCTCTTCGCGGGCAGGCCCTGCCGGGGCCACAAGCGATGCGGCCGAAGAGGCCCTAACCGGCCCGGCGGCCGGCGCAGGTTCCTCAACCGGTGCAGCGACGTGCGGGGCAGAAGGTCGGGCTACGCGGTCCGCGGCCGGTGCGGGCCCAGCCGCCGGCAGAGTCGCCGCCACCGCCGCAGTGACGTCCGTCTCCACGCTGATCAGCGTCTGCCCGACGGCTATGTGATCCCCTTGAGCGACCGACACCTGCACAACCCTGCCCGCCACCGGGCACGGAACCTCGAGCACCGCCTTGTCGGTCTCGACCTCGGCCACGGTCTGCTCGGGCTTGACCACGTCGCCAGGCGAGACAAGCACCTGGATAACATCGCCACCTTTGACCCCTTCACCCAGATCCGGCAACTTGATTTCCTGAAGACTCATGCGCAAGCTCTCAGCATTCAGCGGTCACCCAATCGGCCATCCCTTCCGCCCCTCGACCGACGGGAGACCAAGGGAGGTTCCCGATTCAGCCCCCATAAACTCCAACCAGCCCGCTCTTCACGCCCGCGACGGGTCGGTCGCCTCTGGAGCCACACCCATGTCCGCAATCACCTGCCGGACCAGATCCTTCTTCACCATCTTCCGACCGGCCAGAGCGTCAATCGCCGCCACGACAATGTGCTCGGCATTCACCTCGAAGTGCCGCCGCAACGACGGCCGGTCCTCGCTTCGCCCGAACCCGTCGGTGCCCAGCGCGGTCATGCCGCCCGGCACCCAGCGAGCGATCTGGTCAGGCACGATCTTCATATAGTCCGAAGCCGCTACCACCGGAGCGGAATCGTCCCCCAGAGCGGCCCCAAGGTGCGACTTCCGCGGAGCTCCGTCCGGGTGAAGCCGGTTCCAACGCTCGACCTCCAAACACTCGCGTCGCAGAAGGTTGTAGCTGGTCGCACTCCAGACATCGGCGGCCACGCCATACCGCTCTGCCAGTATATCGGCCGCCCGGAGCGTCTCCCGGAGGATCGATCCGCTCCCGAAGAGCCGAACCCTGCGATCGGCGGTCAAGGCCGACTTTCGATACTGATACAGGCCTTTCAGGATACCCTCAGCTGCTCCGTCCGGCATCTTAGGCTGCTGGTAGTTCTCGTTCCCGATGGTCAGATAGTAGAAGACGTCCTCGCGGGCCTGGTACATCCGCCGGATGCCATCCTGAATGATCACCGCGATCTCGTACGCGAAAGCCGGGTCATACGCCTGCATGGTCGGCACAATCGAGGCCAGAAGGTGGCTCTGGCCGTCCTGGTGCTGGAGCCCCTCACCCGCCAGAGTGGTCCGGCCGGCCGTACCCCCAATGAGGAAGCCCTTGCAGCGCATGTCCGCCGCCGCCCAGATCAGGTCGCCGATCCGCTGGAATCCGAACATCGAGTAGTAGACGAAAAACGGGATCATGTTCACCCCGTGCGTCGCATACGCGGTCCCGGCAGCGATGAACGAAGACATCGATCCCGCTTCCGTAATGCCCTCCTCGAGAATCTGGCCGTCCTTGGCCTCGCGGTAGTACAGCAGCGTATCTCGGTCCACCGGCTCGTAGAGCTGACCAGTACTGGCGTAGATGCCACATTGGCGGAACAGCGGCTCAAGGCCGAAAGTCCGAGCCTCGTCCGGAATGATCGGGACAACCAGCCGGCCGATGTCCTTCTCCCGCAACAGTCGGGTGAACAGCCGGGCGAAGGCCATCATGGTCGATGCCTCACGCTCTCCGGTTCCGTCGAGCAACTCGTTGAAGACCTCCAGCGGTGGGGCGGCCAGCGGCTCTGATCGCACCACCCGCGTCGGTACGAATCCACCCAGCGCCTGCCGACGTTCGCGAAGATACCGGATCTCCGGACTGTCCTCCGGCGGCCGGTAGAACGGAGCGGCAGCGACCTCGCTGTCCGAGATCGGAATGCCGAAACGACTGCGGAACTCGCGCAGCTCCTGCTCGTTGAGCTTCTTCTGCTGGTGCGTGATGTTCTTGCCTTCGCCGGCCTCGCCCAGTCCGTAACCCTTGATCGTCTTGGCAAGAATCACCGTCGGCGCACCCTTGTGCTCGACCGCCGCTCGGTAGGCCGCGTAAACCTTCTCCGGATCGTGCCCGCCACGACGCATCCGCTGGATGAAGTCGTCAGAGAGGTGCTCGACCATCGCCGCCAGCGCCGGGTACTTGCCGAAGAAATGCTCCCGGGTGTACGAGCCCGGCGAGACCGAGTACTTCTGGTAGTCGCCATCCACCGCTTCCTGCATCCGACGGGCCAGCCACCCATCCCTGTCCTGCTCCAGCAGCGGATCCCAGTCACCGCCCCAGATCACCTTGATCACGTTCCAGCCGGCACCGCGGAACGCCGCTTCCAGTTCCTGAATGATCTTGCTGTTGCCTCGGACCGGACCATCCAGCCGCTGCAGATTGCAGTTGATGACGAATAGCAGGTTGTCGAGCTTCTCACGCGAGGCCAGGGTCAACGCCCCAAGCGTCTCCGGCTCATCACATTCGCCATCCCCCAGGAACGCCCATACCCGGCTGCCACGGGTGTCCTTGATGCCGCGATCGTGCAGGTAGCGGTTGAACCGGGCTTGGTAAATGGCCATGATCGGGCCAAGCCCCATCGAAACCGTGGGGAACTCCCAGAAACCCGGCATCAGCCATGGATGCGGATAGGACGAAAGCCCGCCGCCACTCTTGAGTTCGCGCCGGAAGTTCTGCAACTGCTCCTGACTGAGCCGCCCCTCCAAAAAGGCCCGCGCATAGATGCCCGGTGTGGCATGACCCTGGAAGTAGATCTGGTCGCCCGAAGACGCACCGTCTTTCCCTTTGAAAAAGTGATTGAAGGCCACTTCGTAGAGCGTGGCCGCCGATGCAAAGGTCGAAATGTGCCCCCCAATCCCCGACGACTCGCGGTTCGCCCGCACCACCGTCGCCATCGCGTTCCAGCGAATCAGACTCTTGATCCGCTTCTCAACCTCCCGATTGCCCGGGTAGGCAGGCTGGCGGACCGCCGGGATCGTGTTGACGTAAGGCGTGTGCGCGGAAAAGACCGGCCCTCCACTCTTCTTGCACAGCCATGCCCGCAGCACCTCAACCAGTTCCCAGGCCCGCTCCGACCCTTGCTCCCGTAAAACATAGTCCAGGGACTCCAGCCATTCGCGGGTCTCTTCCGCCGACCCCTCAGACGGTCGTGTCGGGTCCGATGCCATAGTCTCTCAAACCCTAATGCCATACGTCCCAAATGCGGGACACCCCTGGCCCTCAAAACACACCACCCCCGACCGGCCAGTCGGCGACCAGTATGGCCGATCCGTTCGGTAAGGTCAACGCGGACGCCGGTTGTGTGCTGTATCGTAGGCGCGCCAGACAACCGAGGTTAGTGAGTCCCGTTTGGGACACGAGAAAAGCCGCCTGCCAAGGCCTGCCCACTCGGGCTTGCCCCTGCATTGCATCCGAGATCAGGGTCGGGTCTAATGCTCTATTCGCCCGATCGTGATTCGGCGACTCCGGGAATGAGGCCCAACCGTGGATAGCTTCGCCTATCGTGACGGAGAGTTGTATTGCGAGGAGCTGCCTGTCCGGCGCATCGCCGAGACCGTCGGCACGCCAACCTACGTCTATTCCACCGAGACGTTTCGAAACCACTACAAGGCGATCACTAAGAGTTTCGCCGAACTGAATCCGACGGTCTGCTACTCAATCAAGAGTTGTCAGAATCTGCACATCCTTCGCCTGCTCGTCGGCCTGGGGGCCGGTATGGACGTGGTCAGCGGTGGGGAACTGTTCCGGGCCCTGAAGGCCGGGGCCGACCCCGCCACGATCTCCTACGCCGGCGTGGGCAAGACCGACCCCGAAATTCGGCAGGCCCTCGCCGCCGGCATCGGCCTGTTCAATATCGAGTCCGAGGCCGAATTGGCCAATCTCATCGAACTCGCTCGCCAGACCGGCCGAAATACCCGAGCCGCCCTGCGGGTCAATCCCGACGTCGATCCGAAAACCCACCGACATACCGCCACCGGCAAACGCGAAAGCAAGTTCGGCGTCGACTTGGAGCGAGCCCGCCGCGTGTTCGAGCAATACGGCCGCAACTCCACCGTCCGACTCTGTGGCATCCACCTGCACATCGGCTCCCCGGTCAATACCGTGGAACCCTACGTCCAGGCGGTAACCAAGGCCGTCCAGTTGATCGAGGATCTTCGCTCCGCTCGGTTCGAGGTGGATACCCTCGATCTCGGCGGCGGATTCGGGGCCAACTACACCGAGGGCCAGTCCGCCGAACTCGCTCACTACGCCGAGAAACTCGTCCCTCTCATTCGCGGCCGCGGGCTGAAAACGGTCATCGAACCGGGACGCTCGATCTCGGCCAACGCCGGCATCCTCCTGGTTCGGACCACATTCGTGAAGCCGGGGCCGGACAAGCAGTTCGTGATCGTCGACGGCTCCATGACCGAACTGATCCGCCCCGCCCTGTACGACGCCTTCCACTTCGCCTGGCCGGTGCAGCCGGGTGCGGCCTTCGTGCCACTGGTCCGCCAAGCTGACCTCAACTTGCCCGGCAGCGTCGAGGTGGACATCGTCGGCCCGGTTTGCGAGAGCGCCGATTTCCTGGCCAAAGGCCGCTACCTGCCGCCGATCAACCGCGGCGACCTCATCGCCGTCTTCACCGCCGGCGCCTACGGCTTCGTCATGGCCAGCCACTACAACTCCCGCCCCAACGCGGCCGAAGTCCTCGTCGACCGCGATTCCTTCAGGACGATCCGCCGCCGCGAAACCTACGACGACCTGATCGCGGCGGAACAGAACGCTTGATTCGCGGCTGGAGTCTCGGGACGGCGAGAGACCACCGTGCATCCAATGGCCGCGGGCGTCGCCCATCTTGAACCGCGACACAATTCCACAGCCAAGCCCGGAATCGCACCGCCCGGCCTGGGGAACGCTCCGCCGACTCGCGGTTCAGATCGACACCCCGTCCTCCAACTCCACATCCGCCACGCCCATGGCCCGAAGACCGGCCGGGTTCTTGGCAAACCGGTGCGCGGTCCGGGCGGCAATCCTCCGAGTGCACGCTAGATACGAGAGGTTCTCGTCCAGCGACTGCATGCCCACCTTCTTTCCGGTCTGAATCAGCGAGTCGATGGTCTCGATCTTGTTCATCCGAATGGCCGCGCGCACCGCGTCGTTGGCCACCAGGATCTCGAGGGCCAGAACCCGCTTCTCCTCCGGCTTGATATTGGGCAGCAGGTGCTGGCTGATCACGAACCGCAGCGACAGCGACAACTGGCTGCGAACATCCTGGTGCTGATCGACCGGGAAGATGTCCACCAGCCGGGTAATGGCCCCGCGAGCGTCCTGGGTGTGCAGTGTGGTCAGCACCAGGTGACCGGTCTCCGCGGCACTGATCGCCATCTGGGCCGTCTCCCGGTCCCGGATCTCCCCGCACAGGATGACGTCCGGATCCTGACGCAGACTGTACTTGAGCCCCTCCGCGAAACTGTCCACGTCGATACCCACCTCACGCTGGCTGATCACCGATTTGGCCGCGGCCTTGAAGATGTACTCAATCGGTTCTTCGATGGTCACAATCCGGCGGTTGCCCGACTGGCTCACCATCTGCACCAGACCGGCCAGCGTCGTGGTCTTGCCCGCTCCGGTCACCCCGGTGATCAGCACCAGCCCCCCGGGCAGCGACGCGATCCGCCGGGCCAGGTCGACGGGGATACCCATCCACTCGAAGGATGGAATCGTGGGCGGGATGAAACGGAAGCACGCTCCGAGTGAACCCTGGTTGTGGAACACGTTGACTCGAAAGCGGGCCGGCTCACCTCCCTGGCTGAACGAGAGTGAAAAGTCCAGGTCCTTGCGCAACTCCATCTGCGGCTTCAACACCGCAGGCATGACGCTGTCGATCATCCGGGCGATCTGCCCACCGGCCAGCGGGTCGCCGGCCAGTGCCTGCAAGCGACCATGAATGCGCAGCGTAGGGGCGTACCCCGCCACCAGGTGCAGATCAGATGCCCCGGCCGCAAGCCCCTGCGCCAGAAAGCCCATCAACTCCCCATCGTGTGGGGCCAAACTGGTCGTCTCCATGCGATCGCTCCAACCCGCCGGCACCGCGTCAGACGGTCCGATGGGTCCGTGGCAACTTGTCTGGCCGGACCCTCCACCACCCGCGAGCCCAACCGGGATCATCCTTGGGCCGCCTCTCCCGCCGAACGCCGGCGCCCAAGACCACTCGCTTACGACGGGCCCACCGACTTCTCCCCCTTCAGCTCCTTGAGCATCACCTTGCGATACTCGATCCACCCGCTGGGATTGTGCGAATCCTGCAGCCCGATGAAACCCTTGAGCGGAATACCCTTGGCCGACTCGACCTTGCTCTGATCCACGTCGATCACCGGCACGTTGTCCGCGAACACCTTGATCCTCGGCCCCCGGCACTGGATCTCGAACTCATGCCAGACATCCGGCGACTCGTCCGGGCGGGGATCGACCGGCACCCGGCCGTACATCGACCCCGTGCAGTGCATCTCATCCCGCGGCTGGTTGCTGATCTGGATCTCGTGCCCCGTCTCCCACGGATTGCCCTCCGCCTTGCTGCGGATGAACACGCCCGCGTTGCCGTCCTTGCTCACCCGCCACTCGACACGGAGCACGAAGTCACCCAGTTCGCGGTTGTAGCGGAGCCACTGCCCGTTCTTTCCACTGTCGCTGCGCAGAATGCCGTCCTTGACCACAAACCCCGCCCGGTCAGCAACCACCGTCCAGCCGTCCAGATCCTTGCCGTTGAAGATCGGCTCAAAGCCCTTCTCCGATGGATCCGGCAGCCGCCCGGCCACAAACCGAATCGCCTGCCCGACCAGTCGCCGGTAATTCGGGTTCTCGAACGCAAAGTGATCGTGCCCGCCCTGGATGTAGACCACCGCGCTCTTGCCATAAGTGTGCGCCCACGCCACGCTCTTGTCACTGTGCGGATTCTCCGTGGTCAGCAGCGGGTGTGTTCCGGGCAGCAACTCCATCTCCCCGTAGCCCTCGTCAAGGATGTCATAGTCCTTCATGAACCGCGTCACCGGATGATTCGGATCCCCCACACGGATCTTCAGCTGGATGCCTTCCTTCCAGGTGGACGTGCCCCGCCCGCCGGCGGGCTTGGTATAGAACTTGCCCCCCAGGATCTTGATCGCCTCCGGCCAGTCCTGGTAGTTGGCGATGCTGTGATGAAGGGCAACCAGCGGCTTGCCCCTGTCGAGCAGGGCCTTGAGATTCTCCAGGTCGCCCGGCTTGGCATTGTCCCACAGGTCATACCAGACCAGAACGTCATATTCCCTGCTCTTCTCCGCCGTGTACCACTTCAGCGCCTCCGGCTGCTTGACCTCCCTGAACGTCATGTCCGGGTATGCCTTGAACATGGCAAAAAACGGATCACGCTCGAAACCGTGCCCCCCGGTCACAATCAGCAGCCGGATCTTGTCCACACGCAAGGGCGGCGACAAAACCTGCCCTTCCTCCCTGGCGACCCCGACGGGTGGAACCGCGTACAGGAACGCCAGGACCGACACCGGCGTGATCATCGACAGACAGAATCGCTTGGCCATGAGGACTACCTCCTTGTGAACACTTGCCTTATGATGCCCCCTCAGATTCGCCAGGCAGGTTACCCCCAACAAACGGGGTCCGGCAAGGGAGGAAGCGGTCAAGGATCCTCGACGCTGTGGCCGATGTTTATGGCACGGGATGCGCATCCCGACCCTGACCACCTCGCCGATGGAGTCAGATAACCGTGTCCACCCTGCCACCCAACCTGGTCGGCCCCCTCCTGCAGAGCCACTTGGCTCAGCAGCAGGTGTCCCGGGTGCGCGACACTGAACGGACCCAGGAATCGGCCGCTCGACGTAAACAGAGTAACGCGATCGACCAGCAGGAGTCCACGGTTGAGACAACCGACAACGATACCCAGGTCTACGCCGAGGCCGAGGGCACCGGCAGCCAGGGCCGGCCATTCTCCACGCCCCAGGAACAGCAGCCCCCCCCGCAGGACAAGCCCACCGGCGACGAAATCGAAGGCCGACTCCTGGACCTGGAAGCGTGAACCCGAAAACCTCAGAACTTCAAAGCACCCAAACGCCGCAATCGTAAGCCGCGGCCTGGGGCAGAGCCCGAACCAGGCGTTTCAGCTTCTTGCTTTACTCCCTTGAGCCACCTACTCGTATTCCTGTTTCCGATGATCGTGGACATGGTCCTGTCCAGCGCCTTGTTCATGGCTACCGTATGGGCCGCTGAACACGGCGCCAAAGCCTCCGCCGTCGCTAACCTGCTCAGCGCCTGGTCCGTCATCTACATGCTCGCCTCGCTGGCCATCGGCCGGGCGGTCACCCGACGCAACGCGGCTTGGCTCTTGATCACCGCCTGCCTCGCGACGGCCATCCAATCCGCCTTTCTTGCCCGCTGCTCCGGCCTCCTGGGTATGTACCTGCTCATCGGTCTGCTCGGCGTGACCATGGGCTTGTTCTGGACGCCGTTCCAGGTCTTCATGAAGGTCGTCGGCGAGGGCCGCCAACGCCCGATCACCCAATCAGTCGGACTCTACACCCTGTCCTGGAGCATCGGCTACGCCCTCGGCCCGTTCTCCGCCGGCTTCCTGTGGGACCGGCTCGGTTGGTACCCCTGCCACCTGCTCAACGCTGCGGTCGTGATCGTCGTCGCCCTCGGCGTCTGGCTGGTCAAGCACCATGCCGCCGTCCATCCAGCCGCCGATCACCAGGCCAACACTCCCCCAGAAAACGGCACCCACAACGAACCCTACGCCCGCATGCCCGATCTCGCCTGGATGGGCTGGATCTTCGGCGGCGTCTGCTGTATGGCGGTCTCCATGGTCCGCGGCGTCTTCCCGACCACCGGCGCCGACCTGCAACTCTCGAAATCAACGCAGGGACTCACCATGGCCGCCCTCAGCGCCTCCCAGGGCCTGATGGGGATCAGCCTTGCCTGTGGCCGATGGTGGATGTACCGCCCGTGGCCGATCCTCGCGATCGGCGCCGCCGGCACGGTCGCTCTTGCCCTCTTCGCCCTCGCCGACACCTCAGCCACCTTCTTCGTGGCGGCGGCCTGTCTCGGCCTCTACACCGGCTCTATGTACTTCTACCTGGTCTTCCATTCCCTGGTCCACCCCGAATACAGTGCCCGATACGTCTCCATCAACGAGGCCATGGTCGGCCTCACCGGCATCGCCGGCCCGGCGCTCGGCGGCCTGGTCGCCGATCTCCAGAGCCCGTCATCCTCCTACCTCGTCATCGCAGCCATCGTGATGGTGGCCGTCGCTGTCCAGACCGCCCTCCACGCCCGGTTCGCCAAGAACCCGCCAGCCTGAGCCAACAGGTAGAACAGCCGGTTCCGCCGACTCGCCTGCCAAGCCGCTGCCGAGCCATTTTACCTTTGGCCACACCACGCTATCATTTGCCTCCATGAGCAAGCAAGAAACAATGACTTCGCGTGAGCGTCTGCTGGCGGCGGTCAATCACCGGATCCCCGATCGTGTCCCTGTCGATCTCGGCGGGTTCCAGACCGGAATCCATCAACGCGCCTACCAATCCTTGCTCGACTTGCTGGGCTGGCAGGATGAGATCGTCATCCAGGATCCAGTCCAGCAACTGGCCAAACCGTGCGAGCAGCTGCTCCAGCGCTTCCACGTCGACACCCGTTATATCACCGCCCGCAAACCGGCTGGCTTCAAGGGCGAAATCAAGCTCAATGAACGCGGCGGTCGCCTCTGGCACGATCTCAAGAGCGAGTGGGGCGTCGTCTGGTCCATGCCCGACGACCAGCCCCTGTACATGGACGTCTCCCTCCACCCGCTGGCCGACGCCAGCGCGGCCGACCTCGATCACTACCCCTTCCCCAACGGCAAGGACCCCACACGCTTCGCCGGCGTCCGCGATCAAGCCCTGAGAATGCGCAAGGAAACCCAGTACGCCCTCTGCACCGGCATCGGCGGCGTCATCTATGAGCACTGCTGGTACATGCGCGGCCTGGAACGCTGGTTCATGGATCTGCTCGAAAACGAGACATTCTGCGAACGCCTCCTCGATAGAGTCCTCGCCTACTGGACGGACTTTTACACCGGCTTCATGCGCGAGGTCGGCGACCTGGTCGACGTGGTCATGGTCGGCGACGACCTCACCGGTCAGCGCGGCCCCCTGTTCAATCCCAAGATCTACCGCCGTCTGGTCAAGCCCCGTCAGAAGGCCCTCGTTCAACATATCAAGTCCTTGACTCCCGCTAAGATCTGGTACCACACCTGTGGATCCTGCGCGACCTACATCCCCGATTTGATCGACAACGGCGTCGATATCCTCAATCCCGTCCAGATCGGCATCCCGGGCATGGACCCCGCGGCCCTCAAGCAGCAGTTCGGCCGGCAGATCACCTTCTGGGGCGGCGGCATCGACGCCCAGCATGTCCTTCCGTCGGCCAGTCCGGCCGTCATCCGCGAACACGTCCGCGCCAACCTCGAGGTCTTCAAGCCCGGCGGCGGCTACGTCTTTAACAACGTCCACAACATCCAGGCCGGCGTACCCCCGCAGAACATCGTCGCCATGTTCGACGCCGCCTGCGAGTTCGGCTTCTACGACGCATAGAAAACGGGGCATAGAAAACGGGACAGGTCCGTTTGTTGGGAACGCGTCTGCTCCGCTGAACCGCCGCTCTTCCGCTTGCGTGGGCGGAGTGATTGGAACGAGAACGGGTGATCGAAACAAGGACGTATCTCGTTCACCCACCCAAGTCGCCCGCCTTTGTCCCCCGCCCCCGCCCTTTGATCGCTGACTGGTGCGTGCCTGCCGGGCGCAAAAGCCAGCGTGACGAGAGGGGGGCGCGTATCACGGACACCGGCCGCGATCGGCGACATCAGGCGTTCGTTCGAAGGAGGGCCGGTTCGCCTAGGGAGCCTTCTCGCTTGACAACGTGGGGGCTAATGGGTGACCGCTGACTGGTTCTCCGGGTCCGGGACGGGACAAGTGATATGAGTATGGAGGACGATCCCTGTGGTTCGCCTCCCTGCTCTTTGAAATCCCGATGGCTTCCCCCGCCCGCCTCTCTGGCCGACAGCTGGCTGACTGCCGACCGCCAACCACTCAATTGGCTTCGTTTGGCGCCGGCGCTGTACGCTCGGAGACCTCACCCTCGCCCCCAAGGGAGACTAGCGCCCCCAGACCGATCACCCCGCCGCCGGATCGCGAACCCGGAAGAGCCCCCCGCAAGGTCCAGAAACACGAAAAACGCCTGCAAAGGGCCCATCCAACCAACCCAGGTCCGAAAAAAGAACGACCCCCCAGCCTCAGAACCGAAAGAATCTTGGTCTGGGGTAGGCGCAACACAGGGGCGGCGCGGTACAATGGCACCGGGCGAGGCTCTGTGCCCAAGCGGAGCCAGGGGGACGAGGGTACGCCGAGGGGAATGGTCGCCCTGGCGAGCGTCGCAGGATTACGTCGCGGAGGTCAGAAGATGGAGTCGCGGAGCGTCTTCGGGGGCGGGAGTGGGTTCATTTGGGCCGCACTGGTCGTCGCAAGCGCGCTGGTGGCACCCGCGCCAGCGACAGCAGGTTCGTGCTCGTCTTGCGATACCGACGCCAATTTCATCATCGACGAGGTCGACACCCTCGCTTTCGTGACCTGTGTGAGCGGTCCCAGCTTGCCCTATGCGCCCGGCTGTCAACTATTTGACCAGGACGGCGACGGCGACGTCGATCAGCTTGACTTCGGCCTGTTCCAAACCTGTCTCGGACGTCCGGTTGCCCCTGTCAATCTGATCATCACCGAGTTCATGGCCTCCAACGGCGCAACCCTGGCGGACGAAGACGGCGACTACCTGGACTGGCTCGAGATCTACAATCCCACCAGCACCTCCGTCAGCCTGAACGGCTGGTATCTCACTGATAAGAGCAGCAATCTGACCAAATGGAAATTCCCCGACGTCAGCATCGAGTCCGGCGATTACCTCATCGTCTGGGCCACCGAGAAAAACCGCGCCGTCCCAGGCCAGCCACTGCACACCAACTTCAGACTCGAGGCCGGCGGCGAGTACCTCGCCCTGGTCAAGTCGGACGGCCTGACCGTGGTGTCAGAGTACACCCCTACCTATCCGGTCCAAACCGGCGATGTGTCCTACGGCGTGGCCATGGGATCAACAGACACCCTGGTTGCCTCGACTTCCCCCTGCCGCGCCGCCGTTTTGAGCAACGCCCCCTTGCCGACCGGCTGGCTCCTGCCCACCTTCAATGATTCCTCCTGGCTGACCGGTAACCTGGCTGTCGGATACGAACGAACGGAGGGCTTTGAGAACCTGATCGGGCTTGACGTGGATACGGCCATGGCCTCGAACAACTCCGTCCTCATCCGTATCCCGTTCACCGTGGACGAACCGACCACCTACAACAAGCTCCTCCTCTACATGCGCTATGACGACGGCTTCGTGGCCTACCTGAACGGCGAGTTCCTGGCCAAAGCCAACGCCCCCACCACCCCGGCCTGGAACTCCAAGGCGACCACCGATCATCCGGACTACCAGGCCCTGACGCCCGTGATCTACGATGTGTCCACCAAACTCGGAGCCCTGCTCCCAGGTCAGAACATCCTCGCCGTACACGGCCTCAACAACGGCACAGGTAGCACGGACTTCCTGATCCTGCCCGAACTGTACGCCACCCGCTCCGGCCTCACCCAGCCCCGAGTCGAGCGCTACTTCACCAGCCCTTCGCCGGGTGACGCCAACGGCTCCGGAGCCGGAAACATGGGTCCGACCCTCACCGATCCCCAATGCTCGCCGGCACTGCCCAACGATCCCGACGATCTCACCATCACCGTCGGAGCCTCCGAGTACCTGAACCCCGTGGCTTCCGTAACCATGTACTACCGCGTCATGTACGGCACCGAAACCTCCCTGACCATGCTCGACGACGGCGCCCACGGCGACGGCCTCGCCGGGGACGGCGTCTACGGGGCGACCATCCCGGCCAGCCTGTCCACCCCAGGCCAGATGGTCCGCTGGTACTTCCTCGCCGCCGACGACCACGGCCAAACCTCACGGTGGCCACTCTACGACAGCCCCACCAATTCGGCCCAGTACCTCGGAACCGTGGTCAACGACCCGGCCGTGACCAGCCAGATCCCTGTCCTCCAGTGGTTCGCTCAGAACACCGCGGCGGCCGAGACCAACAACGGCACCCGGGCATCGGCCTTCTTCCTCGGCCGATTCTACGACAACATCGAAATACACCTCCGCGGAATGACCTCCGAGGGCTGGACCAAGAAAAACCTGAAATTCAAGTTCAACTCCGGCGACAAGTTCTTCTACGCCCTCGACCAGGCCGGCGTCGACGAATTCAACCTCAACAGCACCTTCAGCGACAAGGCGTATATCCGCCAGGTCCTCTCCTGGGAAACCTATCGCGATGCCGGGGCGGTGGGCTGTATCAGCTTCCCCATGCGCGTCCAGCGGAACGGCCAGTTCTACAGCGTGGCCGTCTTCGTCGAGGAGCCCGAGGAGGAATTCCTGACCCGCCAGAACCTCGATCCCGAAGGCGCCCTGTACAAGATGACCAGTCAGCTGGAAGTTGCCGATTCCGGCGTCGCGGAAAAGAAAACCCGCGAAACCGAGAACTGGGCCGATATCCAGGCCCTGGTCGCCGGCATCCAGCTGACCGGAACCTCTAGAGTTAACTACCTCTTCGATAATGTCGATATCCCCGCGTGCATCAACTACTGGGCCGCGACAACCCTGATCCACGACAACGATCACGTCCAGAAGAACTACTACATGTACCGCGATACCAACGACACCGGTGAATGGCGATTCCTTCCCTGGGACAAGGACCTTACCTTCGGACGAAACTACGGTGCCGGCGGCGGCGTGCTCAGCGACGGCATCTGGGCGGCCAACGACCCGTTCAGCCACCCGCTCTTCGGCGATTCCGACCACCAGAAGGTCGACAACCTCTGGAATCGCCTCATCGATGCCCTGAGCGATACGCCGGCCATCCGGCAAATGTACCTGCGGCGGTTGCGGACGGTCATGGACGCCCAGCTCCAGCCGCCGGGCACCCCCGCCGCCGAACTCAAGTACGAGAACCGCATCAACGAACTCGTGTCCCAGATGCAGACCGATGTGCTCCTCGACCGCGCGGCGTGGGCACTTGCGGGTAAAACCTACGGAACCGATCAGGACTTCGCCACCGCAATCGGCATCCTCAAAAACCAGTACCTGGCCGTCCGCCGAACCCACCTGTACAACACCCACGGCCCGACCGGCGACGGCCTCATCCCGGCCGCCCAGCCGCCGGATCCGAGCATCACCTTCGGCACGATCGAACACAGCCCGACCTCGGGCAAACAGGACGAGGAATACATCGAACTGGTCAACGCCAATACCTACGCCGTGGATATCTCCGGCTGGCTGCTCCAGGTCTACGACGAAACCGAACAGGAGTTCGAGACCAAGCACACCTTCCACCCGGGAACGGTGGTTCTGTCGGGTAAATCCCTCTACGCCACGCCCCGGGCATCCGTCTTCCGGGCCCGGACCACAAGCCCCAGGGGCGGCGAGGGGCGGCTCATCCAGGGCAACTACGACAACCACATCGCCCCGGGCGAGATCGTGCGACTGGTCAGAACCGACGGGACCGTGTCGGCCAGCATCACGGTCGGAGAATGACCGCCTCCGCTGGCAACGGCCTCTGCGAAGGTCAGAAGCGGGTGCGAAACCGCCAGGCGACCGGTTTCGCCGCTCCCCAAAGCACATTTACCTTTTAATAGTTCGTAAAGGTTCTGTCGCTCTCTGCACCTCGCCGGCGATCAGGGCTCCGAGCATCGCGTTCCCGTAAACCGAGGGATGCACGCCATCCGGCGCCAGCTGCGTGGCACCCCGAGCGCTGAACCTGTCCCTCAGCAGCACGGTGTCGATCAGGAAGACCCGCTGGTCACCACTCCTGTTGCGGTCGGCCACCACCTCGGCAATCGTCTCAGCATGCCAGCCGAGCGGAGGAACGACACAGAAGACCGCAGCGTGTGGGCAGGCCTTGCGCATGGCCACCAGCCACCGTGCGTATGCGTCCTTGATGGGCAGCAACGTGAGACTGCTGCCTTCTTTCTGGTGGTCATTGGTACCCATGGCGCAGAAGACATAGTCCGGTTCGGGCGTCAGCAACCCGTCCGCAAGCCGCGATGTCCCCGGATCGTAACGATCCCAGGTCTGCGGCAGCGGCGGTATCTCCAGCGTCCTGACCATTCCCTGACCGCCCGTTCCAAGCTGGCCGTATTCACAGTCCAGGGCCGCGCAAACCAGCGGAAACCACGTCACCCGGGCATTGTGCATCAGCAGGTTGGAGTAATAGGAACACAGGCCTTCCGAGCACACGCCTTCGGTGATCGAATCGCCGAAACCGATCGCCCTCCTGGACCGCGGCGGGCAGAAGACCAGTGAGCCGCCGGTGTCAAGCTCAAGCCCGGCTAGACGCAGATGGACCGTCGAGGCCCGCCAGCGGTCGGGACTCAGACCGGCGGAGCGGAAGTGAACCTCGAGACGATGCTCTCGGGTGGCATCCAAGCCGTCGGCCAGCGGCAGGGCGTACACCATGCCCGTCCTCGCGAGCTGGACGGACTTGAACTCGCCGAAGTCCAGCGAGACGTCAATGACCGGCATCGCGGTCGGCGGGCAACCGTCGTTGGCCGTGCCATCCACGAGCAAACCCACCACCGCGCTTCCCCGAAAGGCCGCTTTGACGTAAGCCCCGGGCATGCCCGCCTCCACCCGAGCCCCCCGGCCAGCCCCCGTCCGTTTCCAGGCGTACGGCGCCAGCAAAAGCCGGGTGTCGTCCATCGGGACGGGAGTCAGGGCTTTCGCGCCGCCCGCGGCCGGCGCAGACGCCGGCGCGGAACTCGGCCTTCCCACTTCGCCTCGCATGCCAGCAGCCGCCGTCAACACCGCGACAACGAGGATCGCCGCGGTCAGCCTTGGCTCCGGAATGGGTCTGATGGTGGTGCTCATACCGGTAACCTAATCGCAGGCCGCGCGTGTGGAAACCCCCGGATCGCCAGTCGGCCTCCGGAAGCCCGAAAGGCAGAGTCGTCTCGAGGGCGTTTGCCCGCCCGGGATCAGCTCAGTAGCATGGGAGGCATGAGCTCCACCCTCGCCCTTATCGTGTTGGGTTGCCTCTCCGGCGCCGCCAGCGTCAGTGATTCGCCGCCCGATGACGCGGCCTGGAAGACCCTTCGTCAGCAGGCGGTCAACCGCCCGCGACGCGTCATCTTCAACAACGACGGCAACGAACCCGTGTACTTCTGCAAGGAGGCAACCACCGAGGAGCTGCTCCGCTCGCGGACCACGCCGCTGGCCGGCTCCCAGGTCGACGCCATCTTCTACTGCACGTGGAGCTCGGGCTTCGGCATGTTCACCCACAACACGCGGGTCGGCCAGGTGTTCAACACCCGCGAGGGAGTCTACCAATCGAACCTGACCCAGGAGTTCCTCGACAAGGGAATCGACCCCCTCCGGGTCATGATCGACTTCGCCCATGCCCACCGCATGGAGCTGTTCTGGTCCTTCCGCGTGAACGACACCCACGACGCCTCCGGAGCCGCATACGGGCCGGTGATGCTCCGGGCCAACCGTCTGAAGCAGGAACACCCCGAATGGTTAATCGGTACGAAGGAGAAACGCCCTCGATACGGCCAGTGGACCGCAGTGAACTACGGCGTGACCGAAATCCGCGATCTCGCCTTTCGCTATTGCGAGGAGGTGTGCACAGGGTACGCCGTCGACGGCATCGAGCTGGATTTCTACCGCCATGCGTTCTTCTTCAAATGCTCCGGGCAAGGCGCGCCCTGCGGCGAAGAGGAACTGACCCAGATGACTGATCTCCTGCGGCGGATTCGCAAGATGACCGGGGAGATGGGGCGCCAGCGCGGTCGTCCTATCCTCCTGGCCGTCCGCGTCCCGGACTCCGTCGAATACTGCCGGTTCATCGGGCTCGATCTGGAGCGGTGGCTGGCGGATGGCCTGGTCGACCTGCTGATCGTCAGCGGCTACACCCAGCTCAATGCCTGGGAGTACAGCGTTCAGCTGGGCCATCGCTACGGCGCCAAGGTCTATCCATCGCTCGACGAGCCGCGAATCAGGGACGAAACCGCCCAGAAGTTGCGCGCCAGCCTGGCCAGCTACCGCGGCCGGGCCTTGAACGTCTGGTCCTCGGGAGCCGATGGCGTGTACGTGTTCAACCTCTTCGATCCGAACAGCCCGCTCTGGCGCGAGCTTGGTGATCCGGCCGGCCTCCGCAAGCAGGTTCGCAACTACTTCGCCAGCATCCGCGGCGTCGGCGCCGTACCCATACCCCACCAGAAGTTCATCCGCATCCCGACGCTCAATCCGGCCAGCCCGATCGCGGTGCAGCCTGAGAAGCCCGCCGGCATCGAGTTCAAGGTCGGTGAAGACACGTCTGCTGCCGCCGAGCACACACGTACTGGGCTTCGCTTGCGTTTCAAGAAGCTGCCGCTTTCCCAAGGCCTGCGTGTTCGGCTCAACGGCCAGGAACTCCCGGCCGGCGTGGCCGACAAGGAGTGGCTCGACTATCCGTTGCCGGGCGCCTTTCTCCGCCAGGGAGCCAATATGCTCGAACTCTCGTGTCGCCCTGAACAGGCCGAACCGCTCTCCCTGCTCGATCTCTACGTCAGGATCACACCGCCTTGACCGCGACGAACATGGCGTGAGGGAGATGGGTTTTGTCGAGGCATTGTGAGCGTTTTGCCCAGTCGGTGGAGTGTTGCGGAATCGAGGATCGCATGGATCCCGGCGTGGAGTCATGTGGCGCGGTCTGTTCGGCGTGGCGGTCCAGGCGGTATACTGACAGTCCTTATGCCATTCTCGATTCTCGCACGAGCATCGTGGACAGCATTGGTTCTCCTGTCCTTGACCTACACCAGCCTCACCCCCGCCGCGGAACCCGATCCCGCGCTCGAGGAGGGTTGGCGGGCTCCGCCGGTCGAGGCACGCCTGCGGGCGTATTGGTGGTGGCTCAACGGCAACGTCACCAGGGCGGCCATTACCCGCGACCTGGAGGAGATGGCGGCCAAGGGTTTCGGGGGAGCGATTATCTGTGATGCCGGGGGCGCCGAACAGGACGGCAACGACGCCGTTCCCCACGGCCCCACGTTCTTCACGCCGGAGTGGCGCGAGCTCTACAAGCACGCCCTTCGTGAGGCGGATCGGCTCGGCCTGGAGATGAGCCTGAGCATCCAGAGCGGCTGGAACCTCGGGGGTCCGATGGTCAAGGCCGAGGATGCGCCGAAGCGGCTCGTCTGGTCGGAGACGCGAGTGACCGGTCCGGCCCGGTTTCGTGGTCCGCCTCAGAAACCAGGTCATGACGCGGGGTTCTATCGCGATGTGGCCGTATTGGCCTGCCCACTCGAGGTTTCATCCGGAACGGCCGACCCGTCCCGCCAGGCTCGGCTCCAGCACTGGCCAGAGAAGGCCCTGCACAAGGCTCTGCACTTCTCCGCGCCCGACACCTCGCTTCTCTTTGATGAATCACCCGCCGTGGCGGGTGAGGAACATGCCCGTTCGAGGGACGTGATCGATCTGGGCCAGCGGCTCTCGGCCGACGGCACGCTGGAGTGGGAGGTACCTGCGGGTGAGTGGGAGATACTGCGCTTCGGGTGCACGCTCAATCAGCACTGCCGGGTCGCGACGTGCAGTGACGGGTGGCAAGGTTACGCCCTCGATCCGTTCGACGCAAATGCGTTTCAGCGTTACTGGCAGGCTGTGGTTGAGCCGCTCATCGCGGACGCGGGTCCGCTGGCCGGGCGTTCCCTCAAGTACCTGCACACCGACAGCTGGGAGGTCGAAGTCGCCAACTGGACGCCGACGCTTCGCGAGGAATTCCGGCGACGGCGCGGCTACGACCTTTGGCCGTTCCTTCCGGTGATCGCCGGCCGCATCCTGGACGGCCGGGACGTGAGCAACCGCTTCCTGCACGACCTTCGCAAGACCATGGGCGACCTGGCGATCGACAACCACTACCGGCCTTTCGTCGACGGCGCCCGGCGGCACGGGCTGCGAATCCACCCCGAGTCCGGCGGCCCGCACGCCGTCCCGATCGATTCGCTGCGCTGTCTGGGGATGAACGATGCTCCGATGTCCGAGTTCTGGGCGCGCTCGTGGCGGCATCGTGTAACCGATGAGAACCGGTTCTTCGTGAAGCAGCCGGCCTCGGCGGCCCACACCTACGGGCGTCGGCTGGTGCTCGCCGAGGGTTTTACGACCATCGGCCCGCATTGGCAGGAGACGCTCTGGGACAACCTCAAGCCGTCGTTCGATCGAGCCGCGTGCGAAGGGCTGAATCTCCTGGTGTGGCACGCGTTCACCTGCTCACCGGCGGAGATGGGTTTGCCCGGCCAGGAGTATTTCGCAGGGACACACTTCAATCCCAACTCGACCTGGTGGTCCCGCTCCGGACCGTTTCTCGCGTACATCAACCGCTGCCAGTTCATGTTGCAGCGGGGCTTGTTCGTGGCCGACGCGGTCTACTACTACGGCGATCACGTGCCGAACTTCGCCCAGCTCAAGCAGTCGGATCCGGCCAGAGTGTTGCCCGGTTACGACTACGACGTCGCGACCGAAGAGGTGCTGCTGACGCGGATGAGCGCCCGCGGCGGCCGCATCCTGCTGCCGGACGGCATGAGCTATCGGGTGCTCGTTTTGCCGGATCGCCGCGTGGTTTCGTTGCCCGTACTCCGCAAGGTCAAGGAGTTGGTCGCTGCGGGAGCCACCGTGATCGGCCCGAAGCCGGAATCGGCCGCCAGCCTGTGCGATTATCCCAAGTGCGATGAGGAGGTCGCTGAACTGGCGAATGAACTGTGGGGAGCGGGCGATGGCTCTTCGGCAGGGGTGCATCGTCTCGGGTCGGGGCGTGTGATGGCGGGCAGGACTGCCCGGGAGATCTTGCTCGCCGACGGTGTCAGGCCGGACTTCGAATATGCCCTCGACCCGGGCAGTGCGACAGCGTCTGCCCAGAGTCAGCCTGCAGTCGCGTTCGACTACATCCACCGCCGCGATGGCAAAGTGGACGTCTTCTTCGTGGCCAACCGCGCCGGTCGATGGGTGGATGCCCGCTGCACGTTCCGGGTGGCCGGCAGGAATCCGGAGTGTTGGGATCCCGTCACCGGCCGCATCCGTCCCCTTCCCGATTTCGCTGAATCCGACCAGCGCACGGTGGTGCCGCTGCGATTCGCGCCCTACGGCTCGATGTTCGTGGTTTTTCGCGCGGTAGCCGGTGTCGCAGCGAAAAGTGGGCCCAACTTCGCGACTGTCGTGCCGGTGTGCGAGCACCGCAGGCCGTGGCAGGTGAGCTTCGATTCCAGGCAGGGGGGTGCTCAGCCAATTGAGTTCACTCGGCTGGTGAGCTGGACCACTCGGCCCGAAGACGCGATCCGGTTCCACTCGGGCACGGCGACCTACGTGACGTCTTTCGATCTGCCCGAGCAGCCGGCTGCCGGGACGAAACGCCTGCTTCTCGACCTGGGCGATGTACGTCAACTGTGTGAGGTACGACTGAACGGCCGCAACCTTGGTGTACTCTGGGCCATGCCTTTCCGGGTGGATATAACCGATGCGGTGCGATCCGGGGATAACAGGCTCGAGGTCGATGTGGTCAACTTCTGGCCGAACCGAGTCATCGGTGATCAGTTACTGCCGCCGGAACGCCGCACGACGCGGACCAACATTCGTAAGCTGACCAAGGACACGCCGCTGGTTGATTCGGGGTTGCTGGGGCCTGTGCAGCTCATGTCCGCCGACCCGCTGGCCGATGAGGGCAAATAGCATTGAGGCCGCGCGCAAGGGATGCGTTCGCGGCGGTTTGGGACTAGGTTCTCAGCGTCAGGGTGTGGCCATGCAAGACTGTCGGCGTCTGTTACCCGGGATAGTGGTTTCCTGCCTGCTGGGCATGATCTGTCTTGCGTTCGGCGGGGTCTGTCGGCCATGTCCATTCTGGATTTCGGTGCCGACCGCCGACGACAGCGTGTGCACGCGGATGGTTGCAGCGGCGACGGCGGAGATTCGCAAGACGAACGCTGCGGCGCAGATCTGTTGGGCTGGGGGACGAAGGCAGGACGGTACCGAGCTGCAGATGCCGGCCGAAACCAACGTCTGGGATTTCCTGGGCATCGCTCTGACCCCTCAGGGTGTTCAGGGCTGGTACATGACCTACAGCGGCACCTGGACGATCGTGGATCTGGAGAGCGATCCGTTCGGACTCGAGTTCCTGGATTTGACCCAAGTGACCATGGACGTCGTGGAGGCCTGGACCCTGGCAAAGGCTGCGGGCTTCGGTCCGCTGTTTCGATCGTGGGAGCTGCTCAAGCCGCTCAACCCCAACGTAGCCAACATCATCTATGTGTTCAATATGCCCGACGGCAGCTACGTGATCGTCGATACCGTCACCGGCACGGTGACGCAGGAACGGGATGCGTGGGGGTGCTACATGAGGTGTCGGGAGCAGTACGTCAGTTGCTGCGATTGGTGCCGCGAGAACTGGCCGGGTGATCCGGAATGCTACGACGACTGCGACCAGAGCCGCTACGAGTGTGACCAGGACTGCGAGTGAGTTCGCCGGGGGAGCCGCAGACGGATCAGGTTGGCCTTGCGGTCCTCGACTTTGGGGGGCCGGAGTCTCTGGAAGAGGGTCCGCTTCGGTCGTTTTGTATCCACCATCGGCGACGACCGGCTGGTGGTAGATCACAACGTCGGTCGCGGAGTCGCCGCCCAGGACCGGGCGGAGGTGTTCGCTGGCGGCTGGATGATCGTCGTCACGCATGCAGAAGATGGAGGGGATGCCGAGGATCGGCTGCCGAGTTCGGTCTCTTTGGCGCACAACAGCTCTTGACTCTGCGGATTGTCTCTGGACTGGTTCATCGGTGGCGCCTACATTTCTGTGAGCGTTATGACCGAACGGGAACGAGTTGAGGCGGTTCTTCACGGGCGGGTGCCGGACCGGCCGCCGGTGAGCTGCTGGTATCACTTTGGACACGACTGCAGCACCGGCTCGACGGCCGTCGAGGCCCACCTGCGGCATCTGGAGGCCTATGGCCTCGATTTCCTCAAGGTGATGAACGATCACCCCTACCCGCGCGGGGAGGTGGCTCTTGTCCGGACGGTGAATGATCTGAGAAGGATCCGACCGCTGGCAGGTGATGCCGAGCGATTGGCCGACCAGTTGGGGGTGCTTCGCCGGCTCAAGGAGCGGCTGGTCGGTGACGTGCCGATGTGTGCCACGCTCTTCAATGCCTGGACGGTGTTGCGGGCCTGGACGCGGCCGCCCAGCGACGTGCACGCCCCGCCCAGGATTGACGGCCAGGACGATCGGGACGCGCTCCTGTCGGCGCTCCTTCGGGAGGATCGGGTGGCCGTCAAGGCGGCGGTGGCGGCCATTGGGCAGACGCTGGGGGCGTTCGCCCGCGGGTGCGTTGACGCCGGGGCGGATGGGGTGTTCTTGTCGGTGCGGGATGACTGGGTGGATACGCCGGCCAACGGGCAGGGCCTTTACCGTGAGCTGGTACGACCGGTAGATCTGGCCATCCTGGAGGCGGTGAGCGGTGCTCCGTTCAGCGTACTACATGTGTGTGGCCGGCCGCGGGATTTCCTGGGCTTTTCGGAATACCCGGTGGCGGTTCTGAACTGGTCGGATCGAGCTACCGGTCCGAGCATCGCCTGGGCCCGGGATCGGATCGGGCCGGCCATAGCCGCAGGGGTGGACAACCTGAGGACGCTCCCGGAGGGGACTCCAGAGGAATGTGCCGCGGAGGTTCGCGACGCCTTGCGTCAGGCGGGGGAAAGGCCGATCATAATCGCCCCCGGCTGCACTTATGATCCCGCTCAGGTGCCGGTGGAGAACGTCCGGGCGATGTTCCAGGCCGCCCGGGGTGGTGCAGGATAGGGATGGGCACGAGAGGACCGCAGGAACGTCAGAAGAGGAGCACGACACGTGGTGGAGAGGACACTCATCATCCTGAAACCGGATTGCGTTCAGCGTCGTCTGGTGGGGCGGATCATTCAGCGCTTCGAGGACAAGGGGCTGGTTCTGGCGGGCATGAAGCTGATGCGGATCATGCCCGAGCTGGCCGAGCGGCACTACGCCCCGCACAAGGGCAAGCCGTTCTTCCCCGGCCTGATCGAGTACATCACCTCCGGGCCGGTGGTGGTCATGGTCTTGGCCGGAGCACGGGCAATCGCCGTCTGCCGGAAGCTGATGGGGAAGACCTTTGGCTTCGAGGCCGAGCCGGGCAGCATCCGGGGCGACTTCGGCATCAGCATGACCTACAACCTGGTGCACGGCAGCGACTCGCCGGAGTCTGCGGCCGGCGAGATTGCCCTGTACTTCACGCCCGGAGAGTTGCTGGACTTCACGACCGCCGACGCCGACTGGCTGGGTCGCCCGAACGAAGTCTGACCGTCGTCCCGGCGAAGCGTGCTGCCTCGCCGAGCGATGAGCGGCGGGCATCCTGAAGGCATCAAATAACAGCATTAAGAGGTTTTAGCCTCTTGAAGTTTCTTTGGGCCAGTGATGCCGGGAACGGTGGCCTACTCGCCCCAGCCGCCCGGCGGGAGAACGGGTCTCTCGATCGGGCCGGTTGGCAGGTCCTTGCCTTCGGCCAGTTCTTCCCACCCAACGCGGGACCGGATCTCAGCCGGGTTGAACCAGTTGCGCAGGAAGGCGAGCTGGCGAGTTCCGACCACGCGGGAGATGGCTACCGCCCGCTCCTGGTCGTACTCCTGGGTGGTGACCGGCAGAATCTTGTGCCATTCCACGACCACCCAGTTGGATTGGCTCTTGAGTTGCTGGGCGATGATCCGGGACGGCTGGCTGGCGGCGGGGGCGGTCGCAACAGTGAAGCACTTCTTGACCAACTCGGTATCACCTCGGAACTCGGGCACGTAGCGGGTGCCGCGGGCGAACGTGACTCGGTCCTTGTAGGCCTCTTTGCCGAGCTTGGCGACGAGATTGGCGTCGCCCTCAAACGCGGCCTTCAGGCCGGCCGTGCCCGCCTTGTCCGCCAGTTCTTTGGCCAGTCGCTCCACTTCCTCGCCCGCCCGGATCTTGCGGAGGTCGGTGATCAGCTTCTCGCGCACGCTCTCCACCGATGGCGCGGGCTGCTTGGCTTTCGTGGCCACGGTGCGGAACACGACGACATTGCCAGACCAATCGGCGAATGGCTCGGCGCAAGTCTGATAGACATTGCGAAACAGGCGGGTATGGTCCGGGTTGGCGTCCTTCTTGGCTTCCAGGCCGGCGACCATGAATGCCGCCTGGGGCAAAGACACGTAGCTGTACTGTCCGGATCCCTTGAAGTACGCACTGGTGATGTCGGGGTTGCCCGTGCGCAGTCCTTGTTGGTCCTGCAGGGTCGTGCGGCCATGCTTGAGCACGCCGGGGTAGCGCGGCTCCAGCGAGGCGATGAGGTCGGGGTAGATCCTGTCGCTATCCTGCCCCTGGGGCGGGATGGCGTAATTGTCCGGCTGCGTCGTCGGGGCCCCGGTCCACGGTTTGGCCAGCGTGCTGATGATCTCGTTGGCCAGACGCTGGGCTTCGGCCTGGGCAGCTCGTTGGGCCAGTCTCTCGATCACCTTCGGCTTGGCCTCGGTGAAAGTGCCGTACTTCTCGGGCTGAGGCTGCGAACCCGCTGGGGCAGAGGCGGGCTGCGACGTGGGTTTGACGAACTCGTCCTGGTGGCTCTCCCAGTACTCCCAGGCCGTGTCCTCCGAGATCTTCTGCCGCTTGGCCAGGGCACTCGCATCGACGCGGATGTACTCGATCTGTGCCTTCTCAGGCTCGCGGTAGCCAAAGACCTGCTCGCCCGTCGGCGAGGGCGCAGGATCCTTGTCCTTGCCCTGGTCAAACTGCTTCTGCAGTTCCTCGGGCGTGGGTTGCCAGGTGTTGTCCACGAACTTGGTTGCATCGAGGGTGACGACGCTGACGCTCACTTTTTCCTGGGAATTGCGCACCGCATCCTGGATATCGGCCTCGCTCGCCTTGATCGCCCCGATGGCCGACTCCATCATCTCGGTCACGCGGACATACGACCGGATCGCCTCATCGAGGGTGTCCAGCGAGAAGCCGCGCCTGTCGCGGACGGAGGCCAGGATTTCGCCGGTCAGGCCGTGCCTTGCCTTGAAACGCTCCAATTCCTCTTCGGAAACCTGGATGCCATGGTGCCTGGCCGCGGCGTCCAGCATGAACCACTCTTCCGGTGTGAGTGGCGTGGTTCGAACGGCGCCCACCAACTGCTGGAGTTCGTTCATGTTTCTGACGCCCAACCTGGCGACCGCGTTCCACCACATCCATTCCCACTGGATGTTCATGGACTTGAGCACCTCGCTGTCCTTGAACGCACCCTGCATATCGCCGATCAGGACCGTCTTGCCGAAGACCTTGGCCCGCGGCACCTTGAGATGCTCCTGGCTGCGATCGAACACATGCTGCAGAGCGCTGCCACCGAGCCACACGATCAAGAGCAGGGCCATGAAGACGGCCAGCAGTTGTTTCGTGTACTTGCGGAAAAACTTCATCATAGCTGTAATTGCTCCGACGCCATCGGTAGTCTGTTAACTCACCGCAAAGAGGATTTAGCATACCGGGCATCAGCCCAAAAGCAAGGGCTTCGGACGCTTTTCGGGGGGCGCGGGCGGCGTTTGGCCCTGGCCCATCGGTCACCTCGTCCGATCGGTGGGGCATTGATTCTGTGGACGACTGCCTATAATAACCGCTCCAGCAGCCGGGCGGCATAGCCGATAGAATAGCCCAGCACACGGACACGGAACATATGGACATCCTGAGTGAACGAAGGCATCCGCAGCCCTTTGTCAGGGCTGGCAAGGCGTAATATCAGCGATGATGGACCATTCTGCAGATAGAGCGAGACGGAAAACCGACTCGGGGGTGGCTTTGGTCATCGTCGAGTCCCCGGCGAAGGCGAAGACCATCTCCAGGTATCTTGGCTCGGGTTTCGTGGTGGAGTCGTCGATCGGCCACATTCGCGATTTGCCCTCCACAGCTTCGGAGATCCCCGCCGAGTTGAAGAATGAGGCATGGGCCAGGATTGGGGTAGACGTCGAGGCCGATTTCAAGCCGCTGTACATTGTTCCGGCCAAGAAGAGGCACCAGGTTACCAAGCTCAAGCAGCTGCTCAAGAAGGCGGACGTGCTGTACCTGGCGACGGACGAGGACCGGGAGGGGGAGGCCATTGCGTGGCATCTCCGCGAGGTTCTTGATCCGAAGGTGCCGGTCAAGCGGATGGTGTTTGATGAGATCACCCAGGCGGCTATTCAGGAGGCTTTGGCCAATCCGCGCGACCTGGACGACCGGCTGATCGACGCTCAGGAAGCCCGGCGGATTCTCGATCGGTTGTACGGTTACGAGGTCTCGCCGGTCTTGTGGCGGAAGATCGCTCCGAAGCTGTCGGCCGGGCGTGTACAGTCCGTTGCGACCCGTCTGGTCGTTGAGCGCGAGCGGCAGCGAATGGCTTTCGTGGCTGCGGAGTACTGGGATGTCGAAGCGACGCTCCTGGCCGCCGGTGGTCCGAGTGGTGTGGCATCGGGCCAGCGGGTGCTTGCCCGGATGATCGAGCTGGGATCCGGCCGGGTGGCCAGCGGCAAGGACTTCGACGATCACACGGGCCGGCTCAAGGCTTCGGTCAACGTGCGCGTGCTGGACGGCGCGACGGCCCAGTCGGCGGCCCTGCGGCTTCGCTCCGCGTCGTTCGCAGTCAGCGATGTAGCCGAGAAACCGTTCACGCAGCGGGCCTATCCGCCGTTCATCACCTCGACGCTGCAGCAGGAAGCCGCCCGCAAGTTGCGTTTCCCGGTCCGGCTGACCATGCGGATCGCCCAGGATCTGTATGAAAACGGCTTCATCACCTACATGCGTACCGACTCGACCCACCTGTCAAGCCAGGCGATCAACGCGGCTCGCGGCCAGGTGGCGGATCTCTACGGCGGGGAGTATCTACCCGACCAGCCGAGGGTATATGCGACCTCCTCGAAAGGCGCTCAGGAGGCCCACGAAGCGATTCGGCCAGCAGGAGCCACCTTTAGACTCCCAAAGGAGATCGAGAGGCAGGTGTCGGCCGACGGGCTCAAGCTCTACGATCTGATCTGGAAGCGCACGGTGGCGTCGCAGATGAAGGACGCGGCCGGCCGGCGGACGACGGTTCGTTTCACCGCCGACGCCGGCGAGCACGGGACGGCGGTGTTTTCCACCAGCGGCAAGGTGATCAGCTTCGCGGGGTACCTCCGGGCCTACGTTGAGGGAAGCGACGATCCTGAAGCGGAACTCGAGGACCAGGAGCGCCTCCTCCCGCCCATGACTGTCGGGCAGAAGCTCAGCCCGTCGTCGGTCGAGCCGCGTCAGCACACGACGCTGCCGCCGGCTCGGTACACGGAAGCCACGCTGATCAGGGAGCTGGAGGAACGCGGCATTGGCCGGCCTTCGACATACGCGACGATCATCCAGACGATTCAGGACCGTGGCTACGTCTGGAAGAAGGGGACCGCCCTGGTTCCGACGCTGACCGCGTTCGCGGTCATCAACCTGCTGGAGAAGCACTTCTCGGATCTGGTCGATTTCGGCTTCACCGCCAAGATGGAGGACGATCTTGACGCCATTGCGACGGGGCGGATCGAGTCGCATCCGTGGCTGCGGGTGTTTTACTTCGGTGATCCGGGAGCGACCAACGGCGGGGTGGACCTGGCTCATGTCGGGCTCAAGCGGCGGATTGGATCCGGGTGGGAGGAGATCGATGCCCGGGAGATCTCGACGATTCCGCTGGGCGCCGACGACGCCGGACGGCCGGTGGTCGCGCGGATCGGCAAGTACGGCCCGTACGTGGAAGTGGCCGGGGGCGAGCAACGGGCCAATTTGCCGGCGGACATTCCGCCTGACGAGCTGAACCTGGAGAGTGTGAGCAAGCTGCTGGAGCAGGCGGCCCAGGGCGACAAGGTGATTGGCTACGACCCGAAGACGAAGAAGCCGGTGTACCTGAAGAGCGGTCGATTCGGTCCGTACGTGCAGCTCGGCGACCCGGAGAAAACGGAAAAGGGCACCCTGAAGCGCGGCGGTAAGCCTAAGATGGCCAGTTTGTGGCCCTCGATGAATCCGAGTACGCTCACGCTGGATGAGGCCCTCCTGCTGCTGTCGTTCCCGCGCACGCTCGGCCAGCATCCGGAGACCCAGCAACCGGTGACCGTGCAGGACGGGAAATTCGGTCCCTACGTCAAGGCTGGCGAGGAGACGCGCAGCCTCACGAATCATGCGCAGCTTGGCACAATCACGCTGGCAGAGGCCCTGGAACTGCTCAAGCAGCCCAAGGCTCGCGCCGCGAGGGGAAAACCCCAGGTCATGGCGGAGCTCGGCGTGCACCCGACTTCCGGCGCAGCGCTGCAGATCAAGAGCGGTCGATTCGGTCCGTTTGTGACCGATGGGGTGGTCAACGCGTCGGTTCCCAAGGGGGTCGATCCGAAGACCGTGACCGCCGAGCGGGCCGTCGAGCTGCTCAACGCGCGCGAAGAGAAGCTCCGGGCTCAGGGCGTGGATCCGCGTGCACCCAAGGAGAAGCTCAAGGATAGAGGCAATAGGAGGTCTGGCGGTCGCGCCGCCAGACGCGGGAGGCCGAGGAAGCCTGCGGCATCCGGCGCTTCATGAGCTGGGCGACCCATCGGTGTTTGACTGAGCTCGGTGAAGAAACCAGCAGCAGTTGAGCTGAGCTCGACATCCCTCGTGCATCAGAAGCTGAAGGGCAGGCGAGACGTCCGCACCGGGCCGGCAGGCTGTCGCGGGGCGTGGATGCTCGGGCCGCACCGGAAGAAGGGGGCCGAGCGACTGATGACACTACCTCGGCCGTGACACGGTACCCCCCGGCTGGATCCGGCTCGCCGCGGCGACGACAGCCCGGAAGATCTTCTCCTGAAGAGGATCACCAGGCATGTCTTCCGGGTGCCACTGAACGCCGAGGCAGAAGGGGCGCCGGGGGTCTTCGACGGCCTCGATCAAGCCGTCGGCCGCCCATCCGGTCGCTCGCAGGTTAGCGCCCAGGCGATCGAGTCCCTGATGATGTGAGCTGTTCACAGGCAGGGAAACGGTCTTGATGATCGAGAACAGCAGGCTCTTCTCATCGACTCGCACGGGGTGATGGGAGAAGGTGTTGCCCTCGCGGTGCTTGATCTGGGGTGAGCACTGCAGGTCGGGCAGGTGCTGGTGCAGCGTGCCGCCGCGGTGGACGTTCCACTCCTGGATGCCGCAGCAGATGGCCAGCACGGCCAGCTCCTGCTCGTCGGCGAATCTGGCGGCGGCGAAATCGACGGCTACGCGGCGGGGGTGCAGCAGTCTCGTTTCGGGATGGGGCTTGGCTCCGTATCGTTCGGGAGGGACATCCGGGCCGCCGGTGAGGATCACGCCGCTCAGGGTGCGCAGGATGGGCAGAAGATCAGCCTCCCGGGCGGCCGGCGGAATGAGCAGCGGCTCGCCGCCTCCGTCGAAAACCACGTCGCAGAACCGAGCGTCGACCGCAAGCAGAGCGGTCTCGTAGCCGTTGACCGGTTCTCCCGGCCGGTACCCGCAGGTGATGCCGATTCGAGGTCGCATGGCACCCATTATGCTGGCCCTCTTGTGTGTCCGCAAGGAAGGGCGGTATTCTCCGGGATCATGGAGAGAACCGGCATCGTCCGAGCCTATCCTGACGCGTGGCGAGGTCGAGTGACTTCGCTGGCCGGCGTGGTCACGCTCGACCTTGCCCGCCAAGCCACAACGGTTGGGTTGTCGGCCGCGTCTCTGGAGCGTGTGTACTTCCCTCTGCTGGCGATGCTTGATGGCCGTTGCGGGCAGGGTCGCCTGATCGCGGCGCTGGCGGGCGTGCCCGGTGCAGGCAAATCGACTGTGGGGGCGATCCTCCAGCATGTGGCCGGTGTACTGTGGGGGCCGGGTCGGTTCGTGCTCGTTGCCATGGACGGCTGGCATCTCCCAAACGCGGTTCTCGATCAGCGGACGACCCGGAGTGTGGACGGGCGGACGATATCGTTACGGCAGCGAAAAGGCGGTCCGGAATCCTACGACGTACCCGCGCTGGCCGAGGCGCTTGGGCGGCTGAGGCGGGGTGACGCTGTTTGCCGTCTGCCGGCCTACAGTCGCGCGCTGCACGACCCGGTGGCTGAAGCGGTCGAGGTGCCTGTCAGTACGCGGATTGTGCTGGTGGAAGGCAACTTCCTGTTGAGCGTCGATTCGCCCTGGGACGCCGTGTCCCGGTTGCTGGACGTCCGGTGTTTTCTGGTCGCCGATCCGAATGAGGCTCGCCGGCGGGTTCTGGCCCGGCACGTTCGCGGAGGCAGCCGTGAAGAGCAGGCGGTGGCCAAGTACGAGACCAACGATCGGTTGAACACCGACGCGGTTCTCGCGACTCGGTGTCAGGCCGAGGTGATCATTCGGACGGATGGACCGGACATGGGGGTGCGTGTGCGGGGCAGTACCTAATCCCCGTGAAGTTGTCGGAGGCGCGGCGAGAGACGGAGCATCAGCTGGATGCGTTCGAACTCCGTCAGCCACTCTGCGGTCACGCTGGCCGGCAGTGTCTCGTCGTTGGATCCGATCCCGGTCGGACAGGCCGCCCCGGTCAGGGTTCGGGCCAGTTCGCGGTACTTGCTGATCGTTCGCTCGCCGTAGCGCCCGCACTCGTGGAAGTCCTCGGACAGAAAAACCACTACGGGCACGCGTTGCCCGCCGTTGATGGTCAGTCGGCTCTGGATATCGAGATGTTGGTCGCGATCCAGGAAACGCAGGGCGATTGCATCTGTGGCCTCGGCGAATCGCTGCAGGATCGGGCACTGGCTGGCGCAGTCGCCGCACCACGTTCCTGCCAGGCAGAGGACATTCATTCGGCGAGCGAAGCCGCCCAACAGGGCCAGCTGTGACGGGCTGAGGTCGACCCGCCGGTAGATGGCCTGCCAGCGATCGCGATGGCTGGCCGCGCCGTGGACCTCGAGGAAGGTCCGGTAATCCAGTCCGACTTCAAATGCCGTTTGCCAGTCCATGGTTTGTGACTTCCGCTGGCTGAAGACCGACCATACTGCGAAGACCGGAATCCTGGGAATACGCCGCCCAAGCATCCAAGCGTATGTTATATAGTGACTTGTGTTAGTGCGTCTATGGGAGGGGGCTGGAGACCGCCTGCTGCAACCTAGCGTGCTCCGACGGGTAGAAAAGAGTGAGAGGCTGCCGGGGAAGGTGCGCCCATCCTTGGGGGAATGTGGTTTCGGTGGGTGGCGTAGCTCCGTCGCCTCCTTCTTTGGGGATGAAGTCGACCGTGGCTTGTGAAACATCAGGATATCGAGCCGTGAGCGTAGGCGAAATACTGCTCGAACGCGGATTGATCACCTCAGAGCAGCTGGAGACCGCCAGAGCGGCCCGCAAGGGGCCGCAGGACCGCATCGATCGGATTCTGGTCCGCATGGGTTTCGTCGAGGAGCGCGAAGCTCTGAAGGTGGTCGGCGAGCAGATGTGCATTCCGGTGGTCGATCTCACCGAGGTCAAGATCGATCCGGCCCTGCTCAAGCAGATGCCGACCCGGCTGATCCACAAGCGGCAATTGATCCCCATCGAGAAGACGGCTGACACCCTCCGCGTGGCGACGGCCGAGGCCTACGACATCAACGCCTTTGACGAGCTTCGGATGCTCACCGGGCTGAAGGTGGAGGTTGTCCTGGCCAGCGAGTCGGAAATTCAGCGGCTTATCCGCCAGCATTTTGGCGTTGGCGGTTCGACCATCGACGAGATGATCGAGGAGCAGGAGGAGTCCGAGGACGTCGAGCTGCTGAGCGAGTCGGTGGACGAGAACGGCGACCTGATCGAGATGGCCCAGGAAGCCACGGTCGTCAAGTTGGTGAATGACATCCTGGCCGAGGCGATCCGCGACAAAGCCAGTGATATTCACATCGAGCCTTTTGAGCACAATCTCAAGATCCGGTACCGCATCGACGGTGTTCTGCAGAGCACGCCGGTTCCGCCGCAGATCCAGCGGTTCCAGGCCGCGATCATCAGCCGTATCAAGATCATGAGCAACCTGAACATCGCGGAGAAGCGGCTGCCGCAGGATGGCGGGTTCAAGGCGAGGATCCACGGCCGCGAGATTGACTTCCGTGTCTCCGTGGTGCCGACCGGCTACGGCGAGGCGGTCGTCCTGCGTATACTGGACCGTCAGTCGATCAACCTGTCGTTACAGCAGTTGGGCATGGCTGACGAGGTGTTGGAGACCTTTGAGACGCTGATCACCAGGCCGCACGGCATCATTCTGGTCACCGGCCCGACCGGCAGCGGAAAGACGACCACGCTGTACGCGGCGTTGCACACCATCGTGTCGGACGAGATCAAGATCCTCACCATCGAGGACCCGATCGAGTATTATCTAGAGGGCATCAACCAGGTTCAGACCAGCGAGAAGATCGGCCTGAGCTTCTCCCGCGCGTTGCGGTCCTTCCTGCGTCATGACCCGGATGTCATCCTGGTGGGTGAAATTCGCGACCGCGAGACCGCAGAGGTGGCGATCAACGCGTCCCTCACCGGTCACCTGGTGTTCAGCACGTTGCACACGAACGATGCCGCCGGTGCGACCACGCGTCTGCTGGACATGGGTGTCGAGCCTTTCCTGGTATCGAGCTCGGTGGAAGGCATCCTGGCCCAACGTCTGGTTCGCTCGATCTGCAAGAACTGCATGGAGGCCTACACGCCTGATTACGCGGCGTTGCCGGCCGATCTGAAGCTTGAGCCAGGCCAGCAGCTGCACCGGGGCCGCGGCTGCCGCGAGTGCCGCCACATCGGGTACAAGGGCCGGCTGGGCATCTTCGAGCTGATGACCATGAACGAGGAGATTCGCGAATTGGTCGTGCAGCGGGCCTCGGCCGGCAAGATACTGCGGGCCGCCACCCACGCCGGTCTGCGACTCCTTCGCGAGGACGGGTGGGACAAGGTTCGCCGCGGACAGACTACCCCGGAAGAAGTCCTCCGGGTCAGCAAGGCATAGGCTCAAGGGTTACCACCATCGATGGCCGGATCGATCTGCGGCAGGGGGGCCAGCGATCGTCGTGGAATCACTTCCTGCCCTGATCGCCGATTGCTGCAGGGGAACTGGACGGTAGACATCCTCCGATCGTTCGGTTATCCCTCGCGTCCATGATCGCAATCACACCCAAGACTCGGATCGGCTGGATCGGGACCGGCGTAATGGGGGCCAGTATGTGCGGGCACCTTTTGCGCAAGGGTTATTCGGTTGTGGTGTTCAATCGGACGCGGGCCAAGGCGAAGTCGCTGATCGGCCTCGGGGCTCTATGGGTGGACTCACCGGCAGCGGCGGCTCAGCAGGCCGGTGTTGTGTTGACCATGGTTGGCTTCCCCGAGGACGTTCGGGAGGTGTACTTCGGCAAGGAAGGCGTCCTGGCGGGAGCGAAACCGGGGACGGTGCTTGTGGACATGACGACGACGCGGCCGTCGCTGGCTCGGGAGATTTACGCGGCCGCCGCGGCCAGGGGCGCGCACGCCCTGGATGCGCCGGTGTCGGGTGGTGATGTGGGGGCGCGCGAAGCCAAGTTGTCGATCATGGTGGGGGGTGATCGGGAGGTGTTCGAGGCCCTCAGGCCGGTGCTGGGGATCATGGGGCCGAATGTCGTTTTTCAGGGGCCGCCCGGAGCGGGCCAGAATGCAAAAATGTGCAACCAGATTGTCATTGCGGGGACTATGATCGGAGTCTGCGAAAGTTTGCTGTATGGTTATCGGGCCGGGCTTGACCTGGAGACGATGCTCAGCTCGATCCGTGGTGGGGCGGCGGCCTGCTGGACGTTGGACAGGCTGGCTCCCCGAATCCTCAAGCGAGACTTCGAGCCGGGCTTCTTCGTCGAGCATTTCGTGAAGGACATGCGGATTGCCCTGGAGGAGGCTCAGCAGATGGGGGTTTCCCTTCCCGGGCTGGCCTTGGTCCATCAGCTGTATACCGCCGTCATCGCCCAGGGTTACGGTAAGAAGGGTACCCATGCCCTCATGCGGGCGTTGGAGGGCCTCTCGAACGTAAGTCTGTGACCGGCAGCAGGCCTGTGGGAAGGTCAGCGTCCGATCGTCTGACCGCCTCGACAGTGGGCGGCGTCGGTGATACATTGTCTCTTCTGTGTATGCTGACGAGAATCCCCCTTTCATCGGGAACGAGAACCGAAGATGCCAGACGATCGCAACGACAAGGCCGCGTTTAGCGGCGGGCCGAACTACTCCCCCAACGATTCGCTCGATCAGGAGCTGAACGACGCCCTGGGGAGCATGAGCCTGGAAAGCCTGCTGGAACTGGACATGCCGCAGGCCGGTGGGGCGGTGGGAGAAGGGGTCCGCCGGGGCAAGGTGATTGCGATCAACGGGAGCGATATCTTCGTTGACCTTGGCGGCAAGAGCCAGGGGGTAATCACGGCCGATCAGTTCGCCGGGAAGGACCTGCCGGCCGTCGGTGATTGGATTGAAGTCACGATCGAGGGGTACGACGGCTCCGAGGGCCTGCTGGTCTTGTCGCGGCAGGGGGCGGTCAAGGCGGCGGTTTGGCAGCAGATCAAGGAAGGGGATCTGGTCGAGGGCCGGGTTACCGATCACAACAAGGGTGGCCTGTCGTTGGATATCAACGGCATCAAGGCATTCATGCCCATCAGTCAGATATCGCTGGAGAGAATCGAGAGCGAAGAGCTTGGCAAGTTTGACAACCAGCGGCTCCGTTGCGAGGTGATCGAGGTTCGGCGCGACGAGCACAGCCTAGTGGTGTCGCATCGCTCGGTGCTCAAATCGGAGGAGGAACTCGCCCGGAAGCAGGCCTTCGAGACGCTGGTCGAGGGGCAGACGGTTTTCGGCACGGTTCGCACGATCATGCCTTACGGTGCATTCGTGGACATCGGAGGCGTGGATGGGTTGCTGCACATCGGCGACATGAGCCACGCTCGGGTCAAGGATCCTCACGACATTGTGACCGAGGGGCAGCAGCTTGAGTTGAAGGTGCTCAAGATTGATCGGGACACGCGTAAGATCGGTTTGGGGCTCAAGCAGGTCATGCCCGATCCGTGGGCGAGTATTGACGTCAAGTATCCCGTCGACACGGTTCTTACCGGCCGGGTCATGAAGCTCATGGACTTCGGGGCGTTCGTCGAGTTGGAGCCGGGGGTAGACGGTCTCGTGCCGATCAGCGAGATGAGCTTCGAGCGGCGTATTGGCCATCCCCGGGAAGTGATCAGCGAGGGTGAGGTAGTCAAGGTTCGAGTTCTCAAGGTGGATTCCCAGGCTGGCCGCATCAGCTTGTCGATCAAGCGGGTTGGTGATGATCCGTGGACGGGGGCCTCGCTGCGATGGCCCAAGGACGGCATCGTCGATGGCACGGTGAAGCGAACCAGCGACTTCGGCGCGTTCATCGAGTTGACGCCGGGTGTCGAGGGGCTGTGTCACATCAGCGAGTTGAGCGACACCCGGGTCCGACTAGTGACCGATGTGCTGAAAGTAGGGCAGCAGGTGCGTGTCAAGGTGCTGGAGGTCGAGGAAGACCGTCGCCGCATCTCTCTGTCCCTCAAGCAAGCCGTCGATGCTCCTGAGTACACTCCTGAATCGGTGGCTGCCCCCGATGTTACTCGCGAGCTCAAGAAGCGAAAGAGGCCGCTGAAGGGCGGCCTTGAGTGGTAGCGCGGTCGCACTGACGTTCTCTCCCTGCTGCCTATTTGCCGATGGGCCGTCCTCGCCCATTCGGCTGGCCGGGCTCATGCATCCAGGACGGTAGGGTTGTGTTCCTATCACGTCGGGGCGGCCTGAGCCAATCTTCTGCGGGTGTATCGTCCGATAAACGTGGCATAACGAAAAGAAGGTGGCCCACCCGGAGGTGAGCCACCTGTTGCGATGGTCTATCTGAGGTTGTCGCCCCGCTTTCCCGACGGGGCTTTTGTGGTGCCGGATCAGCTCCGGCGGCGGCCCAGCAGCATCACCGGGAGGGCCAGGGCGAGCAGGCCAACGGTGGCCGGCTCGGGGATTTCTCGCTGCGAGAACGTCTGGTTGATGAACGAGATCGTGGTCATCCCGCTCCGACCGCCGACCAAGGTGACGGTCTTCTCGACGTGCACCTTAGCGAGCACCAGCTGGTTCATGAGGTACTCGTGGTCGTTGAGTGAGGTCGGTGGATTGAGGGAGTCAGCGTAAGCGGATGCAACCACACCGCCTGGGATCTTGCTCACAACTTCTTCCACCTTGGCGATTCCATCACCGGTGGTCGCAACGCCGTTGAAGCCCAGGGTGATGTCCTCGATGCCGAGGAGGGGGTCCATGACGGTCACATCGTAACCAATGACCATGGTGACGCTCGAGCCGGGGGTGCGGTTCGACAGGGCGGCCATCAAGCCGGCGATGCGAATGCCGTACTCATTCCCGAGGGTGACACCATAGACATCGATCGTGCTCGGATTGGCGTAGAAGGTGCCGACGCCGTTGACGTTGACCGTGAAGTTGTCAAACAGCTTGTCGCCCTGAGTAATGCTGTTCGCGGGATTCTGGACGAGATCGCTCAGTGGCGTTGCCCAAGCCTGGTTTGCAGCCCCCACAACGGTGAGCAGCCCCGCGAGAACCAGGAGACGCGGGGCACCCTTCAAAAGAGCGCGGGCCATCCGGCGGGGACGAACCAGGGCGACGAGGCCAAGACCCAGCAAACCCAGGGTCGCGGGCTCGGGCACCTGGGAGAAGGTCTGCTCGATCCACACGATCTGAGCACCCTCGGTCTTGCCGCCGATGACCATCGCATCCTTGATGATGTGGATGGTCTTGCCGTCCCACGGCTGCGGCAGGTTGACGTCGGCCTGCATCGGCCCACCCGGGAGCTGGACACTGGTCTGACCGACGACCGTCGGTCCATCCAACGCGCTCTCGACCACCTGGGCGAGGCCATCGGACGGAGCGGCCGCCTCAAACTTCAGTGCAATGTCCTTGAGGAAGAAATCGGCCCACTTCGGATCCGCATCGATGACGACATCGAAGCCGATCAGCAGATCGACGGCCGATTCGATGCCCGCGGTCATAATCGGGGCCCCGGTCACGCTCGCGAACTTCAGGCCGAAGTCCGGCGTGGCAATCGGGGTGACGTCGATCGTCGGGTCGACCGTGAAGCTGCCGTCCCCGATGGACAGAACTGAAAAATTCTTGAAGATCTTGTCACCCGATACGACCGACAGATTGGGGTCGGCCACCAGGTCAGACAGCAACGTCGCTCCAGCGGTGCTCACTAGCATCGCGCTCACAAGCGCTGCTACGAGCCCTGTGAAGGACATTCGTGAAAACTGATTAGCTTTCATTCTCCTCACTCCTCTCCTAGAGAACCTCAAAAAAACCCATCGCACCTACGATCTTAACCGCTCGGCTTCCCGAAGTCCAGAACAAAAAAGACTTCTTTGGCAGAGCAGACCATCATGTGTTCGGTTGGAGCCGGTCGAAGGGCGACAGACCTGCTTTCGATTCCCTTCTCCACTCCCGGGAGATGCACTCTAGTTTAGGGCACTCTCCCACTTACCAATAGTCTAAACGGGTGGCCTGCTGTTGTCAACGGTAATCTTGGCCGGTCCCCCAAAAAAGAGATGGTCCCCGGGACCTAAAAAGCTGAAGGCCTATGTCGCTGTTAAATCATGTCAATTAATAGGTTACGTTTAATCCAGTCCGTCAGACTCTCTTCTTGGTGAAGGCCCGCCGGCCAGATTCCTCAAGAATTTCTCACACTCGGTGGGCGGCAGCGACGGGCCTGGGGGCGTCCCGGCAATTGCCTGTTGGTGCGGGCTGTAGGCAGATAGAATAGCCACGTGTTCCGGGGGCCGGGGGGGGGCGACCGCATGGACGACGAACCGCCTGCGGGGGACGCCGGTGCCGTATTGCTGGCGGGCTGGAGCTGGGATGGAGATGGCAAGTGACCGAGAAGCGTGTCTACATCGAAACGATGGGCTGTCAGATGAACGTCCTGGACAGCGGGCTCGTGTTGGGACAGCTCTGCGCCCTCGGATACCGGCCGACGGATGATTATCGCACCGCCGATCTGGTGGTACTAAATACCTGCAGTGTGCGGCAGCACGCCGAGGACAAAGTCTACAGTCGCCTGGGTGAGCTTGGCCAGGTCAAACGCCAACGACCGAGCATGATTCTCGGTGTGATCGGCTGTATGGCCGAAAGAGATCATGCGGGCATTCGAGAGCGGGCCCGGCATGTTGATTTTCTCTGTGGTCCCGGGAGTCTCAACGAGGTGCCGGAGCTTCTGGAGGAGGTGGTCGAAGCTCGCGATCAAGGTCGCCGGGAAGTGATTGTCGCCCTCGAGCATGACCACTCCCGCCGGCTGCCGGCCGGCCGGCGAACGCTGGCCCACGACAGCATCGAGGAATTGGACCTGTCCCGTTTTCCTCCTGACGGGGGCAGCGCCCTGCAGTCGTACCTGCGGGTGCAGCGCGGGTGCGACAAGTTCTGCAGCTTCTGCGTCGTTCCTTTTACCCGTGGTCCGGAACGCAGCCGTCCACCCGGCCACATCGTCGAGGAGGCGCGCAGGCTGGTCGGCATGGGAGCCAAGGAGATCACCCTTCTGGGCCAGACGGTCAACAGCTACTCCTACGAGGAACACGGCCGGCAGGTGGCTTTCGCGGAGCTGCTCCAGCGCGTTCATGAGGTACCGGGCATCGAGCGGCTGAGATTCGTGACCAGCTACCCGGGCGATTTCACCGATGACATCCTGTATGCCATGCGCGACCTGCCGCGGGTGTGCGAATACCTGCATCTTCCCGCCCAGAGCGGCTCCAACGGCGTTCTGCAACGGATGAAGCGGCAATACACGGCCGAAGGATATGTGGAGTTGATCGAACGAGCCCGGTCCATCGTGCCCCGCCTGGCCCTGGCGGGCGATTTCATCGTCGGATTCAGCGGTGAGACCGACGAAGAGCACGCCGAAACGCTCGCCCTCATCGAGAAGATTCGCTACAAGGGCCTGTTCATCTTCAAGTACTCCGAGCGTCCGGGCACCGTGGCCGAACGCCGGTTGCCCGACAATGTTCCGGAGGAGGTCAAGCAGCGGCGTCACGGAGACGTTACTCGCCTGCAGCACGCCATCTCGCTGGCCCATCACCGGGCAATGATCGGTGGTGAGGTCGAGGTCTTGGTCGAGGGATACAGCAAGGCTGCAATCAAGGCCCAGCAGGCCGAGCAGTGTCGCGGCGAGGAGGTGTCTTGGCGGCGGTCCGACCAACTCGTGGGACGCACCCGGGGCGACGATATCGTGGTGTTCGCCGGCGACGCGAGCTTGATCGGTGGCCTGACGACGGTACGCATTACCGCGGCCACCGCACTGACTCTCCATGGCGAGGCCGTTGTTCCGATCGTGCCTCAGTCCTGACCTTTGAATCGCGTCCGGTGGGAGCACCTCCGCGGCGGCCGCTGTCGCCACGGGGCGGGTGTCGATTGGGGATTGCCGAGCCTGGACTCCGGTCGTGCCGCGTCATTGCCTCATTCGACGGGCTCCCGGTTTTCTCTGTCCACTATCCCTGCCGTTTGCAGGTATGATGGATGGGGATATCTGCGGCTCGCTTCACCGGGGCAGGCGATGGACCATCTGACAACAGACTCCGAGCTGACCAGACGGCTGCTGGGGCACGTTAGGGAAGGCCATCCTGCCGCAATGGATGAGTTGTTCGCCCGATATCGGGCGTTTCTCCGTCAGGTGATTGAATTGCGTCTGGATCCGAAGCTGCGTCAGCGGCTGGACGCCTCGGACGTGGTGCAGGAAGCCCAGATCGAGGCCGCCCGACGGATGCCGGCCTACCTTGAAGACCCACCGATTCCGTTTCGTTTGTGGCTTCGGCAGATCGCCTTCGACCGGCTCATCATGATGCGTCGCCGACATGTGGAAGCCGGCCGGCGGGCGCTGGGCCGTGAACTGCCCTTGCCGGACGAGTCCTCGGCCCAACTGGGTCAGCGCCTGTTGGCTCGCGGTTCCGCACCCAGCCAGCAACTGGCCAGGCGTGAACTTGGGGGCAAAGTGCGCAGAGCCGTCGCTCGTCTGGGCGATGATGATCGGGAAATCCTGCTGATGCGCAACTTCGAAGGGCTTTCGAACCAGGAAGTGGCCCGCGTGTTCTCCATCGAGCCGGGCACGGCGAGCAAGCGGTATGGTCGTGCTTTGCTGAGGCTTCGTGAGTTGTTGCTCGACGAGGGATTCACGGAGACGCCGGAATGAGACGGTCAAGTATTCCTCCCGAGCCGTCTGTCGAGTTCCTGCTCGGACAAGCCGCCGACGAGTTCACCACTCGCCTGGGGACGGGTGATCGGCCTGATATCGAAGAATACGTCCGCCGCTATCCGCAGATCGCGGATGCCATCCGGCAGGTGTTTCCCGCGTTGCAGAGCCTATCGCCACGTCTGCCGGCCGGCGGTCCGCATGATACTCCGATCTCGGCTACGATCGGCGGGACAGGGACACTCGGCGACTACCGGCTCATCCGCGAGCTTGGCCGTGGAGGCATGGGGGTGGTCTACGAGGCTGAGCAGGCCTCGCTCGGACGGCGTGTTGCCCTCAAGGTCCTTTCCTTTGCGGCCGTGCTGGATGCGCGGCAGCTTCAGCGATTCAGGAACGAGGCCCAGGCCGCCGCTCAGCTGCAACACACCCACATCGTCCCGGTCTATTCCGTCGGGTGCGAGCGCGGTGTCCACTACTACGCCATGCAGTACATTGATGGGCTGCCGCTCTCGGCCGTTATCCGCGAACTCCGTTCACACGCGGGTCTTCCGGCCAGTGACGATGGTGGCCCGACGAACGCGATGCCGTCGATGTCCTCCAACCACGCTCGGGGCGATACGGCTATGAGCTCGCCGCCGCTCTCGGGTTCATCCGCTGTGTCGGTCCGACCCGCTCGCGGAGCAGTCGCCAGCTCGCTCGTCAGCCTTGCGTCGCAATCATCGATGGAAGGGCGAGCCTTCTTCCAGGCAGTCGCGAGGCTTGCCATCCAAGCGGCCGAGGCCCTTCAGCATGCCCACGAACGAGGCGTGATCCACCGCGACATCAAGCCGTCGAACCTGTTGCTGGACAGCAGCGGGCACCTATGGGTCGCGGACTTCGGCTTGGCCATCGTACAGAACGACACCGGGCTGACCCTGACTGGCGATCTCGTTGGAACGCTTCGATACATGAGTCCCGAACAGGCCCTGGGGCAACGGGCTTCAGTGGATCACCGCGCCGACATCTACTCACTCGGCATGACCCTCTACGAGTTGCTTGCTCTGGAACCCGCCTTTGACGGTTCGGATCGGCAAGCCCTGCTTCGCCGAATCGCGACGGAAGAGCCTCGGCCGTTGCGGCGCACGAGACATGCCGTTCCGAAGGAGCTCGAGACGATCGTCGCCAAGGCGACAGCTAAGAACCGGGAAGATCGCTACGAGACTGCCCAGGAGCTGGCCGACGATTTGCGTCGGTTCCTCGACGATCGCCCGATCAAGGCCAAACCTCCCGGTATTCTCGATCTCGCATCCAAATGGTCGCGTCGGCATTGGGCCGGTGTGGCCGCCGCCGTCGCCCTTCTTCTCACCGTCGTGGTTGGTCTGTCGGTCGGGACGGTTCTGATCGCCCGAGAGCGAGCCGAGGCTGTCCGGCAGCGCGACGCCGCTGAAGAACAACGCCGGCTTGCCGAGTCGAATCTGCGGACTGCTCGGGAAGTCGTGGATCGCATGTTGACCCGTGTCGCCGCGGTCGAACTCGCGGATCTGCCCAACACCGAGGGCCTTCGCCGGGCTTTGCTTGAGGACTCACTCAAGTTCCAGACCGGGCTTCTGGCGGCCAAGAGCCCCTCGCCCACCGTGCGGTGCGATGCGGGCATGGCCTACCTTCGAATGGCCCACATCAATGCCCAACTCGGCCAGGATGCTGCCGCCGAGCAGGCTTACCGTGAATCGATCTCGATTCTCGAGCAGCTTCGCAAGGATGTTCCCGGTGAGATCGAATATGCCGTCAATCTCGCCGAAGCCGACATGGGCCTGGCGACCATGCTCTGGGAGAAGAGGCGGTATGCCGAGGCCGAGGCCCTGGCTCGTCAAGCCCAAAGCATGATGGTTGCCGCCGTTGGCGATGCGTCTCAGCCGCGACCGTACCGCCGGAACCTGGCCAGGAGTCTCGATCTGCTGGGTCTTGTCCTTCGCGACACGCGCCGGATGACGGAGGCGGAGGCATCCCTTCGCGAGTCCATCCGCATCAGGGCCGCGCTCGCCGAGGAGAGCCCTGAATCCACGGAACGACCGCAGTGCCGTCTCGACCTCTCGCGCACGAAGAGAAACCTCGCGGATCTGCTGATGAAGACCGGCCGGCCCGATGAGGCGGAGAAGGTCATCCAGGACTCGTTTTCGATTCAGGAGGATTTGGTGAACTGGTTCCCCGACAACCCCGCCTATGCCATGGAGCTGTCCCATACCCGCCGATGGTGGGATGAGCTTGTCCGGCTCGCCGGCGGGCATTCGTGGGCCGGCGCCTCCGCGGAAGCCCCGCGGGATGTGTCCAGAACCGGTGCCGAATACCGCGAGACGCTGGCTCGTACGCACCGCGCCCTCAGCGACGCCATGAGAAAGACAGGGCAGACCGACGAGTCCCTCGCCTCGTATCGTCGGGCGGTCGAACTGGTGGAGAAGCTGGCGGCGGAGTATCCCTCGGAATCCAAGTACCTGGAGGATCTGGTCGGACTTCACCAGGCTGAGGCCCTCGGTATGAAGATGGTATGGCGGCTCCCGGAGGCCGATGCCTTGTACGGCAAGGCGATCAGAACGCAGGAGCGACTGGTTCAGGCGTTTCCGGAAAACGCCCAATACCGCAAGCGTCTGCAGGCAAGCCGCGACGAACTGGAGGCCCTTCGCGAACGGATGCCGGTTGCGGAGTTGATGCGGCTCAGCAAGAGCTCCCCTGAAGAGGTTGCCGAAGCGGTCGAGCGGGTGCGGAACATGGATGTGAGCACGGTTCCCGCGGACGCCCTCCTGCTGAAAATCGTCGCCGAGCATCTTGCCCTGGGTGGCCTGTACGAACGTGCCGAGCCTCTGGCTCGAAGAGCCGTCGAACTGGAACCTCGGAATGCGGCCGGCCCGAAGACACTGGCATGGTCGTTGCTCGGGCAGGGGCATCGCCTGGAGGCTGCCGACGCTTTTCGCGATTCTCTTTCCGTCGCTGAGGTCCGCACCAACGAGCAACTGGCTCGGGCTTGTGTGGATCCCTGCATCGCCGGGTACTGTCTCGACATGATCAGTCGGGAGCAGTTGGTCAGCCGCTGGCGAGGCGTCGTGATGCTCGGCTCGCGTCTGGATTCCCTGCCGTGGTTCTACGTCGGTTTGCGCATGGAGCTGGAGGGCTGCCTTGCCGAAGCGAAAGCGGCCTACCGCACGTGCGACGAGCTTCGGCATACCGCCGGGATGCATCACACCGCCAATTGGGGTGCGTATCGACTCAGGTTGCTGGAAGCTGCCGAGAGGAACGCCCAGACCCGTCCTTCGTGAGCAATGCGCTCAGCGGCAGAATCCTGTTTCCTTCCCTCAAATCCATGTCTTCTCCACCGGTCCTTCGCAGGTATGTCCTTAGGGAGGCCGCACGCCGTGCGGAGGCGGCACAGATGCCTCCCGACACCCACGGGAATGGTCCTTCACGAGGAGCCAACCATGCGAAGACTACTGGTTTTCTTTGGGCTTCTGACCACGGGCATGATCCTATCGCTGGCCAAGATGCCGTATCTGCGTCTGACTTTCCAGTTGGCTTCGGGCGAACTCGACGGTCGCCCGGTCGAGGTTACGGAGTTCGCCTCCGTCTCCTTCAACGAGCCGACGATTGAGGTGCAATGCGGCGATCTGGCCTTCGAAGTACCTGCTCGGGCTCAAGTGGACTACAAGCCCGCCGGTGAGCTGGTCGGCGTCTCCGTCGAAGTAGACGGTCTGATGTTCGGAGCCGCCCCTCCGCGGGAGGAGCGGCCGGGAGATGGGCTGAGCTCGCCGAAGTGGGAGGCGTGGGGAGGGGGTGAGATTGACCGCCGCGTTGCCGTCTGCAGGAGTAGCGGGCGGGAGCTGTCGTTCTGGATGAGTGCGGCTGAGGTCGACGAGCTCGAAGCCCGGTTGGCGGAGCGGCGATTCATCTGCCTGCGGGCTGATCGAGTCGAAGTCTTGAGAGGGGAGACGCTCTCCGGCCTGTTCCTGTCCTGGCCGGGTGACGGCCGCACGTGTCTGGTGTTCGAGTATGTCACGCCCGATGGCAAGACTGGGGGCTCCGCTTGGTTCGTTCTCCAGCCCCTATCCGAGCGGAGCCTCGCCTTGGCACGTGCCATCATCGGGTCCTTTCACCTGGAGGCTCACCAATCGGTAGCCGTTGCGCATCCTTGAGTTTCGAGATCGTGCCTTCATCGATCGCTGCCTCGTGAGAGGGCTTCTCCTGGTGAGAAGCGCATTCCTCGCCATGAGCGAGGCCCTCGCGATCCTGGTAACGCGGTGGCAATGGGCCCGTGCCCGGCGGACTCTTGCCTTGTCGGGTGGGCTGTGATATCACCTTCCCCGCGACGATCGGCCGGTCGCGCTGCGGACCGACCGATCCCGAACGGAAGGTGCAACCCGCATGATTGTGACCATCGACGGACCGGCCGGGTCCGGCAAATCAACTGTGGCCCGGAAGCTGGCTGCCCTGATGGGGATTCCCTATCTGGACACCGGGGCCATGTACCGAGCGTTGACGCTCAAGGCGCTGGAGTCGGGCACCTCGCTGGATGATCCGGACGCGCTGGTCCGGCTTGCCCGGGAGACGGCCATCGCGCTTGACTGCGGTCCCACCTACGTTCGGGTCAGGATGGACGGCCGGGACGTCAGCGAAGCAATCCGGTCGATGCAGGTCAATGCCCACACCAATCCCGTGGCCGCCAATCCGGGCGTACGGGCGGTCCTGGTCGAGAAACAGCGGGAGATCGGCCGCCAGCTGGGTTCGCTGGTCACCGAGGGCCGCGACCAGGGCAGCGTGGTCTTCCCGGACGCCGATGTGAAGTTCCTGCTCGAGGCCAGCGATGCCAAACGAGCGGAGCGCCGCTATCTCGAACTCAAGGCGGACGGCGAGGAGGTGGATCTTGACGCCATCTTGGCCAACATCCGCAGCCGGGACAAGAACGATGAACGTCAGTGGCTGCCGCTGAAGGAGCGTGGGCAGGCGATCGTGATCGACACGACGGCCATGAGTATCGCGGCGGTGGTCGAGCGCATGCGCGAGGAGGTCGAGCGCTGCCGGGCGCGGCAGGCGGTGCGGCGGTGATGATCGGAGAGATGCGCCTGAGCTACCGGATCTGCCGGCTCGCCTGCCAGGTCTTCACCACCATGTACTTCAAGGCCCGCTGTTTCGGGCTGCATCGCGTTCCGGCGTCGGGCGGTACCCTGCTGGTCTGCAATCACCAGAGCTTCATGGATCCGGTCCTGGTGACCATGGCCCTCTATCGAGAGGGAAACTACATGGCCCGGGATACCCTGTTTGCCGATCCTCGGTTCAAGCGGCTGATCGAGTTTCTCAACGCCTTTCCGGTCAAGCGCAACGCCGCCGACATCGGGGCGATCAAGGAATCGCTGCGCCGGCTCAAGCAAGGCCGCGTATTGGTGTTGTTCCCGGAAGGAACGCGTTCAGACGACGGGCGGATCGGGGAGCTGTTCCCGGGCGTGGGTGCGATCGCCAAGAAGGCTCGCGTGCCGATCGTGCCGACGCTGATCGACGGCATGACCCAGATCTGGCCGCGGGACAAAGCCCTGCCCCGGCCGGGGAACGTCGTGATCGAGTACGGCTGGCCGATCATGCCCGAAGCCTATGCCGAGCTTTCCCCGGAAGGGCTCATGGCGTTGATTCGTGAGCGACTGGTGGCGATGCAACACTGCTGGCATAGTCGCGTCCCGGCACGGCGCTTAGAATGGTATGAGCCGTGGCGTTGCGGTGGCAACACCGCGGAAGTGAGAAGTGAGAATAGAGGGCCGAGCAAGGGGATCGCCGGATCGAATTCCCCGAGACTCACCGATGGCACACCCGGGTCCGAACAGCGCCCCTGACCGCGCGGAAGATCGGTGGGTGCCTCGGGGTTTGGTCGGGGCGGCAAGGGAGTTTCATGGAAGTCAAACTGGCCCGCAAACGGGGCTTCTGTTTTGGTGTTGAGGATGCCATCGAGCTGGCCGAGCGGATCCTATCCGAGAAGGGGACGGGCGGAGTCGTGGCCCTCGGCCCGGTGATTCACAACGCCCAGGTGGTGGAGCGACTGGAGCGCGCCGGCCTGAATCAGTCGGCCGATCTGGAGTCGCTGGCCCCGGGGTCATCGGTTCTGATCCGCTCGCACGGGGCGGCGCCGGAGACCTACCAGCAGGTTCGCGATCGTGGGCTGGAGATCGTTGACGCGACCTGCGTGCTGGTGAAGCGGGCTCAGACGGTGGTCAGGCAACTGCACGAGGAAGGCTACCAGGTGGTCATGATCGGGGACGCCAATCACCCCGAGGTTCGGGGCGTGATCGGGTACGCCCCGAATGTGATCGTGGTGGACAGCGAGGAGCATCTGGATGAGGTCCTGCCTCCGCGCGGGAGGCTGGGCATCCTCTGTCAGACGACGCACGCCCCCGAACATGTGGCCGAGATGATCGGGGCCATCGCTCGCCGGCCGTTCCGCGAGCTGAAGGTGGTCAACACCCTCTGCCTGGAGGTCGTGCGTCGCCAGGAGGCGGCTGTCGAGTTGGCCCACGAGGTTGACGTGATGTTCGTTCTGGGCGGCCTGCATTCGGCCAATACGCAGGAACTGGCCCGCCTCTGCCGCGAAGAGGGGACGCGCACGTTTCACCTCGAGACCTGGGATCAGTTCAAGCCGGAGATGGTTGATGGCTGCCGAGTGGCGGGCGTTACCGCCGGGGCCTCGACGCCGGATTTCATCATTGACGCCTTCGTGCACAAGCTGGAAGCGTTCCCGGCCGCGGGGTAGCCAACGGCTGCGCCGACGATCGCTCCGGTGACCATCATTCCTGCGAATCCGAATTCCATGATGTTCATGTGAGCCGTGTCTTCCTCGGGTCGGTCAGGTTTGTCGGTATGGCCCCTCCAAGACCAGCCATAGACACTTGACGCGCGGCCTTTGGCCGCCCGCTGACCGCTGGTTGCCGACCGCTGAAAACTTCCTAGAACTTCTGGAGAGTTACCCGCATCGCTTTCACCGCTGCCTGCGTGTCCTCGCGGGTGATTTCGAGATGGAAGACCGCGCGGATCCGGTCGCCGCGGGGGAGGGCGAGGATGCCGGCCTGCTTCATCTTGTCGGACAGTTCCTGGGCGGGCATAGAGGTTACTCGGAAGAAGACCATGTTGGTCTGCACGGTGGCCGGATCGATTTCGATGCCCGGCAGATCGGCGATGCCCTCGGCGAAGAGGCGAGCGTTGGCATGGTCGTCGGCCAAACGGCCGCGGTTGTTTTCAAGAGCGTACAGCGCGGCGGCCGCGATGATGCCCGCTTGACGCATGCCGCCGCCGAACTGCTTGCGGAATCGGCGGGCACGCTGGATGAAGGCCTCGGTGCCGGCCAGTACCGAGCCCACGGGCGCGCCCAGTCCCTTGGAAAAGCACACGCTGACCGAATCGACGAGCCCCGCGTACTCTCGCTCCGGGACGCCCGTGGCGACGGATGCGTTCCACAGGCGAGCCCCGTCGAGATGGATCTTGAGCCCCGCTTCGCGGGCCACCCTGACCACTTCGGCCATCTGTCCGATCGGCCAGATGCTGCCGCCGCCGAGGTTGTGGGTGTTCTCGATGCAGACCAGCTTGGTCACCGGAAAGTGAACGTTGGTGGGGTGGAGAACGCTTCGCAAGTCGTCGGCGGTGTAGATGCCTCGTTTGCCCTGGATCAGCCGGCACATGACGCCGGACAGGGCGGCCGGGGCGCCGGCCTCGAAGTAGTACACATGGGCGTTGGCCTCGAGAATGATCTCGTCTCCCGGCTCGGTGTGGGTCCGCACCGCCACCTGGTTGGTCATGCTGCCCGAGGGCATGTACACCGCTGCTTCCTTGTCCAGCAAGGCGGCCGTCTTCTGCTCGAGGGCGGTCACGGTGGGGTCCTCGCCGAAGACGTCGTCGCCCACCACCGCGTTGGCCATCGCCCGGCGCATCGCCTCGGTCGGCTTGGTTACGGTATCGCTTCGCAGGTCGATCACGCGCGTTCTCCTTGTTCGCAGGGCAGAATGACAATCCCGCGAGGGCATATGTTAGCACGGCCGTCCGTCGGCGGGTATGATTCGCCGGCTGGGTGGCGTTCGGCACATGGGGGGGGAAGACAATGGGGAAACTCGACATGAAGACAGCCGACCGTGACGACGCAATGGTGCGGGATCTGGTGTGTCGCGAGGTCGATCACGCTCCCGTCCTTGACATTCACACCCACATCTACGCTCCTCGGTTCGGATCGCTGCTGCTGTGGGGTGTGGATGAGCTGCTGACGTACCACTACCTCGTGGCCGAGGTGTTTCGGGTCGCCCCGATGCCCTACGATCGGTTCTGGGCCATGCCGAAATCCGGGCAAGCGGACTACGTCTGGAAGCACCTGTTCATCGAGCGATCGCCGGTTTCCGAGGCCTGTCGCGGCGTATTGACCGTGCTGCATGAACTGGGGTTGAATCCGGCGCGACGCGACCTGGATTTGTTCCGCAAGTACTTCGCCTCGATGGACGCCGAGGCTTACGTGGAGACGGTTTTCAGGGCTGCCCACGTCAGGAGCGTGGTCATGACCAACGACCCGTTCGACGACCTCGAGCGGCCGATGTGGGATAGGGGGGGGGCGGCCGACCCTCGCTTCCAGACCGCGCTGCGGATCGATCCTCTGCTCACCGGCTGGCCATCGGCGTCGAAGCGTCTGGCCGATTGGGGTTACCCGGTTCGCGGCGACCTGGGGTCCGGCGACCTCGACGGCGTGCGGCGTTTTCTCAACGACTGGATCGCCCGGATGAAGCCGCGATACATGGCCGTCTCGCTCAGTCCGAGCTTTCGCTTCCCGGAGGACGGTCCCTGCGGACGCCTGATCGAGGAGTGTATTCTTCCGGTTGCCCGCCAGGCGGGGATTCCGTTCGCCCTGATGATCGGCGTTCGCCGGCAGGTGAACCCTGGTCTTCGGCTTGCCGGCGACGGGGTGGGTGCGGCCGACGTGCAGGCGGTCAGCGAGTTGTGCATGCGGCATCCCGACAACCGCTTCCTGGTCACCATGCTCTCGCGCCAGAACCAGCATGAACTCTGCGTGACCGCTCGGAAGCTGCCCAATCTCCACGTATTCGGTTGTTGGTGGTTCCTGAACAATCCGAGCATGATCGAGGAGATGACTCGCCAGCGGTTCGAGCTCCTGGGGCTCTCGCATACTCCACAGCACTCTGATGCCCGGGTGCTGGACCAGCTCATCTACAAGTGGTCGCACTCCCGCGCGGTCATCGCCGAGGTGCTGGCCGACAAGTACGTGGATCTCGCCCGCGCGGGCTGGCAGGTGACGGAGGCAGAAGTGCGGCGCGACGTGGCCGGCTTGTTTGGAGGCACGTTCGAGCAGTTCTGTGCGACAGCCAAGCCGTAGCTCGTTTCGGTCTGTCACCTGGGTACTCTATCGGGTGGGTATTGTGGGCAGGCTTGGAGCCTGTCGCCTGAGCGGTAAGATGCCGGTCCGACATCTGACGGGCTGGGCTTCTATCCCACGACGACAACGTATTCCAGCCTGGGGCCGTGTACGCCCATGACCAGGGCCAGCTCGATATCGGCTGTTTTGCTGGGCGCTGAGACGAGCACCATGTTGGCCGGGGCGCGGGCCGGCCATCGGGCGGCGAAATCGAGCAGATCGGGCACGATCTGCTCGACGCGAACGATGCCGATGTGGGTGGGCACCGCCAGGCTGGCGAGCCGCCGGTGCTGGCCGCCGCTCGGGAGGCAGATGGACGCGGTCTCGGCCACCGCCAGGGTCACGCCGGTGATGCCTGCGTCGGCTTCGAAGGCCGCATCCCGTTCGTCAGGGTTCGCCAGGGCGATTCCCTTCTCCTGCAGGCGGGCGATGATGGCCTCGCGGCCGGGGGTATCCTCGGCCGGGAGGAGAGCGCTCTTGGCCCCGGCTTCCGCCAGGATCTCGACGATCTTGTCCGGAAGGGCGGTCTCGCTGGCCACGCGGTGGGCGCGGATCTTGGCCTCGTCCAGGCGCTGCATGAAGATGTCGATCACATCGTTGCCCGGCTTGATGACCCGGGCAGTCTCCGTGTCCTCAGGTAACTTGACCGGCTCGCCGTGGACGAAGGAGGCGGCCTTGCGGACCGTCGCCAGAAACGCTTCCTGTGTGCATTCGGGCATCAGGACTTGCCCTCCTCGTTGACGTTCTGCTGAATGGTCGCCCATCGCCTGTGGAATGGCTTGGCGGCCATCAGCGGGAAGTCGCGGTGGTCGGTCCATCCCGCGCCGGGGCCGAATAGCCTGGAGACCCATCCGTCCTTGGCGGTAACGCTCAGAAACAGCCGTCCGAACCAGGAGCCCCAGGAGTAGATGAACCTGGACTGCATGGCGATTCGCCAGCCTTTGAATCCCCACTTCCAGACGAAGGGCATGCGATTCCGCCGGCTGATCAGGTCGCGGTGCTGCAGAAGCAGGGTCGGCAGGTCGATTCGTACCGGACACGCTTCCAGGCACGCGCCGCACAGGCTTGAGGCCAGCGGCAACTGCTCGTACTCGATCACCCCGTCGAGCAGGGGGGTGATCACCTTGCCAATGGGGCCCGGGTAGACGCTCTGGTAGGCGTGTCCGCCGAGCTTGCGATACACCGGGCACGCGTTGAGACAGGCCCCGCAGCGGATGCAGCGCAAGGCATCCCGGAACTCGCTACCCAGGATTTCGGAGCGGCCGCGGTCCATGATGACCAGGTGATACTCCTCCGGGCCGTCGAAGTCGCCCGGCCGCCTGGGGCCGGTCATCAGGCTGGTGTAGCAGGTGATCCGCTGGCCGGTGGCGCTCTTGGCCAGCAGCTTGAGGAACACGGGGAGGTCTCTCATGCGCGGGATGACCTTCTCCATGCCCATGAGGGAGACGACGACCCGCGGACGCGACGAGCAGAACCGCCCGTTGCCCTCGTTGGTCACGATGCAGATCGTCCCTGTCTCCGCTACCCCGAAATTCGCCCCGGTAATGCCCATGTCGGCATGTCTGAACTTCTCGCGAAGGACCTTGCGAGCGGCGGCGGTCAGGGTGGGCGGGTCGCCGGTGTACTCGATACCGAGCTTCTCGTGGAAGAGCTGGCCGATGTCCTCCCGGGTCTTGTGCAGGACCGGGGTCACAATGTGGGAAGGTTTCTCGGCGGCCAGCTGCAGGATGTACTCGCCCAGATCGGTTTCGGCGACATCAAAACCGGCCGCCTCGAGGGCGTCATTGAGCTCGATCTCCTCGGAAGCCATGGATTTGGCCTTGACGATGGTCTTGATCCCGGCCTTGCGGGCAATGTCGCAGATGATCGCGCGGGCCTGTTCGGCGGTCTGAGCGAAGTGGACCACGCCCCCGTTCATGCGGACGTTGTCGGCCAGCTGAGCAAGGTATCGGTCGAGGTTCTGCAGGGTGTGGTTCTTGATGGCCTTGGCGAGTTCACGCACTACGAGCGGATCACCCAGTTCGGGCATGATCGCCCGACGCCCGGTGTCCTGCCGGAGGGTCGCGGCGTTCATGGCCGCGCCCAATCGCGCGTTGGCCAGGGCCAGCCCGGCGCTCTTCTTGAAATCGGTTCTCACGGCGTGCTTGGTCACTTGAGGCTCGCCCACCGGATGACCTCCCTAGCGGCTCTTGCCGTTCCTCATCGCCTCGTCCAGCATCTGGGCGATGTGCTTGGCTTCGATGTGAAAACCCTCGCGGCGGCAGGCTCCGATGATGTTCATCGTGCAGCCGCCGTCGTTACAGATCAGCAGGTCGGCTCCGGTGGCCTTGATGCAGGCGACCTTGTCGCGAACCATGGCCCCGGAGATGTCGCCGAACTTGACGGAGAATGTCCCCCCAAAGCCGCAGCACTGCTCCATCTTCTCCAGCAGGCGAAAGTCCAGCCCGCGAAACTCCTTGATCAGGCCGATCACATCCTGCGGGGACATGTCGATGCCGCGATGGTGGCAGCTGTAGTGATAGGTCGCCGAGCCGGAGTAGGACAGGTTCCACGGCTTCCAGTCCACTTTCAGCTTCTTCTGCAGGAACTCGACCAGCTCGAAGGTCTTGCCGGCCATGGCGACCGCCTTGGCGTGCATGGTCGGATCGTCCCGGAATGCGTGCGGGTAGTATTCGCGGACGATCGAGCAGCAGGATCCCGATGGCGTCACGATCACTTCGGCATTCTCGAAGATCCGGATCATCCGGGCCGCAACGGCCTTGAAGTCGTCCATGAAGCCGCTGTTCAGGGCCGGCTGGCCGCAGCAAGTCTGTTCTTCGGGGAAGTCGATCCGATGGCCGAGGCGGTTGAGAATGCGGACCACGCACTCGGGGATATCGGGGTAGAACAGATCGCCGAGACAGGTCGCAAAAAGAGACACGCGCATGAGTGGCTACCTTCCTTGCATGCGACAGACGCTCAGCCTGCCCTCAGGGCTGCGGCACAAAAGAGCGATGGTTATCCGACGACCTGGGCGCGGGACCAGAAAAACGCCAGCATGCTGATCGTCAGGCAGATGGTCAGTGCCGCGACGAAGAAGCCGATCGTCGAGTACCGCGGTCTCTCGTTCCGTGCTTCTCCCCAGCTGGTCATGCCCAGCCAGAAACCGGCCACGGCGAAAACCAGCGTCCCCATCCCGGCGAGATAGACCATCGCGGGGTAGAGCTTGTTGCCGTAGACCACGTCAGGCCAAGTGAGATTGCGGCCCAGCAGGATGATCAGGGCGAGCGCGCCCAGCACCGAGATGATGGACAGGACCATGCTGAACTTGGCTTGTCGAGTGTAGTCTCTTGAGAACTTGGCCACGGCTGCGATCTCCCCAGAAAGGCGCGACCGATCAGGCGAAACTCGCCTCGGTTGGGACGCCGTATTTCTCCGTTCGTTCCTTGGCGACGCGGGCCTCGTAGCCGCTGGCCCGGTGGGCGGCCAGGGCGTCGGCTTCGATGCCCATCTGTTCACGCACGTAGCCGATCAGCGGCCGTGTGTCGGTGAAGAAGCCCGCGCGGAGGGTCTCCTCCGCCTCGACCAGGTCGTCCTTGGCCTGGGCGCTGCGCAGCTTCTTGCGGTCCACGAGGAGAGCCTTGGCAAACAACTCGTGCGCGGTTGTGACCGTCTGGATCATGGCCTCGATCTTGGGCTTGAGGTTGTGCGATTGATCGACCATGTAGGCAATCTTCAGCGTCTGGCCCCGCTCCTCCTCGGCGGCAATGATCTCGTGGAAGATGCGGAAGACCTGGTAGGGGTCGATGCTGCCCATGGTCAGGTCGTCGTCGGCGTACCGCCGGTCGTTGAAATGGAAGCCGCCGAGCATGTTCTCGTCGATCAGCCAGGCGACGATCTGCTCGATGTTCTGGGCGAGGTAATGATGTCCGGTGTCCACCAGGACCCGGGCCTGCGGACCGGCGGCTCTGGCCAGAAGGCAGGCCATGCCCCAGTCGGCGATATCGGTGTGGTAGAAAGCCGGCTCGAATGGCTTGTACTCGACCAGCATGATCATGTTCGACGGCATGGCCTTGTGGACTTCCTTCAGGGCGTCGGCGAAACGCTTCTTGCGGGCCCGGATGTCGTCCTGGCCGGGGTAGTTGGTGCCATCGGCGAACCATAGCGAGAGGTACTCGCTGCCGAGGTCCTTGCCCAACTTGACCGAATCGAGGCAGTGCTTGACCGCTTTGCGGCGGACTTCCGGGTCCCGGTTGCCGAAGCTGCCATACTTGTAGCACTGGGACTGGAACACGTTGGGGTTCATTGCCCCGATGCGAACGCCGGCCTTCCTGGCGTGCTCGGTCACCTTGGCATCCGCGCCGTGGGGGAAATCCCAGAGGACGTGAACGGCCACGCTTGGGCATATTCCGGTCAGCTTGTGGACCTGACCGGCGTCGTCGAGTTTCTCCTGGATGGACCGGGCGGCGGCCGCCTGGTGGAACTTCCCGAAGCGTGTGCCGGTATCGGCGTAGCCCCAGGAAGGGGTTTCGATTTCGAGCGATTTGAGACGGCTCAGGATGGCCTTGGGGTCTCGACCCAACTGCTCGAGCCGGTCCAGCATTCGCTGGGCACAGTCTGACACTTTCGATACCGCCATCGTTTGCGCTCCAAGAGGATGAAAGTCACTAATCGGCCGCTATCATTAGGCTTAGGAACTTGTCTGTCAAGGAGAAACCGGGGCGGCTCAAGCCCGGATGGTCATGCCGAAGGCCTCAGCCGGGCATGGTCTCCTGGATTGGACGGAGTCGCCTGCGGAGATCAGCCGGCAGTCGCTTGTCCAAACGCATACCTTGAACCTGACAGTACGGTAAACGATGCCCGGCGGCGGGGCAACAGCACGTCGAACGGTGAGGCGCTCGGGCCGCGTTGCGACGACCCCAATCGTAGCCTACAATGCTCGCTCCAAGCCGCACCGTAAGGGTTGAATTCATGCAGATGAGATGGGGTCGGATGGATGAGCGAATGAAGATCAGCCGGCTGCTCCTCGGGGCAGTCCTCGGCCTTGGTTGTCCGGGCACGCTCTTGCGTGCCGAGGTGGGATCGACGGGGCAGACCGAGGGGGGGTTCCTGATTGCCGGCCAGTCGGTCGCATCGCAGAGCGCATCTTCGCCGGGGACTACGCCCGCGTCCCAGCCCGCGGAAGCGGATTCCGAAGAGTCGGATTCCGGTCCCGCGGCTCCGGCTTTGGCTCCCCGGATCCTCCCCGCGCCCGCAACCGACGCCGACATCGTCAAGCGCCTGGAACTCGTGCAGCAGGAGATGGACCGCTTCCATATCGCCACTCAGCCGGCCAGCATGCCGGCATCCAGCCCGGCCGAAGAAGCCGCCCGGAAGGCCGATCCGAAATACGCTCTCGCCCAGGCCCTGCGGCAGTACTACACCGAGCTGAAGGACTGGCAGAAGACCCGGGCTCGTATTGCCTGGCTGAAGGGCGCGGAGAATCTCGCCAAGCTCTCGGCGGATCTGGATTTGTGGGAGAAGCAGCGGCAGAACTACGTCGCGTTGAATGCCGGTGACATCGGCTATGTCTGGGACTCGCGGGTGGGGGAGATCGAGAAGCGTTACGCCGAGGAAGCCGCCAAGCTGCAGGATCTCGCGACTCTGCAGGCCTCGCGCGAACAGCAGTTGATTTCGCTGGTCAAGCAGAAACCGGAAAACGAGGAAGCCATCAAGGAAACCCTGGATGCCTTGCGGCTGTGTACCGCCGACCTGCCCGCCCAGTTCACCCAGCTCAAGACGGAAGCTGAGCGTGAGCCGCTGTTAATGCGGAAGCGGGCCCTGGAATGGGAGCACAATCTCCGGCTGTTGCGGGCCGCAGTATTCCCCGATCAGGGCACGGCCGCGGAAGTCGCACGGCAGCAGGGTGGTGATCGCATCGCCGCCTTGACCAAGTACGTCAGCGCTCTTCGCCAGTACCAGACCCGGCTTTCCGATGTGCGCGCGAAATCGAATGTCGCCTTTGCCAGCGAGCAGTTGGCTCGCCCCGATCTCTCGCCTCACATGAAGATCAACTGGGGAGTCCGGCTGGCGATAGCCCAGACGGTGGCCGACTTCCAGAAGATCGAGGCGACGGTACGCGAGTTGATCCCGGTGGCCGAGGTCGACCGCCTGGAACAGCGGGTTCAGCGTGGCCAAGCCTATCTGGATCTGACGATGGAGTCGCTGGATCGGCGTAGCGGCGAGAGCATCCTGGATCTGTATCGGCGGGTCAACCTCTACCTGGCCCGGTTCCAGGATAGTCTGAAGACCATGCGGAGCGACCAGGACCGGCTCTATGATCAGATGCGGACGGCCCAGGATCGCCGCGATCAGCTCATGGAGCGGGTCCGAAGGGGGCGGGAAGCCCTGGAGGAGCAGATCAAGTCACTGAAGCCCGAAGAGGTGGTCAGGGTACGTGAGGCCCAGGCCAATCTGACCGACGACCTGAACGCCGTGCTTAAGACCAAGATCGATCCCCTCATGGCCGAGATGGAGAACCTGCGCGACCGTCTCAAGAAGACCATTCCGATGCTCGACGTGTGCGTGACCCGTATCCAGCGCGACCGGGCAAAGATGTATCGCACCTATCTCGTGGTTCGAGGACGGAGCTTGCTCTGGCCGGATTCGGCCAACTTGGCGGAGGAATGGAGGTCGATCCTAAGCCGCGAGGGCAAAACCATCGAGGAGGCGGTGACCAAGCAGCGCGACGTGGTCAGAGAATGGCGCGCGGTGACGTGGGCCGGCTGGTGCGGAGCCGCTGCCCTGATGGTCCTGACCGGCTGCCTGGCGTGGCGTTGCCGCCGCCGTCTGCTCGCCTGGTCCCAGCATAAGGAGGAATCCCTTCTGGCTCGCATGGCGGTCCCGGCGTCCGAGGGCCATCCTCCCGCGGCGTCGTTTCTGGCCGTCAAGCGATTCGAGGTTCAGGCCGCTCGGGCCCTCGCTCGAACAGCGGCAGCCTGGCCGTTGGCCGTCCTGCTGCTGTTCCTGACGGAAATCAACCTGGGGCGGAATGCGCTCCTGCCGGTTGCCTCCATCCTCACGATCGCCTTGCTGGCGATCATTGCCTTCGCCACGGTGACCGCCCTGTTTGACGCTCACCGGCCGCAGACGCGCCTTGTTCAGTGCGACGACCGAGTGGCCGCCTATCATCGCCGATGGCTGCGGGTCATTCTGGTGACCGCCCTCGTGGTGCTGCCTGTTCCAATTGTGCTCCGGGTTTCATCCCTGTTCCCCTTGATTGCCAGCTTGTGGTGGGACGGGTCGGTCCTGTTGCTCCTGACGATGCTATTCATCTACCTCGTTCGCCGGGATTTCTTCTTCCCGCCGAGGACTGCCTCGCCCGATGGCTCCGTATCCTGGCTTCTGCCGCTATACCGTGGTCTGTTTCCGCTGGTGCCTGCCACGGTAGCCCTGGTGATCGCCGGAATGCTGGCCGGCTATGCCGCTCTGGTGGACTACGTTCTGCTCGGCCTGGGCTTGACGGCGCTGATCCTGCTGGCGACCCGGGTGATCCGTCGGTTCCTGGCCGGCTGGCTGGCCGAGGTTGCGTCACCAGAGGCGGAGGGAGCGCGGGCCTCAACCTGGCAGCGCATTCGGACCATCCACCCGCTGCTGCCGCCGATCATGCAGGTCATTCGGCTGGGCGTCCTTTTGCTGGCTCTGGTGGCGGTGCTGGCCGTCTGGGGCATCACCCCTCTGGACGTCAATACCCTCCTGAACTACCCGCTTCTGCAGACCGCCAAGGGCGCGATCACGTTGTGGCGGCTGGTGGCGGCGGTCTGCGTTGTGGTGGTCGGCTTGTTCATTTCAAGGACGGCTCGGGCATTCCTGGAGAGAGAGGTTTTCCCTCAGACCCGGAACGTGGATCGCGGTACGCAGGCGGCCATCATGTTGCTCCTGCACTACTCGATCATCGCCCTGTCCTGCTACGTGGCCCTCAACGTGGCCATGATCGATCTGGGTGGCCTGACGATCCTGTTCGGTACGCTGGGCCTGGGCTTGGGCTTGGGATTACAGCCGCTGTTCGTCAACTTCATCAGCGGCCTCATGATCCTCTTCGAGCGGCAGATCAAGGTCGGCGATTTGATCGAGGTCAACGGTCAGCCGGGCGAGGTCATCTCCATCAGCATGCGATCAACCCGGATCAGGAGCTTTGACAACATTGACTTCGTCATTCCCAACGGCGATTTCATCACCGGCCAGGTGATCAACTGGACGTTGAGCGATCCGCGGATGAGGGCCAAGATCGACGTGGGCGTGGCCTATGGTACGGACGTCGAGTTGGCTCGCAAGCTCCTGCTCGATCTCGCCAACCGCAATCCGTTCGTGCTGGCGGCGCCGGCACCGGAGGTGTGGTTCAAAAACTTCGGTGAGAGCAGTCTCGACTTCGTGCTGGTCTGCTGGTTCGCCAATCCCAAGTCCCGGGGCGAGTTCATGTCCCAGATTCGTTTTGAGATCGATCGTGTTTTCCGCGAGCACCGCATCGAGATCCCCTTCCCGCAGCGGTCCATCAGTTTCGGTGGTGGCAGGCCCATTCCGGTGGAGGTGGTCGAGCCTCCGCCGGTGCAGTGCGAAGGCCGCGAACCGACAACCTCGTCTCACGATCCGAGCGGCAAGTGACCCGTTACCGGCTCGCCGAAATGTGCAGGCCGTGTCTTGTGAGATCGGTATCTCGGAGATCGGGCTCCGGTTGCGGTGGGCGGGGGCCTGGCGGCTTTGGCCTGGGACCCTCTACTTCGCCATGTCGGCCAGGATCTTCTTCAGTCCGGCGAGGGACATCTCGGTGCATTCCATGGGCGATCTGCCGTCGGGGTAGGACTCCTGCTCGATGACAAACCACTCGGTCGCGCCGACTTCACGGCAGGCAGTGATGCAGGCTTTCCAGTCGATCGAATCCTGCCCGATGATGGCCTTCTTGCCGGCCTGCTTCCTGTCGGCGTGGGGGGCGAAATGGGTGGAGCCCGAACGGCCCGGGTACTTCCTGAACAGGGCCACCGGGTCCACCCCGGCCGCCGCCGTGTGGCCGACGTCCTGCTGAAGCACGACATCCTTGCTGGTTCGCTCGGCGAACAGGTCCCAGTAGGTCTTGTCGCCCTCTTTCTTAAACTCGCTGGTGTGGTTATGGAAGCCGCAGAACAAACCGTGCGGCTTGAGCACCTCGGCCGCCTTGTTGAACACCTCGGCCAAGGCCTTGCTCTTCTCCGGATGGGTGATGTCGCCGTCGCCGGGCACAATGATGAACCTGGAACCGAGGATCTTGCCGACCTCGATGGTGCTTTTCAGTTCGTCGCCCTTCAGGGCCGACGTGGCCGCGTGGATGCCCTCGGACTTGAGATTCAGGTCGTCCAACCGTTTGCGCAGCTCCTTGGCCTTCTTGTTGTACTTGAAGTAGCTGTTGCCGTAGAACTCGACTCCGGCGAAACCCATCTTCGCCACGCGCTGCAGGACGGCGTCGATGTCCTTGTCGCAATCTCCGCGCATCGAGTAGAGCTGGACGCCAATCGGGATCTCCTTTGGCTTGGCGGCCCCAAAGGCCTGTGATGGCAGCGCCCAGGCCGCTGCCCCTGCCGCCGTGGTACCCAGGATGTGCCTGCGCGTCCACTGGCCTGCGATGTGCTGTGATCCGGAGGTATCCTTCATGGTCATACTCCTTGCGAGCCCAAAAACCACCTTGAGGCCGTGCGAATGCGTCTCGACGGCCAGAGCATTATCGCATTGGCCGAGCTGCCTGTCTACGGGCTGAGCCGGATGGAGAATCGGCCCTTGATCGGCGGGCTCTCGTCGGGCTGAAGCCTTCTTCCCGGCCCCCTCCATCGCTCGAGCCGGGCGAACGCGACCTCCGTCGTCACCTTGGCTCGCAGCGCACGGTCGCCTCGAACCGCGAGATCGTCTGCCCGGCTTGCCATGAATGCTCGCCCTCGAAAACGTTGAGGCAAAGCCGATCGGTGGTCCGCGATTGTTCCGGATAGGAGGCAGCCGCATAACGAACGTCCGCCGGCTTGTCCATGGTGATGCGCAGCACAGAGTCAATGTCGATGTGCCGGATACCATCGCCGCACAGCAACTCCCCTGAACACGCCGCAACCGTGCGGGACTGATCTCCGAGGGTCACCCTGCGTTCGCCCCGCTGGTCGATCCACCGCCTGTCGTTGAGAATCCCGATCTGGCCGGTGGCGATCTCGGCCGTCGTGCAGTCCGTGGCCGCGACGAGCTTCTCACTCATCGTCCACGTGCCTTCGGACGCAGACCTGAATTGCAGGTGAGCCTGGATCGGTGCCTTCCCCGGCTTGCCGTGATCCACAACGAGTTCGACTGCAAAAGCGTCCTTGCTGTTGGTCACACGGACATCGCTCAACGAAACGGGCAACGCCGAGTCCGCACCCTTGAGCCGGATGGAGCCCACTCCGCTCCGATCGTGCGGTGAGATCAGGCGATCGGTCTGGAGCGGAACGCATTGGGCCATGACTCTGGTGCCCCAACTGACCGCGTGTACCGCCGAGCGTGTCCTGTTCAGGATCATCCCGGCCGAATCGAACCGCCGTACGCCCCACCGCTGCGGCTCCGCCGGTGCGACCGGTTCCGCGAAATGGAGCGACAGCCATGCCCGAGCGAAGTGGTTGAGCTTGTCGGTCTGACCAGAAAGGAAGAAGTTCTCCTCCGGCAGATAGACCGCCCCGCTCGGAGATCGGGCCTGCATTCGCTCCAACACATCGAGGCCGCGGTCGGCCATCGCCCAGGCTTCGGGATCGCGAACGAACACTCCCACGAGCACGTTGCCATAAAGCCAATCCACTTGGCGATAGATCGACCAGTCCTGGCCCGACGGGTAAACAAAGCCGCCATCCGGCAGGCTGAACCACTTGAGGTTCTCGTAGATGCCGGCCACGTTGTACCGTAGGGCCTCCGGCGGGCGACGGCCAGTCATGGCGTAGTCCATTGAACACCCGAGCGTCAGACTGAACGCGGTCATGTAGTCGGGGTGAACGATACGGTGGTTCTCAAGCGTGAAATCGTCGTAGATGTTGGCTCCGGTGAACTGCGCGGCCACCGACTTGCCGTCCACGACAGCGTCCGCATGCTCGTCCCCCGGCCGCAGGAACGATGAGAACGCCCACTTCTGGAATGCCGACTCCCATCGTTCTCGCCGAGGATCGTCCGGCATCAGCAGGACAGCCGCCGAGAGCACCGTGCTGTTCCATGCGTTCTCTTCCGCCTTGGTGTCGGCCCGGATTTGGTGAGGAGGCGTGGCATCCGGGAAGCGCTCGGCCTCATGAGCCACCACCCGCCGGACGGCTGCCGCGAGATCGGTCGGAAGATCATCCCCCACCCACCAGGCGGCCAGGGCGAGCATGTCGGTCCAGTGGGCCGATTGCCAGTGATCGCCCCACTTGCGGCCATCGCCGGTCGGACGCGAGCCGGTCACGTGGGTTTCGGTGAGATACCGGATCATGGACACGATCCGCGTGGCCAGCAGTTCCGGCCGGGACATGCCGACGGTCTTCTCATCGTACGGGCCGAAACGGTAGAGGAACGCCAGACCGGCCACCATGCCTGTGTTCGGCCGGATGAACGCCTCGGCACTCTTGCTCTCGGTGAGGAGCATGAGGCGAGCATCCTCCTTCCAGGGCTTGACCTCCAGCAGGAGATGATGGGCCAGGCGCTCGGTCGCCCGGTAGATGCGCTCACCGCGGCTGCGCATGGCTGGGTCGGTGATGGCAGGCAGGTGCCAGGGGAGAGCGTTCCGCGCAGGGCGTGTCTGCCCCCAAGCGGTTGAGGCTGCGGTCACCAGGACAATACCGAGCAACAAACGCCTGAGCATGTTGCGTCCTTTCGTCGCGCGGGACCTGCGGGCAAGCCGCCACCCTGAAACCTGGGCAGGCCGAAGCAACGGGTGAAAGCGGCTTCCCACACTGTACCCGCAGCCCTTTTGCCGAGCCACGGGCAGGCTATCCCACCGACCACCGAAAACCATGAACCGCGGCGTGCCTCAGCCGACCGTCTTGAGACGCTCGGAGACCTTCGCCAGCCACTCGGCGTTGGGCAGCGCGTACGGGCGGAACTTCTCGAGCACCCCCTGCTCCTCGCTGAAGTACAGGGCCCGGTTGGGGCCCAGCTTGTTGGCCAGCGGTGAGTCAATGAGGTTGCTGGAGTCCGCAGCGCTCATCTGGAACAGGACGCGATGGTCGAACTCGCGCATGCTGTTGCGGTCCAGGGTCCGCTCGACGGCCGCCAGCGTGTCGCACCAGGCAAGCACGTGCATCCCGAGCGCCGGGCCCTCGCGGAGCAGGTCGGCGAATTGCTTGTCCGGCTGTGGCTTCTTCTCCTCGCCGCTCATCGAGAAGCTGAAGCTGTCTTCTTGGCGGCGGAGAACGCGGTAGCGCTGCAGGCCGTAGACGAAGACATAGACGGCCGGGGGGTTGGGGTCGTCGCCGCCCTGGCGATGCTGGTACTCGGCGGCCAGCTCGGCCATGGCTTCCGGAACGGCCCGGTACTCGATCAGTCGGACGGTGTGGGGAAGCAATTCGGGAATCCGCGGCAGCACACCAGCCAGCGGTGAATCGGCCGGACTACCATCGAGCAGCCAGAAACCCGCTCGGTCCTTGGGGTGGATCGCGGCCAGAGACAAGAGCCCGGCGACCATCATGGCCATGGCGGCTTCCTCCTGCTGGCCGACGATGATCAGGTTGGCCCCGCTCTGACGCCGCAGGGCGACAGTGGTAGGCTCCTTGATGGCCACCGGATCGCCCAGCCAAACGCGCGGCGGGCCGGCGACCTGCGGCTGATGTGGCACCGGCGTCTGGCCCGTATTCTCACCGGCGGGACAACGGTGCCATAAGACCTTGGCCAGTGCATCGTTCCTGGCGATGTCCGCGGGCACGTTGCCCTCGAACACGACGGCCGGCTCGGTGCGAACGCCTCGCTTGGTCGCTTGTTCGCGAACCCGGGCCAGCTGCTGGTCGCGTCGTTCGTCGGGCAGCCACGCGACCTGGAACGGGCTGTTGCCCTCAACCAGGCCGCCGGCGTCGTTGTAGACTGCCTCGCCCGGCCGGGAGAGCAAGCGTGCGGCCGTGTTGCCGTCACCGAGGATGATCTGCGAATCCGTTTCGGTGGTCTGCAGAGCGATACGGACCGCCATTTGGCCGATGGTGCTGCGAGCCAAGCCGGAAGTGCCGCCGATGGTCTGCGAGCCGAGCAGCACGTGAATGCCGAAGGCACGACCCTGGCGCACCAGCCGGTCCAGCAGCAGGCTGGCGTCCTGGGCGAGTTTGTCGTCCTCGGAGAAGAACTCCTGGAACTCGTCGATGATCAGGAGCACGCGGGGCATGGGTTGCCTCGACGCCTCGCGATAGGCCGCGATGTCCTGCACGCCAAGGTTGCGGTACAGCGTGCCCCGCCGGGTCAGCTCGGCATCGACACGCTGAAGGACACTGAGACCGAACTCGCGGTCGCTCTCGACCGCAATCGCGCGGGCATGAGGTAGCTCGCTGGTTGCGTAGGCCTTGAACTCGACGCCCTTCTTGAAGTCGACCAGGTAGAACTCGACCTCGTCGGGGCTGTACCACAACGCCAGGTTGGTGATCAGCACGTGCAGCAAGGTGGATTTGCCCGAGCCGGTCTTCCCAGCGATCAGGGTGTGCTGAGCCACGCCCCGGCCAAGCCGCAGGCTCTGCAGACGGGTCGCACCCATGCGGCCGATGGGCACGCACAGATCGCCGGCGCTGTGTCGGCTCCAGAGCTCGCCTGGAGCGGGAGTGATGGCTTCGAACGGCACCTCCACCCGCTTGAATTCCTTGGCATACCGCCCGACCACGTGAAGAACACGCGTGAGGAAGTCCTCGGAGGGCGGGGTGTCCAACCGGAGCGGGAACCGGCGAAACACCTTGTCGTCCCAGACGAACCGGCCATCCTCGAAAACGAGATTGACGCTGTGGCTCTTGAGCTCGTCCAGGTGCGTGCCGGCGGGCAGCGACTGCCGGGTGTCGCGAGCGACCAGCGTGTAGACGCCGCAACGGGCCCCGGTCGCAGCGATGCTGTTGAGCCGCTGAACGGCCACATCGCTGAAGTTGGTCGGGAAATCCGCGACGACGAGGAAGCGGTACGGCTCGGCCAGTTCACCCGCCTGCCGGTTGTAGTCATCGATCGTCTCGAACTCGTTGCGCAGATACTTCTGAATCACCGTTTCCATATGCTCGGTGAGATCGGCCAGCCGGGCCTCGATGTGGTCGGCGTTGGTCCAGATGCGGCTGGCGACCAAGGCCTCGTCGTGATCGGCCAGGTGCATGAAGCCGGCGAAGTTCTGGCCCAGGCCGACCGGATCGATGATCGTGAAACGCACGCGGCCGGGCGGCAGCGAGGTCAGCAGGCGGAGCATGACGTTCTGGAGGGTCTGAACCGCCTGGTCGTGGCCCTTCTGGCCGGAGTGGATCAGGAGCGACGCCTGGTTGGGAAAGGCGAGCATCGCGGGTACCGAGAAACTCTCCGGCAGGGCGAGTTGCCGTGGCAGGTCCTCGGTGATCTGCTTCAGGTCGACGCCCAGCTCCCCGAAGCGAATCACGGAGGCGAAGTGACGAGGGGGGAGCCAGTCGTTCCACGTCGTGTCGCTCCAAGGCGGGAACTTGCGGCCCCCGGCAGTGCTCTGCTCGTCCATCGGAGCCTGGATGCGGGCCAGGCCCTCCTCCCACGAACGGGTCAGTTCGGCGCGGTCCGCGGCGTATCCGGCTTCGACCCCTGCGATTCGGGCTTCGCGGCTCTTGCGGGCCGCCTCCACCTCGTTCTCATATCCCTGTCGAAGCTCCTCCTGACTGTTGCGCCACCACTCCGCCACCTCGGCCTGGCTCTGCTGGCGCCGCTCCTCAATGCGAGGTTGCAGGCGACCGCGTTCATCCTCCACAACCTTCAAGGCGGCCTCGTAGTTGTGGGCGGCATGGTTGATCAACGGGGCAAAACGAGCCTTGGCCTCGTGGACCTCCCGGTCACGCTTCTGAGTCGCGTCGCTCTTTCGCTTCTCGCGGTCGGCCACGCCCAGCCGATACTCGGATTCAACGCTCAGGGCGGCGGCATCCACAACCTCTCGAGCCTCAGCCAATACCGTGCGAACCTCGGCCAACGCCTTCGAGCGGAGAACGATCGTCGCCACCACCGAGATGACCAGCGCGGCTCCGGCGGCCATGCCCATGTAATGCCACTGGGCAGACTTCTCGCCGCTGATCAGCTGAGCCAGCCCAGCGGCTGCCACACACAAAATCAGGCCGATGAGGAAGGGCACCACGCCGACCATGAAACGCGGCAGACGAAGCGAGCCCAGCTCCTCCATCTTCTCGACCGCGGCCTGATGGAGATCCTCGAACGAGGCGGCCGTACGGCCGGCCTCCGGCGACCCGCCACCCTCCGGATTGTCCGGCTTCGGGCCGCTGGCTTGATTCTCCTCGTCCTCTCCCCCTGGCCCGGTCACGACCACGCTCTCGGGCCATTCCTGGCTGTACATGTGGGCCCAGGCGGCTCCCTGCTGCTCCAACGCCGCGATTCGGCGGCGGCGCGTCGCCAGGTCCGACTCCGCCTCCTTGGCCTCGGCTTTCAGCTGGTTCTGCGTTGCCTCGAGAACCGTCTCAGCCAGCCAGGCGGCCTGGGTGTACTTCTGCTTGACCTCCTTGAGGGTTGTGCTGTGCTCGAGCTCGATCTGCTGCAGCGAGGTCTTCTCCGAGGTCGCCAGGGTCTTCAGGTCCGCGGCATGCTGGGAGGTGATTCGAGCCAGCCAGTCCTCGTGCTTCCGCTCCAGATCTCTGTGGAACTCCTCGCGGCGGCGCTCAATCTCCGCCCGGGCCGCCGTTGACTCGGTCTCGCACGCTTGGAGGGCCTGGCGTCGGCCCTCCTCGATCGTGGTCTCCCGGGCGGCACATTCGGAGGAAAGGGCTACCAGGTCGCGCAAGGCGGCGCGCTGCAGATCCTGGAGAGTACCGACCGCGTCCTCCGACGCTGGACTCCGACCATTCCCGATTGTCTTGGTGGGCTCCGGCATCAAATCCTCACCTGCAATCCCGGCGAATACGCTCGATCAGCGTAGATATCTGGGACATGGCTCCGACAACGCTGCGCATCTCCATCTGCAGCGGGACCATGTAGCGTTCCTCGAAGTCCTTGGCCGCGGCATCATCCCAGGAACTCCGCGTTTCCGCCCAATGGCGCATGAGTTCTTTCATGGCTTTGGCGAGCTGGCCGCCGCCTTCGTACAGACCCATACCACGAATCCTCCCATGCCGGTGGACGCCCCGCGGTCAGCAACGTGCCGATCGCGCGTCGCTCCCATCGACAGAATCCCGACGCGATGGTCAAGTCTCCGGAACTTGGCCGCCGCTTCTCGGTTCAGGTTCGCCGCCTTCCGGCGCTCCCTCCGCCGCAGGCCCGGGCGGAACGATCGGTTCGGGCCCGGGAGCGGGTTCCGGACGGGCCATTCCGCCCGAGACCTCATCAGGAGGAACGACCACCGAACCGGTCAGATCGATCTCCGTGCCGCCAGCGGCCGGCGCCACCGCCAGGTAGGCATCGAGCGTCGCGGCGAGCCAGTCAAGCCGATTGAGGGCCCGCGGGATTTCGGTGCCGATCATGGTGGAGAACCGCTGCACCTGCCCCTTGTAGAGCAGGATCTCCTTCTGAAGCTCGCGGCAGTAACGCTGCACGAAGCCCAGCTTGAGGTTGGCCTCCTCCAACCGGGCCAGGGCGACCTTCAGGGCCTTCTCCTCCTCGATGGCCGACCCCTGGCCGCCATCCACGTTCCGGGTGAGTTTCTTGATCAGCACGGCCTGCTTGGCCTTGGCCACGGACTCGGTCCGATGGCGAATCTGGCCTTGCCAATACGCCGGCTGCTCCGTCTCCAGCCAATTGAGCACCTTGCCGAGCTCGGACTCGACGTCGCCAAGGACCGACTTGGCCGTCTCCGAGAACTTGCAGAGCATGACTCGGAAATCCTTGAGGGCGTCGATCGACTGAACCCGGGCGGAACTCATAGGCTATCGCTGCTTGAGGTACTCCTCGATCAGGGAGGCCTTCTTGCCAAGGAAGGACACATGTTGCTGGGAGGCTTCGAGAAAGCCGGCCAAGACCTTCATGGTCTGGTCAAAAGCGTCGAAGAACTTCCGATGCTCCTGGTCCCGCCAGCTCCCCTCCAGGCCGTGAAGGCGGGCGTTGAGACCCCCCATGAGGGTCTGCAACTCGTTGTTGAACCGGTTCAGGTCCAGGGCAAACCGCCTCAACTCCGCGGGATCGACATGGGCCTTGGCCATGAACCACTCCCTGCCGGCCGTGTTCTCGGACATTCCGCCGACCCCCTCCAGTATATCTTCTTGCGGCCGGCAGACAACATTCACGCCGGCCCGCCACCCAGCCGATTTCACCGCCAGAGACCCGCATGACGACGCAGCCACCCATTCCCACGCTTCCGGTCGTCAAACCGGCCATTCGGCCGCTGCGCGACGGCATCATCGTCGGGGCTATGCTCCTTCTCACCGTGGCGATGAGCATTCTCGGACTCTACGCCCGGGCCGTGGACACTTACACCGCGGGCATGCGGAACGGCCTGATGCGGCAGGCCGAAGTCGTGGCCTCAACCATCGACGGCGACCTGCACGGCACCTTCTCCGATCCCCGACAGGAGGCCACAGCTGAGTACGAGCGTGCGGTCGCGTCCCTGCGGAAAGCACTCCGGAGCATCGAGGAGCTTCGATTCGTCTACACCCTCAGGGTCACCGACGGACAATGGCGGTTCGTCCTGGATGGTTCACCGCCAGGTGACGCCGATCATGACGGTGTGGAAGACCATTCACTGATCGGCGACCCCTATGAGAGCCCGGATACGGAAATGATGACCGCGATGCACGGAGGAAGAGCCACCTGCAACAAGGAGCCAACCGTCGACCGGTGGGGAACGGCGATCAGCAGCTACGCGCCCATCCGCGACTCCGCCGGCCGGGTGGTCGGCATCCTCGGCATGGACTACGGCGTGGAGCGGTACACCCGCGAGCTGACCTCCATGTCGCGGACCATGATGTGCGGGCTCCTGCCGTCGTTGCTGGTGAGTATCGCGGCCGGCGTGGGAACCTTCGTATTGCGGGCCAAAGCCGCCCGCTCGGAGGCCCGCCGCCGCACGGCCGAGGACAGCCTTCTGCTGACTCAGACTTCGATAGACCGGGCGTCAGAGGCAGTTTATTGGATCAGCCCGGAGGGCCGGATGGTCTATGCCAACGAGGCAGCCTGTCGATCGCTGGGCTACTCGCGCGCGGAGCTCCTGTCTTTCTGCATCTGGGACATCAACCCGGTCTACGTGGGCGGAGAGTGGCTCAAGCTCTGGCAGAAGCTCAGGAGACAAGGCTCCCTCCTGTACGAAGGACACCATCAGCGCAAGGACGGTCGGGTCATCCCGGTCGAGATCTCCGCCGATCACGTCGAATTCAACGGCCAGGAGTTCGACTTCGCCACCGTGCGCGACATCACCGAGAGGAAGAGAGTCGAGGCGGAGATGAAGGCCAGGACCTCGGCCCTCAAGGCGGCCAACTATGAGCTGGAGGCCCAGAAGGAGCAACTTCGGGCTCAACAGGAACAGTTGGAGATCTACAACTCCGAACTCCAGCAGGCCATGAAAGCGGTCGAGAACGCCAACTCCGCCAAGAGTGCCTTCCTGGCCAACATGAGCCACGAGATCCGTACCCCGCTGACCGCCATTCTCGGCTACACCGAGCTGCTCGCGGAGCCGCTCGCGAACGAAGGCGAGCGGATCGACTATCTGTCAACGATCCGGCGTAACGGCGAACACCTGCTGAGCCTGATCAATGACATCCTGGACCTCTCGAAAATCGAGGCGGGCAAGATGACCATCGAATGCGTGCTCTGCTCGCTGCCCGGGGCCATTCAGGAGGTGGTCAACCTCATGCGCATGCGGGCCGAGGAAAAAGGCCTGAGCCTGAGGGTCAACTGCGATACGCCGATTCCGGAGTGCATTCGGTCGGATCCCGTTCGGCTCCGTCAGATCCTGGTCAATTTGGTGGGCAACGCGATCAAGTTCACCGACCAGGGCAGCGTTCGGATCGGAGTCGGCCTGGAGGGCGTCGACAGCCCGGACGTCCGGGTGCGCATCCGCGTCACCGACACCGGAATCGGCATGACTCCCGCGCAGCTGGGCCGCCTGTTCCGCCCCTTCACCCAGGCGGACGTCTCGACCACCCGGCGGTTCGGCGGCACGGGTCTGGGGCTGACCATTTCCAAGCGACTCGCTGAGGCGCTCGGCGGCAGCCTCGAGGCCGAGAGCGCGGAGGGACAGGGAAGCACTTTTATCCTGGACATCAATCCCGGCTCGCTGGCCGGGGCTCATATGCTCCAGTCCATCGAAGGCATCGTACCGCCCGTGAAGGCGGCCATGCCCGCCCCCAGCCAGACCGCCCCGGTGCGGGCGAAGGTCCTCCTGGCTGAGGACGGCTGCGACAACCAGAAGCTGATCTCGGTCGTTCTCCACAAAGCAGGAATGTCCGTGGACGTCGCCGAGAACGGACGCATCGCCTGCCAGATGGCCCTGCAGGCCATGGCCGCCGGCGCGTCCTATGACGCCATCCTCATGGATATGCAGATGCCCGAGATGGACGGCTGCGAGGCGACCCGTGAACTCCGTCAGAGAGGCTATACCCGGCCGATCATCGCCCTGACCGCCAACGTGATGAAACAGGACCGCAAACGGTGCATGGACGCCGGCTGCAACGACTTTGCCACCAAACCGATCGACCGCGAGGCTCTGATCGAAGCGGTCCGACGACACATCCCTTCCCCGGCCGGTAAAACGGGACAGGTCCGTTTATTGGGAACTTCCGTTGCGGCTTCGGCGCGGCAGGGCACTCAGCACTCCTTCCCTGTCCGGGACGGGACAGGTGATATAAGTACGGAGGATGATTCCTGCGATCCGCCTCCTAGCTCTTTGAAATCCTGATAGCCCTCCCCACCCGACTCGCCGAGGCCCCGCCTCCGACCGGCTTGGCACCCACCGCTCTGGCTGACCGCCGATCGCTGATTGCTGACTGCCGACCGCTCAATTGGCTTCGTTTGGCGCTGGCTCTTGGCGTCACGTGGGGGTACTGGGGAATCGAAACGCGTACGTAGATCGGTACTTCACTCGCCGCGTCCCCGTTTCGAGTCCTGTTTTCTAACCAATAAGAGGACCCGTTTTCCCGTCCCGTTCCACGTCAAAGCGGCGGCGGCCGGCATCAGAATGCGGCCACCGCCAATTACTGGTTCTCACTCAATGCTCTCGAGCGATCAGGCTCTCTTGCGCCGGGCCAGCAGCCCGCAGAGGCCCAGACCCAAAATCGCCAGCGATGCCGGTTCGGGAACCACCTCGCCGATGATCTGGAAACCGTTGATCGGCGCGCGGTGGATATCGCCGGCGGTCCCCGCCATCTGGATGGTGATACCGTCGGCGGACAAAACGCCCGACAGCAGGAAGTTGCCCTCGCCGTTGTTCGGGCTGGCCGGCCACATCAGATTGCCCTCCCCGTCGGACACGGGGATCTGGAAGAGGCCGTTGGGGTTCTCGTTTCCGCTATCGCCACCGCCGGCGTTGAAGTTCACGCCTTCGCTGTCTTCGCCGGAGGCCTGGAAGAGCTGCGTGCTGGTGGCGTTGTCGACGATGGTATACTGAGCGACGCGCCAGTTGCCCCCGTTGTCGCCGTCGAAGAACAGGGCCACCTGGAAGGACTTGAAGTAACCGGCCAGGCCGGTGATCGTCACTCGGCCGGCGTCGGCCGCATCCAGATAACCGAGCATCATCTGCGGGTTGGCCCCGCCGGATAGGTTCGTCCCCCCGGTGGTGCTGGGCAGCGTCCATGTGCCCAGGTCCGTCGAGTAGCTCAGCCGCAGACTGGTGGCGGCATTGGCGCTATCCACCAGGGCCAGATCCGTGGCCGAGGAGCCCATGGCGTTGTTCCAATTGCCTGTGTAGCTGCCCGCAACGTCTGGGTTGCCGGCCAAGTCGGTGGCGGCCAGGGCGTGGCCCGGATTGCCCCCGGTGAAGTTGACGCTGACCACCGACGACCCTGCGTTGGCCGCAACAGGCATCAGCCCAATGAGCAGCACGGTGAGAACCGCAAATGCAGAACGTTTCATACTCTCTCCTCCATCTCAGAATATGTGCGTGCCACGAGCGGCCAATTCCGCCGGGCGATGAGACCACATCCTGCCAATCGCCGCGTTCTTGGTGCGAAATGTTCACCCCTGCCACGAACACCGCGGGTGAACGCGGTTCGCTCCCGCCCCTGCCCCATCAATCGCGACATCCCAAGGCATTGGCACGTCGGCGGCGTCACTCAAGCTCGCTGACTCCATTCTACCCGCCCGTTCTGAGAGTGCAACAGGTTGGGGGCGATTTTGCCGAGTGCTTCGTCTCCAGGCTGCGGGGCTCGCGGTTGCGGCCGGCAGCGGCGATTCTCAGGTAAGAACGTCCGTAAGTACTGCAATCTCCGGGAGTAGCCGTGGACGCGCTGGGCCGACTGATCTCGTGTAACTGAAAAAGGGTCAGAAGCCATTGATTTGGTTTGGAGGCGGTGGTAGAGCGGTTCCATGGCCAGGCGACCACGAACGGCATTGGGCGGGATCGCGTATCATGTCATGAACCGGGTGTCCGGCGAGCAGGAACTGTTCCAGGACAACGGGGACTACGAGGCGTTCGAGCGGGTACTGGCCGAGGCCCGGGAGCGGGCGGGGATGCGGGTTTGCGCCTACGCCCTGATGCCCAACCATTTTCACCTGGTGTTGTGGCCGCGGAAGGACGGGGATCTGTCGCGGTTCATGCAGTGGTTGACGAT